>Ga0187864_10000705_pt1 | contig 35559 bp, 28 predicted proteins | sample June2016WEW_11_4_FD_132985 | JGI IMG/M metagenome (GOLD analysis project Ga0187864, IMG submission 132985) | Peatland microbial communities from SPRUCE experiment site at the Marcell Experimental Forest, Minnesota, USA - June2016WEW_11_40 | ecosystem: Environmental > Terrestrial > Soil >...
ACTACGTTTATAGCGAAATATGTGACTACGCTTGCCAACAGCACTGAAATTACTAGAATGATGAGCGTTGTTACGACAGTACTAAGAGCATATTTGTTTCTTAAAAGCCTGTGAAAAGAATTGTAATTCAATATTATTCACCTCCCATATCAGAACATCCTCTGTTGAGTTGTTTGGAAGTTTGTTATTTTCATCATGTGCACTTCCCGTTAGCTTAGCATGAGCGCTTTTCGTATAAGTGTCTTCTGTAGCGAGATTCAATACACTACATATTGCTTTTAATTATGAAAGTTAAAGCCAGCTCCAAAATATGAATTTAAAATAAACTGTCAGAAATAATACAGACATACAAAAGCTAGCAAATCAGAAAACACCTAAAAAGAAAGTTTCCATTTAATAAATCTGAATCAAGTCCAATCTTACAAATATTGATTGAGCATTCATAAGCAATATGTCAAGCATCCACAATACATACGCTTGTAATCTGATTCAGCCATGCACCTGAAAATCAACCATCAAGCTAAAATCCTATCGCTAATTACAATCGTTGTCTTAGTTTTCAGTCCATTATTCATGGCTCAAGCGTCTACCTCCCAGACCCCAGCCTCAACCGTTCAATTAACTACTACTTCAGAATACACAAATTACGTACATAACTTCAACAACGCTGAAGGAAACTGCACTTACATTGAAAAACCAATGTTCCCAGTTTTAATTAAGAGTTCACAAATAGCGATCGGCGAAAACTGGACCATTATCTGTCCATTATTGGAAGGCCATAACTACCATATTTACTTTTATGGAGCGTACATAAACACGTCAACCTCAGCAATGACAGACTACAACGTCTACGTTTATGACCCACAAGGAAACTTGGAGAGTTCACATACTCAATCGGCAGGTCTTCCAGAACACTTAGGCACAACCGTTAACACCGCACTTTTTACTCCAACACAGTCAGGGAACTACACATTTGTTATAAACAATAATCCAGTAGACAGCGAGGGCGCTCAAGAAGCCACTTTCATGATCATTGAAAATCTCCTTTGCGACCAGTGGTATAATAGTATTGTTGAGGGCACAAACGGTGGTGTTGCTAATTTTTACACAAATTGGGCATATGAATTCGAAACCAACGCATCATATGTTCAATTGTACGTAAAAGTTCCAAACACGTTAGACATGTATGAAGCTAGGCTTTACTTAATGAATAATGCTGCATCGCCGAGCTTAGATAATTTTCCACTGGCGTGGGAACCCGGTTTATATGGCAATCTAACTGGTTCAGTTGGTGGTTACAATTTTGAACCAAATAGCTACCGAGGCGTGGCCTACGCAAGCTGCGAATACATGGGTCAATCAATGTCTCTAAATTACACTTCGCCAAATATTGGAGCAAATCTCTATCAGGTGGTATTCATCGGAGAGGTAGGTTCAGGCAATATTCAGTTCATGTTGAAGACTAATTTCGAAAATTCTTCCTTGATACCGTTAACTATTCCAAGCAGAGTTTATCCTGAGGAGCCCACCCCGCTCGCTTTTACTACAAACAGTTCAAATTTGGAATCAGCACGATTGTCTTACACTACTGACAATTGGAACAATTCTAATACTTTGGATATGGATGTCAGTAACCAAACATGCATGGCAAAAATTCCAGGTCAAACAGCTGGAACGCTCGTTCAATACAAAATCAATGCAACAGATATTATAGAAAATAGTTTTTATTCATCAGGCAACTACACCGTGAAGGAACCGTTGACTCTTGACATTACTGCAGTTGAAAATAAAATACTCCTTGGCGAAAACATAACAATAAAAGGAGTTCTAACTCTGAACAATACTGAGCCTGTGGTTGCTCCAGACTACAATAGCTCCATGGTTAACGTGCAATTTAGCAGCTCTAACTTTACCAAAACATTAGAATGCCCGGTGAGTGGCAATGGCACTTTCCTGGCAAGTTTCCGACCCAACTCTTGTGGACCCTGGGCTGTTTTTGCAACCTCGCCTGAAACTCAGGCGTCCTTCAGGTGTGACAGCCAAGAGTTATTCATAACTGTGACTGAACCTTCATTTTACATTAGATATTCTCTGTTTATCATTGCCGCACTAATTGGTGCTGAAGCTGCTCTAGGGGTAGTTTATTTCTTAAAGTTCAGAGGAAGCTGACGACAAACAGACATTATCTTTCTTTTCAAAAAAAGGTTTTTGATATCCTTGATTTTTTGTTATCTCTTTCCAACCGGCTATCGGGTACTCTTTGTTCCAAATAATACCGGAGCTGAAAAGTTTAATGAAATTTTTTTCAAAGAATTGTTTTAATTTTAGAAATTAGGTTAGAATGTTTCAAGTTTGAGTAATAGTTGGTCTAAATGGATTCCCAGCGCGCCATGGCTTGTAGTCTCTTCTTCTGTTCTTTGAGCTTTTGAATTTCATCATATAGCTTCATTGCTTGAACGAATTGAGCATTGTATTTTCTGATTGTGTCTTGCATCTCTTCTGTCCATTTAAGAAGGTGGGGATAGATTGGAATTGTTTTGTCACTGTCCTGCGGATGTTCAAACCAGAATTCTTGATATGAACCTGTGTTTCCGCTCGCGATAACGTGGAATCTAAATTCCTCCAGAACTGTACCCAGATTTCCTAGCGCATGTCTTACTGCCCGATCAAGGATTTCAGGGTATTTGTCTGCCACTTGTGTATATTGCTCGATTGAGTCATGAAGATGCGGTTTTTGGTGCCACCATAAATCAGGATTTTCCAACTCACTTTTCACTATTTTTTCCGAGTTTCTAATCAATTCATTAACTTTGGTTTTCATATTGGCTAGTTTTTCTTCACTCATGGTTAAGGTAACTTCAGGATACTTGGTAACGTATTCGTTCGCAGTTCTCTTAAACCATTCAGAAGCAAAATCCACCGTTTCGATGATAAATTCTGTTTTGATTTCTTCCATTCGTGTGCAAAAAGGCAAAAGCTTGGCTTCCTCTCTCTGAATTAAAATGTCCATATCTTCGCTCAAACCTTAAGCACCTCACGACTAGCTTTTGTCCAGCCATCACTATTATTATTTCTATGCTGTTTAATAACATAAAAGATTTTGGATGAAGACAATTATTTCTTTTTCCTAAGCATGCCCATGAAGCCAGCGGAGCCATCTTCCATCAATCGCCTAAAAATGAAAGCAGATTTGCCAGATGTCGACCTTAAAAAGAGTATGTAATTTCTGCGATGGACAAATCCTATTATCTCAAAAATCAGACCTTGTAATTGTCTGAATGGAACAGTTTAGCAAAAATTATGTAGCTGAGTGGAAAAAATGGGAACAGAAATTCAAACTTTCACCTCACTAAAAGAATTGACAGAATTCATAGCAAATCAAACGAGTCAGTACCGGGCAACATTCGAAGATTATAGCCAATGGCTTGGGACACTATTGCGAGACTTCGAAGTCTCTCACAAAAATGACGAATGGTTCCAAAAATCAGCAGCTCTGCAAAAAAACATGCGTAGTCAATCAAAGAAACCACCTGAAAAAACTGATAAAGGAAAGAATGGATCTAAAAAAGGAAAAGGCAAAGAAGAAGCCTCATGTTGGGTTCAATCAGGCGACATTGACATCTCATTTACTGAGCAAGGACAAACCGAAATTTTGTTTGAAGCAATCGAAAAAATCAACATGAAAATTCAAGAAAACGAGAAATTCAAATCATCCGTGCAACAGCTCGCTAGGCTCGGACTGGGAACTACTGTTAATTACGTTGTTTACTTTGAAGATGACATTCCGAAGAAAATAGTGTTAAAACCGAAACCAAATGCTAAGGGCAATGAAACTTTCAATTTCATGGGGGAACTTTCCGTACCAGCATTCTTTAGCCCAATAGAGTAAAACCCCCAGTTATGCTGGAACTTATTTGAGATACAAAAGTTAAATACTAAAATGACGAGAATGATGTAAGAGAGGAATCAGACGTAAATCCACAGTATTCTGTTTCAGGGGTCATCGTTTCAATAAAGCTTACTAGTCTACAAGCTGAACGAACTGGGGAGTACGTCTCAAAAGACGAACTGTTTTTTGATGTCAACGCAAAGCTGGAAGAACAGAAAAAAGGTACGAATGAAGTAACACTTTCATTTAGCTTGGCGATCTCAACTAAACCAAATGTTGTCAAATACAATATTGCGGGTACTGTAACTTTGGTCGGTAAACCTGATGACATAAAGAAAAAACTTGAGGTAAACCCCAAAACAAAGATCCCTCAGATACTCTTCACAATTTACCAGCACGTTTTCAATTCAATCTACATTCTATCGTCCAACCTTAACACTCCTTATCCCCCTCCAGATCTTCTTCATCCGATGGCCGAGAAAATACAAATATTGTCAGATAAAACCCAAAAACAATTGACTCCAGACCAGCCAAGCCTCGGAGCGGCTGCACCTGTTTCGCAAACATCTCCTGCAGATAAACAAGCATCGAACAAGTAACCAATGAAAAGAGAAGATTTCAACTTTGAAATTCTCGGCAGTTACAATTCAATATTTTTGAAGTGTAAGGATTTCTAAAGAATAGATTTGAATTAGAAGCACAGAGCCCCCTTGACCCGGGAAAAGGAGAAAGAGGGGGAAATGCAAACCATTAGAGCAAATACCGGGTCGAGAGGGCTCTGAGCGGTTGACTTCAACACCGCTATTATTATCATAGTGGTTATCTTCCGAATATTCATTTGTACGTCATGTTAGGATACGCACTGCTGTCGGCTGAAGCAAACGTTCTTTCAGAACGGTTTTTTATGTTAATGCAGAACAAGTTGAAGCTGTAAGATATTGGAGAGCACAACTTGAGCCGAAACCATGCCTCCGATTAGGCCTCCGACTGTTATAATCTTACATACTGAGTTCAAACGTGTGGGAGCATACTTCTTTACTAAATAATATGTTAAGAAAAACATCACACCAACAGAAGCTACTATGCTGTATTTCCAAACCATCAACCCCCAAAAACCGTAAACGCTTAACACCCCCCTTGCGTAAGTTCCCACTTCGGTAAGACCTAAATCAAAACCAATCTTAGTTGTTAAACCGTCTAAAAGCTCCCAGAAAATCAAGAACCCATAGGAAAAATAAATCCATTTCGAATTAAAAACAGGTTTCTTTAAAAGTTCGGCAAGGTTTCTTGGGAACGGCATCACAATTTTTGGGCTCCTTTTCTCACGTGGTTTCTAATAGTTTTCAGTAATATCTTTGATATTCCAAATCTGGAATATTGCGCTTAAGTGACACAATAAGACAAAAGAAGCGACAAGTCAAAACATGTTAAGAACGAGGTTAACGGCCTATATTGTTGTCTTCCTTGTTGCTTTTCGAGGAAAAAAGAGATTTATGGAGATTTTTAGGGCTTATTCAAGCTCTAAACCAAGAACACCCCAAAACACAATGAACAGCCTTTTCTTGGGATGCCTCTAAAGGCTACCTTTCGAGTTAACGGCATCGGGTTTTCTCATCCTTTGATTTCTACTATTGTCAAATTTTGTCAAAAATTGTCATTATTTGTCAAATATTGTCAAATTTTGTCAAAAATTGTATCAACCTGCAACTGATTCAAGCTTCTTCAACAAAAAGAAAACCAAACCACAAACAAAAAAATGCTGGATTTCCAACACGTAAAAACAAAGAAGACACAAGAAATTTATGGGTTCTGTTGAATTCTTAAAGCCGCAACAGGAGGTTTTCCGTGTACTTGCGAATTGTCTCTGCGAAATCGCCGATTGTTTCGGGCGTGTAAGGCTTGAGTGACTGGAACTTTTTGTCAAGCGTGTCCTCAGGAATGAATTGTTGGAGCACGTGCGTTTTTGATCCTTTCACAAGTTCGCCGATGCATGTTGCATCTTGCTGGGTAACGATTTGCGGCACCACGGTTGTCCGAAACTCGTAAGGAACCTTTCCCGTCTTCAGGATTTCCATAGTTCGCATAAGCCCATCCGTGTTTTGTGCGCCGAGAAGCTTGTATTTTTCCCTGCAAGTCTTAACATCCATAGCCACGTAATCCACGCTTCCCAAACATTCTTCAAGGATGTCAGGGAAAAACCCGTTTGTATCCAACTTCACCGCGAAGCCCCGTTCCTTAAGTTTAGCGAGAAACTTGGGCAGTTCCTTATGCATGCATGGTTCGCCCCCTGTTACTACCACAGCGTCGACGTATCTTTTTCGGCTCTCCAAGATTTCCAGTGCGGCAGCTTCCTGCAGAAACGGAGGTTGGGGATCAACGGCTATGCGCCAGTTATGGCAGAATGGACAACGGAGGTTGCAGCCAGGTGTAAAAAGCACGCTAGCTACTCTATCTGGATAATCCACTAGACTTGTCTTTTGAAGCCCGCTAAACTTCATTTTTGGCTTATTCCTCTTTAACTTGTCAGGGGAACTGAAGCCATAATGGTTGATCTGTCAAAAGTCTTGCGCATTGCGAACTCTGCCTGTTTTCCATCGTTCCATTGGTCAACTGGACGAAGGTACCCAACTACTCGAGAGTAAACTTCACAGTTTGCTTGGCAATTTGGACATTGCTTGTGTTCGCCGTTTACGTAGCCGTGTGTTGGGCAAACGCTAAAGGTCGGCGTTAACGTGAAGTAAGGCAACTTTGAGTTCCAGGAGACTTTCTTGATGAGTTCAGCAGCAGCCTTCCAAGAGTTAAGCCTCTCGCCTAGGAAAATGTGAAACACTGTGCCTCCGGTGTAGAGCGATTGCAGTGTTTCCTGATGTTCAAGGGCTTCGAAGAGGTCGCCGGCAAAGTCAACAGGCAACTGTGAAGAGTTCGTGTAGAAGGGTTCCGCATGGTCCGCTACTACCTGTCTTTGGTTAGCGAAAATGATGTCTTTGTATCGTCGCTTGTCTATGCGAGCGAGCCTGTAAGATGTGCCTTCGGCGGGGGTTGCTTCAAGGTTGTAGATGCAGCCTGTGTCCTCTTGATAATCCGCCAAACGGTTACGCATGAAATCTAACATTTTAACGGCGAATGCTTGTCCATCACGCGTGGCGATGCTTTGTCCAAGCAGGTTTATGATTGCTTCGTTGACTCCGACTATGCCTATTGTGGAGAAATGGTTCTTCCAGTACTTGCCATACCCTTCTTTCACATGTCGCAGGTAACGACGGGAATACGGGTACAAACCGTTCTCGGTGAATGCTTCAAGCACTTTGCGTTTGATTTCCAAACTTTCTTTAGCAGTTTCCATCAGCTTTTCTAAGCGTTCAAAGAATTCGTCCTCATCTTTGGACAAGTAGCCAATTCTTGGGATGTTTAGGGTTACCACGCCAATGCTCCCTGTTAACGGGTTAGCGCCAAAGAAGCCTCCTCCTCTCTTACGTAGTTCGCGGTTGTCTATACGTAGGCGGCAACACATGCTTCGCACGTCCTCAGGTTTCATATCGCTGTTCACGAAATTTGAGAAGTAGGGCACACCATACTTCGCGGTAACCTCGAAGATTGCTTGTGCCACAGGCGAATCCCAATCGAAATCTTTCGTTATGTTGTATGTTGGAATTGGAAAAGTGAAGACCCTGCCTTTCGAGTCGCCTTGACGCATGACTTCGGCGAAGGCCAAATTGAACATTTCCATTTCCTTAGTCATATCGCCATAAGTGTCCTGTGTTACCGTACCGTTGAACAGCACAGCCTCGTTCTTCATGAAGTCTGGCACAACTAGATCCAACGTTAAATTGGTGAACGGCGTCTGGAAGCCCACGCGAGTCGGCACGTTCATGTTGAAGAAGAACTCCTGAAGCGCCTGCTGCACCTCTTGCTGGTTAAGGTGGTCATGTCTTATGAACGGAGCAAGGTAAGTGTCAAAGTTGCTAAAAGCCTGTGCGCCTGCAGCTTCACCCTGTAGTGTATAGAAAAAGTTTACTACTTGACCCAGCGCAGTGCGGAAGTGTTTTGCTGGTTTGCTCTCAATTTTGCCGGCGACCCCTCCGAACCCTGCCATCAACAACTCGCTTACGTCCCAGCCGACGCAGTAAGCGCCTAAAACGCCTAAGTCATGGATGTGCATGTCGCCTGAAAAGTGGGCGTCAGCAATGTTCTCTGGGTAGATTCGCGAGATCCAATATTTGGCTATGACCGTGGATGACAAGTAATTGTTCAAACCCTGAAGTGAATAGCTCATGTTGCTGTTCTCTTTAACACGCCAATCTTCAACCTCAAGGTACTGGTCAACCATATCTGAGGAACTCAGAAGCGCGGCTAACTCTCGCATGTCACTGTGCTGTTTGCGATACAAAATGTAAGCTTTCGCCGTTTGCGCATGCCCGTTTTCGATCAAGCGCTTTTCAACGACATCCTGGATTTCCTCAACCGTGGGTACCCCGTCGTCCCCATAGGTTTTTTGGAGTTCTGCGACTACTTCATCGCTTACACGTTTTGCCTGCTCTTTATCTCTGCCGCCACACGCTTTCGCAGCTTTCCAAATGGCGATGGTAATGCGTTCTTGATCGAAGGGTTCTAATTTACTATCACGTTTTAACACGAACTTCATTGTTTTTTCACCTCAAGTAGTAACCGCCTGAAATCTTCAGGCTCTTCAAACTGCTTGTAAACCGATGCAAACCGAATGTACGCAATGCGGTCGACGTTTTTTAGGTGCTTCATTATTAAATCGCCGATTTCCTGCGATGCGACTTCTTCGGTGTTTTTAAGCATCAAATCCTGCCTTACCTGTTCTGCTAACTCGTTGATTTGGCTCATTGCCACTGGCCTTTTCTCACATGCTTTCTGTAAGCCACGGATTATTTTATTAACGTCGAATCGTTCAAGGCGATCGTCTTTTTTTCTGACCATGAGCTCGACGGTTTCAACGTACTCGTAAGTTGTGAAGCGTTTTCCGCAGTTGATGCATTCTCTTCGTCTCCGTGTAGTGTTTTCTGGAGATTCACGTGTTTCCAGAGTTTTGGAGTTTTCGGAGTTGCAGTATGGACATCTCATATCTTACACAGGTTCCATAGTCGGATATATAGGTAGTGCTAGCGATCTTAACAACACACTATAGTTAGCGCATATATAAGTTGTTTCAACATTAATCTCGCAATATATCGTAAAATCCGAAAGACTACTCCATGAAAAATAAACAGAAAATTCCAAACCCAAAAACCTGAAAAAGCCCTTGTTTTGGAAAAAAACGGATTTCCAAGTAAATAATGGTTACGTTAAAGTTTGCGATAAAACAATCAAAAAAATGGATATACGTATTTTACTTTTACTTTAGCAAACGAAATAAGCCATAACTGTAATATATCGGGCGCAGCAATACCGCTTATATTGCTTTGTAACAGTTGATTGTTTGAGGAAAGGTGAGGAGAAGGATCGAGGAGGAAGGGAGAAGGCTTCCATAAACCTCATTTCCTTGAGAAAAATTAGCTCGTTTTCAAGTCATCCATAAACTCGCTTAAATCGACCGTTGCGTCTCCATTTTCATCTTTCAGCGCTTGCTTAGCCGGCGGATTCTGAATGTAAAAGGGGATTCGTTTAGTTATGCGGTCCTGGTAAGTAGGTTCCAGCGGGTTTTGGTAAAAGACACCTATAGGGATTCTGTCGCCCCATTCATGAGCTTTTTCCATGCCCGCAACCTTCTTCTTGAAGTCCTCGTTCCAATCGCGTACAACAGGATCGAAGCCTTCGTCTTCTAACTTGTAAAGCCTAGAATGCGGCTTGCCTGCTGTGTCTTTTCTATCTTCGCCCGTGTACCAGTCCTTGGTGTCGATGTCATTATAGGTAGGGCAAGGCTGCAAAACCTCTACTAACGCCAAACCCTTATGCTGAATTCCCTGCTTTATCATGTTTTTCAGGTGAAGAACGTCAAACGCGTATGACCTTGACACGAAGGTGTAGCCTGAAGTAATGGCTAAAGAAACAGTGTTAACGGCTTGGTTAATGTTGGGTTTAGGAAGAGCCTTCGTTTTGACGCCTAGAGGAAGCGTTGGTGAAGCCTGCCCCTTGGTCAACCCGTAAACCCCGTTGTTGAATAGGAGGTAGGTCATGTCAATGTTTCTTCTTCCCGCGTTAACGAAGTGTCCTGCGCCTATACCTAAGCCATCACCGTCTCCTCCTACGCCGATTACCTCCAAATCGGGGTTGGCGATTTTGATGCCCATGGCAAAAGGCAACAGTCTTCCGTGAAGTGTGTGAACGCCGTTTACTTTTATGAAGTGAGGCGCTTTGGCAGCGTTGCCTACCCCTGAAACAACGACCACTTTATGAGGTTCAAGGTTAAGGTCGGCTAAAGCCATTTGTATTGCGCTTGTGATTCCGAAATCTCCGCAGCCGGGACACCAGTCCATGTAGACGCTGGTTTTGTAGTCTGCCGGTTTATGAGCCAAGCATAAGCACCTGCCTTTCTGGGGCTTTGTCTATTAGAATCATTTTCAGGGCTTCGTACACTTCGGTTGTCATCATAGGTCTTCCCGTATATTTGAGGATGTAAAAATTGGGTTTGATTGTTGTGCACTCCGTTATTATCCCGCCCAGTTGCGCCATGTAATTGTCTTCTATGTCGATTATTCGTTTCTTTCCTTCAAGCATTTGTTTGATGTAGGCAGAGGGAAGCGGATGAATCATTCGAACTTGGATATAGCCTAAGCTTAAGCCTTCTTCTTTTAGCTGGTTCAGCGATTCGATGATCGCACCCTTAGGTGAACCCCAACTTACAACAACGTTTTCTGAGTCCTTATCCCCGAAAAAGTTGACTTTCAAATCAATCGGCACTTCCTTATCGATCAAATCTAACTTCTTCATTCGCTTCTCCATCATTTGCCTTCGAATGAATGGTTCCTCGTTTATGTTTCCGCTCTCGTTATGCTCGTCTCCCGTACACCATTGAACAGCATTTTTTGTTCCTAGAAAAGCCCGAGGGGAAACTCCTGTTTCAGTGAATCTGAAGCGCTTGTACTCTTTGCCTTCAAACTCCTTTTCGCCGACAATTAAACCGCGGTCTACCTTAACGTTTCCGTAGTTGAAGACAGGGTAGGTTTGAGAACAGTTGGCCATGGCTTTGTCAAGCAGATGGATAACAGGTACTTGGTATTTCTCGGCAAGATTGAACACTTCAGCAGCGTCATAAAAGCATTCTCTTATGTCTCCTGACGCAAGGATAATTCTTGTAAATTCGCCGTGAGCTGCATGCATTGCAAACCGTAGGTCTTGTTGGCTGTGCCGTGTTGGTTGTCCAGTTGAGGGACCTCCGCGCTGGTAGTACGTAATGACGACGGGCACTTCGTTGCTGCCTGCCCAGCCTAAGCCTTCAGCCATAAGAGAAAATCCGGGACCCGACGTGCTGGTTGCCGCCCTCGCCCCTGTTAAGCATGCCCCTGAAGCGGAAGTCACTGCTGCAATCTCATCTTCGGTTTGAATTACAATGATGGCTTCCTGGCCTCTTTTGGTTTTTAGGATTTCATGTGCCTCTAAATACTCGCTTTCATCAGCCGCAGGCGTGATGGGATAATATGTCTGTACTCTGCAACCGCCCAGCACTTTGCCCATGGCGACAGCTTGGTTCCCCGTCAGAAAAATCCTCGGTTCATTAACGCCTATTTTCTCAAGTTTGTGTTTGAAGTGGTTTACATCGAAATTCTTTACAGCGTAATCATAGGCGTAGTCGACTGCTGTGACGTTCATATCGGCGATTTTTTCGTGGAAGGTTGCTCGGATTGCATCTTCAACTAGTTTTTTATCGTATTTGAGAAAGGCAAATGAGACGCCTATCGTGAGAACGTTTATCATCCTTGAAAGTTGGCTGACTTTTTCAATGTTGATTGCTTTGCCGATTTGTGCAAGCAAATCCATGTACGGAACAGGATAAACCTGAATGTTTTTCTTCTTGGCGTAGTTCAAAAAATCGTTTACTGTTTCGCCGACACCGTTTTCTTTCATGAAAGCGCGAACTTGACTTCTGTATTCCTCTGAGAACGTGGGTATTCCCGTAAAGACGTTGACGCCTATATCGCGTGAATCAACGATTATGCCGCCTTCACTCACGACTTCGCCGACATGCCTAACGATGGTTTCAGCGTCGAAAGCTGCTAGCAAATTTACGTCGTTGATGTTGGCTAAGGTTGGTTCTTTGGATACTCGTTGATGGAAGTAGCTGTGCATGGTTTTGATGTTTGAATGGTATTCTCTTCTTCCGAAAACCCATAGGCCGCCGTATCCACATGCTCTTCCGAATATGGTCGAAGCTGTGTCGACGCCGCTGCCTTGTGGGCCGCCTGCCATCCAGTTTATACTTTCAGTTACCATTTTTGCTTCATCCTCACGAATAACTTTCATTTTAAAGAGCGGTTACCCGCCGCCAGATGCTTTTTCGATGCCTATGCAACAAGTGCACTTTGCAGTTTCCCTGCAGTATGGGCACACGCATTTGCAATCGTCGATAAAATTTCCGCAGTTTATGCAACGAGGCAAATTTTCTTCGTTCATAGCTTCGCCCCTGCCATACTTATGTTGCATATACTTCGGAATTAAGTTTTCGCTTAAACCCCAATCTATCAATTTACCTTAAAGGTAAAGGAGATGGAGGTTTTATCTGACGTAGTCGTCGAATGTCCAGTAATGGTCTTCTTCTTGCAGAACGATGTCTTCAAAGATTCTTCGTGTCGTTGTGTCGCCGCGTTTCATGGCTTCAGCAATGATTTGTCTGTAAAGCGCGATGGTATCGGCTTCAAGTTGATGATCTAACGATAGAATCTCAAGTGTGGTTTTGCCGACAACTGGAAGTGGATTTGGCTTAGTTACTGCTTCGCCGTCGATAAGGTAGATGCGTTCGCTTATTTTTTCAAGATGCTGCATTTCCTGCATGAAGACATCTTTGAGGAGCTTGCTTACGACTCCTTGAGAGTTTGTGCCTTGAACAGTTTCCAAGGGAGTTTTCTTCATTCTGAGTTCCAGCAACGCAGCTTTTTCATGTTGGTTAGTGTACTGGATTATTCCGCAGATTTCTGCCGCAACCGCCTTGTTCAGTAGTTCAAGATAGTCCGAAGTGAATATTTTGCGCCACTCTGACAAAGGCACCTTGTCGGGCTCTTCCTTCTCGTCCTGGAAAGCTGTATATTCTTGGAACTTGAACAAATGTTCTTCTTCTTCACCGAAGATTTTTTCGAACATCTCTCGTGTTTCCCAATCGCCCATTTCTGCCGCTTTGCCGATTATTTTTCGGTACAGGTTAAGGGCTTCTTCCTCTGCAACAACTCCCAGTTTGGCAAATTCACTTATCGTATTGCCAATGACTGGTTTGTCGCCTTTGGTGGTTGCTTCGCCTCCGAGATAGTAGATTCTCTCCATGATGGAGGCGGCGTGCTTCATTTCTTGGATTGATATTTCATGAAGCATTTTTCCAACTGCGTCGTAAGTTGTCTTGTCAAAAAGGATGTTTTCTGGGATTTGTTTTTTTATAATTTTTTCCATTTTAGCATGTTGAAGGAAGTATTGGACTGCGACTCCGAATTCGCGTTCTACCGCTTGGTTTAGCAGGACAATATACTCTGGGGTTGTTTTAACAGCCATAACGTATCACAACTTCTACTCGGAAATGAGCAGACACCGAGATATAAAATTTGTTGTCGGCTACAAATTCAGGGAAACGGGGGGCTTCATTGCCTAATTTGTCTTCCGCAGTTTGGGCAGTAGATCGAGTCATTGCTGATTTGCGCTCCGCAGTAGGAGCAATACAAGCTTGGAGTTGGGGTAGGCGACGATGCCGGCGGCGCATTGTAAAAAAGGGCATTTACGGTTGGTTTGGGTTTGAGTGAATAGAAGCCTGATGCAGCGAAAATCCATGCTATCCAACCTATGATGCCGCCGACACCTATGATTGATGTAACGGCGCCTATTAGGATGAGCAAGCCAGCAGTATGGAAGCTATCAACGCCTGATTTTTCGCTTAGTTTATTGAAAGCCCGCATGAAGAAGATTGAAACAATTATTTGGAGGACAATAGCACCGAGAAACAAGGCCAAAAACGAGAATGCAAACGACGGAGGTACGCCAGATGATGAGCGCGAAAAAAGGAAGACTATCACAACTAACGCAATTATGGTGGCAATTCCCACGACAACTATGATTACGCCGTAGATAACGTCTTTGAATATTCCTGGTTCATTGTAGTATTGGCTTAATCGATACATGGAAAATACGAACAGTATGAAACCAGCTAAGCCGATTAATACAAAGGCGACAATCAGAAAAGGAATTAATGTGAGGGAAAGCAGCGGAGTGCCCACAAACCCTGTTGATCCAGATGTGGCAGCGCCAAGAAAAGCGCTAAACAAGGAAAGAATCAACAGTCCACCCATTGCAAAAATGGCAATTGGCACGATAACTTCGATTAAGCTGCCGACTAAACCTGATGTCCTTCCCGTCTCAAACGACATTTTGACACTATCGAAAGGCATGTGGTGGCGAGTAAAGGATAAGCTTTGCGCATTTTGATAGCAGCTTGTGGGCAGGGAGAGTTGTCTCAGAGCTCTTGCTTTTCATGCTTCACTGCGTACCAAGCGACGATAACTGAGAGAACCGCTAATGTAAACACTACTGCTTCGAAAACCACAAGTCCAATACTTGAGGCAAAAGGAACTAGGAAATCAACAAACCCCATGGGCAACGCAATCAAAAATAACCGCTTTTTGTGAAGGATGACTGCCATGAAGCAGAGGTAACCCCATGCAAAATGTAACATTATAGAAGAGACTCTCTCAACCGAGCCCAATGCAACTGACCTTAAGGCTTCTGAGGCAGATGCAAAAAGTCCTGGCGAATTCGCCTTTAGCTGGCTGTAAACAGTCTGGGCAAGTGGAGTGTCCGACGATAGAATGCTCCAATACGCAGTGAGGTTGATCAAAGAAAGAATGCCGAGCAACACAGCGTTTTCCCAGAAAGCCAAAGCAGAACCGTAAGCTTCCGCGTCTTTCCTTTCAAGCAACCCATGAGAAATCACGTACCAAGCTACAAAGTAAGCCAAGCCTACTTCGAAAAACACAGTTTGAAATCCGTAGTAGATACCTAACCCCACACTAACTGAGCCGAAATAGTTCGTTACAGCGTTTATCGTTGGGATTTGCACTGCATATTTGAGCGCGATGGCGACTGAGTAAGCAACCAAAGAATACACCAGCACCATCCAGTGAAAGCGGCGCTTACGATACCAGTATAACAAAAGAGCAATGCAGATGGCGATAACGATGACGGGTTGAAGTATAAGCAGGGGATCGATATTTTGCATAACAACCGTTATTTTGTTTTAACTTAAAAAGAGCTTGCTGGAGTTGAGTTTGTCGAATCAATGAATGACCCGTCCGCTCCAGAAGCCTCGAAGCGTCCGTTTATGGTTGGGAGAATAGACATAATCAAAGGGCAATGTGGCTATTTTTTCCATTGATTAGTTGCCCATTTGCTGTAGCTTGTGGGCGTAATCTTGATAATGGGCACGTCGCCTTCTTTCCAGCCGCCATCAGCGGTGCGGTACTCCGGGTATTTTTCTTCCAGAAGCGAATGGGCGTAACGGTATTCTTCGCCCTCCCACATGATTTCTGCTTCGCCTTGAACGCGTATTCCTTTGACGGCACCCCAATTTTCCCGGTTGTAATCGTCGAAAACCAATGATATCTCCGGGTTCTCTTCGATTTGTTCAAGTTTGGGCATATCTGGGTCGGATGCGAAGTAAATGAATACGCTGTCAAATACTGGCCAGATAGGCCTCACCACTGGTTCGCACTCTTTTGTTACAGTTGCTAGGCGACCAACTGGAAGTTGCTGAATAAATGCAACATCGGATTTTGACAGTTTCTCGACCATACTTAAACCTCAAAACGCTCAAGTATCTCTTTTTACCTCCCTCCTTTTATGTCTTGTTAAAACTGAAAGCAGCCAGAACATGGCTTTCTGGGTTTAGACCCTTTTTCCTTAACCCCTCCTTTATCTGTGCCGAATTATAGGCTGATTAATAAGGCGAAAAAGGATCGGGTTGGTTCCATCTTATTCAGAGTTCTAAATTACATAACTACAAGTTTCCTCTATAATGGATCATTAGAATAACGCAGTATTCAGGTCTTGCCAGAGGTTTGTAGATCTTTTGAATCATCCAATTTTTGATGGTGAGGGACTTTAAAGGACGTTAGTGGACGCCTGAAGACTTTAAGCGACGTTAAAAGAAGGTAAAGGACTTTAGATGACGGTAAACGACGTTAAAGGACGCAATCTGCAAATGATTCAAACTTCTCCACAAAAAAGCAACTTAAAGCAGAGGTTGCAAAAAATCTTTTTCCTAACCTGTCTAGTTAACGGCGACAGATTCATCTCTCTAATTCTGTGAATTGTCAAATTGTGTCAAATCATGTCATTCTATGTCAATTTGTGTCAAATAAAGTCAAATAAAGTATCAACCTGCAACTGGTTAAAGCCCCACTCCAAGAAAGCAACTCAAAACGCAAACAAAAATTCACAGAATCTACCACAGTCATTTGCGGCAGTTGATAACTTATTTTTAAGCCTATCAATGCTGTCTTGTTCTCTATAAGACGGTCGTTGACGGAAAATTCCCTGAATTTTGCTTTTGAGTTAGTCTATCTTTGTTCGTTTTGATTTCCCTGACCAAAGCTGAAGAAAGCCAAAAAGGAAATGGTTGGATACAGCCACATTATTGCTATCCAATATGCTTTTGGAAATCCTAATCCAAGGTTTAGAACCAGAGAGATATCATCTAAGCTGAGAAGGACAAGGGCAAGCAAGAAGGCTAATAAAGGCAGTGCCGTCTTGACGTTGAACTTCAAGGACCCGTTTCCTTTTGTTCGACCGTAAGCTATGAAAATAAAAATTGAAGCTAATGGATAGATAACGTCCATCAGGGGCCAAAATGGTAACCCAAAAATAGTATCTAAATTGCCGATCGTTGGGCCTGTGTGGCTATCGCCGAAATTTAGCAATATTACAAAGGCGCCGAAAAGAAGCGCTAAAACTTCACTCTTGAACTTCAATTGCAACCTTAAACATCTCTTTTTTGTAAGACTTACAATCGCCGCTCTAAGCAATCTACCTTTCTATAAACAAAAAATCTCTGATGTTGCTTTTTGTAATCCTCAGCTGTCAAAATCCAAGACCAGCAACATTGAATTCTCACACTAATCCCGGTAGCTGATTCAAGAGCATTCTGCGGCTGAAAGCAATAAGGATCGGTAGGTCAATTTGTCTTAACTTCAGTTTTTTCACCGCAGCATGGACTATTTTTTCAGTAGTTCTTTTATCGATAACAAACCTTGAGAACCATATTACTGTTTAAGCGCTTAGCATTTGTACGCCGTCTATTTGGCCGTTGTCTGCGAATATGCCTACTGTAACCTCGTTTACGGCTCCCGGATAAACTCTGCCCAAACCAAGTACCACGTACCAATATGGGATTAGCACCACGGAGTTGCCTCTTGGATGAGGTACCATTTGAACTGAAACGGGATTGTCGAGCACACTAAAGCCAGTGTATTTGGTGCCGTTGAAATCCCATGTTAGAGTTTGAACATAGTCTTTAGCCATAGTGATTGCTTGTTCTTGTGAAATAGTGAGTTCTGTGTTTCCGACATTGAACAGGAAATAGCCGTCAGTCATTGTTACGAGAATGTTGTTTTGGAATGTCATCATTACACCTTTCGCTTGATAGTCTATCCCGTTCTGTGTGTACATCCACATGAACTCAGTGTTGTCTCCTGAAACGGTTATTTGAAGTGTCATGTTACCCTGGGTTACCGATGTTGGCCCAGTTGTGTTTACCGCGTCTATCAAGTCGACCATCTGGCTAAGATATGCGTCGCCTGAATAGGCTTGGTACCGTTCAAGCACTCCCTTGGCAGCCTGCACAACATCATCGGACTGAGACTGCGTAAAAACAGGCGAGCTTTCACCCATGTCAAGCTGGTAACGGGAAAAATGATTGTTTCTGAACCGCAGGTCCACGTTAAATGTGTAAGGACCGTTAGTCAAAGAATATGTAAGCAGTTCCTCAGCAGCATTGAATTCTGTATTGAACTGCAAAGTGTTGCTTAGCAGAGAAGTCGTATATTGATTTGTGTCTATTTGGGTCACATTCTGCAGGTAATTCACGACTTTGTTGGTGCCTATTCCCCAGGAAAGCAACTGCTGGTTCTCAGCTGCCAAAGACTTCTGCTTGCTGGAGATATTCTTCATTGAAGTATATTGAAGAACCGAAAAACTCGCCAAAACCAAAACAGCAACCAGAAGCACCCCCAAAATAGCTCTCCATTTAAAGGACATCTGAACCCTGCGTTTGGGTTCAATCTCTGGGACATCTTCCACACCCTTCATGGCGCTGACAGTTGCCAACCCGAAAGTTGACAGCTTATACTGGCCGTTATCCATCTTGTTGATTAGGTCACCGAGGCTTTCAAGGTGATAAGTCAATTTAGAAGAGGATATGTCAAGCTGCTCAGCTATCTCCATGAAAGTCATTGGTTTGATTGAAAGCATACGAATAATCTTGCGGCGGACTGGATGCTTAAGCGACGAGAACATGATTGAGTAGATTTCGTCCTCCGAGCTTGCCATCCAAAGACCTACATTTGTTACAGGGGTAATCGTCGAAAGAATATTTAAAACAACCGTAAAAAGCACCTTTGAGCGTTGTACAAACAAATGCTGGCTCAGCTGCTTCCAACCATGCGTTCCTTGAATGCACTCCAAGAGGCGCAGCTTGATCCCGAATTCCGGAATCCCTATTTTTCAAGGGTTTCTACAAGCAACCGACACTTCACGGAGAGGATGGCCCTCCTTAAAAAATAATCTCTCTGCATGTAAGGGCTTTTGTCGGTTGCACAAAGAACTTATGTACAAACACTAACAAAAAAAGATGTGGCATTTAGAGCAGTGTTTGCCGCTCCACCGATTATCTTATCGCAAGCATCGCAATGTCTCGATAGATCAACAATAACTCTTTTTGAAAACAAACTTTAACATAAATTAAAAGCTAAAAACAACTCTTCTTAGCCTATGTGAGATTTGAGTTAAAGCGAAAAAGCACGCTGAAAAGTTCCAGTGGAAACAACGGCGTTTCCTCTGTCTAGCTTAAAAGAAAAACGTTGACGATATATTGAAACGGATTCTTCAGTTTCAATGTGTACGCTTAACGGTGAGGTGGGCGAATGAGAAAGAAAAACCATTACATCGTGATTGTTTTGTTCCCTTTTCTTAGTTTGCTTTTCCTTACAGGCTGGGTTATATCAAACCTGTAATGGATTAGTTGACGAAACAAAGACTGATGCAAACAAAAAAGAAAAGGTAGATGTTAGTGAACAAGAATTTTTGACTCTGGCTTGTCACCTATTTCTGTCAGGCATATGTTTTTGAACGTCTTTCAAAGACACATGATAAGAGCGATTCTCCACTCTCAAGGAAACCATCAAATGGGCATAAAATAGGCATAAAATAGGCAAAAAAAGCGCCTGATTATCATAGAAAAAATGGAAGATGCGGCGTGAGATATTTCCATTTTGAGCAAAATTGTTTTAATAATACGGTTTTCAATAGTTACGAACGCTCAATTTAGAGGCAAAGAAAATTTAATGCTAATCCAAGAAGTTATACTTGAAAACTTTATGAGTTACGAGTACGCTCGGGTACCCTTCAAAAAAGGCGTAAACATCGTCGGCGGACCCAATGGAGCAGGAAAATCTTCACTTCTACTTGCAATATCTGTGGGGCTTGGTCAAACCTACACCGAACGCTCAAGAAAACTAAGCGACCTCATCAGGTGGGGAAAAGACCAAGCCCGAGTCACACTAATCTTAGACAACAGCAAACAAGGCATCAAACGCCCCGTACAAAAATACCCAAAAGACCAGCTTTTTCTGACCCGCGTCATGCGCCGCGACGGCAAATACTGGTTCGAATTTGAAAACAAAGCGGCAAGCAAACAGGACGTCGAGCGCTTACTCGGCAAATTCGGCGTTGACCCCGACAACATGCTAATCATCATGCATCAAAATATGGTTGAACAATTTACCGTGCTAAGCAACATCGAAAAATTGCGGATGGTTGAAGCTGCAGTCGGGCTGGAACCCTTCCGAGAAAACGTGGTGCAGGCAAAAACCAAACTAACAAGAATCCTAACTCAAGAGGAATCCGTTACCAAACTGTTCGAACAAGCGAAGCAGACACTAAACTACTGGCGTGAACAGTATGATAAGTACCAAGAGAAAAAGCAGCTTCAAATTAAAAGACGCTTTCTAGACCGGGTACTTACGTGGGCTGAAGTTGAAAAACGGGAAATCACGGTTAGAAACTTGCAGGCAACCCTTAACAAAAACCAGGAAACCCTCAACAAAATCGAGGATGAAAAACAAGACATACTCAACCAGCTTAGCACACAGCAGAATCAAACTGAAACATTGAAAGGGAATATGAAAGCCGTTTTTGACGAACGATTAAACCTTGAACACGACATAGCGCAAAACCAATCGACCCAATCGCTGATTAGCCAGTTACTGGAAGAAACCCAAATACTACAACAAGCCATCCAAGCCAACAAAACCCAGCTAAGGCTGCTTCAAAGCGAGAACTTGGAGGAAATGCTCAGGAACTCAGAACTTGAACTTTCTAGTGCAAACGAGCGGGTTGTGCAGAATCAGTCAGAAATGACTTATCTGGAAGAGTCCGCTGGCAAAGCGTCGGATGAAATGCTTGAGCAAAGAGTCAAGCTTGCTCTGCTTGAATTCAAACGTGCAAACGCGATCGTGAGCCTAAAGGAACTTGAAAAATCGCTTAAAGAAACCAAAGAAAACTTGGAATCAATGATTCTTAAGGCGAAAGAGTCAGGCGAACGGATAGCAGCAGTGAAAAGCGCCAGCGATATTCAAGATGAAATTCGCTTGACAGACGGCCACCTGGCGGCGCTCGCCGACGTTTCAGAAGACATAGAGCACCAATATGAATCATACTCAAAACTTTACTTAGAACTCAAAGAGAAAACTCAGCTTGTGGCAGAGAACCGCGAGAAAACGCTTGAAGAAGTCAAAACACGGATGCAATCGTGGCGAACGGTCATGGAAAGCCTTCTTGACAGGGTAAACGTGGAGTACCAGCGAATCATGAACCTAACATTGGCAACCGGCGCCGTAAAACTATCAAACAATCAGGACATAGAAACAGCCGGGTTAGAAATCATAGTAGGGTTCAAAGGCGGCAAACCCGTTGCCCTTGACGCTTACACGCAGAGCGGTGGGGAGCGCACCACGGCAACTATGAGTTTTCTCTTGGCATTGCAGCAGCATGTACGTTCACCATTCCGCGCAGTCGACGAATACGACATTCACATGGACCCCAAAAACCGTGAAATGATTGCGAAAATCCTTCTCGCTGTGATCAAAGACGCAAACGCGCAGTATGTCGTCATCACTCCAAGCCAAATCACCTTCGCACAGCAAGATGCCAACGTTATTACCGTGCAGAACATGGAAGGAAAATCCGTTGTTCGTGAGGTGGCGGCTTGATGCAGAGGGCAAAGGAACCCAAAGTGTTAGGCAAGGAAAGGCTTGAGCGCATTATTGAAATGTGCGTTGCCATCGAAACCCGTCAAACAGAACCCTTCACGTTAAACATCGATGAAATCATCCAGGTGGTTAGGGAGTATTTTCCGCATTGGCAAAACCCGGAAGAGCTCAGGCTCGACGCTGAAACCCTACATCACTTAGCCACAGTTATCAAAATGCAGAGCGAATGGGTGAAACATCGCTCTACAGCGCTCTATACTGATCCTTTTCTTTTGGAAGGAAAAATCATGCAGATTGGTAAGCAGGAAATAGTTGATATCTTCCTTCAAGCTTGGAACCCGTTGATAGAGTTTGAGCAAGTCAGTCTAAACACTTTGGCTCAGGGGCTTCTTTACTGGGAAGCATTAGTGCCCATAAGTGAAAAATGGAAAAACTTTGAAGCGGCCGAAGTCTCAAACAGCTATACAAGCCGAGAGGAGTTGATTAAGCAACGCGTCCTAAGCGACAAAGAATTCTCCGTCGAACTAAGCACGCTATGGCAAGAACTCAAGGACTGCGTAGCCATCAAAGGAAAAGAAGGCAAAGTTAACTACTGGGACTTTATTGGCGCAGACACCTACGAACAAACCGTCCAAAAAGCATTCTTAACCAGTTTTCTAGTCACTTACGGGTTTGCAACTTTGGAAATCGACCGACTGGAAGAGCTTGTTTTCATAACCCCATTCCAAAATCCAAGAATCGAACCTTTAACACAGCAGTCAGCATCCGTAGCCATCTCGGTTTCAATCGATGATTGGCGGAAATGGAAGGAGGCAAATTAGATTGAGCAAAAGAGGCGTTTACGGCAGCAAAATCAAGAAAGCAACCCAGATGCTATTCTATAAGCGGCATCAGAAACCAGGTGTCCGAGGCTCCGAACTGCACAAGGCATTGGGTTCAGACTACCCCAAAGTGCTTGACCTGCTTGAAGACTACCTCAAGCCGTTAAACCTTCAAGTTAAAACTGTTTTCGAAGAAGAAAAAACGCCCGAAAAACCAACTATTGAGGAATTGGACAAAGCAAGATTCTACGTTGCCTTGCGCGGCGACGTGGCAACAAAAGACAAACTAATCGGTTGGCGCATTGACGATTTGGCAGGGTTAGCTATAACAATTTCATTCGTGATAAGCAAAAAGGGGCAAGCACCGCGGAAAGACGTTGAAAAACTTCTCAGCGAAAAGATGCCTAACTGGAAAATCGGCTTAAACATTGAACGATATATCCGCTACGGATACCTTGGTCAAGACGATAATGGATTGGTCTATCTTGACTGGCGAACAAGAGCGGAAGTCGATCAGAAAGCACTAATCAACATGCTGCTGTTAAGTGAAACTAAAAAATCAGAAAGTTCTGAACTGCAAGGAAGAAGAGAACTAGCAGAAACGATAGAAGAAGAAAACGAGTAAAACCCACTTAGAAAATCCTTGCTCTCTTATTTACGCTAAAACCTTGCTTGGTGGGTGAGTGTAAACTTACACTATATCAAACTACGTAAACGCTGGGACGGTATGGGTCCATTGACAAAGAGAAAGAGCGAGAAAGGATAAAGCTGCAGAATAAGAGGTAAAACAACTCATCTAACTGATACTTGCGGATCTATTAGTAGAACAATTGCAATAAAGTTTAAAAGGTGCTTTTGAGTTTCTGTTTGGTTCTATCAGAGACATAAGCTCATGTGTAACATGCATAAGAGCTGTCCCATGAAAAATCATAAATCTCAATAACAGGAGGAAAAGAAATGTTGTCAAGAGACTGCGACGGATGTTCGCAAATGAAAGCATGCATTAGGCGCTTTTGCATTGTTGAAAAAGGCAATTGCGTCTATTGCCCAGACGGAACAGCCCACCTAGTAGACGGGCAATAAAACCGAACGGAAACAATTTTTACGCAAATTTTGTTATTTTTCCTTTTTTCTTCTTGTCTTATATTTTATGATTCCGACATGGGATAGACTTGTCCGTCCTTAGACTTAGACAAAAGAATTTTCCAAAAGTAATTAATGGCGGGCCCGGTGGGATTTGAACCCACGATCTCCGGCTCCGAAGGCCGACACCTTAATCCGTGCTAGGCTACGAGCCCACTCAGCAACCCGACAACACAAAGATGGGGTCGCATTAAAGTATTTACGGCAATTCTTATAAAGCAACATAATATTAAACTTGTTTCACAAAAAGCGAGGGCCGGTAGCTCAGCACGGCTGGAGCGTTCGACTGATAATCGAAAGGTCGCCGGTTCAAATCCGGCTCGGCCCACTAAGCTTTACTGCACTTATTCTCTCAGACATTTAACTTTTTCACACAACTTTCTTGCAAACCATTCAATTTGCTATCCAGCTAAACCTTTTTCAAAACCTCAACTCCGCCTTCCGGAAATAACGAGAACTCAAAAACCTTCCTAAAGGACGAAATAGGATGGACCGGGTTTGACTCTTGGAAAAGCAAGAAATTAAGCAAAAAAACTCGGGCAATTATCCGCCACATTCAGCGGTTAGTTCGACTTTTCACTTTTTCTTTTTTTGCGAGCAGTCTTAATGACAATATTCACTTCTACGCTGTCGCCTTCGAGTTCTTCATTTCCCGAGGGCTTCTCCCCTTTCTCTGAGATACTTACGGACTCCTTCTTAATCGGTTCTTTAATGATTGTGGTCTGCGTTTTTTCACCTACACCTTCTTCAATAGAACCCCTCGCCGCTGCCTCAATTTCTTCTCCCACTTTCTCCAAAGGCTCGAATATTTTCTCTGCATCCCCAGTCAAATGGTACTGAGGGTGCGGCCCAACCGTAGTAGCGTAAACTTTGGACATTACGGCACCGAAAAGAACAATCTGGTTAAGAATGTAGATCCAAAGAAGAATAATCATAAGGGACCCCGCTGCGCCTGCAATTGTTGTAACCTTGAAGGTCTGAACGTAAAAGCCGAGGATATAATTGACCACTGTGAAGGCGACTCCCGCTATTATTGACGGCAAAAAAACGTCTTCCCAATGTACTTTGTAGCTTGGAAGAATCTTGTAGATTAAAGCAAAAAGCAGAGTTGAAAGAGCAAACGACAGTAGTATTTGGGCCGCCACGAGAGAAATCAGGGTCAAAGTACTGTTTATAGAGTAGAATTTTATTGCCCGAAATAAAGCATCTGACGTTATGGTCCATGCAATAACAATTAGGCCGAGCGAAGAAACCACAAGGAACGGCCCGATTGTTTCCTTTACTCTGGTTGACAACTTTCTTGTTTTAGGCAGCTTGACTTTCCATATGACATTCATTGTGTCTCTCAGAATTGCGAAAGCGCCGATTGCTCCAGCTAAAGAGAAGCCTACGATCGTAACTGCTGCCCAAACAGAGTTGAAAGGCGATATTGCGCTTGCCAGCAACTGCTTAAATAATCCAGCTATCTCAGGTCCCGCAAGTGAGCTTATCTGCTGAAGCAACTGTTGTGTAGCTTGAGTTTGACCATAAAACAGCGCAAAAATAGTTATCACAACTAACAAAAGAGAGGGCAAGGGCAGAATGATAAAGAAAGTTAACGCAGCGGCCCGTAAAGGCACATTGTCCTCTAGCCACTCTTTGAATGAACCTACAAATAACTTGGCAAGCTCGGTTCGGTTCATAATTTACTCCAAAAAGCTCTTCAAAAAGAGTTCAGAGTTTCAAGTCTTCGGCGCGTATATTTACGTTGTGGTAAATGAGCAACCATGTAGCCCCCCAATTTTCTGGAATGGCAAGTTACCGAAGACGCAAAAAGAAATACGTGGGATATCACGCGGCGTTCTCGTTTGATAGTAGTTGCACATAGTTCATGTTTTTAGAAAAATCAAATATGAATTATTGGTTAACAAGATATAATTTGTTTAAGCCAAAATAATTATTGGTTTCGAAATAGGCGATTTGGATTGCAAAGAAAGTTTGGTTCCGGTTCAGAACCTTTGATTGAAATTTCTGCGCTTACTAAGCAGTTCGGCTCAGTTCAAGCTTTATCGGATGTGAATTTGCGAGTGATGCCGGGTGAAGTTTATGGTTTGCTGGGTCCTAACGGTGCAGGTAAAACAACGACAATCAAGACTATCCTTGGGTTGTTGGAGCCTACGTCAGGGTGGATCAAGGTTGTTGGTTTAGACCCGGCAAAGAACCCCATCGAAGTTAAATCAAAAATCGGGTACGTCGCAGAAAACCCGATAGTTTACGATTCCCTTTCTACTCGGGATTTCTTAGAGTTTGTTGCGTCCATTAGGAAAACCGACAAAGCCTCCACCAACGAATTGGTCGCTCAACTTGCGAGTGCGTTTGACATGACGCAGTACTTTGACTCGCCTATAGCCACCCTTTCATTGGGAATGAAGCAGAAAGTCGCTTTAATCGCCTCGCTTATCCATCAACCGCCTGTCCTGCTGCTTGATGAACCGCTTAACGGTTTGGATGCCAAAAGCAGCCGAATAGTAAAGGAGCTTATTGGGTTTCACGCGGAGAAAGGCGGCGCCGTCTTGTTTTCCACCCATATTATGGAGGTGGCACAGCAGGTCTGCACGAGAATCGGAATAATCTACCAAGGCAAAGTAATCGCTGAGGGCACGTTGGATGAACTCCGAAGCAAAACCGAAGGCAGCGGAGGCACACTGGAAGAAGTCTTCCTCAAGTTAACTCATGAAGAATCCGAAGTCGCCGACACTATGAGGATGCTCAGGGAGGCATTCTTCAAAAATGAAGCTAAGTGAAGCCTGGCGCCTAAGCAAGACATGTTATCGGGAGATGGTTTATCGTTCGCTTGCTGAAGAGCGGGGGCGGATGTGGTGGGGCGCCTTTGGACGCAACCGGCAAGGCAAAGAATCGCAGGATGACCTTGAATTAACCAACAGGGCGCTACGAATCGCCAAGTTTGACAAAGCCATTGTCGCTTTTTTTAACGTAGTTGTTTCGCTTGCTCCCTTTGCCTCGCTGTTCCTTGGAAGCCCAGGTTTTGGGTTAACGAGTGCGATTTCGCTTAGCCTTGCAGTAACTTTCGGGTTCACTGCGCTTTACGCGATCCAGACGCTTTCTTCGTTTATGAGCCCGGAATCTTCGGCTTTAATGTCAACTATGCCTCTGAATCGGGATGAGTTCTCATTGATAACCCTGTTTTCCTTTATCCGATCTTTCGACTACATGGTTATAGGTTCGATAATAAGCCAAGTTATGCTTGTAGCTTACCTGACTGCTTCTCCCGTAGCAACCTTAATCATGTTTGCAGCATCCACTGTTAACGCTTTGTTCGCCGTGGCTGTGGCATTGTGGTTTTCGCGGATCTTCCAGAGGAACATGCTTCGGGGAGGAAGATCCAAAGCCAACACGGTTCTCCGGTTGCTCTTTATTTTGATGTGGGGTTTGCTTCTGGTTGCGGTAGGCTTCCTGTTCAGTATTCCATGGTACATAGTGCCTAATTTGCAGAGCACTCTGCTCAGCGCCGCTCACCTGTGGAATTCGCTACTTGGTCTTCTGTATCCCTTCTCAACAGGTATTGTCATAACCGCTTTAGTTTCTAACGTAACTTTCATCACGCTGCTTGTGGCGTCTGCCGCTATGGTTGGGTATGCTTTCCTGGCGGTCTTTGCTGGCAAATGGAGCTTGGGAATGGTAAGGGCGGTATCTCAGGGTGCAGGAGTGAATATTACGCGGGTTACCGCTAAGGACTTTTCAGTTAACCCCCGAGGTCAATTGTTGGGTTACGTTGCCAAAGATCTTAAAGTGGCTTCCCGAAACCCAGCTACGGCTTTCTTCTTTGCGTTGCCTGTCCTTGAAACCGTCATTATAATCCTGCTCGACTCGAACATTGGCACACTTCGAACAGCCCTGGTACTTTCTGGTACTTCGCTTGGTGCAATCTTCGCTCTGCTTTTGCCTCTTGCCCTTCTAAGTGCTGAAGGAAAAGGATTAGAGTACACCAAAACCCTACCGATAAGCTCCCGCAGAATTGTCGTTCCCAAGGCTCTCGTGTCGACAGCAACCTATGTTCCCGTACCAATAGCTTTAGCCACTTTATCTTTGTTTAAACCTTTAACTTCGCCATCGTCACTTTTCATTCCGTTCCTGATTGTTTTACCTGTGGCTTCTGCAAGCATCTTTGAAATCAAACTTTTTCTCCGGACTGCTGCTAAAGGAAAAATCGCGTCGGTTTTTAATGACGTCGAAAAGTTAACTGTTGGAGTAGTAGTCATATTGGTTCCCGAAGTTGCCTACGTTGTGGGATTCCTTGCAACGTTTAACCATGCCTTCTCGCTTTTGGCTATGAGTGCAGTTGCGTTTGCCGAGTTTGCAGTGGCTTTCTTCGTACTCAGGCGGTCTTAGCGAAAATGTCAACTAGGGTTGCAGCGCACTGAATCCGCTATGGTTAAGCGAGGGTCAGCAAGGAGACACCACTTCGATTGTGGAAAATCTAAATTTTTCCTTTATGTTTCAGCTTTGCTATTTTCATTTGGTTCTTTTTTGGGGGGATCTTTGAGTTCAGCGGTTTTTTCGAGCGTCAGCGACCAGTTGGTGAAGCAGTCCCAGAGCAGACTCGAGCCTTCCTGGTTTTGGCTTTTGCTCATTTTGGCGCCTTCAGGTAATGGTTGAAAAACGCCAAAGCCATCGTCCATGCGTCTTCTGCTGCTTCTTTGTCGTAGCTAGGTCTGTTCTCGTTGAAGAAGGCGTGTTGCGTGCCATGGTAAATCTTCATCTGAAAAGTCTTCTTATGCAAAATCATAGCCTCAACAAGGGCAGTTACGCCACTCGTAATTCTCACATCTTCACCAGCGTAAATTCCAAAAAGGGGACAGGTGATTTTAGCGACTTCGTCTAGCGGTTTGGGGTTTGCGCCATAAAAAGGAACCACCGCTTTAAACGGGTACATGGTTGCAAGCTGATAGGAGAGTCCGCCGCCGAGGCAGAACCCCGTGATTCCAAGCTTCTCCCCCTCAACGGTTTTCAGAGTTTTAGCGTGGTTAATGCAGAAAAGAATATCTTCCGCCATGGTTTTTTCAGCTTTTTCCCGTCCAGTGAAGAAAAAGGTGACGATTTTCCTTTCGTTTTCAGAGAGACCTGCCATTAAGCTCTGGATTGCAATTGGGTCGTTGCGTTTTTCAGCCGGGATACGCCACATTAGCATCATAGCTTTCTCTATAGCTTGCTCCGTGAGGTCTTTTTCGCGGCTGAAAAGATGCGGAGCAACGGCAGTGAAGCCTTCCTGGGCATATCTGTCGCAGACACCTTTAATCTGCTGGTTCAGACCCCACGCTTCGTGTACTACGATGATTGCTGGGTATCGGGCTTCAGGTTTAGGGTAGGCGACATAAGCGGTCATGTCGAGGCCATCAGAACATTTGAAAATTATAGTTTGACTTGAAAAATCCATAAAGGTCAAATTAAACTTCCCTTAAAATGGTATTTAACTATTCCTCTAAAGAAAGTCCTAAGCAAAAGCGGCAATATTGCAAATCAATTAAAATTTGCTGTTTAATGCATTTTCTAACAATATTTTGCTCTGTTCACGTTTGCGTATAATTGGGGTCTAATTATGAAAAACTTTTTAATAACATCTTTGATTTAAGAACCATACTTAACTACGGAGAATCAGGAACATGATCTTTCAATTTATGTCGGTAACGGTGTTTTCACAGTTCAAAGAAACACTCGTTTCCCAGCGGAGCGATTTTTAATGGATCAGCCTTCACAGCAACCCGACAGTTCTGAGCCTTCGCCGCAGCCTGAACCTGTTCAAGAGCCACAGCAGCCTCAGCAACCCGAACCCACTTCGCAACCAGAACCTAATCCGTCAACCCAACAGCCTGATTCTGCCCCTCCTACTCAACAGCCTGAACAACCCCAACCCGCCCAGCAGCCAGAGCCGCCTCCACAACCGTCCACGCAGCCAGAACCCCAACATGCCCCGCAAACTTCACAGCCCCAATTCACACCTCAACCCGAGCAGCCAAAGCCCTCCAAAAGAAACCGAAGAAGCCGCCTTCTCGCAGCATCAATCATAGCAATAATCGCATTGAGCCTTTTCGCCGGTGTATTCGGCTACTGGATAGGCAACATGAACACTTCCAACAACCAATCCAACCTTCAAAAACAGATCACCAACTTGCAGAACCAGATTGCAAGCTTATCCTCCAACAGCGGCACCTCAGCTGAGGTTGTGCCCGAAAACGTCTCGCTCTCAAGTCTCTACGACCAAGTTAAAGATTCAGTGGTCGTTATAACTGATACGCAGTCAAGCACTTTTGTTGAAGGATCTGGCTTCATCGATGATCTTGATGGACGCATGGTTGTTGTAACCAACGACCACGTTATAAACACAGGAACAGGCATAAGCGTGACTTTCTCCAACGGAGACGGCTACGCCGCAACAGTTCTAGGCGCAGACAAATACGCCGATCTAGCAGTACTCTCTGTTACTGGAGCTCCCGCAAGCGAGTATCAGCCGCTTCAAATCGTTAGTTCTTCGACGCTTAGCGTAGGCCAATTTGTCGCTGCGGTGGGTAGCCCATTCGGGTTGGCTGGTTCAATGACAACAGGGATCGTTAGCGCATTGGGAAGAACCATAACGGAGACAAGCTCAGGAAACTACCCAATACCTGATGTTATCCAATTTAGCGCCCCGATTAACCCAGGCAACTCAGGGGGACCACTGCTAAATGCGGCAGGTGAAGTCGTCGGCATTAACACAGCAGGAATCGAAAACAGCCAGAACGGCGGCACCGGTCAGGGCTTAGGATTTGCCATTTCGTCAGCTACAATCCTTCGCGAAATCAACTCGCTGGTTAACAGCGGCTCCTACACAGCGTATCCGTACATGGGAGTAAGCGTGGCGGACATGAGTTATGACATCGCCGCCCAAGAAGGCTACAAAGTTACATATGGCTTGCTTGTGGAGTCGGTTGTAAGCGGAGGCCCAGCCGACAAAGCAGGACTCAAAGCCGGATCAACCCAAGCGACCATCGATGGAACCCCGATAGGCGTCGGCGGAGACATAATCATCGCCATCAACCAGGTACGCATGGTTAACCAAGACGACCTATCAACATACCTCGCAGAAAACACATTACCCAACCAAACAATCACTGTCACCATAATAAGAAACGGCCAAACACAAGACATTTCACTTACCTTAGGAACCCGCCCAGCACCAAGCTAACCAAAATCAAACGAAAACCTGGCTTCCTTCATCCTTTTCGTTTTTTATGCTTCCCAGCTTTGCAGTTGTGTGTTTGTGGTTGTTTTTGCGTTGCGGAAAATTCTGTGAATTTTTTGTTTGCGTTTTGAGTTACTTTCCTGGAATAGGGCTTTAACCAGTTGCAGGTTGATACTTTATTTGACACAAATTGACACAGAATGACATGATTTGACACAATTTGACAATATTAGACAATCTCAAAATTAAAGGAAGAATGTACACGTCTACGAAAAGCTAGAGTTTGAGTGTTTAGTTCTGTTGAAGCAGATTTTTTGGTCTTTGTGTTTTGGGTTGCTTTTTTGATTTAGGGCTTGTTTTGGTTGCAACTGGTCTCTAGAAACATCTAAAAACATCTAAAAACATCTCTGGAAGATGGTATCGAAGAAGTTGTGGAAGTGGGAGCGGATTGTGGTTTGTGTTTTTTGGCGTGGAAATTTTTCGTTTGTGGTTTGGGTTGCTTTTTGTTGGAGAAGCTTAAATCAGTTGCAGGTTGATACAAAATTTGACAATATTTGACAAAAAATGACAATTTTTGACAAAATTTGACAATTGGAAAATTAACCGCATGCCTCAACTCGAAAGGCAGCCTTTGCGCTCACCAATTTATGATGGCATGTTCCCTTAAGCAATGACCTGTTCCGTGCTTGCTTCTGCTAACTCAAACTCTGGAGACAAACTCGATTTAACCTGACTGAACATCGACAGCCGATTCTCAAAAGCTGTGACTAAATCATCTAGCAAAATATCCTGCATGTCAACAGGCAAAACCTTAATCTTGTCGCTAAACACTTCAGCCAACTTGTTCCTGAGCGCTCGTCTGCTTCTAACGTTAAGCCGCTTTGACACGTTAATCCATCCCATGACAAACAACTAATATAGAATAACACATAAATCGCTTATGCATTCAAAAATTGAATTCAAAATCAACATGAAATCCGGACCAACGAATAATCACTGAGAAGACATAACAGCCACATAACACTTCAAGTCATCCCTATCCATAAGAGAAGAAATATGCAGCGAAGTGCCATTCAGAACATCTAAAAAAGCGTTTAGCGCAAATGCTTTCTTCAACCCCGTTACAACAACTTTCCCATCTGGCTTTGTAACTCTTTTCAGCTCTTCCAAAGTTTCTTTGGGCTTAGGCATGTTCTGAAGTAATGTAAACGCAAAAACGGCTTCGAAGGAGCCCGCGTTAAACGGCAAATAATCAGCGTCTGCCTGCAACAAATAAACGTTGCTCGCCCTTTTCGCTGCACTGTTAGCTTTAAGAAGGAGTTTTCGTGAAATGTCAATTCCCACAACGATGCTTGCACAAGATGCAACTTGACTGAAAAATAGGCCCGTGCCGCATCCGACATCCAAAACACTCTTACCAGCCAACTTGACAGTTTCCAAGGCGGTAGCGTACTTCGCCCCTTGCTCCTCCCGATAACGTTCCTCGTACATGTCCGCTGTCAAATCGTACCGCTGCATTGCCCTGCGCTTATCTTTCCAGCCAGCCACCAAGGTTTCCTTCAAGAAATCTTATGTACCCAAGCACTGTCTAAAATAGTTGGCTGAAAACAACATGCAGCAACCCAGCAAACTCTCGGTCCTTTCACAGCCCACCCTGGCAGAAGCGGCAAAGTTGATTGCGAAAGCTTTCGTGCAGAGAAGAACCCTTATCGTCGTAGGTGCATGCCACGTGCACTATGAGGGGCGAGCTAGCTCGACATTAGAGCTTGGCGAACGCATGTTAATAATCAAATCAGATGGGTCGCTTCTTGTCCACCGCCCAGTCGGCTACGAACCAGTAAATTGGCAACCCGCAGGAAGCATCTTTCACGTCCAAGTCAAAGACGAAAAAGACCTGGAAATCCACGCGGTCAGACAGAAGCCAAGGGAAAACGTGAAAATCACCTTCACTAACGTCTTGATGGCTTCGGCTTTGAGCCTTGAAGATTCAGGAGAGTTTATGCTTTTTGCATCTGAAGATGATATGCATCGAGCCATCATTTTAAAGCCCGAATTATTCGAAGAAGGTTTTAAGCCGATAAGTTGGGAAAAAAAAGTGGAACCCGGATTTGTGGACATTTATGGCGAGGACAAAAACGGAAAACTCGTTATAGTGGAAGTTAAACGCAAAACTGCGTCAAAGGAAGCGGCACTGCAACTGGCAAAGTACATTGAACCCATAAAAGCCAAAGTAAACCGCGAACTGCGTGCAGTGCTGGTGGCCCCAAGCCTCGGCAAAGACGTGCAAAGGCTCCTGTCCACACTTGGCTTGGAGTACAAGGCACTAGACCCGAAAACCTGCGCTGAAGTTTTGCGGAAAACAGAAAACTCCAAACTGGAAAGCTTCTTCAACCAAGAATAACATTAACAATTAGCCGCTATGATTTTGACTACGCCAAGTTAGGGCGCTGAATGCTGAGAATACGGTGAGGCAAAGTAGGACAGCAATTTTTGCGGCTGCAAATGCTTGAACGGTCGAGGTGAGCAGGATTACGGCTGGCAAAGGTCCGAGTAGGGCGTAATAGAAGATGGCGACGGGTAGATGATAGGTATATTTGTAGTCTTTGAGGCTGCGTTTGCCAAAGTACAGTGCGGCTAGCCGGCCCATGCCAAAAGTGCATTTTTTACAATTGTAGCAGGGGCGCAGGCACCCCAAAAACTTGAGTACCCCGTAGACGCCGAAAAGCAGGATGATGAGGAATGCGGCTCCCCAAGCAATGCTGATAAGCAGAATACCCAACGAGTCGAGGATGATCCAGACAGCTAAAGCGATGTTTCCCGCGATGGTGAATTTTTTGGTGAACCCTATGGTTTCGCTGATTTGAGTCGCTCCGTGGCACCACATTGTCGAAGATCAGATAAGTAGGTTTCCACAATGTACGAGAGACTGCCTTCGGCAAAATTTCAGCTATTATCAAACATTAAAATAAAAAAAGAAAAAGGGATTGATTTTTTGGCTTCTTTAGCTTAAGGTCGTTTTCTGAGTATCAACATTACGACTACAGCGATGCCTACAATTATGACAACTATGATTGCTGCGACGCCTATCATAATGGTGTTTTCGGTGCCTGCCATGCTGATTGGTGAAGCTGTAGCGGCGGCTGTTGGTGCTGCGTTCATTATGTTGAAGCTTGTCGTGCTGGATGATGGCCAGTAACCGTTAGTGCCAGCGAAGTTAGCGTAGACCGTGTAGTTACCTGCAATGTCAGGAGTCCATGTGAGAGTGTACATACCGTTCTCGTTAGTTGTTGCCGTGCCTATTGTTCGGTAGTTGCCGTTAGAGTCCATGACCGAAATCGTCACTGGGACCCCGGTGAACGTGGTTGGCATTGGCTGCTGCTGGTAGACATAGCCCATCCACCCATACATGCTTGCGTCAGATGCAACAGGTACCCCGTTTGGAAAGTCAGAGGCTTGTTGATCTTGTTTTGTTCCAGCTGAAATGTCCATGACAGTGCCTTTGATAACAATGTTGTCTCCGAATGTTGTTACAACTGGATTAGCTGTGACTGATGTTTGGCTTGGTCCTCTGCCCACACTGTAGATTTGGTTGTTGTAGCCGTTCATGAACGTTGCAAAGCCATCTCCAACGACGTAGGCGGTTCCAGGTGAGGACCATTCGCTTGGGTAGTCTGAAAGTTGCCAAATCAATGCTCCTGTAGTAGCGTTTATAGCGGCTGTTGTTGCGCCCTTGTAAATTGGGTTGAGGATGGTGTGCTCGTCAGTGGCTAGGTATACAACTCCGTTAGCGATGGATTGTATAACGGTTGGGTAATCGCCGTATGGAGTGTTTAAGCCCGCGTAAGTGCTGTTATCTGAGCCTACTGGTCCGTTACCGTAAGTCCATAGCAGTTTTCCTGTTGTGTCACTGAAGCAGAAGGCAACGCCTGCCATTTGGCTGCTGTAGAGGTTTCCGTAGGCAAGGTTGCATAGCATTGTGTTGCCGAGGCCATAGTAATCTAAGGCTGGTTGAGATTGAGTTGGGCCCCAAATCTGGTTTCCGTTTGTCAGGCTGTAGCCTACCCATTGCATTGTTTCCTCATAGTTCAAGGTGAAGACTTTCGTTTGCCAGTCAATTGCGCCGAAGTTGACAGTGATGTTGCCTGCTGGTGGATTGTATGTTTTTGACCACAGAACTGAACCTATTGCGCCTACGGAAGAGTTAAGGTTGATGGCTAGCAGTTGGTATGGCAGTTGTGGATATCCCGTGCTGGAGCCTTTGAAGCCTGTTGGCAATCCTCCGTCTCTGACAAGCATCATGTCGCCATAATCTGTTCCAACAACTGATATTGGACATGATCCGCCTGCTGCGTAGACGCCGTTGCTCGTTCCTTGTTCAACTGCAGGTACTAGTGCGCCGGTGACGAGGTTAAGGGTGGCCTGTAGAGGCAACGTGTTTAGCCATGGGACCGAAACGTTCCAGTCATATTTGCCTGTTGGGTTAGCTAGGGATGTAACTAGACCTTGCGTGATTGTTGTGCTGGCATCAACGGTTATTTTCGAACCATAGGGGATGAAGACGCTTCCGCCATTTGGAAGAGTTCCAGTTTCGCCTGCTATTGGAATAGGTAGCGTTGGAATCATGACGCCGTTTGTTGCATTCATTACTGAAGGTGAATAGCTTCCTCCGCCTGTGTATGGGTTAATGTCGTAGGACCATAGTCTTGACATGTTCCACTCTGCCATATACCAGTTTGGACTTGCGCTTGTGCCGACATTTGTTAATACGTCTCTCAATACTTCTCCGTCGGGTCCGATTGTGCTTCCGTATGTTAGAGCCACTGCTGGCTGACCGTTTAGCATTAGACCTGTTTG
>Ga0187864_10000707_pt1 | contig 35543 bp, 33 predicted proteins | sample June2016WEW_11_4_FD_132985 | JGI IMG/M metagenome (GOLD analysis project Ga0187864, IMG submission 132985) | Peatland microbial communities from SPRUCE experiment site at the Marcell Experimental Forest, Minnesota, USA - June2016WEW_11_40 | ecosystem: Environmental > Terrestrial > Soil >...
AACAGCATGGCGTTTACCGGGATCGTAATCCTTGGAACAGAAGTCCCGGTCGCAAAATGCACTTGGCCGAAAGAACCAGGCAGCAGCTTGCCATCTTTGTTAGGAACATCCACTTCCGTGTTCAGCGTGCGCGTCGCGGGATCGATGGCATCGGCGGTGCGAGCTACCGTTCCCAAAAATTTCTGGCCGGGAAACTCCTGGAGCGTAACGTTCGCCTTCATCCCAACCTTGATGTTCGGCGCATACGCCTGCGGCACACTGACGTAAACCCGAAGCGGATCGACGCGTGCGATATCGAACAGCTCTTTGCCAGTCGCTTGCGCGCCGGAATTGATGAGCGCGCCCGGATCGACATTGCGCCGGGTCAGCACGCCGGAAAAAGGAGCGTACACGTTTTTGAAAGACTCGAGTTCTTCGAGGCGACGAACATTCGCGTCCGCTGCTGCCAGGTTGGCTAGGGCCTGCTGGTAGCCGCTCGCTTGCTGGTCGGCTTCCTGCTGCGAAACCGAGTCGGACTTGAGCAGATTCGCCCAGCGGTCAGCGGAGATTTTCGCCAACCCCAGCGCCGCCTTGATCTGTTCGCGGCTGGATCGGGCCTGGGAAAGTTCCTGGTCGATTTCCGGAGTGTCAATCGCCGCCAGCAGCTCACCCTTCTGAATCTTGCTTCCAATGTCCTTGTACCAGCGCAAGAGGTAGCCGTTGGTGCGCGCAAAAATGGGAGATTCCTCAAAGGCCAGCAAATTTCCGGGCAACAACAGTTCGTCATTTCCGGGCTCGGATTCGGGTTGCACCACGGCGACGGTCGGAACCGAAACGGCTTCGGTTTCTTTGGCCAGCGCGTCGCTTTCACTCTTCTTATTCAGAAAGGTGACTACGCCGGCGGTGATCAGGACAAGCAGCACGGCGCCAATCAGAATCTTCCCCCGGCCCACCGGATTGGGAGCCAGATCGGAAGGCCGATATTCATCCGGGCGCACGGACTCCGTCTCGTTCTGCTCTGTCGTTACGGGCGGCGGTTGTATTGGCATGATTGCGGTCTCCAAAAAAATTCTCTGCTTCTCTACTTCCGCTCCGCCTGCTGCTGTGCCTCGCGGCGGCCATGAATAATCGTAAACACACTTGGCACGAAAAATAATGTGGCGACGGTTGCGAAGAGCAGGCCGCCAATCACGGCGCGGCCCAGCGGTGCGTTCTGCTCTCCGCCCTCTCCGAAGCCCAACGCCATTGGCACCATGCCGATAATCATGGCGAGAGCCGTCATAATGACCGGCCGTATGCGCGTGTGACCCGCTTCGAGCGCCGCTTGCCGCGCGGGCGCTCCCGCATTCATACGGTCGCGGGAAAACGAAACCAGCAGAATCGAATTCGAGGTCGCCACCCCCATGCACATGACCGCGCCCGTCAGCGACGGAACACTGAGCGTCGTCCGCGTAATCAGCAGGAACCAGCAGATTCCCGCCAGCGCTCCCGGCAACGCAGTAATAATGATAAAGGGATCGAGCCACGACTGGAAGTTGACCACGATCAGCAAGTAGACGAGCACAATCGCCCCGATAAGGCCAACGCCCAGGCCGAAGAACGAGGACCGCATCGTCTCCACCTGCCCGCGAACCACAATTTGCGTTCCGCGCGGCAGATGGTCCTGGAATGGTTTGAGCGCCTTCATGATGTCCGACGCGACCCCACCCAGATCGCGCCCCTGCGTGCTGGCATACACATCGATGACCGGCTGCACGTTGTAATGATTGACCACGGCGGGACGCGCCACGGGCGTAAGTTGCGCCAGATTGCCGAGCACCTGCGGAACAGTCTGCGAACTCGCGCCCGTCACCGGCGTGTTCATCAAGTCCTGCAACGATGTCATGCGATACTGCGGCGTCTGGATGGCGATTTGATAACTCACACCGTTCTTTCGATTCAGCCAGAAATTGGGGGCCGTCTGGAAGCTTCCACTTAAGCTGATCAGCACGCTTTGCGCCACATTTTGGGCATTCAGTCCCACCTGATTGATGCGCGTGCGGTCCATGTCGAGGTAGAGAGTGGGCAACCCCAACATCTGTTGCACATGTACGTCGGCGGTGCCGGGAATCTGGCGCAGCCGATTTGCGATTCCCTGCGCGATGTCGTAGTTTCCGCGCATATCGGCGCCCACTACCTGAATATCGACCGGCGCGGGCAATCCAAAATTGAGAATTTGCGACACGATGTCGGCGGGCTGAAAGAAGAACTCCACGCCCGGGAAGCGCGCCGGCAGGACGCGGCGCAACTGGCGCACGTACTGCGCCGTCGCATGATGGTGTTCCGGATTCAGAGAAATCAGGATCTCCGCATCACTCGTCCCAATCACTCCCGAACTGGAGTAGGAAAGATTGATGCCCGAGTAGGGAACGCCGACATTGTCCAGCACCGTCTGCAACTCTTCCGTCGGAATCTCGCTGCGCAGCACGCGCTCCACTTCATCGCACAGACGCGCCGTCTCTTCCACGCGCAGGCCAGGCCGGGCGCGGACGTGCAGCCGAATCAAGCCCGCATCCACCTGCGGGAAAAAGTCCCGCCCCAGAAAGAACACCAGCCCCAGCGATAGAAAACAGAAAGCAGCAAAGCACAACGAGAACAGTTTCCGGTGTTCGAGCGTGGTTTCCAGCAGTTGCCGATAGCTGCCGCGGAATCTCTCAAACCAGCGCTCGAATCCGCGCTGCGATTTTCCCAGAAAGCTTTTCGGCTCGGCGGCACGGTGCTCATGCCCGCGCATGATAAACATCACCATCGTCGGAATCAGGGTTCGCGACAGCAGATACGACGCCAGCATGGCAAAGCTCACCGCTTCCGCCAGGGGCACAAAAAGAAACTTCGCGACTCCGGTCAGAAAGAACATCGGCACAAACACAATGCAGATGCTCAGCGTCGACACGAACGCAGGCACGGCGACCTGTTGCGCACCGTCGAGGATGGCCTTCTTCATCTCCTTGCCCATGGCCAGATTGCGCTCGATGTTTTCGATCTCCACCGTCGCATCGTCCACCAGGATGCCGACGGCGAGCGCCAGTCCTCCGAGAGTCATGATGTTGATGGTTTCGCCGAGCGCGCTCAGCAGAATCACGGAGACGAAAATGGATAAGGGAATCGAGATTGCGATGATCAAGGTCGGACGCCAATCGCCCAGGAAAACCAGGATCATGACGGCGGTAAGACAGGCGGCAATTATGCCCTCCCGCAGGACTCCCTGAATCGACGCGCGCACGAAAAGCGACTGATCGAACAGAGCCTTGATGCTGAGTTGGGGCGCGAGGTCGCGCGGCAGATACTTCGACGGGTCTCGCAACAGCGCCTTTATGCCATCGACGACCGTCAACGTGGAAGAGCCGCCCACCTTATAGATCGACATCAGCGTGCCGCGCACGCCGTCCTGCCGCACGATGTTGGTTTGCACCGCAAATCCGTCGCGCACGTGGGCTACATCGCGCAGGTAAAGCGTAGACGAGTTCGAGGTCTTCACCGGCAGATCGTTGAGTTGGGCGATGGTCTCCGGCGCGCCGTTCATCTCCACGTTGTACTCGGTCGGCCCAATCTTGGTCGTACCCGCCGGCAGAATCAAGTTCTGCGCGGACACCGCATTGACGATGTCGATGGGCGCCAACCCGTAGGCCTGCAGCTTGGCGGAATCCAGGTCCACCTGCACCTGGCGCGGCTTGCCGCCGTATGGCCACGGAGTGGCCGCGCCCTGCACCGTGACCAACTGCGTACGCAGAAAATTGTTCCCCATATCGAACAACTGTTGCTCCGGCAGCGTCTTGCTGCTCAAGCCCAGTTGCACAATTGGCGTCGTGGATGCCGAATAAGTTATGACCAGCGGCGGGGTCGTGCCCGGAGGCAGCCCGCGCAGGATGGTCTGGGACATCGCCGTCACCTGTGTCACGGCCATGGAAATGTTGACGCCAGGCCGGAAGAAGATCTTGATCACGGCTTTTCCGTTCAGCGACTGCGACTCCTGATGCTCGATGTCGTTGACCGTGATCGTGTATCCACGCTCGGCGTTGCTCACGATCCGGTCCGCCATCTCACTCGGCGACATGCCGTCGAAGCTCCACACCACGCTGACCACGGGAATGTTGATTTCGGGAAAAATGTCGACCGGGGTGCGCAGGATGGTGAGGGGCGTAAGAATGATGATGAGCAGTGCCATCACCACAAACGTATAAGGACGGCGAAGCGCTAATGCAACAATCCACATAAGACTGGCGAAAACTGGTAATGCCGAAACCCAATACTAGCGGGAACCGTACTGCCGGCGCTGCGGCCCCCACACCGGCCTGCGCACTAGCAAATTGAGATTCAAAACACTACGTTTCGGATTTAAATTATATTACACTCTAGCCATGGCTCAAAACCATATCCCACACGCCGGCGCCCGGAACAGAAGTAACGGCGCGAGCGGAAGCAACGGAACGAACGGGAAGCGCCCGCCCGGACGCCCTCGCAGTGAGGAATCGCGTCAGTCCATCCTGCGAAGCACGCTGAAACTCCTCAAGCAGGACGGTGGATTCGCCGAGCTGAGCATTGAAGCTGTCGCCGCCGACGCCAATGTGGGCAAGACAACTGTCTATCGTTGGTGGCCGACCAAGGCCGCCCTGGTCGCCGACGCCTTCTCTGCCAGTGCCGACGACGAACTCCGCTTCCCGAATACTGGCTCCGTGCATACTGACATGAGCCTGCAAATGAGGCGCGTGATTCGCATCTTCCGCTCCAAGCGCGGCAAGGTCGTGGCGGCGTTGCTCGCCGGAGGCCAATCGGATCCGGAGTTGATCGAGGCCTTTCGCGACCGATTCCTCTGGCCCAGACGCAAACAGGCCTATCAAACTCTGCAGCGTGGCATCGACCGCGGCGAACTGCCCGTCGGCAGCGACCTCGACCTCATCCTCGACTCGCTCTACGGACCAATCTACATGCGTTTTCTGATCCGGCACGGCAAGCTCGACGAAAACTTCGCCGACGAAATTTGCGGGTTGGTGCTGAAAGGTTTGAAACGCCGGCCTCACGGCAAAAATTAGAGACCGCTGAAACCTGCCGCGACCCGCACCACAACCATGGGAACGACCCCAACCCCTAAGCCGTTTACCTGCTAAAACTTACCGTTTGAGCGCCAAATCCGCCCGGTGCCTGATTGGACTTGCGAGAAGCAACCTCCAAGGTTAGAATTGAAATGCGACCGAAACAGTCGGAATTGAATCCGACTATAAAGGTCGGCATTCGGCTCCATGCTGAAACTAACCAAAAAAGCGGACTACGGCCTCATGGCCATGAAGCATCTGGCCGAGCACGCCGACCGGGGCGCATGCAGCGCCAAGGATGTTGCCGAGGCCTATGGCATCCCGCAGGAAGCGCTGGCAAAGATCCTGCAACGGCTGGCCAAGGTCGGTTTGATACGGTCCCAGCATGGCATGAACGGCGGCTACACGCTGACGCGGGATCCGAAGATGATTTCCGCGTTCGAAGTGATCAAGGCCATCGACGGCCCGCTGTTCATTACGTCGTGCGTCACTGTTCGCGGCGAATGCGGTCAGAGCGGTCGCTGCACGATTCGTGAGCCGCTGCGCAAAGTGAATGAAAGCATCGAGCAGGTGCTGAAGAACATCATGATTTCCGAGATGAAGGAAGAGCCGGAAGTTCTCCAGGTCAAGAAGCTGGAGACCAAAGGGCCGGCAGAGTTGATAACCATTTCGTAGCTTGGATTAAAGAACCAGGTTCGTATCAGGGCATCGCTTTAGCGATGCCACAAGTCGGTAAGTATCAGTGGCCCCTTTAGGGGTTGGGCAATGTGCATTCTTGCCCGCGAGTTTAGGCTTTTCAAGGAGCAAAGCAATCATGAGCACGAATGGAAAAAAGGCGACCCCCAACGCTACGGAACAGCACGCGGCTCCCGCTGGGATCAAGCTGCCCATCTACATGGATAATCACGCGACCACGCCCATGGATCCGCGGGTTCTCGATGAAATGCTGCCCTACTTCATGGAAAAGTTCGGCAACGCCGCCAGCCGCAATCACCCGTTTGGATGGATAGCGGAAGAAGCGGTCGAGTTGTCGCGTGAGCGTATCGCGAAGCTGATCGGCGCGACCCCGAAAGAGATCATCTTCACCTCGGGCGCCACCGAAAGCGACAACCTGGCAATCAAGGGCGTGGCGGAGATGTACCGCGAGAAGGGTAACCACATCATCACTGAGGTTACCGAGCACAAGGCCGTGCTCGACACCTGCAAGCATCTTGAGAAACTCGGCTTTCGCGTGACCTATCTGCCGGTGCAGAAGGATGGGTTGATCGACCTCGACGACCTGAAGCGCGCCATCGACGACAAGACGATTCTGGTCACGATCATGGCGGCCAACAACGAGATTGGCATACTGCAACCGATTGCGGAAATCGGCAAGCTATGCCGGGAACGCGGCGTGGTCTTCCATTCCGACGCGGTACAGGCAATTGGCAAAACTCCGATCGACGTGAACAAGATGAACCTCGATGTCGCGTCCATCACCGGACACAAGCTGTACGGGCCGAAAGGCGCGGGCGCGCTTTATGTGCGCCGCAAGAATCCGCGAGTGCAGTTGGTGGCGCAGATTGACGGCGGCGGGCACGAGCGCGGAATGCGCTCCGGAACACTCAATGTTCCCGGCATCGTCGGCCTCGGCAAGGCGTGCGCCATCGCGCACGAAGAGATGCCGCAGGAATCCTGCAAAATGGCGGGCCTGCGCAACCGGCTCAAAGACAGCATCATGAGCCGCCTTGATGAGGTGTACATCAACGGCTCCATGGAACATCGCCTCCCCGGCAATCTGAACATCAGCTTTGCCTATGTGGAAGGCGAGTCGCTGCTGATGGGCATCAACGATATCGCGGTTTCGAGCGGTTCGGCGTGCACCTCGGCAACGCTTGAGCCATCTTATGTATTGAAGGCGCTCGGTACGGGCGACGATCTGGCGCACAGCTCGATCCGCTTCGGCATCGGGCGCTTCAACACGGAAGCGGAGATCGATTACGTGGCCGACCGCGTGGTTGAAACAGTACTGCGTCTGCGCGAACTGTCGCCGCTCTACGAAATGGCGAAAGAGGGTGTGGACTTGAAGAGTGTGAAGTGGGCGGCGGAAGCGCACTAAGCGGCAGAAGAGCGTTGAGCACGCTTCTGAAGGAGTGGGGTTCGTATCAGGGCATCGCTTCAGCGATGCCGTAAGAGTTTCGAAATGAAAAGCCCCTTTAGGGGCCGGGCATAGAAAAGTTCTCAAGGAGATTGCAGATGTCATATAGCGATAAAGTGATCGATCACTACAACAATCCACGCAACGTGGGCTCAATGGACAAAAAAGATGCCGATGTGGGCACCGGCCTGGTCGGTGCGCCTGAGTGCGGCGACGTGATGAAGCTGCAGATCAAGGTTAACCCGCAGACCAACATCATCGAAGACGCCAAGTTCAAGACCTTCGGCTGCGGCTCGGCGATTGCGTCGTCTTCGCTTGCGACCGAGTGGGTCAAGGGCAAAACGGTTGACCAGGCCCTAGAGATCAAGAACACCGAGATCGTGAAGGAACTGGCCTTGCCGCCGGTGAAAATTCACTGCTCGGTGCTGGCCGAAGATGCGATCCGGGCCGCCATCGGCGACTGGAAAAAGAAGCAGGAAACCGCGAAGCCCGTGGAAGTGCGGGCAGCGCAGTAGAATTGCTACTGGCTACTAGCTTCTAGCCACTAGCGAGCCCGAGACAGTAGAATTGCTACTGGCTACTAGCTTCTAGCGAGCCCGAGACTCGGAACTTCTGGGTTTGGTTGCTAGAAGCCGGTAGCTAGAAGCCAGAAGCGCCCTGCCCCTATGGGAGACACACTCAAAACCGTAGCGCCACCCTCCGCACCCACGGCTCCGGCCAAGGGCATCCAGGTCACCGACAACGCGCTCAAGAAGATTCGCTCAGCCATGGTGAAAGAAAACGTTTCGCCGGAGCAGGGTGGGCTTCGTTTGGGCGTGCAGGGCGGCGGATGCTCGGGCCTGACTTACAACATACGGTTCGATACGCAACCGCGCGAGCGCGACCGTGTGTTTCAGTTCGGAGATGTGCGGGTTTTTGTGGACCCGAAGTCCTTCATCTATCTGCACGGGATGACTCTCGATTACCACGAAACCCTGATGCAGCAGGGGTTCGTGTTCGTGAACCCGAACTCAACCAAGTCCTGCGGCTGCGGGAGTTCTTTCTCGTAGTAGAAGTGTTGCGAGGATGGCGAGGGCGGGCCGTGCGCTCGCCTTAAATTTTGTATGGCAAACATAGAATCCAAGTCGTCGTTGATCATTCCGGGACATGCGCCCGAAGAGGCGACCCCAAGTTGCTGGTCGTGCGGCACCATGCGCGCGGTGCACTTCTGCAGTTCGTGCGGCAAAGTACAGCCGCCGGTCCCGGTGGACTATTTCACCTTCTTTGGATTTCCGCGCAAGCTCAACCTTGACACCTCCGAACTGGAAAAAGAGTTTTACGCGCTGAGTCGCCGGCTGCATCCTGATGTCTTCGGGCAGGCTGACGACAGGGAACGTACCTGGAGCCTGGAACAAAGTTCCATGCTCAACGACGCGTACCGCACGCTGAAAGATCCGATCAAGCGTACTGAATATCTGCTGCGCCTCGAAGGCGTCGAACTCGGAGAGCAATCGAAACAAGCGACCGAAAAGGCTCGCGCAACCGGCGAATTGAAGAAACAGGTAGTGCCTCGCGATCTTTTGGAGGAAGTTTTCGAACTCAACCTGCATCTGGAAGAACTGCGACTCCAGAAAAAAATGGGCGAAGATGATCCCGCTTTACTTGAGGAAATCGGCAAGGCCAAGCTTTCGCTGGAAGAAAAATACGACGCACTCTTCAACGAACTCAAGACCGAGTGGAACAACTGGGACAAATCCCTGGACAGCGGAACCGAAGAGGATCGCCGGAAAATTCTGGCCAAAATGCTGGATGTACTCAACCGCAGAAATTATGTCCGAAACTTGGTACGAGACGTGAACGAGGCAATGGAATAGGAACAATTGGTAATTTGTGATTTGTAATTTCCAATTTGAGAGCAACGCATCGTCGGAAATCCAAATTACAAATTACAAATCAGAAATTACAAATGTCTTCTGATCACATCGTCGGCATCGATCTCGGTACCACGAACTCGCTCGTGGCCTACATGCAGGGAGATTCCCCTGTCGTCATCCCCGGAGAAGACGGATTGAATCTTGTCCCCTCGGTGGTGGCGCTCGACCAGAATAACCAGGCCGTAGTGGGCAACGCCGCGCGCCGGTATCTGATCGAAACGCCGGAACGGGCTGTCTACTCGGTCAAGCGTCTGATGGGGCGCGGCCTCGAGGATATACAGGACGAGCTGAAGCTGTTTCCCTTCCAGTTGGCGGAAGATCTTCAAGCGGGAGAGGTTCTGCGCATCAAGATTGGTGAGCGAACCTACACACCACCTGAGATTTCGGCGCTGGTGTTGCGCCAGCTGAAGCGCAATGCCGAGCGTTTTTTCGGAGCGCCCGTAACCCATGCGGTCATAACTGTCCCCGCATACTTCAATGACGCGCAGCGGCAGGCGACGAAAGATGCCGGCCGCATCGCCGGGCTGAATGTTTTGCGGCTGGTGAACGAACCGACGGCAGCATCGCTCGCTTACGGCCTGGACAAAAAGAAGCACGGCATCGTGGTGGTTTACGATCTCGGCGGCGGCACATTCGACATCTCGATTCTCAAGCTGCACGACGGCATCTTCGAAGTGATTGCCACCAACGGCGATACGCATCTCGGCGGAGACGACATCGACAATCTTCTGATCGCAATCGCGCTCGACGACATTCGCGGCGACCTCGGAATCGATTTCCGGTGCGATTTTCGGAATGATGCTCGGCGCAGCGGAGAAACCGTAGCACGCATCCGCCAGGCCGTGATTGAGGCCAAGATTGCGCTTTCGTCGCAGCCCACGGCGAAGCTTGATGTCGATTTGCCCGGCGGAAAGAAGTATCAGCGAGAGATTTCGCTCGAGGTTTTCGAGCAGATGATTCAGCCGATCATTGACCGCACGGTCGGTCCCTGCAAGCAGGCCCTCAAAGACGCAGGTCTGAAGCCGGAACAAATCGACGAGGTCGTGCTGGTCGGGGGCTCCACGCGCATTCCAAAGGTGCGCCGTTTGGTGCAGGATCTGTTTGGACGCGTGCCGCACACGGATTTAAATCCCGACGAAGTGGTTGCGCTCGGCGCGGCCGTGCAGGCGAATATTCTGGGCGGCGGCTCTGAAATTACGAAAGAGATGCTGTTGCTCGACGTAACCCCCCTGTCTCTGGGAATCGAAGTGGCGGGCGGCGTGACCGATAAAATCATCCTGCGTAATTCGACGGTACCGGCTTCGGCAACGCAGTACTACACGACCCAGGTGGATGGCCAGACCAATGTCGCGATTCACGTGTTGCAAGGCGAACGCGAACTGGCGCGGGATTGCCGGTCGCTGGCACGCTTCGATCTGAAGGGCGTTCCACCCATGCCCGCCGGCATGCCGCGCATTGAAGTGAAGTTTCTGATCGACGCTAACGGCATTCTGCGCGTCTCGGCGCGCGAGCAACGCAGCGGAAAAGAAGCTGAAATCGACGTCCAGCCCAGCTACGGACTCACCGACGAACAGGTCGAGAACATGCTGCTCGAATCGTTCGACTATGCAGAAGAGGATTTCCGGCAGCGGCAGATCATTGAGGCGCGACGCGAAGCAGACACGATCCTGACGGCGCTCGCGAAAGGAAAGAAGAATCCGGCTTGGCAAGAGCTCACAAGCGAGGAACGCAGCCACGTCGAGACGCTGGAGAAAGCTCTTGCCGCGGTGAAGGATGGCGATGGCAATAATGTCGATTATCACGCGATCCGCGCAGCCATTGACGCGCTGAATGAGGCTACGATGCATTTGGCGGAATTAATGATGGATACCGCCGTTTCAACCGCGCTCAAGGGCAAAACCATGGACGACACCGACCTGGCCGAAGGGCCGCAGGCCGGCCATCCGGTGGCGAAGGCAGAATTTAAATGAAGCAGGTTTCAAGGTTTCAACGTGAAACCCAAGCTTGCAACTCCGAAACTTTGAAACATGGGGTCTTACATGTCTGAACAAGAAACGCAGGGAACCGGAACCACCACAATGGATGCTCCCGGTGAAAACACGGTGCAGGTCACCTTTCTTCCCGAAGGCAAGACGGTGACCTTTGAACACGGCAAGCTGCCTTATAAAGACCACGGCAAGGAAGAGTCGCTGCTCGATGTAGCGTTGAACTTCGGCATTCATCTCGATCATGCTTGCGGAGGAAACTGCGCCTGCACCACCTGCCACGTCTGGGTGAAGGAAGGTGCCGACTTGATCTCGGAGATGGAAGATGACGAAGCCGACAAGCTCGACATGGCCGCCGATCTTCAGCTAAACTCGCGCCTTGGATGCCAGACGGTGATCAAGAAGCCGGGCAAAGTGGTCGTGGAAATTCCGGCGTGGAACCGGAATTACATTTCGGAAGAGCATTAGAAAGCCAGATCTTAAGCTTTCCGCTCTTATCTTTCGGCTAAACCGTGATCGGGTTGGTTGAGCGAACGACTAATAATTAAGAGGAGCACTGATTCATGCCAAAAGAACTCACCTGGAGCGATCCTGAAGACATCGGGATTCTGCTCTCTGAAACCTATCCGAAGCTCGACCCGCTCACGGTTCGTTTCACCGACCTGCACAGGTATGTAATCGCGCTTCCCGGCTTCAAGGACGACCCAGCGACCTCGAACGAAGCCAAGCTGGAAGCAATTCAGATGGCGTGGCACGCAGAAGTTCTCGACCGAACCCAGGGATAGGCTCAGCTGTTCCAGCAACACGAAAACTCAGCGCACGCCCACCGTATTGGGAAGCGCATCTTCCACGCTCGCCTCGCGTAAAAACTTCGCCGCCTCTTCGGGTGGTGTGGGATTGATGTAGAAACCGGTTCCCCATTCAAATCCCGCCGTCTTGGTCAATTTGGGCATGAATTCGATATGCCAGTGGTAATACTCGTTGGCCGAATCCTGCGCCGGCGACGTGTGTACGACCAGGTTGTACGGTGGATTATCGAGCACGCGGTCAGCTTTCATCAGCAACTGCTTGAGTGCTTTCGCGAGATTTTCAAACATGTGCGACGACGAGTTCTCGAAGGCAGACTCGTGGGTCTTGGGAAGGATCCAGGTTTCAAAGGGAAACCGCGGAGCATACGGGGCGAGAGTAAGAAAATCTTCGTTCTCCGCCACGACGCGGCTGCCGTTGTCGATGTCCTGCCGGATGGCGTCGCAGAAGACGCAGCGCTCTTTGTAGATGTAATACTGCTTGGCTCCCTGCAGTTCCTCTACCACGTAAATGGGCACAATCGGCAACGCGATCAGCTGCGAGTGCGAGTGCTCGAGCGAGGCGCCGGCTGCCTCTCCGTGGTTCTTGAAAAGCAGAATGTATTTGAATCGCCGATCTTTCTTGAGATCGAGAATACGATCGCGGAAGGCCCACAGAACGTCTTCGATTTTTTTCGCGGGAAGCATGGCCAGGCTTGAATTGTGGTCGGGCGTTTCGATGACCACTTCGTGGGCGCCGATCCCATTCATTTTGTCAAACATTCCCTCGGCCTGCTTATTCAAGTTGCCTTCAATGCCGAGTGCAGGGAACTTGTTCGGAACCACGCGAATCGTCCAACCCGGACTGTCTTTCTGAGGAGGATTGCTGTTGGTGCTGGGGCGATACGCCAGGATCTCCGGCGGGGTCTTGCTCTCATTGCCGTAGCAGAAGGGGCAGAATCCGCCCTTGATCTTCACAGCTTCGCGCACAAAGTCGTTAGGCCGCTTGGCGCGATCCGTGGAAATAATCACCCACCGGCCCACGATGGGGTCTTTTCTTAGTTCAGGCACGTACTAAATCCTTTCAGTAGGAGTCCCCAAACCTACGATTGTACGACACGGAAAACGCATTTTGAAACAACTCGAATGAGGGCCGGCTGTAGCCGCGCTCATAGTATACGGCGACCACGTCGAACCGCCACTGGCACGAAGCGGGCATGTGGCGCAGGAAATCGCGGGCCACCAGCGATAACTCCCTTTGTTTATCGTGATCTACAGCGGCTTCGGCGGGCTTGACGTCACGCGTCGTCCGCGTCTTCACTTCGATAAAACACAAGACGTCCAGCTCCCAGCCGACGAGATCGACTTCGCCGCGATGATGCGGGGAGCGGTAGTTGCGCGCAATGATCGTGTAGCCCCGCCGGCGAAGATAGAAATAAGCGTCCTCCTCGCCGCGTCGGCCGGTACGCTGGTGCGCGGGCAAGTCCTCCTCCGCAAGCGTTCTAGCTGCCAGCCAGTCCAGTGCGTGTACTGTGGCTTGCGTCAAGCGTCCGGCGAACATGGAAAACCCCATTTCACCCTAGCTTGGACCAACCGCGAGTTATGTGATCCTGATCACCGCGCGTCCGGTACAATTCGCCGCTCGCGCTCTTAGTGGTCTCTGGGTTTCGTATCAGGATATCGCTTCAGCGATAGCGTAGTTTTCTTCGAAATCCGATGCCACTTAGGGCTGGGCCTCGACATCAAACTTCTTCCGCATCCCGCTGTGCATCTGAGCAACTGTAGAGACGCGGCAAGTCGCGTCTCTACGACATGAAGCTAACCTCGTCCCCGACGCGGATCGTCCCCGGCGTGAGAATCTGCGCCCGCAATCCTCCGCGGTGCAACAGACCCTTGATCACCGGCTTCCCAGTTATTTTCTCCAAGTAATCGCAAGGCTCGCACAGGCGGATGCCGCGGATGCGCACATCGCCGATGGCAAACTCCCTCCCCACCATGTGATTCAGTGGTACGTTGCGCGTCACGATATTGCGGCGAGCCTCGCCCGGAGCAAGCTCTACGTGATAGTCCCGCCGCAGCGCCTCAATCGCTTCCGCCTCAATCAGCGTGAGTTCGTAATCCGGCTCGGGCTTGTAGAAGGTGCCGAGCTTCAGCGCGTATCGATCCCCCTCAAGCCCCGCGCCCGGAATCGCCGCCGCCTGAGCAACAGATTGCATCGGTCCCTGGGCGGCGGAGGCGATGTGAATTGATTCCACCGTTCCGTTCCACATGGCGCACCTCCGGCGATTACGCGTTCTTCTCAGCTTCAATGATCTAAGCTTCAATGATCTAAGTTTCCATCATCTAAGCTTCAACGATCGCGATCGACTCTTCCAGCGCATCCATGGCAACGTCGGCTTCGTCTTTGCTGACGACCAGCGGCGGCGCAATGCGAATCGTGCTCGGACCGCAGCCTAGAAACAGAATGCCGCGCTCGAACGCCAGCTGCACGATCCGGTCGCGCTCGCTGACGCCATACTCGCGCGTCTTCTGGTCTTTCACGATCTCGACGCCGATCATCAGGCCGCGTCCGCGGACGTCGCCGACGATCTTATGCTTCTTCGGCCAGTCGGCCATGCGCTTCAGCATGTGGTCGCCGACTTCCCGCGAGTTCCTGAGCAGCCCTTCTTTCTCGATCACATCGAGCGTGGCCAGCGCCGCGGCAATGCAGACGGGGTTCCCCCCGAAAGTCGACGCGTGCGAGCCGGGGACCCAGTCCATGATCTCGGCCTTGCTCATGGTGATGCCGAGCGGCATCCCGGAGGCAATGCCCTTCGCGATGCAAACGATGTCGGGATGCACGCCCGTGTGCTCGACCGCAAACCACTTGCCCGTGCGGCCGATGCCAGTCTGCACTTCGTCCAGCACCAGCAGGATCCCGTGCTTGTCGCAGATGCGGCGCAGTTCCTGCATGAAGATCGCTGGAGCGATGACGTATCCGCCTTCGCCCTGGATCGGCTCGACAAAAATGGCCGCGACTTCTTCCGGCGCGAGCGTGGTCTTAAACAGTTTGTCTTCGATGTAGCGTGCGCAGCCGAGCGCGAATTTCTCGGCATCCTGCGGGCCGTCCGCACAGCCGCGATATACATCGGGATAGCGCACGTGCGTAACTCCGGGCACGAGCGGCGAGAAGCGCCGCTTCTGCTGCGGCTTCGAGGCCGTCAGCGAAAGCGCGCCCATGGTCCGTCCGTGGAAAGCCCCGAAGAAGGCGATCATCTGCTGCCGCTTGGTGTGATAGCGCGCCAGCTTCAAAGCGCACTCGATGGCTTCGGCTCCGGAGTTTCCGTAGTAAATCTTGTGCGGCCCCGGCATAGGCGCAATCTTCGACAGCCGTTCGGCCAGCGTCACCATGCCCTCGTAGTAGAAGTCGGTGCCCGACATGTGGATCAGTTCGCCCGCCTGTTTCTGAATGGCCGCAACCACCTCCGGATGGCAATGGCCGGTCGAGGTCACAGCAATCCCAGCGGAAAAATCGAAGAACTCATTTCCATCCACGTCTTCGACCACAATTCCGCGCCCGCGCTTGGCCACCATCGGATACGTGCGCGTGTAGGAAGGTGAAATGTATTTCTCATCGCCCGCGAGAACGCGCTTGGCATTAGGGCCAGGAATCGCAGTCTTGAGCTTGGGGCCGGCGGTCAAAGTCTTGGTGGTCATGGAGTCCTCCAGATCAGTTCTCAGTTCCCGTTTCTCAGTGGTTATTAGGCCGACGTACAAGCAGCGTAGCTGCTTCAGCTAGGAGCTAAAAGCGATTAGCAACGAAGGGATAAGATAATTAGTCGCAGCCAAAGAGATTGGCGCGCACATGCGAAGGCAGAAAAGAAAGGTACCGGCGGGGACAAGCGCTTCCCTCAATCCAGCACGCCCCGGGAAGCGAAATGTAGCCGTTCGAACGCATAGTAGCTACAAACATTATATCCCGGGTTTGATCGCGGCGTAACACCCGGAAGGACAAGCCCAAGAGGTCGCCTTGCCTCACCGCGCAGCTCGGCAAACTGCTAGGTCGAGATCGTCGCCGGCTTTGCCTGTTCTTCGAACACGAACCGATCGCCGAGCAGGAAATTCAACAACGAACAAGCGACGATCGCAACACAATTCGACACGACATAGTTGAACTTCAGTTTGCCCACCAACAGCCGCATCAGCACGAGATTCCCGACAATCGACACCGCGCCGTTACTGGCGTTGAACTTCGCCAGCCTGATCAAGGAGTGAGCCAGTCGTGCAGCCGGCCTATCCGCCCAGGTGAAGCGCTCGTGCCATACGAAGTTGTGGATCACCGCGATCTCAACCGCCAGTCCCGTAGCCAGGAGATAATCCAGCTTCAGCCAGGAGCGGAAAACGGCCAGCGCCGCCAATTGCACGCCGATGCCGATTCCACCCACAGTGTTGAACTTCATCCAGCGGAAAAAGGTCCGATTCGTCTGAGAACAGCGAACCGGCAGCTGAGAACCATCCGCCTTCATCGGATTCTCTCTTCGCGGTAAAGCCGAAACGTATTCTTCAGTGTGGCCACAACCAGCATCAGCAGCATTCCAGCCAATCCAATCGCTCCGCCAATATCAAACAGCCGGTAGCGCCCGTGAATCACCCATGCCCACCGGAACAGGGCAAGGTTGCCAACTATCAGCAAAACGCGCAACTCAGTCGGACCGAAGTGCCACATTGAAAGATGGAACTCACCGAGCGTATATGTCGCCAGATACGATTGGACCGAAAGCAAGAGAAACACAATCAGCAACCCAATCGCAATCGCCGGCCGCATATAGCCGGAAAGAGCCAGCCCGCCCATCATCGCCACCGCACCAATGGAATCGATCATGTGGTCCACATAAAAGCCGTAGCGCGGCCTCTGCTGCTGGCGGACGCGTGCCAAGGTTCCGTCGAGGCTGTCGCCGAACCAGTTCACGGCGAGACAAACAATCGCCGCAAGCAGCATGCGGCGATCGCGGCTCGCGAGCGCATAGCAGACGCCGGTCGCTATTTGGGCGGCAAACCCGAGCAGAGTCAAATGGTCGGAATTCACCCACGCCGGCATGCGCTCGGCCATCCAGATGAGAACCCGCTTCTCGACGGCAGCCAGGAAACTTCCGTGGACGCGCGTCGCCTGCCGGAAATTGGCGCCGCGCGGCGCAGTCAAGACAGGTTCGCTCACACGGGGATTATAGCCTTTGCGCGCGGCGACCCCGCCCGCGTGCGGTCGCGATTTCAACCTAAGCCAATTGCCATTCCCGATTCCAGCCCGCCGATAACTCTCCCACCAACCGCCAGATGCGTTAATCTGCGAAGGATGCGTCTGTTGCGCTTCTTCCGGCCATCACACCAGCACACCGCCTTTTCGGCGACGCTGCTGCTGATGACGACCATCACGCTCTCGCGCGTGATCGGATACGTCCGCGAGGCCTACATCGCCTACGCCTTCGGCGCCGGACAGCAGACCGACGCCTACGTCGCCGCCTTCACCCTGCCCGACTGGCTCAACTACATCGTCGCCGGCGGCACCGCCTCGATCACGTTCATCGCCATCTACACCCGGTTTCTGGCGGAAAAGCGCGAACCGGATGCGCAGAAAACTTTCTCCATCATCATTACCGTAATGACCACGGTGCTGATCGCGGGCACCATCCTGGCCGAGATCTTCACGCCGCAGTTCGCCGCTTGGATGTTCCACGGCTTCACGCCCGAGCAGATGCGGCTCTGCGTTCATCTCACGCGCATCCTGCTCCCGGCGCAGATCTTCTTTTATGTTGGAGGAGTCGTTTCGGCGGTGTTGCTCTCGCACCGTTTGTTCTTGTTGCCGGCATTCGGCCCGCTGATCTACAACGTGTTCATCATCGCCGGTGGAGTCATCGCCGGGCGCCAGATCGGAATCGCCTCCCTTGCCTTCGGCGCCCTCGCCGGCAGCATCGCCGGCCCATTTCTGATCAACGCGCTAGGAGCAGCCAAAATTGGCACCGGATACCGCCCCTCGTTCGATTTGAAGAATCCCGCTTTCCGCCAGTGGGTGCGGCTCTCCATCCCGCTGATGCTGGGCGTTTCGCTCGTTACCGCCGACGACTGGATCCTCCGCTACTTCGCCTCGAGTGGAATCGGCGACATCGCAAGGCTGAACTATGCCAAACGTCTCTTCGCGGTTCCCATCGCAATTCTCGGACAAGCCGTAGGCCAGGCGTCGCTCCCCTTTTTCTCGCGCCTGTTCGGAGAAAAAAAGTTCGAGGAATTCGCCGCCACCGTGAATGCTTCCGTCTATCGCATCACGGCTGCTTCGCTGCTGATCACCGGCTGGATGATGGCCATAGCCCTTCCGCTCATCGATCTCGTCTACCGCCGCGGGCGCTTCACCTTTGCAGATTCCGAATCCACGGCCCTCTACTTTTTCGTGTTTTCACTCTCGCTGGCTTTGTGGTCCTGTCAGGCGCTTTATGCCCGCGCGTTTTACGCCTCTAGCAATACGCTGACTCCGATGATCGCCACCAGCCTCATCACTCTCGTTTCTCTACCCATGTACGCGCTGTTTTTTCGGACGCTGTCGGTCACCGGACTGGCCATCGCCTCCGACCTAGGCATTACTGCCAACGCCTTGGCCATCGCCCTGCTCCTGCATATTCGCGGCATGGTGCCGCTCGGCGGGATGAACTGGAAAGAATTAGGGAAGGCTGCGCTAGTGGGCGCCGTTTCCGGCGGATTGAGTCATGAAGTCATGCGCACCATCTCACTCGATGGCAGCCGCCGCGCCGATCTCCTCGCTCTCGCGCTCGGCTCTCTAACCTGGGCTGCAGCCGTCGCCGCAGGACTCTGGTTGTTGCGTTCGGAATTACCGGCAGACCTCCGCAGAAAAAGATCCGCTCCTTTCCCGGGCGTCGCGGAGAGCGAAGCCGCGGAAACCATGGCGACAGGCAAGGAACCGTGAGCCCGCACGTGTGGGGATGGCACGTGTGGGGACGGGCGCCCTCGCCCGTCCAAGCCGAGCGCAGCTCGGCAACTGCCTATGCTCGCAGCAACTTTGGATTCGCGATGGTCGCCGTTCGTCCTTCGCTAGGCGACCTCTCAGCCCTAAGCAGAGGACAAAACAAACGGGCCCCGGAAAGAGGCCCGTTTCCCAAACATTTTTCCGCCCGCCCGATTAATACGTCAGCGAGCGACAAAGAGCGAACCACGAACAGCGATTCTACGCCCGCGCCGCGAGCGCCGGTTCCGGCGACGCAGTCGAAGGACTCTTCGTCGCTTCTTCCGGCTTCGAGTCGGTCTTTGCTCCCGCTGTTCCCGCTTTGCGGATGTCGATGCCGCCCTTGAAGAAGGCGCCGTCTTCAATCGAAATGCGCGCCGCCACGACGTCGCCGGTCAGTGAACCGTCACTGCGGATATCCACCCGGTCGCTCGCGGTCAAATTGCCCCGCACCTTGCCGAGCACCACGATTTCTCGCGCGCTGATGTTTGCCGCCACCACTCCATTGCGGCCAATCGTTACGCGATTGCCGGAGAGGTTGATCGATCCCTCCACCCGGCCATCGATATACAAAGATTCGGAACCGGTCACTTCACCTTTAATCACCAGCGACTTGCCAATCGTGGCTTGGTCCGAAGTGGTGGTCGTAACCGGGCGCGGCACTGCCGCAGGCTCGCCCGCGCTCATAAGCGGTGCCGTCGTCGCCGCGGTCGTGCTCGGACGCTCCGGCTCAGTTGGCCGGGAGGGTGTCGCAGGTTGATTCGTGGGCTTCCACATTGTCGTCGAAATCCTTTCCTTTAACAGCGGATTCTGAATCAGCGCCGCATTTCATGGGCCAAATCAAATTGTACTCCTCGGTAATCGCCGTGCCCTGTGGAAATCCAGCCTTCTTATTGATTCTCATAGTTCCCCCCGTGGTTCCCCCGGGGACCGCATGATCGGCCCTGCCTCGACCGTGTAAGCCCTTCCCGCCCTGCGGTAATTCCGCGATAGTATGGAGCCGTGGGCACACCCAGTCCGTGTGTCATCCCTGACGAGGAATCCATGACTTCAACCCCGATGGCTTCAACCGCGACCGCCTCCCTCCGGCCCCAGCCCGGAGAATACGCTCCCTACTACGACCGCTACATTTCGTTGGTCCCCGGCAACGACGATCTTGCCGCGCTGACCGCGCTCGAGAACCAGCGCCGCCAGATGCTTCTCCTTCTCTCCGGATGCACCGAGGCCGACGGCGATCTCCGCTACGCGCCTGAGAAGTGGAGCCTGAAGGAAGTGCTTGGCCACATCAACGATACCGAGCGCATCATGAGCTACCGGGCCCTGCGCATTGCGCGCGGCGACCAGACTCCCATCGAAGGCTTCGAGCAGGACGACTACGTCCGCGACGGCCCATTCGCGCGCCGTACATTGGCCGACCTGATCGAAGACTACATAGCCGTGCGCCGAGCCACCGTGTCGTTGTTCCACAATCTGGACGAGGCCGCCTGGGCCCGCCGCGGCGTGGCCAACAAGAACGAGATCAGTGTGCGTGCCCTAGCCTACATCATCGCCGGCCACGAACTGCATCATCGGCGGATCATCGAGGAGAAGTATTTGAAATAGGTCCCAGGTGTCAGGTGTCAGGTCTCAGGAAATGCGCCGGAGCGCACCGAGATGCCCCGTGCCCTAACCCTGAGACCCGAGACCTAGGACCTGAGACCGGATGTCACGCAACCTGCTTGTCGGCCGCCTGACCATGCATCGCGACGGTTTCGGCTTCGTGATCCCCGAAGCCGCGTCGCTCGATGCCAGTCTCAAGGCCCGCCTCGCCGGCGATGTCTTCATTCCTCCGCATGCCATTGGTTCTTCCATGCACGGCGACCGCGTTCTGGTCCAAATCTCAGCCGTCCGCACCGATGGCCGCGCCGAAGGCCGCATCGTCCGCTCCCTGTCGCGTGCGCATCCCACCGTGGTCGGCATCTTCCACTACGGACACCGTCACAACTACGTCAAGCCCATCGACGAAAAAGTAACGCAGGAGATAGTAATCCCGCCAGGAATGGAAATCCCCAACGTAGCGCCGCCGTCCTCGGCGGCTGTCGCGGGGGCGTCTCGCCCCCGCCCGCGAGCGCAAGCCGCCGGCAAGTCCCTCCTGCGCGCCCGCTCCCAATCCAACTCGCGCGACCGCGTCATAGGCGACGAAGCCGCAGTCCACGCTAACAAGCAGGATCTGGAAGGTGTGGTAGTAGACGTGGAAATCACCGACTGGCCAAGCGCCACGCAGCAACCGCGCGGCCGCGTAATCGAGATTCTCGGCGAAGAAGACGACTTCGGAGTCGACGTCGAGATCATGATCCGCAAGTTTCACCTGCCCCACCGCTTCCCCCCCGAAGTGATCGAAGAAGCCCAAGCCCTCGAAACTAGCAACGAGGCCGAAATTCCCGCCGAAGCCGTGCGTCACCGCCGCGACTACCGCAAGTTTCCCATCGTCACCATCGATGGCGAAACCGCGCGCGATTTCGACGACGCCGTCCACGTCCGCCAACTCGAAAACGGCAATTATGAACTCCAAGTCCACATCGCCGACGTCGCCCAATACGTAACCCCCAACTCGCCGCTCGATCAGGAAGCCCGTCTGCGCGGCACCAGCGTCTATTTCCCCGACCGCGCTGTCCCCATGCTGCCGTTAGAGCTCTCGACCGACATTTGCAGCCTGCGCCCCGAGGTCGATCGCCTCGTGCTCTCCTGCACCATGGAAATTGACCACCACGGTGAAATCGTCGGCTATGAAATCAACGAAGGCGTCATCCGCTCCGCTGAAAGAATGACCTACACCGCCGTAAATGCCGTAATCGAAGGAGAAGCCGCCGCGCGCCGCCAATACGCAACTCAAGTCGAACATTTCGAACGCATGCGCGATCTGGCGATGATCCTGAACCGTAAGCGCAGACGCCGAGGGTCGATTGATTTCGATCTCCCCGAACCAGTCATCGAGTTCGACGAACTCGGAATGATGAAGAGCATCACCAGATCGGAGCGCAACATCGCCCATCGCCTCATCGAAGAATTCATGCTCTCGGCGAACGAGTCCGTAGCGCACTATCTCGAAAACAAACGCATCGCCTCGCTGTACCGCATCCACGAGAAACCCGACGCCAAACGCGTCTACGACTTCGAGGTAATCGCCGCCACTTTCGGATACTCGCTAGGAGTGGGCGCGCTCCCGATTCAGCGCGTGCAACTAAAAGCCGACCGTCGCGACGCCCGCGGCACCGGCAAGCGCGTCCGCGAAATCGAAGTCCCCAAGGAAGTCCACATCACCCCGCGCATGTATCAGAAACTCACGGAAAAGATAGCAGGCAAGCCGGAAGAAAGAATCCTGAGTTTCCTCATGCTGCGCTCGCTGAAGCAGGCCCGCTACTCCGAAGAAAATCGCGGACACTTTGCCTTAGCCGCCACCACCTACACCCACTTCACCTCGCCCATCCGCCGCTATCCCGACCTGATCGTGCACCGCATCCTGAAAGAAGTGCTGCGAACCTCGCCCGAAACAATGGATGGAGAAGTACCAGTGGGCTTGTCAGCATCCGCCGCCACTTCCGCCGCACCGCCGTCCGCATCCTTACTGAATTGTCATCCTGAGCGGAGCGGAACGATGAGCGAAGCGAATCGTTTTGCGCAGTCGAAGGACCCCTACCTCCGCAGCGACCGCAGCGTCCAGCCGCCATCCCCCTGGTCCAAACGCCGCGACCGCGACGCGCATCAACAAGCGCTCGCGCCTCTCGGCGGCCCGCTCTCGCTCGAAGAACTCCACAACATCGCCGAAGAATCCAGCCAATCCGAACGCCGTGCCGACGAAGCCGAACGCGGCCTGATGGAATGGAAGAAAATGAAATTCATGGAGCGCCGCATCGGCGAAGACTTCGATGGCCTAATCATCAGCGTGACCAAATTCGGCTTCTTCGTGGAACTCACCGACCTCTTCGTCGAAGGCCTGGTCCCGCTAAACACACTCGCCGACGACCGCTACACCTACCACGAAGACACCCGCCAGATCATCGGCCAGCGCTCGCGCAAAACCTACAGTCTGGGCAACCGCCTGCGCGTGCTGGTGGATCGCATCGATCCGGTAGAGAAGAAAATCCAGTTCGCGATACTCGAAGAGCAGCCCAAGCCGTCAGGAAAAAGACGGCGTAAGTGAAGTTGGTTATGTCCCCGACACTAGCCTCTTGAACAAGAGTTATCGTAAGATCAGCCCGACATTTGGAAGGTGCGATTGAACACACACAAGAGCATTTCGGTGCGTCCTCGTCATCCTCTCTTCTCAAGACAGTATGTCACGGCCCTGCTGTTCGTAGTGTTGTTATTGCCGTTGCGGTTCGCCTGGGCAGGCAAAAGCGATCTCGATAAACAGCTCAAGTCCGACTACTCAGGCAAGACGCTGACGTTGCGCCGCTTCTACTCTGGCGAACATCTTAAGTTTCGTTCGGACGGCCGCCTCCAAGGGGATGCCCCGATCGGTCCCTGGACACTGGATGGGCAAATCGAAGTCGAGGACGTCCATCTGCATCGCACGCAATTGGTGATCAAGGGCAGACGGATTTACCTAAGTTTCGACTCTCAACGCAAATCACAAGACAAGTCGATGACCACTAACAATAACCACGGCAAGCCGTTCAAAGGCCTGGAGAAGACACTTAGTTCCATACAGGTTGAGATCGAGATCGAACTGCCCGACGATAAGCCCGATCCGAAGGATGTCTCGTCGGCGATTCAGGCCGTATTTGTGAGCGGCTCAGAATCCATGTTGGACATAGTACCTAGTTATTGGCGTGCTTACTTCGCCAAGCAGGAAGGCAGACCACAAAGCCCACCCGAGTCGAAGGAACTCGTTTACAACGTGAAGCCGAAGTCCGGCGTTACAGCGCCGCATCCCATCCACACTCCTGACCCAGAGTACTCGCCGGAGGCGCGAAAATTGAAACACCAGGGCACGGTCGTCATGAGCCTGGTTGTCGATGCCTCTGGGGCAGCAAGAGACCTGCAAATCCAACGGCCACTTGGGCTGGGCTTGGACGAGATGGCTGTTGAGGCGGTCAGCGGTTGGAAATTTGACCCCGCGCAGAAAGACGGCAAACCCGTACCAGTCGTGCTCTACGTTGAAGTTAATTTCCATCTCTACTAGGGGGCAACACCTATACCGTTCGACGATCCTGTATAGAATTGAGACGTACAGAGGAGCGAACGACCATGCCAACACCGATCGAACCGAAGCCCAAGCAAGACCCAGCGCAGGCTGCAGAGCACGTCGCAAGTGCCCACAAGATTCTGAAGGAACTGCAGCAGAAAGTCGGAAATCATCCCGAACTCGGCGAGGCCATCACGAAACTGGAAATGGCGCTCAGCACCTTGGCGATAAAGACTGGCGGCTTGTTGTAGCGGCGGGCACGTGCCGCACCTTCGGCCTGCTACAATTTCCCGTCACCACTCTTGGCGCCTGCCTAGGAAGTCAGTTCCATGTCCAGCAGTTTGAAACCCAGCAACCCAACACAAACTCCACGCACGCGCGTAGTGCGCGAACCGCAGCGCGCGGTGTACGACCGCGACGCCGTCAACCAGATCCTCGATGAAGCTTTACTCTGCCACGTCGGCTTCGCAGTTGACGGACAGCCCTACGTCATCCCCATGTCTTACGGACGCGACGGAGACGTGCTCTACATCCACGGCTCGCCCGCCAGTCGCATGCTGCGCCATCTCGAACAGGGCGTCCCCGTCTGCATCACGGTCACACTGGTCGATGGATTGGTGCTCGCCCGCTCCGTCTTCAATCACTCGATGAACTACCGCTCGGTGATAATTCTCGGCACGGCAAAGCTGGTCGATGATCCGGCAGAAAAACTCGCAGCCCTGCGCGCGCTTAGCGAGCACATCCTGCCTCATCGCTGGGACGACTCGCGCCAGCCCAACGAAAAAGAATTGAAGGCAACGTCTGTCCTGCGCCTTCCGATCAATGAATTCTCAGCGAAAGTCCGAGTCGGCCCACCGGTAGACAACGCAGAGGATTACTCGTTCGAGACCTGGGCAGGAGTGATCCCGCTAGAGATGAATTCCGGCGCGCCAATCCGCGACGAAAGCTGCAAGCAGGAGTTGCCCGCCTACCTGAAAAGTTATTCACGCAAGAAAAAATCGTAGCCCGGAAATGCCCACGTAGGGACGGACGCCCCCGGCTGTCCAGCCGGACGAAGTCCGGCACATGCTGCTGAAACACTGTGATTCACGCAGGCTATTTGGGAAGGGCACGACTTCACAGGCTGCAGAAAAACTCGGGTTTTGACTTTGTTTTTGAAGGGGCGCGGCTTCAGCCGCGCCGTAAGAGCCGCAAAATCAATGGCGGCTTTAGCCGCTGAGGTCACACTTTCTGCTCGGGAACCAGTTTTCCGCAGTCTGTTCAGTTGTGCCGTAAGCCCGGGGCGAGCAAAGAACTATTTCTTCACCATGCATTCCCGAAGAATCCCATTGCATTCCCGCCAAGATGCGCCTTCGCTGTGCGGGCTGTGCCGCCCGTCCTCGATAAAACGCATCTCCGCGCCAGCGATCGTTGCGTGCGCTCGTTCCATCTCGCCCGGTTCCGTTCGCGGATCGCCTCTCCCATGCACAAATGTAACCGGCACTTTCATCTGGCTCAGTCGCCCGTCATATAGATCCACGCCCAGCCGCTCACTCTGGGCCGCCAGTCTCAACCAGACACGGCAATTCCGCTGGATCACCTTCCTCCATCGCTCCGCGCCATGATCCGCCACCAGCAACTCTTTTACCTTTTCACTTACCTCCTCCGGATGGGTAGCAAATCGCGTGAAGAAACTGCGCGAGTTCGGCTTGTCGCGATAGAAATGAAATGCTTCCAGAATCAGACGCGCGCACCGCTCGGGCACCACGAGGCCGATCATCGCGGCAATAACCGCTCCATCGCTGTGTCCCCAGAGAACCGCGCGCTCGATCCCCAGCGCATCCAATACAAGCAGGGTCTCCTCCGCTGCCCGGCGATGAAAGTCCGTCGGCATCTGCCGCGACAATCGCACCGAGCGCCCGTAGCCGGACCGATCCGGAATTACAAAACGGACTTGCTCCCCAAACGCCTCGATCTGCCGGTCGATGGGATAAACCCCATAACCCCACCCACCATGTAAGAACACCATCGGCGGTCCGCTACCTACATCCCGGTAGTGAATCTGAACGGGCCGAACTCCAGCCGCATGCGGCGAGTTTTTCAATTCCACAAACGGCATGGGATTTTACAGGTTTGATTTTATAGGTTTGTATCAGGGCATCGCTTTAGCGATGCCGCAAACCGCACCTTCACAACCGCCCCTTTAGGGGCTGCCGCCGCGGAGCCCTTCCCTAATCGCTTCCATGATCGGAGTAAACAAATCGCCCGCCGCTGTTCGCGTTTTTTTTCTGAGACCTGACACCTTAGACCTGAGACCTGATCTCACGGCAGCAACAACAGCTTCCCCGTAGTCTTCCGTCCTTCAAGGTCCCGGTGCGCCTGCTGCACCTGCGCCAGCGGATACACGTGTTCGATCCGCAACTTGAGTTTGCCGTCAAGAATCATGCCGAAGACCGCTCCGGCACGCTGCTGCAACTCCTGCGCCGTAGCAATGTAATTCCCCAGCGAAGGCCGCGTCAAAAAGATCGATCCCTTCTGTGTAAGCACCAGCGGATCAAGCGGAGCGACCGCCCCGCTCGAGCCTCCGAACAGCACCATCATGCCGCGGGGACGCAGCAGGTTCAGACCCTTGTCGAACGTCGTCTTGCCCACCGAGTCATACACCACATCCACGCCTTTTCCACCGGTCAGCCGTTTCGTCTCCGCCTCAAAATCAGCCTGCGTATAAAGAATGACCTCGTCCGCTCCCGCCGCTCGCGCCAGCTTGGCTTTCTCTTCGGTCGAAACCGTCGCAATCACGCGCACCCCAATGTTGTGCGCCATCTGCACCAGCAGCAACCCAACTCCGCCGGCAGCGGCATGAATCACCACCGTCTCGCCTTTCTTCAGCGGATAAGTGCTATGAGCAAGGTAGTGCGCCGTCATCCCCTGCAGCATGGCGGCCGCAGCCTCGCGCTCTCCCACTCCCGCCGGAATCTTCACCAGACGGTCGGCCGGCACCGCCGCGTACTCGGCGTAGCTCCCAAGCACTGAGGTGTAAGCCACACGATCGCCGACAGCCACCTCGCGCACCTCGGAACCCACCGCCGAAACCACGCCCGCCGCTTCCTGTCCCAGAACAAACGGCAGCGGCGCCTTGTAACGCCCTTCGCGGTTATAGACGTCGATAAAGTTGACGCCCGCCGCCTGTATCTTCACGACGGCCTCGTTCGATTTCGCTTGCGGAACCGGCAAATCCACCAGTTCCATCACTTCCGGCCCACCTGTTTGCTTAACCTGTATAGCTTTCATATGCGCGTTCGATGAATCCGAACGGCAAAAGACTCGGCGCCGGCAACCCCTCCCCTTCAAACCAGCCTGCAAAAGTCCGATGCCGCTTCCGCTCTTGCATCCCCTGCCAGGCTCGGGTAACATGGCCAACCGGTCCCAAAGTAATGGGGGTCGTGTGTCTTCTGTACGTTGACCCAACGAATTTTGCGATAGTACCATCTAACCGGTGATGGAGGTTGCGTCCGGAGCGTTGCGGTAAGTTTTTGAAAATATGAGGGTTTCTTCCAACTCGTATCTCGCGATCATTCTCTCCGCCCCATTGGTGGCGACCCTCGCGTGCCAGAGTGCCCAGAAACCGTCATCTTTCATGCCTCCCGCTCAGGCCCAGGCTCCAGCCGTGATCGCGGCCAACCGCCCGCCTGATCTGCAAAAGCAGAAGCCTGCGGAGCCCCAATCGAAGCCGCGGGTGCCGCAGGCGCTCGAGGTCGATCCCATTGGCGACCTGATCGCCCGCGTCGAAAAAGAATACCAGTCAGGGCAGGACAACTATCGCGCCGGCCACCTCGAAGCCGCGAAACAGAATTTCGACTCCGCCTTCAACCTGCTGCTCGGCAGCGGATTCGATCTCCGCTCCGATCTTCAATCCGACGACCGCCTCGCGCGCGAACTCGACCGCATTCTCGACGGCATCAACGCCCTGGAACTCGCCGCCCTGCAGCAAGGCGATGGCTTTGCCGAGCAAAAGTCGGAACCGGCCCCGATCGACGAGGCCAACGAGCTCACCTTCCCGGTCGACGCCAACATCAAGGCGAAAGCCGAAGCCGAGATCAAATCCACCCCTTCCGACCTGCCGCTGGCCATGACCGACCCGGTCGCTGGCTACATCAATTACTTCTCCAGCCGCGGACGCGGCACCCTCGAGCGCGCTCTGGCGCGCTCCGGACGCTACGAGGACATGATCCGCCGCACCCTGCGTGATGAGGGCGTGCCGCAAGACCTGATTTATCTGGCGCAGGCGGAATCGGGCTTCCATCCGCTGGCGGTTTCCCGTGCCGGCGCGCGCGGCATGTGGCAGTTCATGGGCAGCCGCGCCCAGGGCTACGGACTGGAGCGCAACTGGTGGGTCGATGACCGCCAGGATCCCGAAAAGGCGACCCGGGCCGCCGCTCGCCATTTGAAAGACCTCTACAGCGAGTTCGGAGACTGGTACCTCGCCATGGCCGCCTACAACTCCGGCCCCGGCACCGTCCAGAACGCGGTCAAGCGCACCGGCTACGCCGATTTCTGGGAACTCTACCGCCGCAACGCGCTGCCCCAGGAAACCCGCAACTACGTCCCCATCATCGTGGCCGTCACCATCATGGCCAAGAATCCCGCGCAATACGGACTGGATTCGGTGGTGAAGGAAAAGCCCGTTCCCTACGACACCATCAAGATCGACTACCCCATCGATCTCCGCCTGGCCGCCGAGTGCGTGGATGCCACCGCCTCCGACTTGCTCGACCTGAACCCCAGCCTGCTCCGGCTGACCACCCCGAAATTTCCTGGAAATGAAGGGGATTTCGAGCTCCACGTGCCCGCCGGAACCGCCGCCAGGTTTCAAACCGCGGTCGCCGCCATTCCAGTGGACAAGCGCGTCTCCTGGCGTTATCACAAGGTGCAAGGCGGAGAAACCCTGGCCTCAATCGCCCGCACCTATCACGCCACGCCAACCGCCATAGCCGAAGCCAATGACCTGAGTGTTGGTTCGAATGGGGTTTCATCGAATGAAGCGCTCGCGCCCGAAAGCCGTCTGATCATCCCCATCGCCCCCAGCAAACAAACGGATACCAGCACCTACGCGCACTCGACCACGCGCTACCACGTGCGCAAAGGCGATACGGTGGAGTCGGTAGCCCAGAATTTCGGCGTCTCCGCCAAAATGCTGCGCGGATGGAACCACCTCAAAGGCAGCAGCCTGGCCGGAAGAAAGGTCTTGTACGTTCACCTGCCCGTTGCGCCCGGAGCGCGAGAAACGCAGGTAGCCAGCAGAAGTTCAAGCCGAAAGAGTTGTAGAGACGGGGCTTGCCCCGTCTCCGGAGCCAACCGACCGCATCACCCCGCCGGAACCCAAACTGCCGCGGCCAGTCGGTCGTCCAAAGGAACTTCCAGCGCAGCCGTCCATCCTGTCGTGACGCATCACAAGGTCAGGCAAGGCGAAACCCTGTATTCGATCGCCAACTCGTACAACACCACAGTCACCGCCCTGAAGCACGACAACCGGAATCTCGCAGCCCTGCGACCGGGAATGATTCTCGTCATCCGCGATGTCCGCTAAGGGTTAAATTCCCAACCCAAATCTATGCTGTCATCCTGAGCGAAGCGAAGGACCTATGTATTCGCGCGCCAATCTATGCTGTCATCCTGAGCGAAGCGAAGGACCTATGCATTCGCACGCCCGCTGTTCCCCGACCCAACCAGCACCAAATTGGTCTATGTAACTTTAGTCGAGACTGGTAGATAATGATCCCGACCGAGGGGGTCATGGCGTAAACCCGTGGCCCTTTTTCGCTACGTGGAGCAGCGGAGTGGACCTTTAGTAGCGTGATTTTTGCGAAAGGGCAAGAAATGTCTTGGACAAATCCGTCGGTACTTGCACTGAGCCGAGACCGCGATCCCGTCGAGGCCATTACTTCAGAGGCCCGAAATGTTGTTTTCCGTGCCTTGGAAAGCGGTTGGCAGGGCCCACCCTTTGACCCGTTCAAGCTCGCCGAGTTGCTAGGAATCCAGACCCATCCAACATCGGAGGTACTGGACGCGAGGACCGTCCCAATTGGGCCAAACCGATACAGGGTCGATTTCAACCCCGACCGACCGCACAGACGGACCCGATACTCGATCTTTCATGAAATAGCGCATACGCTATTTCCCGACTGCGCTCAGATGATCCGCACTCGTGGAGCGCATAACGCGAGTAGACGCGACGACTGGCAGCTAGAAACCCTGTGCAACGTGGCCGCGGCTGAATTCCTTTTGCCAATAGGATCCTTAGCACAAGTCAACAATTTGTGCGCCTCCGTCGACACAGTTCTTGAACTGCGTGAGAGATATGAGGCGTCGGCTGAGGCAGCCCTGCTGCGACTCTGCCGTGTGACCGCCGAGCCAGCGTTGGCATTTTCTTCTCATCGCGATCATGCCACCGACCGCTACGTTATTGACTACGCTACGCCTACTGCTAAAGCGCACTGGAATCTTCCTGCAGGATGGGTCTTGCCGAGCCGAACGGCTGCTGCGCAATGTACTGCCATCGGCTACACAGCCAAGCAGACTGAGCAATGGCCCTCTTTAGGGGAAGTTCGCGCAGAATGCATAGGAATCGCACCGTTTCCACGAGATATTTATCCACGGGTAATCGGATTTCTGCGCCATGTGCACCTACAGCCGGTAAACGAGTTGTCGGTCACATATCTTCGTGGCGACGCGACCTCTACCCGCGGAACGGGTGCCAGGCTTCTCGTGCAAGTTGTCAACGATGGCGCGTTTACCTGGGGCGGCGGTGGTTTCGCGGCGGCAGTTAAACGTAGGTGGCCACCAGCACAAAAGGCGTTTACGGAACGAGTCACAGCTGATAGAAGCGCGCTTCGACTCGGTAGCGTGGTGACCTGCGCCTTGGAACCCAATGTGACGCTGGTCAGCGTCGTCGCGCAACGAGGATACGGCCCCTCACCGCATCCGCGAGTTCGTTATGGCGCGCTAAGGGAGGCCCTGTTGCGGGTGTTAGAGATCGCAAAGGAACGGAATGCAAGTGTCCATATGCCGCGCATAGGCACGGGATTAGCTGGCGGTTCCTGGCCAGTGATAGAAGAAATCATCCGCGAAATCTTGACCAGAGCAGGTATCAAAGTATTCGTATACGACCTACCCCAGGGAAAGGAAAAGACCAAAGCACAAAGAGACTTGGCGTTTACCGCTTGAGGATTGGCCGAGTGCCTAAGCTAATTGTATTGATTTCAGGAAACGTCTCAGCTGGCAAGACTACGCTGTCTGATGGGCTGCGAAGGCAATACGGCGCTACAGTCGTAAAGACAAAAGAAGTGCTCAAGGACTTGGCGCTGAAGAAACTGAAGACAGAGTTACCTTCAGAACGCAGGGCCCTCCAGGAATTCGGGACCCAACTCGATGAGGAAACACGCGGCGAGTGGGTTTTAGGCGCGCTGAAGAAGCACATAAGTGACGCCAAGGTTGCACAAGACGACGTGGTTGTGGTGGACGCCGTGCGAATTCTCGAACAGATAAAGGCTATCCGCCGATCTTATCAATTCGCCGTCAAGCACATTCACCTGGAAGCCCCACCTGCCGCTCTTGCCAAACGGTACAAGACCCGCGGGAATGCTAGCGTAAGGGAGCTGCCGACGTATTCGGAAGTGGAGCGTAACCCTACCGAATCACGTGTCGCAAGCCTGAGAGGGTCTGCTGATTTCGTCGTGGATACTCAACGGTGTACTCCTGACGACGTTTTGGTACGGGTTGCGACCTACTTGGGCTTGGTTACCCGCGACTACTCGCGATTAGTCGATGTTTACGTAGGCGGCCAATATGGCAGCGAGGGGAAGGGGCACATCATCTCCTATGTTGCTCGAGAGTACCAGGTGCTCGTGAGGGTGGGTGGCCCCAACGCGGGTCACAAGGTGTTCATGGAGGGTGGCTCTGTAACCCACCACCAGCTACCGTCGGGCACACTCCGGACAGACGCGAAGTTGCTTATCGGGCCGGGGGCGGTGCTGAACATTGAGCTGTTGATGCAGGAAATCGCCCACTGCAAAGTTTCTGCGGAAAGGCTTCGGATTGATCCACAGGCAATGATCATCACTTAAGGAGGATATCGCTGGCGAAGCGGGGCTAAAGAAGAGAATCGCCTCAACCAAACAAGGTGTAGGATTTGCGACCGCTCGGAAAATCATGGAACGAGGTGGAAAAACCAAACTCGCAAGTGACTACAAGGAACTCCACCCTTACATTAGCAGCACATGGGAGGAACTGGAGAGAGCATACAGTGCGGGGTCGAAGGTATTGCTTGAGGGCACGCAGGGGACGGGCCTCAGCATTCATCACGGGTGTTACCCATACGTGACTTCGCGGGATACAACCGTTGCTGGTTGCCTATCGGAAGCCGGTATTTCTCCGAGCAGAGTGCGAAAAGTCGTAATGGTGTGCCGCACGTACCCAATCCGCGTTCAGAGTCCGCCGAAGGGGACCTCGGGACCGATGTCCCGGGAACTCAAGTGGAATGACATATCGCGACGCAGCGGCATACCCCTGGCTAAACTGAAGAAGACGGAGAAGACCTCTACGACGAATCGCGACAGGCGGGTCAGCGAATTCGACTGGGCGCTGCTACGAAAGGCGGCGGCCCTCAATGGCCCCACAGACGTGGCGCTCACGTTCGCAGACTATCTACACAAAAAGAACGAAGACGCCCGTAGGTTCGAGCAGTTGCACCCTGACGACATTCAGTTCGTCGAGCAAGTGGAGAGGGTGGCTGCAGCACCGGTAGGTCTGGTATCCACGAGGTTCGACTTCCGGGCCATCATAGATCGGCGAGCGTGGTAATGGGTGTCACTCCATCTGAATTAGCGGAGCTCTATCCCAGCCTCTACCATATGGCGGAAGGCGATAGTTGGGCCGGAATACAGCGTCACGGTTTACTCAGTACCGAGGCACTCCTTGATCTATTCGAAGTGCCGCCAGAAAGACGTCACTCGACCTTGGCTGGGCAGCGGACGGGATCTGTCGTGATTGAGCACCCCGTACATGGCAGGGCCGTCATTAGGGATCAGAAACCTCTAATTCGCTCTAAGCTCGAAGGATGCCTTCAGGAATGTACATTCGACCAATGGCTCAAGATGTTGAACTCGCGGGTGTTCTTCTGGCTGTGCGAAGAGCGCCTTCAAACTCTGATGTGCGCTCGTGAATACTGCGCCAAGACACATGTAGTGCTTGTCTTGGACACCTTACGTCTCGCCAACGACCTTCAGGAATCGATCACGCTGGCCCCGATGAATACAGGCAATACTCGACCCTACGCGCACCCTCGCGGCCTGGGAACCTTCAGTCGTATGGCGGATTACCCGTTCACGCAGCGCTTACACCGCGGTTTGTAACACACGGTTGTTGAGCTAGCCGTCGAAGGCGGCGTTTCGAACGTTATGGAGTACGTAACTCAGGTCGCAGAAATGCGCTGCTCAAGCTGTGACAAGACGAGCCAGCAGAGTATTCGCACCATCAGAAAACTCTATCCCTGACCTTTTTCATCACATCCAGACTGTGAGCCCCATCACAGACATCCAGCCCGACCGATGCGACAATGTTTCCTGATTAGGGCAAGGAGCAAGTGTGCCCGTCTCCAGAGACGGACCGCGAACCCGCCCAAGCCCGTTTGCCAGTAGCTCTTTGATAAACAAAAGTTGAGGCGATGAGCGGGCGTCAGCCCGCCGCCAAAATCCTAAAAAGCATAGAAAAACCGAGGATTCGGAGCTAAGTCCTTATTCCGGAATATTTTGAAAATAAGTCCTTTAGGCTCTGGATTTTGGCGGACGAATACCCCCTAAATCAATGATTCCAATAGCAAGGGGGGGAGGGGGTAGGAGTAAACACGGATTAATACCCAAAGAGTAAACAAACCAGAATCCCAAGTCGCTTTGAGTTCCCAGTTCTCAGTAGGTGCGCCGAACACTGATGGCTGACGGCTGATAGCGGAAGGCTACCTCATCCCATCAGCATCCCGCCATTCACGTTGAGCACATGCCCCGTGATGTAGGAAGCATCGTCGGAAGCCAGAAAGCACACCGCGCTGGCAACGTCCTCCGGCAAGCCGACGCGTCCCAGCGGAATCGACTTCACCGCATTCTGTTTGAATTCTTCGCTCAGCACCGCCGTCATGCCGGTCTCGATGAAACCCGGAGCTACCGCGTTGCACGTGATGTTGCGCGACGCTACCTCTCGCGCCATTGCCATCGTCAGCCCGATCAGCCCGGCTTTCGAAGCCGCATAGTTCGTCTGTCCTGCCTGACCCATTTGCCCGAAGACGCTGGTGATGTTGATGATCCGTCCCCAGCGCTGCTTGAGCATCGAACCGATCACCTGCTGGATGCAGAGATACGCGGAGGTCAGATTCGTCGTCAGCACCGCGTCCCAGTCGGCGCGCTTCATGCGCATCACCAACTGGTCGCGCGTGATGCCGGCGTTGTTCACCAGAATGTCGATCTTGCCGAATTGCCCGAGCGCCGATTTGATCCCGGACTTCACCTGGTCTTCGTCCGCGACGTCGATGACGAAGGCCGAGGCCTTGCCTCCCGCCGCCGCGATCCCGGCGACCAGTTCGTCGAGTTTCTGCCGATTGCGCGCCGCCACCGCTACGGTCGCGCCCTCCCGCACCAGGGCCAGCGCGCAGGCGTGACCGATGCCCTGCGACGCTCCCGTAACCAGCGCGACTCGCCCCTCGAGTTTCATGACTGCTCCTTATCGTTATCGTTAGGAAACCAACCTGGCAACCGATGTGTAGAACGGAGGATTATAAACGTCGACAGGGGCAACTGGTGGGCTCAGGCTACGCGGCGCAAAAAATCTTAACCACCGAGGACACAGAGGAACACAGGGAAGCAACCACGGGGCCGAGGACCTAGCCGGCTTGCGTTGCGGCGCGGCCGAGCGTCGCCGCCCCAAGAATCCTTTCAATCTTCTCGACCAGCGTCCGTCTCGAATACGGCTTCGCCAGAAAATACGTGCGCGACTCGGGTGCTTCCGTCTCGTACTCCGGGTTGCCGTAACCCGACGTCACCAGGACCACAACCTCTGGTGAATGCTGCCGCAGATCCTGGCCCAGTTGCTGCCCTGACCGTCCCGGAAGCACCATGTCGGTTATCACCAGATCGATTCGCCGCTTGCATTCTTCGTACACCTTCATCGCATCTCGCGCATCCTCGGCGGGCAGAACTTCAAAGCCCGCGCTCTCCAGAATGCTGCAAGTCGCCTCCCGCACAAACGGTTCGTCCTCTACCAGAAGAATCGTGCGCCGCCGGGGCCGATCGTTGGTGAATACGTAGGGCTGAAGAGTCATCGCAACCTCCAATGCACTTTGCTTACGGCTCCTCTTCAGCAATTGCACTGCCTCGGCGGCTTCCGAAAATCGGCGCGCTCCGCACCAAGGTCTCTGTGGTTCGAAATATGTTCGGGATATTGTTCGGAATCTACTTCGGCGCGGTAAGAATCGTCTGCTTCGGATCGAGCACAATCTTA
>Ga0187864_10000708_pt1 | contig 35541 bp, 33 predicted proteins | sample June2016WEW_11_4_FD_132985 | JGI IMG/M metagenome (GOLD analysis project Ga0187864, IMG submission 132985) | Peatland microbial communities from SPRUCE experiment site at the Marcell Experimental Forest, Minnesota, USA - June2016WEW_11_40 | ecosystem: Environmental > Terrestrial > Soil >...
CGGCGTCGACGGAGCAGGACGCGACCAAGAGTGGTTCCGGATGCCGTCGAGGGTCTCTTCACAGAGGTTCAGGTCCGCCACCGAGACGTCGGCCCCCCAGACTGCATGGTCGAACCCTTCGGGTAAGAAGGTGCCGAGGGCGACCTCGCTGGCATGTCCGCCCGGCCCGTGACCGCAGTCGTGCCCCAGTGCGATCGCCTCGGTCAGTGCGATGTTGAGTCGGCATGCCCTGGCTACGGAAGTGGCGACCTGGGCCACCTCGAGGGCGTGCGTGAGGCGCGTGCGCTGGTGGTCCGCAGGGAAGATGAACACCTGGGTCTTCCCCGCCAGGCGGCGGAACGCCGTCGAGTGCAGGATTCGGTCACGGTCGCGTTCGAAGCACGTCCTGAACGGATCGGGTTCCTCGGGCTTCAAACGGCGTCCCGCGCCCGTGGATCGTGTCGCGCCAGGTGCGAGGAACTCGTCCTCTGTCTCCTCACGAGCCTCACGCGGCAGGCTGCAGGAGTACCCCTCGGGGGCGGCGATCGCCGTGGAGTCGGCGTGAGCCATGCGAAGGCCTCCAGCGTCATGGCCCGACATGGTCGCCGCCCACCGGCGCGCTCGCTCGCTCTGGGAGCCCGTCACGACTATCAGTGTGCACCACGGCTGTATCGTCGATGCCGGCCCGCCCGGGCATGCCCGGGCGGGCCGGCAGATGCGCTCAGATCACTGGGGCAGGCTTCGGAGGATGGGACCCCGCCCTGGTCGGACACCAAGAGGGCTGACATGACGGCTGACAAGACGGCTGATCGGAGGAGCACAGCGGTGGACGTTCGCATAGGGATCGTTCAGAGCATCAAGGAGCTCGAGGTCGAGCTGGGTGAGGACGTCGATCGCGAAATCGTCATGGGTGACATCGAGGAGGCATTACAGAACTCCGAAGGCGTTCTGTGGCTCACCGACCGAAAGGGTCGCCGGGTGGCGGTCCCGGTCGCCAAGATCGCCTATGTCGAGGTCGGTGCCCCCGTCTCTGAGCGGCGGGTCGGCTTCGGCGCACCCTGAGGGCGTGCGCGTCGAGGCGCAGGCCCCGGGCTGTTGATGATCCCCCTTCTCGACCGGCGGCTCCTCTTCGTCACCGGCAAGGGCGGGGTGGGAAAGACGACGGTGGCCGCCGCCCTGGCGCTGTTCGCCTCCGAGCACGGCCGGCGCACATTGGTGTGCGAGTCCGACGCCCGTGGAGACATCGCTGCCTACTTCGAGACCGGCCCGACCGGATTCAGCGCGCGAGAGCTTCTACCTGACCTGTGGGCGATGTCGATGAACACAGAGGCCTCGCTGCGCGAGTACCTCCGGCTGAGCTTGCGTATCCCGGTGATCGGTCGAATCGGCCCACTCGCCAAGGCCTTCGACTTTGTCGCCACCGCGGCACCGGGCGTCCGTGAGGTCCTCATCGTCGGGAAGTTCTGCTACGAGGTTCGTGAGCGTCATTACGACCTCGTGGTGGTGGACGCTTCGGCCACCGGCCACATCGTCGGGCAGCTCTCCGCGCCTCAGACCATCAACGAGCTGGTGAAGGTGGGGCTCATTCGCTCCCAGACCGGCTGGATGCTCGACATCCTCTCTGATCCGGCGCGCACGGGTCTGGTCGCGGTCACCACACCCGAGGAGATGCCGGTCAACGAGACGATGGAGCTCGCGGCCCGCGTGAAGGAGGAGACGACCGTCGAGCTGGCATCGGTCGTTGTGAACCGGGTCCTGCCCGAGCTCTTCGGGAGAACCGAGGAGGAGATCTTCGAGCAGCTGTGCCACAAGGAGTTGACGGCGGAGCTCGGCCGATTGGCCGGTGGTGAAGCCAGAACCGTGCTCGAGGCCGCTCGCTTGGCCGTCACCTTGCGGCGCACTCGCGCCGGGCACCTCGAGCGACTGCGCTCGGGGATCGATGCGAAGGTGCCCATGCTCTATCTACCCTTCCTCTTCACCCGGTTCCACGGGCTGCGCACCATTCGCCAGGTGGCCCGCTCGCTCGGCGAGGAGCTCGGCTTCTGATGGCGCATCGCGGTCCTCGTGGTCCGGATCCCAACGGATCGCTGAGCGGTTTGCTCGCGTCGCGCGAGATCGTGGTTGTGTGCGGTCCTGGCGGGGTGGGAAAGACCACCACCGCTGCGGCAGCCGCGGCAGTAGCGGCGGCACGTCTCGGCGGGAAGGTACTGGTGCTCACAGTCGACCCGGCGAGGCGTCTTGCCGATGCACTGGGGCTTCGGGGAATCGGCAACCGTGAGAGGCGAGTCCCCGATAGCGCGTTCACCGACGCCGGAATGAAGCCCATGGGTGAGCTGTACGCGGCCATGCTCGATACCAAGGAGTCCTGGGACGCGCTCATATCGCATCACGCCCCCGACGTCCGAACGCGCGAAGAGATCCTGGCGAACCCCCTGTACCGCAACATCTCGGGCCGGTTCGTTCAGAGCCATGACTACATCGCGATGGAGCGCCTTTTCGAGATCCACGCAGAGGGAACCTACGACCTGATAGTGGTGGACACTCCACCTACTCGCAACGCCCTCGACTTCCTCGACGCGCCCGAACGGATGGCGGACTTCTTCTCGAGCCGTTTGCTGCGCTGGCTCATCGTGCCCTACCGATCGAGGATCGTGAACATAGCCTCCAAGCCTTTTTACCAAGTGGCAGATCGCATCCTGGGGACGCAATTCCTCTCCGACATTGCCGAGTTCTTCATCCTGTTCCAGTCGATGTACCAAGGGTTCGTCGAACGGGCACGCTCAGTGCAAAGGCTGTTGGCCGACAGAAGGACGTCTTTCATCGTCGTCTCTACTCTGGAGGTGGTGCCCCTGCGCGAGGGGGAGTTCTTTGCGAGGGCTCTGGCTGACCGCCAGCTCCATCTAGGAGCGATCGTGCTCAACAAGGTCCTCCCCGGGTACCTGCGCGATCCGATGGCCGCAACGGTCGCGGAGAGGCTTCGTGACGCCGCGGGCCAGCTGGCCGATCAACTCTGCCCTCGGATGGAGGGTGCCGACGTCGCGCAGGTGGAGAGGGTGTTGGCCGAGGTGGGCTCGAGCTACCTCGACTACCGGGTGGTCGCCCAGCGCGAGGCGGAGCAGCAATCCGAGCTGGCAGGAGCACCCGAGACGTTCGTGAGCGTGCCCTACTTCGACACCGACGTGTACGACCTCGAGGGGCTGTTTCGTCTCGGGGCTCGCCTGTGGGGTGACTGACACGTCCATCACCAGGAGATTCGGTCACGACGAGCCCGGACTCGCTACGAGCGTTGAAGTACAGGGCGCGATCTGCCGAGAACTGTGGTGGAGAAGGAGGGCTGGCAGTTGTGCGAGCCGGGAGCGGAGGCCGAAGCAGGCCTGGGAGTTCGATCGGTGCCTGGGACCTATGGACCGCAGCAGGTGCCCTTGGAGGATCGGACGCGATGTCTGTGACAGGGGTCACTCGACGGGTCGCCGAGCTCTCTTCCGCCGCGCTGTGCGCCGAGGACGCCGAGGCATCAGGCGTGCACGCGCAGGAGCTTGTGGCCGACCTCAGTCGGGCGGTGGGACTGCTCGGCGCCCCGGACGTCCCTTTGGCGGCTCACCACGCGGTGGTCCAGCGATTCGGGGGCGTGGGAGCCCTGCTCGTGATCGCATGCGAGGAGTCGTGGCAGCGGCTGAACGCCCCGCGGGTCTCTGGTGAAGCTACATGGGCCGATTGGCTCGATGAGATTCACGTTCACCTTGCACAGCTCCTTCACCGGTTCGCCGACATCAGCTCGCAGGATATGGACTGCTTGGTGGAGGCGATCGAGAGGGCAGACGGGGGATCGCCTGGCAACGAGGCCGCGACCGCCCGCCGGTGGCTACACGTCACGTACGCGATAGCCGCACGCGACGGTACGGACGAAGCCCACCGTGCCTACGTCAAGGCGCTTCACCAAGTGCTCGCCCTGAAGCGGGCACTCGTCTGCACCTAGCCCTTCGACTGAGGAGCACCGCGTACCTGTCGGACCAGGCGAAGCGGCCCTGGCGCCACACGGGCGCGGTGTTTGCGCACGCACATCGCCCGAGTACGAGCGGTGCTTCCACGCCGCGTACGATGCGGGATGGCGTGCTCGACTACCACCTCCATCTATGGCCGCACGGACAGCGTGACACGGTGCCCACCCTCGAGAAGGTGGCGGCATACTGCGAGCGCGCAACTGCGGCGGGGGTCACGGAGATCGCGCTCACCGAGCATCTCTTCCGCTTCGTACAGGCGGACCGGCTGCTACGCGGGTTCTGGGAGCAAGAGCCTGACGCGGCGCTGCGCGTGTCCATGGCCGCGTACTGGGATGCCCATGCTCACGCCGACCTCGATGTCTACGTGTCATGCGTGGAGGATGCCAAGGCGGCGGGACTGCCCGTGGTGCTCGGCCTCGAGGTCGACTATTACCGGGGACGGATGGACCAGGTGGCAGAGTTGCTTGCCGGCTATCCGTTCGACGTCATGCTGGGCTCGGTCCATTGGATCGGTACGTGGCGGTTCGACGACCTCTCCGACCCGGTCTCGATGGCGCAATGGCCCGCGCGCTCGATCGACGCCGTCTGGGACGGCTACGTCTCGGCCATCGAGGAGCTGGCCGATTCGGGTACATGTGACGTTCTCGCCCACCCCGACTTGGTGAAGGTTGCCGGACATCGACCCGAGCACCCAGAGGAGTGTTGGGACCGGCTCACCGAGGCAGCTGTCTCCTCGGGCATGGCGGCCGAGATGAGCTCGGCGGGATGGCGAAAGCCCGTGAACGAGGCGTATCCCGCCAAGGGGTTGCTCGCTCGGCTCGTGGCGCGAGGTGTACCGCTAACGACCGCCTCGGACGCGCATCAGCTGGCAGACGTCGCAGACCGAGCCGCCGACATGGCGGTCGTTCTCGAGGACCTGCACGTGGGCAGCTTGCGGGCCTTTCGGCGTCGTCGCCCCGTCACCGTGCCTCTGGGCACGACGTTGAGCCGGCCGTGATAACACCGGCGGAGCTCGCGGCGAGGAACACCGACCTGAGCGGCGAGGCGTTCACCTATTTGCAGCGCCTGACGGGGTCATGGGGGTCTCTTTCGGACCTGTCTTTCTCTGACTTGTTGCTGCTTGTTCCGCTGAGTCGGTCCACCGAGGGCAAGCTGCTCGTGCTCGGACAGATCCGCCCCACAACGGGCGCCACCTTGCTGCGTGTCGATCTGATGGGACATGTCGTGGAGCCTGCCGACTGGCCGGTAGTCGACGAGGTGCTTCGCACCCGAAAGATCTCAGTAGGCACCGTCTCTGTCGCCGAGGTGCTGTCTTCGAGCAGCACCGGCGATGGCGGGCATGGTGCTAGGGGCAGGGGCGTCGTCGAGCGCGGTCTCACCAGCGCGCTCGGAGGTCCCGGGCCCCCTCGATTGCAAGCAGAGCTCGGCTCGCGCGATGTGCTACCGACAGGCGAAGTACCGGCGATCGGGGAGAGGGCTCAGCTCGAGTGCCTACCGGTCACCTACAACGGTGCCGTGGTGGCGGTGGTCGCCCGGGTGGGACCGCTTGGCAAGCGTCGCACCGACCGCCTCGAGCGCGTCTATCGCGACCTGTACCACCGCTTGGCCGCCATGGTCGCGGCGGGTGAATTTCCCCACGCGGGGGAGGAAGTCATGACCGAGGACGCCCCACGGGTGGGGGATGGTCTTCTGGTCACCGACATTGAAGGTCGGATCACGTACGCGTCCCCGAACGCTGTGAGCGCCTTGCACCGCATGGGCGTGAGCGACGTCGTCGAGCGTCACCGCCTGTCCGAGTTGGGCGTGGAGGAGACCGCTGTCGACGCAGCCCTTGCCAGCGGCCGGCCCGTCATCGAGGAGGCGGAGCGTCGACCTGACGTGATCGTGCTGTTCCACTGCACCCCGCTTCTGGACGCCGGTTCGGTCACAGGAGCGATGGTGTTGCTGCGCGACGTGACAGACCTGCGGCGGCTCGACCGGCTCCTGCTGACCAAGGATGCCGCCATACGTGAGGTTCACCATCGCGTCAAGAACAACCTGCAGACGATCTCGTCGCTGCTCAGGCTCCAGGGCCGACGACTCGAGGAAGGTAAGGGTCGCGCAGCGCTTCAAGAGGCCGAGAGGCGTGTGCGGTCGATCGCGGTCGTGCACGAGATCTTGTCTCGCGACCCCGGTGACCAAGTCCCCTTCGGCGAGATTGTCGAGGCGCTGGTCCGCATGACCGAGGACTCGTTCCTGTCGGGGCAACAGATCCGGATATCAGTCGCAGGTGACGCCGGGGACCTGCCCGCCGACGTGGCCACCCCCCTCGCCGTGGTGCTCGCGGAGCTGTTGCAGAACGCGGTCGAGCACGCCTTCTCGAACGGCGCAGAGGAGTCCCACCAACTAGACGAGATGTCCGGTGCCGGCAATACCGTTGGCGGTCACGTGCGTCTATTGCTCGCCAATGACGGGCGGCAACTGACCCTCCAGGTACGCGACGACGGGCACGGAGTCCCCGAGGGCTTCGACATCGACCACACCGCCAGTCTTGGGTTGACGATCGTCCGCGACCTGATCCAAAGCCAGTTGGGAGGCAACATCTCCATACAGAGCGCGGGCGGCACCGTGGTCACCATCCACGTCCCGCTCACCGAACCATCTCAGCAGTTCGGCGCCTGGAGCCTCTGACAGCTCTTGGCCCCGTTCGCGAATTGGTCTAGCCCCGGCCGGCTTTCGAGAAGCGGTAGCCGATCCCCCTCACGGTGTGCAGCCACCGGCGTTTGGACGGGTCGTGCTCGAGCTTGAGGCGCAGGCGTCGGACGTGTTCGGTGATCGTCGCAGGGTCCTGCCACTCCTGGGTCGATCCCCAGACGTGCTCGAGGAGCTCCTCACGGGTGAACACCTGATCGGGTGCAGCGGCCAGGAAGGCCAGCAGGTCGAATTCCTTCGGGGTCAGTTCCACCTCCATGCCGCTCGCCTCGACCCGGTGTGCCGTGAGATCGATCACTAGCCCGTCGTGCTCGATCTTCGTAGAGGCCGAGGTCGACTGGCCGCGCCGCAGCACGGCTCGGATGCGCGCGTCGAGCTCGGGCAGGGAGCATGGTTTCACCACGAAGTCGTCAGCACCCAGGTCGAGAACGCGGACCCGCTCGGCCTCCTCCGAACGACCCGAAAGGACGATGACCGGGAGCGAGCTGTCGCGCCGCAACCGGGTCAGGACCTCCTCCCCGTCCAATCCGGGAAGCCCCAGGTCGAGGACCACGAGGTCGTAGTTCCCAAGACTTGCTTCTCGCAAGGTGGCTGGCCCGTCGGCAACCTCGCCTACGCGGTAGCCGACGCGCTGGAGGAAGAGCCTCGTAGCGCTCCGGCTGGCCGGGTCGTCCTCGGCCACCAGCACATTGTGCTCCTCGTCGGTAGTAGTCACCGTTCCCTCCTCAACTTCGCTGGCTCCCGCTCGAGCACCCTTGCCGCTTCGCAACCCGCGAAGAGCCACAGTCCCGGTCATTTGACGGGAGAATGCGTCGACGGGCGATCGGGGCGGTCGTTTACCAGGGCGAGCTCAAGGGTGGGGGCGAGAACTGTCCGCAGGACAGCGAGGGGGACGGCGATCTCGGTCTGACCCTCCGTGCGGATCGAGCGGCCAGCCCACCACCCCAGCTGACCATGGGCCTCCACTTGAGTCTCCATAGGCCGCCATCCCTTGCCGAGACCTCGTGCTCACGTCGTTGTCAGTGAGAATACCGGTTGACCGTTATCAGTGGTGCTCAGTTGTTTGCTAGCTGAGTTGTTGGTTTGATGCTCGGCGGAGGCCACGAGTGGTGTGACAGGCACGAGCGGTGCGGATGGCACAACCGGTGCGACAGGTGCGACGAGCGATCCGGATCCAGGCATCCCAGGACGCCGCGGTCTGGGGTGCTCAGCCTGGGGCGAGAGTCTCAGGGGAGCTGAGTCTCAGGGGGCCAGAGTATGAGGGAGGAGAGAGTATGCGGGGGGTGAGAATATGAGGGGACGGAGGGTGTCAAAAGACGCGCCGGCGTGCCGCCAGCCAGGCTTTGCGGAGCTTGCGCCGCTCCTCTTCCGAGGTGGCGCCCCACACCCCAGACTCCTGGTTGGTGGCCAGGGCGAACTCCAGACAAGGCTCCATCGCCTCGCAGGTGCGACACACGCGCTTTGCCGTCTCGATCTGGTCGATCGCGAGACCCGTAGTTCCGACGGGAAAGAAGAGGTCGGGCTCGGTGTGCCGGCACGCAGCCACCTTCCGCCAGTCCTCGGCGTCCCACTCAACCGAGCGATTCCACATGAGTGCCACGGCACCCTCCTCCGAGGTCGTGCAGCATTCTGTTGCGTAAACTTTGTGATCTGCTTCACATGACTGGCCGCGAAGGGTCGGCCGTCAGGGTGAATCAGTACCTAGTGAACATACTCTCAAGCGCTCACCCCTTGCAAGCAAAGGGCCGCTGCCCGTCCACGGGCAGGTGAGAAGGGGTTCGAAATCATCTCGAAATGACAGGTAACCTCGAAATGACAGAGAAGGCGCGGCGATGGCCATGGCGAGCTCCCGGTACGTCTGTCTCGTTGCTGGCGCACCGAGGTGGCCAAGGACCCTAGCGGGAGAACACCGTGGAAACGCCGAGACAAAGAACGCTCCCGGGGACCCCGGCCACGACCCGCGCGAGACCGTCGCCTCCGACGTGCTGAGGGCTGGTAGCCCCCGCACTCGACACCGTTGTAGCCGTCGAAGCGGCGGTCGCCTTGGGGTGCTCCGCGTTGCACCTGTTCCATCTCCAAGTGTCCTCGCAGCTGGTTGAGAAAGTCCACGACGCGGGCATGGCGGTAGTGGCCTGGACGGTGAACGGTGCACAGCGAGTGGAGGCGATGCTCGACGTCGGGGTCGACGCGATCATCTCCGAGGACGTGCCCGGGTCCCTGCATGTGAATGGAGTGGCCGGCGGATTGGCTCGCGACGGCGGTTCTCGGGGAGAATCGGGAGCATGAACGTAGTCGTTTGTGTGAAACAGATCCCCGATCCAGCAGCACCCGGATCGCTGGACCCTTCCACCCATAACCTCGTACGGGAAGGCAAGCTGATTCTCGACGACTCGGACTCCTACGGGGTCGAGATGGGTCTCCAGTTGGCCGAGCAGGCTGGCGGTGGTGAGGTGACCCTGGTGTCGATGGCGCCGGCCGGCGAGACCTCGGGCCTGCGAACAGCGCTCGCCATGGGTGCCGCCAAGGCCATCTTGGTCAGTGACGACACCGTGGCAGGATCGGACGCACTGTCGACGGCCAAGGTGCTCGCCAAGGCGATCGAGCGGGCACAGCCTGACCTCGTGCTTGCCGCCACCGAGTCGACCGACGGCTACACCGGAACCCTTCCCGTGCAGTTGGCAGAGCTGCTCGGCATGCCTTCGATCACTTTCGCCAAGAAGGTTTCGATCAGCGACGGGACAGTCCGCGTCGAGAGGCAGACCGAGGCCGGCTACGACGACGTGGAGTGCCCTCTGCCGGCGGTCGTGACCGTCACCTCCGGCGTGGTGGAGCCTCGTTACCCGTCGTTCAAGGGGATCATGGCAGCGAAGTCCAAGCCGCTCGAGCAGCTTGCGGTCTCAGATCTTGGCCTCACGTCAGACGCGGTGGGTGCTGCCGGCGCCCGCCAGGAGGTGACCGGCGTCTCTGCCGCCGCGGATCGCCAGGCTGGCGAGAAAGTGGTTGACGAGGGGGACGCACACGAACACATCGTCCGTTTCATCGAGCAGCTCAAGCTCGCCTAACCCACCTTTACGCACACCCAGAGGAGACACCCAAGATGCCGATCGAGAAGATCTGGGTTCTCGCCGAGCACGCAGACGGCGGACCCTCGAGCACTACCCTGGAGCTGCTCACCGAGGCCCGGTCAATGGGCACCACGGTGGAGGCGGTCGCCTGGGGCCCTGCCACCTCGGAGTTGGCCGGTACCTTCGGCGACTACGGGGCTAGCACCGTCTACGACGTCGGTGATATCGGCGACGCCCTGCCGGGGGTCCCTGTTGCCGCAGCGGCAGCAGCGCTCATCACCTCGGGCAACGCCCCCGACGTTTTCTTGCTTCCCGCGACTTTCGATGGCCGCGACATCGCCGGTCGGCTGTCCGCGCGTCTCGACATCCCGGTTCTCACGAACGTCGTGGGCCTGGCGGTGGACGGTGACACGGTCCTCTCACAGCACGCCAACTTCGGTGGCACGCAGGTCGCCACGGCCCGCTTTACCGGCGGCCGCCCCTGGTTGTTCGTGGTTCGTCCCAAGACCTTCGCCGCCGAGCCGGCGGGATCCGGCCCCGCACAGGTCCAGGCCGCTGCGGTCCCCTCTGACCTCGGGGCGTTGAACACCGCGAAGGTGCTCGAGCGCCACGTGGAGGAGCGCACCGGCCCGAAGCTCGACGAGGCCGCCGTGGTCGTGGCCGGGGGTCGGGGCATTGGCTCGGCCGACGACTTCGCGATGGTCGAGGAGCTGGCCAAGTTGCTCAATGGCGCAGCTGGAGCAACCCGCGCCATCGTCGACGCGGGGTGGGTGCCTTTCTCTTACCAAGTTGGCCAGACTGGCAAGACTGTGAAGCCCACTCTGTACATAGCCTGTGGCATCTCAGGTGCAACTCAGCACCTCGTGGGGATGAAGGACGCGAAGAGCATCGTCGCAATCAACAAGGACCAGGACGCGCCGATCTTCTCGATTTCCGACCTCGGCATCGTCGGTGACGTCCACCAGGTCGTCCCGAAGCTGATCGAAGCGCTAAAGGCACGCGGCTGACCTCGAGGCAGCGTCTGTTGGCGAAGACTCTGCCGGGCCGTCACAGCCGGTCGGTACTCGATGACATGGACCACGAGTGGGACATGCGGCTCCAGCCGTGACACCAACAAAGCCTGCTTCCATCCGCCACGTGTGGGTGCTGCGCCATGCGAAGGCCGTAGCGGCTTCGCCCGACGGGGACGACCACAGCCGCTCTCTCACAAGACGCGGTAGGCGCCAAGCCGAGGCTGCACAACGTTTTCTTTCCGACGCGCGCGCCGGTGGCGCAGCCGTGCCGCGGTTGGTCCTGTGCTCGTCGGCGGCGCGGGCCCTGCAGACGGCTGAGCTCGTCCTTCCTGCGCTCGGGGACGAGGTCATGCTCGAGGTGGAGCGCCACCTCTACACGGCGGACGCCGACGAGCTCATCGAGCGCCTACGACGAGTCGAGGTCGAAGTCGCGTCAGTCATGGTCGTCGGGCACAACCCGGCGTTCGCCGAGTTGGCACTGCTCCTGCTGTCAAAGGCTGACACCGCCGGGCGTAGTCGTCTCGTGTCGTTTCCTACGTGCGCTGTGGCGCAGATCGGGCTACGAACCGCGACATGGGCAGATCTCGTCGCGGGTTCGGGGCGCCTGGAGGAGCTCTTTCTTCCAGAGCGCTGAGTGCTCGAACCCTGATCTCCTACCACGGATACGCGCTCAGACGAGCGGCCAGGGATAGTGGTGGCGCTCGGGATCGGGAAGCGGGAAGGTTCCGCTCTCGACCAGCGTGCGGGCGCGTCTTCGTAGCACAGCGATCTCCACCGACGACAGCAGCCCGTGTAGCGGACCGGGCAGCGCGCTCGGCAGTCGGGTAAGAGCCCCGCGAAGCTCCTCGGGCAAGGGCTCGCCGGCGAACTCCCAGATGACCGTGCGCAGCTTGGGGTCCCGGTGGAAGCACAGGCCGTTGTCGATGGCCCAGATGATGCCGTCTTCGCCGAGCAGGCAGTGGCCACTCTTGCGGTCGGCGTTGTTCGCAACGACATCGAACGCGCAGACGGCCCGCAGCCTGTCGTGGTGGGCGGGGTTTTCGACCAGGGTGAAATGGTGCTGCGAGAAGTCCGAAGGGACGAAACGCTGCAGCGAGCCCGGTCCCAGCGGGGCGTCGTCACGCTCCACCGTTTCCGGAACCAGCCCCCAGCCGAGCATCTCCGACAGCGCGTACGCGGCGACCTCGTGCCTGTAGACCGCTTCGGGGAAGTCCCACAATGGTCGCTCGCCCATCCCAGGCTTGTACACGGCAGCCGCTTCCTCGCCTGACTCGCAGCAGGTGACGAGGAACGTGCGGTTCGAGCTCCACGGGAGCCGGCCGACCACCTTGATCTCGCCGCGGGCGAGGATCTTCAGGTGATGGGCGGCCGGTGACCGTTCGTCCTGGGACATCGGTGTCCGGAGGGGTCGAGGGGTCCGCCGCACAACGGGCATGGCGGCCTGCCCGCTTTAACCAGAGTGGTTGCACGAATGGCGAAGGCGGCGGCTTGCTCGCGCGTGATCATGAACCGAGCCATGTCCCCGTCCTCGTCCTCGCCGACCAGCTCCTCGGCGACGAGCACGATCCGGTCGAGCGTCTCGTCGTAGGTGACCCCGAGGGTCCCGACGACCCAGTGTGGCTCCGTCGGCTGCTCGAGCTCGGTCGCCTCTGGCAGCTCACCGGGTGCCGCGAGATCGGCGAGCACGCGAGCGAGGTACTCGGCCAGCACCGAGACCTGCTGCTTCTCCGCCTTCAAGGTGAGAAGCGAGCTGCCGCGCTGGCACTGCAAGAGGAACACCCGCTCGCCCACGGGGCCTTCTGTGCCGACCGTGAACCGGTCGAGGTCGCCGAGGTCCAGTGCCGAGCTCACCGCGACGCTTTCTTCGAGGGCGGCGATGAGCAAGCTGCAGTGCCCATTGGCTTGCTCGCCTCCGGCTCGCTCACGACAGCACCAGCTCGGCAAGGGTGGCGGTCGAGTTCATACACAGCACGTGGTATCCGGCATTGCCGCGAACGACGACGGTGACCGAGCACGGTGACACGACCAGTCGCTGGAACAGGTCGAGAGGTACCCCGGCGGTGGCCGCGATCACCGCCTTGATCGTGTCCGCGTGCGACACCGCCACGAACGACTGGCCGCGATGGGACTCGCTCAGCCGGTCGACGGCCTCGGTCACACGCGCCTGCATCTGGGCGAACGACTCCCCGTCGGGGAACCTGAACGCACTGGGGAGCTGCTGGACGGTTCGCCATTCGCGTCGGCGGCGAAGCTCGCGCAGCTCCGCCCCGGTCCAAGACCCGCAGTCGCACTCGGCCAGCGCTCGCTCGATCTTCACGCGCAACCCGAGGCGCGACGCGATCGGCTTGGCTGTCTCCATTGCCCGCTCCTGCGGCGAGGCGTACACCGCGACCGGTGGTCGGCGCAACGCGGCGATGCGCTCGGCGACCGCGTCTGCCTGGGCCCGGCCTTGGTCGGACAGATGTAGGCCACGGGCGCGCCCTGGGAGCACGGCTCCCGTGGTGGGCGTCTGCCCGTGACGGACCAAGAACGCGACGGCGGGGCCCGATGAACGGCGTGGTGGCACGCTGGTACATCGTATGCTGTTGGTCGTGGAGCCCACCTCGCCCGCGAGGCGTGGTTCGACGCCAGGGTCCACACCAGGTCCGATGTCGGCGCCTTCTTCTGTGTCTCACGTGCCTCGCGTGCACGACGACCCGCCCGCGAGGCGTCGTAGGGAGCTCACCCGGCTCGCCGAGGAGATCAGCGTCTGCCGTCTGTGCCCGCGCCTCGTCGCGTGGCGGGAGCAGGTGGCACGCGAACGTCGTGCGGCTTTTGCCGACGAGGAGTACTGGGGCCGTCCGGTGCCGGGTTTCGGCGACCCCAAAGCGCGCGTGTGCATAGTTGGCCTTGCTCCGGCCGCGCACGGCGGAAACCGCACGGGCCGTGTCTTCACCGGTGACCGCTCGGGGGACTGGTTGTACAACGTCATGTGGCGAGCCGGGTTCGCCAACCAGCCCACGAGCGTGGCGCTCTCGGATGGGTTGGAGCTCCGTGGCGCCTACGTGTTGGCGGCGGTGCGTTGCGCTCCTCCCGCGAACCGGCCGACGACCGAAGAACGCGACACTTGCGCACCCTACATGCGCCGTGAGCTTGAGCTGCTCGACGACCTGCGCGTGCTTGTGGCTCTCGGGTCGTTCGCCTGTCAGGTCATTGCAAGAGAGCTCGGTGTCAGACCGCGCCCGGTCTTCGGGCACGGGGTCGAGGCCACGGCGCGAGACGGGCGCGTCGTGCTGTGCTCGTACCACCCCAGCCAGCAGAACACCTTCACCGGCAAGCTCACCGAGAAGATGCTCTACGACGTCTTTGCTCGGGCCCGCGAGCTCGCCGGCTATCCACGAGCGGAACGAGCGCGTCCGACGGCTTGGTGAGAACCTGTCAGAAGCGGCGAGACCTGTGGGGATCAAGCAGGTGAGGGAAGCAGGCCCGGCTCGCGCACGGCCGTGGAGGGCCAACGGCGCCGGCTGGTGCGTGCGAGCTTGCGCATGAGCTCGATGGCGTCCGCGTCGTCGTCGCCGGGCCGTGTCTCGATCACCCCGTCGGAGACCATCCTCGAGATCACCGAACGCCCCTGGTCGGTGCGCACGACGGTGAGCGTCCAGTCGTTGAAGGCGCCGATTCCCCCGGTGGATATGTCAGCGTGCTCGGCAGCGAAGTCGGGGCAGGCTTTGCATCCTTCACGGGTGAATGCACGACCCTCGGAGAGCGGGACCTCGTGGTAGGCGCCGTCGTTCGTCCAGATCTGGAAGACGCCCTTGATGTTGATCTTGGCTATGTCCCGACGCCTCAGGCCGTAGCGGGCCTCGAACAGCTCCTCGAAGATGGTGTCGTCGAAGGTCTTCGAGCACAACAGGCCGATCGACAGCATCAGCCGCCTGGCCACCTTGCCGGTCTTGCGGGCCGACATGACAGCGGGCACCGATGCCTGGCAGCTCATCCCGACCAGCGCGATGCGCTCGGCACCTGCTTCGACTGCGGCTCTGTACGCCAGGGGGTTGGCCGAGTAGGTGTAGCGCGACCCAGCCGTCTCGAGGACCTCGGCGCGCGTACGGGCCACGGCGGGCACAGCCTTCCATGAGCTGGCGTCGCCGTCCGTCGCAGAGACGAGTGCCGCGTCGATCACGTCGTGCTCCAGGGCCCAGATCAAGATGGCTGAGACCAGACCTCCGTCCTGCCCGCTGGCGAGCACCTCGGGGTCCGTCGCCCGGGCCAGAATGATGTCGTCAGCGATCCCTGCCACCTCCTCGGCCGTGCGCGCCCTGCCGAAGACGAAGTTGTCGATCTCTGGCTCCCAATTTCGAAAGCGTGGGCAGGCTCGGGTGCACATCGTGCAGCCCCGCACCCCGTGCGTGCAGTCCGTGGGGCCGCCGTCCTCGTCGACCTTCCAGGGCCGGTAGACGCCGCCCGTGTCGTCGTAGTGCAAGACGTCGTGGGGGCAGGCGATGATGCACCCGGCACACCCCGTGCACAGCCCCGAGGTGACCACCTCGGTGTACAGGTGCGCCCAGTGCGGCTTCTCCGGAGGCACCCGCTCACCCTATCGCTGCCGCCAGAGGCAAGCTGTTGGCGTCTTCCCTGGTCTAGGGCCAGAACCATGGAGGCTCACCGTCGGAGTGCGCAGGCCTTCGGACGCGAACGCCGGCCCGCGATATGAGCGCGAGACTCGAGACGAAGAGCCCGGAACACCGGGCTCGCAGGGTCGCCTAGCTGGCGCCGACGGTAGGACCTCGCCCGGTGATGCCGGCGGAGGGAGGATGCCATGACAGTCACCGCGACCGCGACCAACGGGCGCTACCAGCGGCGCAAGGTCTACGTGCAGGGCCCGTCGGGAACGCTGGTCCCGTTCGCCGAGGTTGCCCTCGCCGACTCCCCCGCAGCCCAGGGGCCTGTGCCGAACGACCCCGTGCGGCTCTATGACACGTCGGGTCCTGGCTCGAACTCCCGTGTAGGGCTCCCGCCTTTGCGCCTCGGTTGGATCACCGACCGGGGCGACGTCTGCGCGTACGAAGGACGAGTTCGCTCGCTTCGTGACGACGGGCGCGGTGCCGTCCGCAGGAAGGAGGCACCCGAGGTGTTTCCCGCTGCGGCGCGCAGGCCGTTGCGCGCGATCGACGGACGTGGTGTCACCCAGCTCCACTACGCGCGGCGCGCCGAAATCACCCCGGAGATGGAGTTCGTGGCGCTGCGCGAGGGTACCGACGCAGAGACCGTGCGTGGCGAGGTTGCTTCAGGCAGAGCCATCCTCCCCTCCAACGTGAACCATCCCGAGTCGGAGCCGATGGTCATCGGCAAACGCTTCCTGGTGAAGGTGAACGCGAACATCGGCAACTCCGCCGTGACCTCCTCGGTGGCAGAGGAGGTGGAGAAGCTCACCTGGTCCACGCGCTGGGGAGCAGACACTGTGATGGACCTGTCGACCGGACCTGACATACACACCACGCGCGAATGGATAGTGCGCAACTCGCCGGTGCCGATCGGGACCGTTCCGATCTACCAGGCCCTGGAGAAGGTCGATGGGAGTCCCGAAGAGCTCAGCTGGGAGATCTACCGCGACACGGTGATCGAGCAAGCCGAGCAAGGAGTCGACTACTTCACCGTGCACGCGGGCGTGCTCTTGCGCTACGTGCCTCTCACCGTCTCGCGGGTGACCGGGATCGTGAGCCGTGGCGGCTCGATCATGGCGGCGTGGTGCTTGGCGCACCACCAGGAGAACTTCCTCTACAGCCACTTCGACGAACTCTGCGAGATCATGGCCGCCTATGACGTGGCGTTCTCGCTCGGTGACGGGCTGCGGCCGGGGTCGGTCGCCGACGCCAATGACGAGGCGCAGTTCGCGGAGCTGCGCACGCTCGGCGAGCTGACCGAGACCGCCTGGCGTCACGACGTGCAGGTGATGATCGAGGGCCCCGGCCACGTGCCTCTGCATCGCATCGCGGAGAACGTGGTGCTGCAACAGGAGGTCTGCCACGAGGCGCCCTTCTACACACTCGGCCCGCTCACCACCGACATCGCACCCGGTTACGACCACATCACCTCGGCGATCGGCGCGGCCGTGATCGCGATGCACGGCACGGCCATGCTCTGCTATGTCACGCCGAAGGAGCACTTGGGGTTGCCCGATCGGGATGACGTGAAGGCGGGGATGATCGCCTACAAGATCGCCGCGCACGCAGCCGATCTGGCCAAGGGCCACGTTCGCGCCCGGGAAAGGGACGATGCGTTGTCGAGGGCCCGTTTCGAGTTCCGCTGGGAGGACCAGTTCGCGCTTGCGCTCGATCCCGAGACCGCCCGGTCGTACCACGACGAGACCCTTCCTGCGATGCCCGCCAAGACGGCGCACTTCTGCTCGATGTGCGGGCCCAAGTTCTGCGCGATGCGGATCAGCCAGGACGTGCGGGACCTCGCAGAGTCCTTGGGAACGAGCCTTGAAGAAGTGCTGGAGCTGGGCATGCACGAGAAGTCCGAGGAGTTCCGCGCGTCGGGCTCGGAGCTGTACCGCACCCCGGCCGCCACCTGAGAGGTCCTGATCGGAGACGATCACCTGTAGAATGCTTACGTGCGACGCGGCGATGGGCCGTGAGCACGGGGTCTTCCTCACCGTTCTTCGTGTCCGTGCCACAACGGGCCTGGCAGATCACCGAGGCGGGCCCGCCCATGCGGCCGATGCACGGCCGCATTCAGCCGGCCGCCGATTGGCGGCTGCAGAGCATCGAAGCGGCGCACCTGGCGCCGCCCGACGAAGAACGAAAGCGAGAAGATCCATGACCACGACAGCCGCACGGCCGTCGCGGCTCGGTGTGTCCCGTGCCCGACGAGGGCGCGCCCACGCGGATGACACGTCCGGCCGCGATGTACCGATCAGCTGCGAACCCGTCACCCCGGCGCCGTGCACCACCTTCGGCGAGCTCGGGGTAGTACCGGAGCTGATTTCAGTCCTCGAGGCCCAGGGCATCTCCACACCGTTCCCAGTCCAGGCCCTCACCATCCCCGACGGCATTGCCGGGCGTGACGTGTGCGGGAAGGCCAAGACCGGGTCGGGCAAGACGCTTGCATTCGGGTTGCCGCTTTTGATGCGCGTCGGTAGAGGCTCCGAGCGTCGGCCCCGAGCACTCGTGCTCGTGCCGACGCGCGAGCTGGCGATGCAGGTCGCCGACGTGCTCGCCACGTTCGCTTCGGCGGTCGAGCGCCGCGTCGTCGTCGTCTACGGTGGCGCTGACATCGATCGCCAGGTGAAGAAGTTGCGCAAGGGCGTCGACGTGGTGATAGCCACTCCGGGTCGTCTGATCGACCTGAGCGAGCGCGGCGAGGTGTCGGTCCGCGATGTGGAGGTGGTCGTCCTCGACGAGGCGGACCGGATGGCCGACATGGGGTTCCTGCCTCAGGTGGACTGGCTGTTGCGCCGAATCGAGCGGGCGCACCAGACGATGCTCTTCTCGGCGACCCTCGACCACGACGTCAATCGGCTCGTGCGCAGGCACCTGAGCGACCCCGTTCGACACGAGGTCGCCTCGCCTGTCGCGACGGTCGAGTCGATGGAGCACCGCTTCCTACACGTTCACCAGATGGACAAGATGAAGGTGACGGCCGCCATATGCCGAGGCGCGTCGAAGACGCTCGTGTTCGTGCGCACCAAACGTGGCGCGGACCGCCTCGTCACACAACTCGAGCGCGAATGCGTTGCAGCCAGCGCCATTCACGGCGACCTGCCCCAGTCCGGTCGGGAGAAGGCTCTCGTCGGTTTCGAACAGGGGCGTGTCGCTGTCCTCGTGGCCACCGACGTCGCCGCACGCGGGCTCGACATCTCCGACGTCGACGTGGTCGTGCACTACGACCCGCCCGAGGATCACAAGGCCTACCTGCACCGCTCGGGGCGCACGGCGCGAGCCGGGGGTACCGGGGTGGTGGCGACCCTCGTGCTTTGGGACCAGGTTCTCGATGTCGAGCGGATCCAGAAGCGGCTCGGTCTTCAAGCGCCGATAGTGGAGATCTTCTCGAATGACCCGAGGCTCGCGGACCTGGCCGGCTGGGTCCCCGACGATTCGGCGGCCTGAGGCTCCAGCGGCCTGAGGCTTCAGCGGCCTGAGGGCTCCGGTTAGGATCGCCGCCATGGCCGATGAGCACGACCGGCCGGCCATCACCCTCGACGACACGGTGGGGGTGGAACGCGTACTGGTGGTGACGGCCCATCCGGACGACGTGGACTTCGGTGTGGCAGGGTCGGTGGCGGTCTGGGTCAATGCCGGCGTAGAAGTCACCTACTGCGTAGTCACCGACGGTGACGCGGGAGGATCGGACTGGTCGGTCCCGCGTGCGGAGATGGCCATGTTGAGACGCGAGGAGCAACGCGCCGCGGCAGCCGAGGTCGGTGTGAGAAGCGTCACTTTCCTCGGGTACTCCGACGGGAGGCTCACCGCGAGCTTTGAGCTGCGTCGCGACCTGAGCCGGGTCCTCCGTCAGGTGCGCCCCGATCGGCTCGTGTGCCAGTCGCCCGAACGGCACTGGGACCGAATCGGTGCCAGCCATCCCGACCACCTGGCCGCCGGCGAGGCCGCGGTTTGCGCCGCGTACCCCGACGCCCGCAACCCTTTCGCCCATCCCGAGCTCCTGGAGGAGGGTCTCGAGCCGTTCTCGGTGAGAGAGCTGTGGCTCATGGCGGCGCCGCGCTCGAACCGGGCGGTGGACATCACCGACGTGTTCGAGCTGAAGCTGGCCGCGCTACGTCGTCACCGGAGCCAGGTGGGAGAAGGCGAATGGTTGGACGAGCGGTTACGTGGATGGTTCGGCGAAGGAGCGCGCCTCGCTGGGCTCGAAGAAGGTCGCCTCGCCGAGACGTTCCAAGTCGTGGAGATGCCCGTGGTGGGCACTTCGTGATTTGCTCGCCGACCTGAGAGAGCCTTCAGCCGGCGCCGCTGCCTCAGAGCCAGTGGACATCGTCGTCGACCCGGTCGGTGACGCGCTCGCAGGTCGGGCAGAACCAACGTGCTTCGAGCGGCGTGCCGCAGGCGCGATGGCGCGGCCCTTCCACCTCACCTCCTGAGGAGCGCGCTCCCCACCGGGCGAGGAGCCGAAGGGCCCCCGCGAGCTCACGACCTGCGTCGCTCACCTGGTACTCGAGCCGTGGAGGGCGATCCGAGTAGGGGACTGCGATCACGATCCCCTCGCGCTCCAGTCGACGAAGGCGCGCCGTGAGCACGTTCGGCGCCAGTCCCGGGATCGCTTCTTGTAGGTCGGAGAACCGCCGGGGCCCCTCCAAGAGCGCGTCGATCACCAGAAGGGTCCACCGATCACCGACCAGGCTCATGGCGAGGTCGAGCCCGGTGTTGGGAACCTCACCACCTTCGGCGGCCGGCGCCGTCGGCCCAGCGCGGCGGCCATCTTCACGTCCCTGGAGGGTTGGGTCCGCTCCGTTCTCCGAGATCACAGCTTCATCCTCATCATCCTCGCACGACTACCCGGAACCCCGGCGGGGTGGTCCTCCTCTGGGAACCCGTCGACCACATGACGCTTCCGCGGAGGTGCCGGACAGGAGCCCACGACACGACACCCACCGGCATGCGCGCATGAGACGGGGGGATACTAGCTTCTAACTTGCAAGTGACTAGTGAGACCGACAGGCATCCCTCAGAACTAATGGGCGCAGGAGAGATACGGAGGTGGCAGGGACATGGGGTCAGCTTTCGAGGGGCTTACCAAGGAAGTCGCAGAGGTGGTGGAGGCGGTGTCAGCGTCCGTGGTCGGCGTCGGCACAGGAGGTAGCGGCGTGGTCATGGGTGAGGGGCTGGTGGTCACCAACGCCCACAACCTGCGCGGCGAGGAGGTCATCGTCACCTTTAGCGACGGCAGACGCGCTGCGGCTGCGATCGCGGGCCTGGACGCCGACGGTGACCTCACCGTCGTGTCCGTCGACACGGGGGGTGCACCGACACTGCAGTGGGGCGAGCGCTCGGCGCGCCTGGGGGAGATGGTGCTGGCGCTTGCCAACCCCGGCGGGCGCGGCATGCGGGTCGGCGTCGGGTTCGTCTCCGCGCTCGACGTGGCTTTTCGGGGCCCGGGTGGGAGAAGGATCTCCGGCGCGATCGAGCACACGGCCCCGTTGACGCGAGGTTCCTCGGGAGGGCCGCTCGTCGATGGAGACGGCCGACTCCTGGGCATCGACACTCACCGGGCTGGCGACGGCTTCTACCTTGCAGTGCAGGCAGGCGAGGAGTTGCGCGGCCGATTCGACGCCCTCGCCCGTGGCGAGTCGCCGCGCCGGGCGCGCCTCGGGGTCGCGCTGGCGCCCCCGCGCGTGGCGCGCAGGCTGCGGAGGTCGGTGGGGTTGCCCGAGCGAAACGGGTCGCTCGTCCATGCGGTCGAGACGGGAGGGCCGGCCGACCGAGCGGGGATCCGGCACGGGGATCTGATCGTGGCGGCCGCCGGGGCACCGGTGACGTCGGTCGACGAACTGGCAGCTTCTGTGGAGGTGAGCGAGGACGGTGGATCGATCGACCTCGGCGTGGTGCGCGGGGTCGAAGAGATTGCCGTGGTCATCGACCTTCGCGGCGGCGGGACCGCTGACGAAGGCAGGGTGTGATGGGGCTCCCCGGTGCATCTTCTCTTGCGCACGGCGCCGTCCTCGACGCGTACTCGCGAACAGTCACAGCGGTCGCCGACCGGCTGCTCCCCCGGCTGGCGCGTTAGCTCGCCAGGCGGCGCAACACGTAGGGGAGGATTCCGCCGTGGCGGAAGTACTCGGCCTCCATGGGGGTGTCGATCCGGACGCGAGCTGTGAATTCCACGTCGTCGGCTCGCACCGTGACCTCCTTCGGCACCTCGCCCTCCCTCTCGCTGGACGCGCCGAGTCCCCTCACGTCGACCTGCTCCTCACCGGTGAGGCCGAGGCTCGCCACGGACTGACCCTCTTCGAATTGCAGCGGCAGGATGCCCATGCCGAGGAGGTTGGAGCGATGGATGCGCTCGAAGCTCTCGGCGACGACCGCTCGCACGCCGAGCAGGGCGGGTCCCTTCGCCGCCCAGTCACGAGACGACCCTGAGCCGTACTCGCCACCCGTCAGCACCACGAGGGGAACTCCTTCGGCTTGGTAACGCATGGCCGCCTCGTAGACGCTCATCTGCTCGCCGTCGGGGAGATGCCGCGTAACCCCGCCCTCGGTGCCCGGCGCCAGCAGGTTGCGCAGGCGGACGTTGGCGAATGTGCCCCGCACCATGACCTCGTGGTTGCCGCGGCGCGCCCCGTAGGAGTTGAAGTCGCGCCGGTCGACGCCGTGGTCGGTCAGGTAGTTCCCTGCCGGCGAGCTGAGCCTGATCGAGCCCGCCGGCGAGATGTGATCGGTGGTAACGCTGTCGCCGAGAAGCGCCAGCACGCGCGCTCCGATGATGTCGTCGAGTGGGGCCGGTTCGTGCCCGAGGCCGGCGAAGAACGGAGGTCGGAGCACGTAGGTGGAGGTGGGATCCCAGGCGAAAGTGGCACCACCAGCCACTGCCATCTGGCTCCACCGCTCGTCGCCGGTGAACACCGATGCATAGCGGGTGCGGAACATTTCCGAGGTGACTGTTTCACGTACGGCGTCTGCCACCTCCTGCTCAGTGGGCCAGATGTCGCGCAGGTAAACGGCCTGTCCCGAGGTGTCGGTGCCGAGCGGCTCGGTGGTGAGGTCGAGGTCCATCGTCCCCGCCAGCGCGTAGGCGACCACCAGGGGAGGAGATGCCAGGTAGTTCAAGCGCACGTCCGGGTGGATGCGGCCCTCGAAGTTGCGGTTGCCCGAGAGCACGGCGGCCACCGACAGGGCGCCCGCGTTCACCGCGTCGGTGACCCCGTCGAGCAACGGCCCGGAGTTGCCTATGCACGTGGTGCACCCGAAGCCGACAAGGTTGAACCCGAGCTTCTCGAGCGCCGGGAGCAACGCGGCGCGCTCGTAGTAGTTCATGACTACACGCGACCCCGGAGCCAGCGAGGTCTTGACCCACGGTCTCGTCTCGAGGCCGCGCTCGACTGCCTTTTGTGCCAGCAGGCCGGCTGCGAGCATCACTTGCGGGTTCGAGGTGTTGGTGCAGCTGGTGATGGCGGCGATCACCACGTGGCCGTCTGCTATGTCGACGCTCGTCCCGTCGCCGAGGGTCGCCCGGGCGCTGCGAAGCGCCGCTCGGCGCTCGAGGCTGGGAGCAGAGCGGTCGTGGGCCTCGACCGAGGCGTCTGTTTCGTGGCGCGAACCATCGCCGGAGGCGCCGCCGACACGGCCCGCGCCGTCGCTCGTCTCACCTGAGCTGGAGATCGCGGCGCGAAAACCGGACTTTGCCGCCGCCAGAGCGACTCGGTCCTGGGGCCGCGCCGGACCCGCCAGGCTCGGCTCCACGGTGGAGAGGTCGAGATCGACGGACTCGGAGAACACAGGCTCGGGATCCTCGGGCCGATGGAACAGGCCCTGTTCCATCGCATAGGCCTCCACCAGCTCCACGTGGTCGTCGTCACGGCCCGTGAAGCGGAGGTAGTCGATCGTGACGGCGTCGATCGGGAACATCACGCACGTCGCTCCGTACTCGGGCGCCATGTTGCCGATGGTGGCGCGGCTCTCGAGCGGGAGCTGAGCCAAGCCGGGCCCGTGTACCTCGACGAACTTGCCGACCACTCCGTGACGGCGAAGCAGCTCGGCGATGGTGAGTACGAGGTCGGTAGCGGTGGTACCTGTCGGCAGCTCGCCGCTCAAGCGCAGGCCCACCACCGGTGGCACGAGCATCGTGAGCGGCTGGCCCAGCATCGCCGCTTCTGCCTCGATCCCACCCACTCCCCATCCGAGCACCCCGAGGCCGTTCACCATCGTGGTGTGCGAGTCAGTGCCCACCAAGGTGTCACAGAACGCTCGACCGTCGTCGGTCTCGAACACGACCCGGGCCAGGTACTCGAGGTTGACCTGGTGGCAGATCCCGGTGCCCGGAGGCACCACGCGGAATTGGTCGAACGCTTCTTGGGCCCAACGCAGGAGCTGGTAGCGCTCGATATTGCGCTCGTACTCGATGTTCACGTTCGTGGCGAACGAAGAGGGGAGTCCCGACGATTCGGCGATCACAGAGTGATCGATGACAAGCTCCACAGGGACGAGGGGGTTGATACGCGCGGGATCGCCCACCATCGCCAAAAGCGCGTCGCGCATTGCGGCGAGGTCGACCACCACCGGTACGCCGGTGAAGTCCTGCATGAGGACACGTTCTGGGGTGAACGCGATCTCTGCGGCGCCTGGAATGCCCGCACCCTGCCGGTCGGCCCATCCGGCGAGCACCTCGATGTCGGCGGCGCGGACATTGCGCCCGTCCTCGTGGCGAAGGAGGTTCTCGAGCAGGACCTTCATCGAGTAAGGCAGGCGCGAGATGTCGAAGCGATCACCAAGCGCGCCGAGTCGGCGGATCTCGAATCTCCGGTCGCCCGCCGTCATCTCCGACCGGGTACCGAAGCTGTCCAGGGAGGTTTCTCGCAGGGCCATGGAGTCATTCTGCTCCAGACCTGGCGCGCTTCGAACCGCGAGAAAGAGTCAACCGGACGTACAGACCCCGCCGCCGGAGCAGAGCAGCTGGCGGTGCCTCGCACACCCGCCGGCCCCATGCACCGGCCCAATGCACCGGCCCAATTCACCGGTGTGCGAGCGCACCCTCAGTGAAAGGCCTCCACCCCTCCCGCTCCCGCAACGACCAACATGTCCTCGGCCGCGCTAGGAGCGACGAAGTGCGCCAGAGCTCCTACGTGAAGAGCAACCGAGAAACGCGTGGTGCCGCTAGAGGGGTCGACGCCGTAGAGCGTCGACGCTCCCGGATCGATCGTCCACAGCACTCCTCCGGCGATGGTTGGTGAGCTCGTCGCGCCGGTGGGCGATTCCCAAGTCCATCCCCGGTGCAGGGTGCTGCCCGGGCCAAGGAGGACCTGGGCGATGCTCCCCTGGGAGTTGCACACCACGTAGACATGTGGGGACAGATACGCGCTGGCGCCGATCGAAGAACACACGCCGAGCGAGGCCGCCCCGCCGCTGATCCCACCGAGCGACGCGACGTTGAGCAAGTACGCCGTGGCTTGCTTTCCGATCACGAACAACTCGCCACTTCCGAGGAGAACCGGCGCGCTCGAGCCGAGGTCCGCGTCATCGACGTTGTCCTGCGCCCAGTTCGTCGGAGCGAAGTACTGGAGCTCGACGAGCTGCGGCGACAGCTCGATCACCGAGTCGCCGTGGTCGAATCCCTGTCCCGGGCCTGCGCTCCCGTTCCCCGTCGCCACGAACACGTTGCCCGAGGAGTCAACCGTGACTCCCCCAGGGGCCCAGATGGCACCCTGGCGCGCCGTTGGCACGCGGTAGTGAAAGATGCCGGCACCGCCCGACTCGGGGACGGCCAAGATCCAACCGTTGTAATCACCGCAGTCGCCGTAGTTGCCACCGAAACCGACGAGCACGTTGCCGTCCGAGAGGCCTAGCCCGGCACGTTGGAGCTCGGTCGCGGAGCTCCACGACTGGTCGACGTCCCGGCTCCAAAGCACCTTCCCGGTGGACGAATCGATCGCAAAGAGGTAGTGGCCCACTGCCCCTTTCGAGAACGTCTCTGCCGACGCGAACAGCACCCCTGTGGAAGGGTCGATCACCATCGTCGAGGTGATGCCCACGGTGGGTCTGATGTCGCCACAGGGAAGCGAGCTCGCGGGTGCGGGCGTGGCCAGGTGATCAGGCGGCCACAGTGGCGATCCGCTCGTCGCGGAGAAGCCGTAGACGGTGTCGTTCTCGGTGGCGATGAAGACCCCGTGGCCGTAGATGAGCGGCTCGCCGTAGACGGAGCCGTCAGGCGCGACCGAGGTCCACGCCGCCACTGGGGCGTGTTGCACGACGGGGTTGCCGGTGTCGACAGACGTCCGGGCGAAGTTCCCTCCGTACGTGGTCCACGCGGTCTGTGTAGCGGGGGCGGAGGTCGTCGGCCTCGCGGAAGTGGTTTCCGAGCGTGTACCGGCATGGGTGGTCGAGGTCTTCTGGGCGCGCTCAGCGGTCGTTGAGCGCGACGAGCACGCGCTCAGCCCTGCGGCACAAAGTGAAGCGACCGCGACCACGAATGCCTTCCTACGTCGTAGAGGACCACGTCTGTGTGCACAGCCAGACGCCATCAGGAACCAGGCGCGGCGTCTGGTGCAGGGTCGCCCTGGTGGAACTGCCGTGCCGCCGCCACGGCCTCGGTTCCGGGACCACCAGACGACGCGGGCTCGGGCCTGAAGCGATTTCCGAGGACCGCCGACAGGCTCGCCCCTACCGATAGTCGCAGCGCGTCGAGGTCGTAGCCACCCTCGAGGACGAGAGCCAATCGTCCCGGACCGGGCGCGAACCCCTTCACCCGCCCGGCGAAATCGGCGAAGTCGCCTGCGGTCAGCTCGAGCCCAGCCAAGGGATCCGCTCGGTGCCCGTCGAAACCGGCGGAGACGAGCACCCAGGTGGGTTCGAACCGCTCGACCGCGGGAGCCACCACCTCGTCGAGCGCTTTCAGCAAGACGTCCCCGGTCGCACCCTCCGGCACAGGGACGTTGATGGTGAGGCCCGGAGCACCCGGACCTCCCGTCTCACTTGCACGCCCCGATCCCGGGTACAGGGGCCATTGGTGCGTGGACACGTACAGGACGCGAGGATCGTTCCAGAAGATCGCCTGTGTCCCGTTTCCGTGGTGTACGTCCCAGTCGACGACGAGGACTCGTTCTGAGCGCTCGGCGAGCGAGGCGGCGGCCACGGCCACGTTGTTGATCAGACAGAAGCCCATCGCCTCGTCGGCCGTGGCGTGGTGACCGGGTGGTCGCTCGCAAACGAAGGCCACCTCGCCCGCCCCCTGCTCCAGCGCGTCTACGGCTGCCAGCACCGCCCCGGATGCCAGCAATGCCGTATCCCAAGATCCTGGGGTGACGGAAGTGTCCGGGTCGAGGGCACCACCCCCGGCGTCGCAAAAAGTGTGGAGGGATTCGAGATACGAGACCGGGTGCACACGCGCCAACTCCTCCTCGGTCGCCCGGCGCGGCTCAAGCCTCACGACCGCGTCCGAGATCCCCGCCGCTACGATCCCGTCGAGGGCCGCGGACAGGCGGACCCGTCGCTCGGGGTGACCCACCCCTGCATCGTGGTGGTCGAGCTCGGGGGATGCAGCTACGAGGAGCACGGTTTCACACCTTAGAAGCACCGCGAGCAGACCTGTCGCTCACCCGCGCACGCATGCTCTGGGCTGGTGAGGTAGGTCCCTGGGGCGCCGGGTGCGAAGATGGGACGTGACTTGTCTCACGGCTAAGGCCGTTCGTCGATCAGAAGAATTCTGATGGACGAATTGAGAGCCGTGCTCCTCGGTCGTATGAAGGCTGCTTTCGACTCGGTGGAAGAAGGGGCAGACCCTGTCCTGCGACCCTCCGAGCGTGCCGACTTCCAGGCAAACGGCGTTCTGCCCCTCGCCAAGCGACTTGGCCGCAATCCCTCGGAGGTCGCTTCTCAGATAATCGTCGCCGCAGAGCTGAACGACGTCTGCGAGAGGGTCGAGGTGAGTGGGCGCGGTTTCATAAACCTCACCATCTCCGAGCGTTTCATCGCGGGACAACTTTCCGAGCAAGCCACCGACGAGCGCTTGGGGGTGCCGATGGCGAGCGATCCCGAAGTGCTGGTTGTCGACTACTCACACCCGAACGTGGCCAAGGAGATGCACGTAGGACATTTGCGTTCGACGATCATCGGTGACGCGCTCTGCAGGATGCTCGGGTTCGCCGGTCACACCGTGGTGCGCGAGAACCACATCGGTGACTGGGGGACGCCGTTCGGAATGCTGATCGAGCACCTGCTCGACATCGGCGAGGAGAAGGCCGTCCACGAATTGTCGGTTGGTGACCTCGATACTTTCTACCGCCAGGCTCATGTGTCGTTCGACGACGACGAGCAGTTCCGCGAGCGCAGCCGTCGCCGGGTCGTGCTCCTTCAGTCTGGGGACCCCGAGACGCTCAGGCTTTGGCGTGTCCTGGTGGAACGCAGCGTGCGCTACTTCGACGACGTGTACTCCAAGCTGGGAGTGCTGCTCACCGACGACGACATCGTGGGGGAGAGCTTCTACAACGACATCCTGTCCGACGTCGTGCGCGATCTCGAGGCGATCGGGCTCCTCGTCGAGAGCGAGGGAGCGCGGTGTGTGTTCCCTTTCGGGTTCACCAACCGCGATGGTAATCCGCTCCCTCTCATCGTGCAGAAGTCAGACCAGGGTTTCGGGTATGCCGCGACCGACCTTGCGGCGATCCGTGACCGTGTCGGCCGGCTGGGCGCCAAGTGCATCGTCTACGTCGTCGGCGCACCACAAGCTCAGCACCTCGAGATGTGTTTCGCGGTGGCACGAATGGCGGGCTGGTTGCCGGAGCCCGTAAAGGCTGTCCATGTCGCCTTCGGCAATGTGTTGGGCGCAGATCGCAAGATGCTGCGAAGCCGCTCGGGTGTTCCGGTGAAGCTCGTCGACCTGTTGGACGAGGCGGTCCAGCGAGCCGACGCGGCCGTTACTGGACGCGACCCGAGCCTTGCACATGACGAGCGCGACAGGGTCGCGCAGATGCTGGGCGTGGGCGCGGTCAAGTACGCCGACCTCTCCACCGAGCGCACTCGCGACTACACCTTCGACTGGGATCGAATGCTCGCCTTCGAGGGGAACACCGGTCCGTACCTGCAGTACGCCCACGCCCGCATCCGCTCCATCTTCCGCCGGGGGAACTTGAGCGCACCGAGCTCGTACCCGACGCCGAACCTCGTTGAACCGGCGGAGCGGGCCCTCGGGCTCGCTTTGTTGGGCTTCGCAGGTGCTATCGAAGCCACCTTGGAGCAGTGGAGCCCGAGCAGGCTCTGTTCCTACCTGTTCGAGCTGGCCACTGCCTTCACGACGTTCTACGAGACCTGTCCGGTGCTCAAGGCCCCGCCCGACGTTCTTCCCAGCCGCGTCCTGCTGTGCGAGTTGACCGGCCGGGTGCTCGAGCGCGGGCTCGACCTGCTAGGGATCCAAGCGCCCGACCAGATGTAGGCCTTGCGCCGCGCGCAGGATTACCAGCTTGTCGGAGCGAGCTCCGATCGCTATGTCTCCGTCGGCCTCTCGACTCCCAGCTCGACGAGCAACTTACGGACGCGTCGGTCGATCTCGTCGACGATGCGCCGAACCGTTTTACGGTCGCGACCCGCTGGGTCCTCAACGTCCCAGTCGAGGTAGCGCTTGCCGGGGAAGATCGGGCACGTCTCACCGCAACCCATGCTCACCACGACGTCGGCGTTCTCGACCACGCCAGCGGTGAGCCGTGTAGGTGTCTCGGAGCCGGTCGAGATGCCGCGCTCGGAGAGGACGGCGGTGATCTCAGCGTTCACCGAGCCCGTTGGCTCCGAGCCTGCCGAGCGCACCTCCAAGCGGCCGCCGGCGTAGTGCTCTGTGAGCAGCTTGGCCGCGACCGAGCGTCCCGAGTTGTGGACGCAGGCGTAGAGGACGACGGGCGGGGTGTCAGGTGACGTCACGTGTGGCTCCCTCTAGCCAGTAGAAGTGGTCCCGTGCCCACAGCGACACGTAGACCAGGCCGACAAGGACCGGCACCTCTATGAGTGGCCCGACGACCCCCGCGAGGGCTTCACCCGAGATCGCTCCGAAGACGCCGATCGCGACCGCTATCGCGAGCTCGAAGTTGTTGCTTGCTGCCGTGAACGCGAGCGTCGCGGTTCGCGCGTAGCCGAATCCGAGCGATTTGCCCATGACGAACGAACCTGTCCACATCAGTGCGAAATAGCAGAGGAGCGGTGCCGCGATCCGTACGACATCGAGGGGGTGGCCGGTGATCTGCTTCCCCTGCAGGGCGAACAGGACGACGACGGTGAAGAGGAGCCCGTAGAGGGCGATTGGGCTGATCCTCGGGAGGAAGCGCTCCTCGTACCAGGCCGCACCCTTGAGCTTCTCGGCGATGATCCGGGTGAGAACGCCTGCGACGAGCGGTATGCCCAAGAAGATGGCGACCGAGATGGCGACCAGACCCATGGAGACGCGCAGGCCGGCCGAGTGCAGCCCAAGCCAACCTGGCAGGACGACGAGGTAGAAGTAGCCGAGCCCGGCATAGGCGAGGATCTGGAACAACGAGTTCAGCGCGACGAGAACCGCGGCAGCCTCGCGGTCGCCGCAGGACAGGTCGTTCCAGATGAGCACCATCGCGATACAGCGCGCCAGACCCACAATGATCAGTCCGGTGCGGTACGCGGGTTGGTCGGGCAGGAGCGCCCAGGCCAGTGCGAACATCACCAAGGGGCCTATCACCCAGTTCAAGACGAGCGAGGCGACTAGCAATCGGGTGTCGCCGGTGACCTCGCCGAGCTTGCGGTAGCGGACCTTGGCGAGGACCGGGTACATCATCGTCAGGAGGCCGATGAAGATCGGGGCCGGCACCCCGGTCGTCACCTGGGCGGAGTCAAGCGCATGGCTGAGCCCCGTGATGCTCCGCCCGAGCCCTAGCCCTAGGCCCATGGAGAGGAGGATCCAAGCCGGGAGGAACCGATCGAGGACCGAGAGCTTCGAGAGGACGGGGTCGGCTTCTTCGGTTGGTGTCTCTTCGACTACAAGGGTGTCGGTCACTGCCGAGCCACGCTCGAAGACATCGAGAGCAGTGTGGCTGATAGATTGATGACTGTCAATATGGCAAGGCCAGAAGTGGGGTGGACGACCGTCACCGGGAGGATGGATGCCGCACGCTCGCAGCACTACGAAGCCCACGTCCGGCGCCGGCGAGGTCCTTTGCTGTGGCCCGCTGACGGAGGTGCCTCTCTCTGAGGTCGAGTCAGAGGGTCTCGCCACGGTCCTGGCAGCCCTCGGTGATCCCGTCAGGCTGCGGCTCCTTTCGATCGTGGCTGCCCAGGGCGAGGTCTGCAGCTGCAACCTCGAAGGGCCGCTAGGCAAGAGCCAGCCGACCATCTCTCACCACACGAGGTTGCTGGCCGATGCCGGGCTGATCGTAGGGGAGAAGCGGGGGCGCTGGACGTGGTGGAGGGTGGTGCCCGAACGGCTGCTGGCACTGCGCGCGGCCCTCGGCGGGGCGTAGGCGTCGAGGAAGAGCCGGTTCGCCAGGTTGAGCGACGCGATCAAGTCGTGACGTAGATGCGTCCGCCGATGCTGCTGAGACCGACGAACCCGAGATCCCGGGAGTCGGGCACCGGGGCGGTCACGACGTCTTCATCACGACCTTGCCGAACAGGTCGCCGCTGATCATGGCCTCGAACCCTTCGCGGGCCTGCGCGAGGGGCAGCACACGATCGATCGGCGGTCGAACCCCGGTCATCTCACAAAGACGGGCCAGGGCGGCGAGCTCGTCACGGCTGCCCATTGTCGACCCGACTACGTGCAACTGGAGGAAGAACACCCGAGCCAGCTCCGCGGGCGGATCGCTTCCGCTCGTAGCACCGCAGACCACCAAGGTGCCGCCCGGTCTGAGCGACTTGAGGGAGTGAGACCACGTGGCTTCGCCCACCGTCTCGAGGACGGCGTCGACGCGCTCGGGCAGGCGAGCGCCAGGTTCGAATGCTTGGTCCGCCCCCAGCTCCATCGCCCGGGCTCGCTTCTTCTCGCTGCGGCTCGTGACCCACACCCGGTACCCGGTGGCTCCGCCCAGGATCGTCAACGCGCTCGCCACCCCGCCGCCCGCGCCTTGTACGAGCACAGTGCCGCCCGGCTTGACCCCGCTCTTGGTGAAGAGCATCCGGTACGCGGTGAGCCAGGCGGTCGGGAGACAGGCTGCTTCTTCGAACGAGAGTGCGGCGGGCTTGGAAACGAGATTTCGCCTGGGAACTGCGACGAGCTCAGCGAGCGTTCCGTCGTGGACCTCCGAGAGGAGGCTGCGACGGGGATCCAGCGTGTCGTCGCCCACCCAGTCGTCGCTGGCGATCACGCTGTGAACTATCACCTCGTTGCCGTCCTCGTCGACACCGGCCGCGTCACACCCAAGCACGATCGGGAGGCGCTCCTTGTCGATCCCTACCCCTCGAAGCGTCCAGATGTCGTGATGGTTCAGAGAGGCGGCCCGAACCTTGACGGTCGTCCAGCCGCCCACCGGTCGCGGGTCGGGGTGCTCGTCGACGACCAGCCCGCTGATCGGGTCGTCGCGAGAGACTGATCTCGCGCTCACAGCAAGCAAGGTCTTGACGTTCTCCGGGCCTTGAGGGTTGGAATTCTTCCTTGGTTCAGGCCGCTTGGGCCTCCGACAGGTTACGCCCGCAATAGCTCGTGTGGGCGTTCCACCGCCCGGCGCGTCCGCCACAGTTAGTGCCTCGGGCCATGACCGTCACGAGGTTATAAGCCACCTTGGCCACCTGGTCCTCGACCTGACTGTTGTCGGCGAGCCTCGAACTGGGGTCAGATATGCGCCAAATGCTATGGTCATCGCCCGTTACGCGGGACTATTGGCTGGAGGGGAAAGAAGCTGACGGGCATGGGGCGCGGTTTGTGTCCTGACCCCGTCGAAACGGTCAAGGAGATCACAGTGCACAACAAGTCGTTCAGGCTCTTGCTCAAGCTCGGCACGCCGTTTCTTGCCGTTGCCGTCATGCTGCCAGCGTGGTCGACCGGCGCATATGCGGCGAGTAAACGGACCTATACGGTCGCCTACGAAGGGCCACTCTCCGGAGGAAATGCCCAGCTCGGGCTCAACATGAAGTTCGCCGTGCAGCTGGCGATCAGCCAGGCCAACGCCGGGAAGACCTTCGGAACCCTCCCGTTCAAGCTTCAGTTCGTGCCCGAGGACGACCAGGGCCTGGCGAGCCAGTCTCCGACAGCGGCCCAGGCCCTCATCACGAACCCGTCGGTGGTGGCGGTGGTCGGACCCTCTTTCTCCGGAGCGACGAAGGCCGCTGAGCCCGCGTTCAACGCGGCAGGCCTCGCCACGGTGAGCCCCTCGGCCACCGCACCTGCTCTGGCCACCCAGGGGTGGAACAACTTCTTCCGAGTGGTCGCAGACGACAACGCGCAAGGTCCCGCGGACGCGCTGTACGCGAAGAAGGTGCTGAAGGCCAAGAAGGTGTACTCGCTGGACGACGCCAGCGCCTACGCGTCGGGCCTGGTCTCGGCGTTCGACACCAAGGCGAAGTCCTTGGGTATCGCGGTGACGCACCAGACCGTCCAGGGCACCACCCAGTGCCAGGAGGGGACCGGCGACGTCTCGGAGTACCCCCCCCTCGCTAGCGAGATCAAGTCGAGTGGCGATCCGGTCACCTTCTACGCTGGTTACTACTGTGACTTCGCCCTCCTCACCAAGGCGCTTCGGACAGCGGGGTACACAGGCAAGCTGATGTCGGACGACGGAAGCCTCGATCCTCACTACGTCGCCGAGGCCGGTAAGAGCGTGGCGAACAACACGCTCATCAGCTGCGCTTGTGCCGATCTCACCCAGAAAACGTCCTCCTTCGCCAAGAAGTTCAAGGCTCTGGCACACTTCAGTGTCGGCACTTATTCGGCGGAGGCCTACGATGCCGCGAACACCGTGATCTCGGTCATGAAGTCGATCGGCGCCAACGTCACCCGTTCGAGCGTGATCAAGGGCCTGAGAACCGTGGACTACAAGGGCCTTACCAAGACCGTGCAATTCCAGTCGAACGGGAACATTTCGGGCACCGCGGTCTACATGTACCAGGTGAAGAGCGGCAACATTGCCGTGCTCGGCTTGGTCAGCCAGCTCGCCAAGTAGACAAGTCGCTCGAGCTGCGATCGCCGGGTCCCGGCTAACCCCGGGACCCGGCCGTCACGGCGGCGCCGCGATCGGTGACAGGAGAGCCAGGGAGTGTGCTTCACTCAGAACTTCTGGAACCTCTTCATCTCCGGCATTGCCAATGGTCTCGTCTACGCCCTCATCGCGCTCGGCTACACCCTCGTCTACGGCGTCCTGCAGCTGATCAACTTCGCCCATAGCGAAGTCTTCATGAGCGGTGGGTTCGCCGGCTACTTCATACTGAACGCGCTGATCGGGTCCAGCCAGCCACACGGGCTCGCCTCGGTGGGCTTCGTGGTCCTGGGCATAGTCGGCGGGGCCATAGGCGGTGGGGTCGTGGCTTTCCTGCTCGAGCGCGTCGCCTACCGGCCCCTGCGGCGGCGCAACGCCCCGCGTCTCGCGTTCCTCATAAGCGCGATCGGGGCCTCGTACTTCATGTACAACTTGGCCGGGAAGGAGTTTGGCCGCGACGCCGTCAGCATCCCCTCGCCGTTCACAAACGGAACGGTGTTCACCGTATTCGGCGCGCAGGTCCAGACCTATTACGTCGTGATCGCTGTGGCCACGCTCGTCATGCTGGTCCTCTTGGACCGCGTCGTGGCAGGCACCCGTCTGGGCAAGGGGATCCGGGCAGTCGCCCAGGACGCGCAGACAGCCAGCCTGATGGGAGTGAACATAGACAGGGTTATCTCCCAGACCTTCGTGCTCGGTGGCCTGCTCGGTGGCGCGGCAGGCTTCCTCTTCGGGCTGAACGCCGGTGTGGTCTACACCATGGGGTTCACTCCGTCACTGAAAGCGTTCACCGCCGCTGTACTCGGTGGCATCGGGAACATTCGCGGTGCCGTGCTGGGTGGCCTCGTGCTGGGGGTGGCTGAGAACCTGGGAATCGCGTGCACACAATCGTCGTGGCGAGACGTGATCGCCTTCGGGATCCTCGTCCTCGTGCTTCTGATCCGGCCGACGGGCATCCTCGGTGAGCGACTGGGCAGGTCTGCGTGAGCGCCGGTTTGCAGCCACGTACCGGGAGTGCCGCGCGGTTTTGGAGGAGCACCGACGCCCGCCGCCTCTTCGGCTGTGTCGTGGGTGCTCTCGTCGTGGCTGTGATGACCGGACCGTCAGGGAGCGCATCGGCACCGACTTCGGGGTTCACGGGATCACTCTTCCGTCCTCGCGCGTTCGTGTTCGTCGCGCTCGGCTTGGCGCTCTGGGCCGTGATGACGTTCCGCAGCCGGTTCGGCGACGTGGTACGCCGGGCGAACGATCGCATCATCGCCACCCCGCGGCAATTGCTCGTAAACCGTTGGTACCGCTACATCTTCTATCTTGCAGTGTTCGCCTTCGCCATCTGGTACCCGACGATCCTTTCGGGATACTGGCAAGAGGTCTTGGTGGACCAGATCGGCGTGTTCGTGCTGCTGGCTCTCGGCCTGAACGTGGTGGTCGGCTACGCGGGCCTGCTCGACCTCGGGTACATAGCGTTCTACGCCATCGGGGCCTACTCGGCCGCATACTGGACCGGTGCGCTTCCGATACACCCGCCGATGCACCTCAACCCGTTCTGGGCGATCCCCTTGGCGGTCTTGGCGGCCATGCTCGCCGGAGTGGTGCTCGGCTCACCGACGCTTCGGCTCCGTGGGGACTACCTCGCGATCGTCACCCTCGGGTTCGGCGAGATCATCCAGATCGTGGCCACGAACCTCACCGGGGTCACCGGGGGTTCCCAAGGCGTCATAGGGATCCCACACTTCTCCCTCCACGTGGACTCCCTCAAGTACGTGTGGCACGTAAAAGCGCTGCCGTACTACTACTTGTTGCTCGTGTTCGTCGTGATCGCTCTTGCGGCATTCCGGTCGCTCGAGCGCTCGCGAGTCGGGCGGTGCTGGGCCGCCATCCGCGAAGATGAGGTCGCGGCAGAGGCATCGGGGATCAACGTCCTCAAGTACAAGGTGATGGCCTTCTCGATCGGTGCTTCGACATCGGGCTTCGCGGGGATCCTGACGGCCAGCAAGATCGGATTCATCGAA
>Ga0187864_10000710_pt1 | contig 35513 bp, 37 predicted proteins | sample June2016WEW_11_4_FD_132985 | JGI IMG/M metagenome (GOLD analysis project Ga0187864, IMG submission 132985) | Peatland microbial communities from SPRUCE experiment site at the Marcell Experimental Forest, Minnesota, USA - June2016WEW_11_40 | ecosystem: Environmental > Terrestrial > Soil >...
CCGTGCCTCCTCCTCGATCAAAAGTGACTCGATCAGGCTACACGGTTTCGGTTGTCAAGGTGGGCCAAATGAAAATATCGAAGTGGGCCAATTTAGAGTAGCGAACTCAACAATTCGGTCATATCCTACCAGCGTTTATGGGTGCCTAAAACGACCATGGTTAGACCGAGAGAATAATGAGCACACACATCAATCCAAAAATTATTACATGGGCACGCGAACGCAACGGACTCAGCATTGAGGGCCTTGCGTCGCGAATGAAAAGAGCGTCCACCGAGATAGAGTTATGGGAACGAGGCCTTGATAGCCCATCCTACAGATGCCTTGAAGAACTTGCCTACAAACACCTCAAAGTCCCTGTCGCTGTATTCTTCCTTCCCGATCCACCTGCGTTAGATGAGCCGTCAAAGAAGTTTCGTCGCTTACCAGATTATGAGATTGCACGCCTATCTTATGACACTTTCCAGAAAATACACATGGGCCAAGCATATCAAGAATCATTGCGTGAACTGGGAACCAGCCTATCAGCTAGCAAGAAGATTTTCCGTGATCTCAACCCAGAAGGGCTTACCACATCGCAACTTGCTGAACAAACACGGCGGTATCTCGGCGTGAGTATCCAAGACCAATTCTCTTGGCGCTCCCCTGAGCAAGCATTCAAATATTGGCGCCACGCGTTAGAGGTTTCAAGTGTCTTTGCTTTTAAGGACTCATTCAAGGACCGATATGTCTCAGGCTTCTGTCTGCTTGATCCAGATTGGCCTATCATCTTTGTGAACAACTCAAATTCCTATGCTCGGCAGACATTTACTTTAGTTCATGAATTGGGTCATATTTTTTTTCAGATTCATGGAGTTACGGATATAGATGACACGTACCTCCGCTACATGAACCAGCATGACAAATCGTTAGAAATTAAGTGCAACCGATTTGCAGCACAACTGCTCGTTCCAGACGCTGTATTTAGTAAAGAAATACCATTAGTGGAAAAGGCCGGCCTCGAAATCATTCCTAGATTGGCGGACAAATATTCTGTCAGTAAAGATGTCATTCTCCGTAAGCTTCTAGACCACAGGGTGATTTCGAGGGAATCTTATCAGTTAAAAACAGATGAGTGGACTAAGGATTATATTCGCCACATGAAAAGTGGCGCTGGTGGTAACTACTACCTTACAAAATTGGCCTACTTAGGAGAAGGATTCGCGCGACTCGCATTCGCCAGACACACTGCTGGCCACCTCAACGAAATTCAATTAGCCAATCATCTCAATATGAATTCTGCTAACCTTCGGAAGTTGCAGAGGTATGCGAGGTGGTAGCACTATATATTGTTGACACGAATTCCTTCTATACATTGGGGCACTACTACCCGTCACGATTTCCAACCATCTGGCGTAAAGTTGATGACCTTGTTAGAGAAGGCAAACTCCGTTCTGTTAAAGAAGTGCGGCGTGAGATAGAATCTAACTGCCCATTTGACCACATAACGGAATGGGTACGTACCAATCGGAAGATTTTTAAAGCACCTTCGATAGAGGAAATGACAGTTGTCTCTGACATCCTAAGCAAAAAACAATATCGCAGGTTAGTCAAGAGGAGTAATATCCTGAGAGGACTTCCAGTCGCTGATCCTTTTATAATTGCTGCTGCAAAAGTATATCATGGCTGCGTTGTAACCCAAGAGATTTACAAGCCGGACGGTGCACGTATTCCAAATGCTTGCGATGAGTTAAGAATTCAATGCATAAATGTCGAACAATTTCTTGAATACGAGGGGCTGGTTTATTGAGAAAATAACCGTAAGAAGCGCCTCATGAAATGGCAATTCCAGGTAGCAAACAGGCGTATTGGCCATCGAACTACGGATGGCGTTAGATGCGCAGATGAAGCTTGATGATGCCGAAGGTCGAATTTTGGGAATGTCCACTGCAACAATACTTATTAACATTCTCAAGCCCTTCAACTGCAACATCGCTGCCAGCGGCGAGCGTTCCCCGATGATGCTGAACATGCCAGGCGAACGATATCCCATCGGTAGTCCTACTGTCTTTTCCTTCGTTCTCAGGTACATCCATCTCAACAGTCGTGAGGACCTGAAAGCAGCCCTGGCCATCACGAACTTCATAATCACGCTGCCGATCTTTCCAGAATTCAAAGGCGGCGGCATTGCTGTCTCCGAAAATTGATCAGGAGTTATTCCTGGAACCCTATGAAGATTCTCGCAATCGCGAAGTATGCCAGAGACACCGAGAATCTTTTTCTATTTCATTTTCGAAAACCCCTGCTAGTTCGGCAAAGGAGGATATTGGGATGGAAGACATGAAATATTTCGGTAACCCGGAAGGATTTCATCCATGGAAGGGCTTTCTTAAACAGACCGAAACGCCTGTTGGGAAAACCTGCGGTTGGTGCCGAGAGAAGATAAAAGAAAACGATTCAGGGTTTGTGATGAAGACTCGAAATTTTCACTTCGTAATGCATGAGGCCTGTCTCGCTCGTGAGCACTTAGGAAGTATCTCTCGCCAAAAGAAAAGGCTTGCAGACGTGAGAGAGGAGTTGAAGTTTCCTGTAGAGCCAGACAGAGACCCTGAAGGCATGACAAGTCGAGAGGCGGCAGAAGCTGCCCTTACGTTTTGGGTAGCTAATGGAAGAAGGGTCTTGGATAGTGACGCGGAATGGATGATATGGTCAAAAAAAACCTGCCCGGAGTGTGACGGAAAAGGGGAGATTTCTGGAAAAACGTGTCCATCCTGCTTTGGGGATGGCGTGGTTTGGGAGAGTAGAGTTGATGAAGCAAAATACAAGAGATCAACTGGGCGCACATGGAAACCAGTGAAAGAAAAATGATTCAAAAAAGAGTTACTGCACTAGAGCTATCGAGATTTCAGGAGGGACCTGTAATGGATAATGAAACGAGGCGAAACAGGGCAATAACGGCACTGGAAGCATACTCGGAGGAAGACGTGCGCCGCGTGGCGTGGTTAAGTCTTGCCGATTGAATCGGTAACGCCAGGGAGAAGGCGTTAGGTCAACTGGCTTACCTGATGCCGAAAGGCTTAGGGGACAACAGCATGCCAGCAAAGAGAGGGATTCTGGAAACCGTCAATGGGATCGCCTCGCAAGACCTGCAGCCTATGGTGAAAGCTAGACTGCTTAAACCCCAATCACCAGCGTGGAAATCCGACCATCACGGGAATGGCGGTTGAAACCCGTGCCAACCAAGGACCAGTCGTTCGACTTCAGGCTGGTTAGACTCCCCAAGAGTTGGGCAATGTGTAGTGAACACATTCAAGGTGATGAGTGGGACACCTAAGGGTTGCTAGATACGGACTTAGCTAACGTACTGCGGGATGGCCTAAGGGACGCGAGTCCTATGGTCACGGAGTCTCCGTAGTAGTCGGAGGTGAAGTAATGTTCACCACAGGGCGAAGGGAGACAGGTTTGTTGGATGCCCGAAACAGAAAGGTATGCGCAATGCAAACAGCTGAAACTGTACTGAGCATCATCCAGAAACGTGGTGTGAAGAAAATGCCCGTCGAAAGGCTCTATCGACAACTGTACAACCATGAGTTTTACCTGAGAGCATATGCCAAGCTTTATAGAAACAAGGGGGCATTGACCCAGGGAGTGACAGGCCAGACAGTTGACGGAATGTCACTCAAAAGGATTTCAAGGCTCGTTGACCTCCTTCGAACGGAACAATTCCGTTGGACTCCGGTCAGACGGACCTACATCCCGAAAAAGGATGGATCTAAACGACCCCTTGGGATTCCAAGCTGGGAAGACAAGATGCTTCAGGAATTGATCAGGATGTTGCTGGAAGCCTACTACGAGCCAAGATTCAGTGACCACTCACATGGGTTTCGCCCAAAGAGGGGCTGTCACACGGCTCTTGAGGAAGTCAAGTACACCTGTCGAGGCACCATATGGATCATTGAAGGAGACATATCAAAGTGCTTCGATCGCTTCGATCACGATGTGCTCATCGGAATACTTCGAAGAGATATCAAAGACGAGCGGTTCATAAGGCTCATAGAAGGTCTGCTCAGAGCGGGATATTGGGAGGATTGGAAGTGGAACAAGACCCTCAGCGGTACACCGCAAGGGGGAGTCGTAAGCCCGCTTCTTGCCAATATCTACCTCAATGAGTTCGACACATTTATCGAAGAAGAGCTTAAACCGCAATACACCAAAGGTGAGAAAAGACGGAGCAATCCGGCGTATCGCCATTGCGATTATAAGAAGCGGGTCGCTAAAGAGCGCAATGATCGTATAGCATATAAAGCCTACGATCAGAGGCTGCGGAGTATCCCGTCATATGATACTCACGATCCGGACTACCGCAGGTTGCGTTACGTCAGGTACGCTGATGATTTTCTGCTCGCCTTTGTGGGACCGAAATCGGAAGCAGAAGCTATAAAAGACCAACTGGCGACGTTCCTGGGCAAGGAACTCCACCTGGAGTTATCCAAGACCAAAACCCTTATAACCCATGCCGCTACTGAAAGAGCAAGGTTTCTGGGCTATGACATCACAGTTGGCCGGGACAATCAATGGCGAGACAGCGCGGGAAAAAGAAGCCTCAATGGAGCGATCACCCTGCGGCTCCCCAAAGATGTCCTTCGTAAATTCTGCGCTCGATATGAGCAGAACGGCAAGCCCATCCATCGGGGCGTTCTGGAGCAAGAAAGCGACTATAGCATCATGAATCGCCTTCAGAGCGAATATAGAGGATATGTCCAATATTATAAGCTGGCCATGAACCTCTACCAGATGACAAAGCTCAGATGGGTCATGGAAACGTCGATGCTCAAAACACTTGCAAATAAGTATCGATCAAGTGTCAGGAAAATGGTTGACCGATACAAATGCATGATCGAGACCGAAACAGGTCCGAGGAAAGGCTTTCGGGCGGTAATTGAACGACCGGGCCGAAATCCCCTGATTGCGGAGTTTGGCGGCATTCCGCTGAGATATCAGAAGCGGTGCCAATGCATCACGGATAGCCTCTACCAATTGGGATTTGGTCGAAGTGAACTCCTCGACCGACTGCTATGTAATCAGTGTGATCTATGTGGCTCACAGGAGCAAATAGAAGTTCATCACATTCGAAAACTCGCAGATCTCAAGCGGTATAAAAGTCATGACGCACCGGAATGGGTTAAGCGCATGACAAAATTACGGCGAAAGACTCTGGTTGTCTGTACCTCTTGTCACGAAGCAATCGAGGCAGAACAACCCAAGTCCATCTGGAAAGGCAAACTAGAGAGCCGTGTGCGGTGAAAGTCGCAAGCACGGTTCGGAGGGGGGTATCTGGAAAAGTACCCATGCGGCAACTCGCCGGATGCCTACCCTACGACGACCTTGTCTCCAATATAATCGACCTGCTTACCGATCTCATGCATTTGTGCAAACAGCAAGAGATAGAGTTTCAGGGGTGCTTGCTGAGCGCGGAGATAAACTTCGAGTCAGAGAAATAGATATAAAGGAGGATTTCATGTCCCATGCGAATTGTTTGTTTCTGATGGCGCTCGATGCCGATGCCTTCCTGGGTGATGAGGAGGAACAACGGGAGTTCATCGAGAGCGAGTTTTCCGATAGATTTGGTGACCGCCTGGACGAAAATAACTACTTTCACCACTTGGCGGTTTTCTTCAAAGATGGAAGCTATTTGATATGGCCGAAATCCGAGCCCGGCGGTTTTGCCGACGTTGCAAATGAAAATAGATGGCAGGCTGTCCACCGATATGCGCTCCAGTGTGTCTCAGTAGATTTCAAGCTCTTCGGTGCAATCACCTGGACATTTGGTGACAATGAAAATGAGGGGAACAAGAAAATAGACGGGCTCACGTTTGATGATCTTCTCTCTGAAATCTACACTACTGTGCCCGCATCGCTTTCGGAGAAGTATTCCACCCTTCAGGGCAAGCCCGCCTGGATGGGTAATCTTCCCGATGAGTCATGGATGACAGAGTATGATCGCAGAAAGATGGTCCTCATGTTCGAGGCGCTTAGAAACAGCGACAACGTTCCCTTCACAAAATGGGGCATTGTCACCCCGTATGAGTACCGGGCATTTGACCTGACTCGGTGTGAGGAACCAAACGCGATTCTGATCACAGACATTCACACGTAGATCGGAGGGGGAAATGGCACAGTGGGTGGCCCACCAATAATTGCCCGAGAGAGATAAAATGAGGTATATGAATCGGGAAGAAGCATCATGGCGACACAAAAAGAGCTTGAACACGCATGGAGAACTTTGGAGGAGAGCAAAAATGAAGCGTCGCAATAAGCGCCTCACCCTCCCGCCTATGTCTTGCCTTTGCGAACCCGAAAATCTCTCTATCGGCTGGGGATGGTTCCGGCGACTTGTTCTCTGGTCCCGCCGCCAAAGGGTGATGTTTGAATTGCGGCAATCAAAGAAACGGGGCCTTTGGCCATAGCGTACATTAAATAGTGAAACGCCCGAACCGACCTTTCTACCCGTGAGACAGCCGTTTCTCGGGGACTTCTACCTCCGGTCCATATCGATTTGCCTCGTGTTTTCGGGAGGAGGGAAAATGCAGGTATGATCCAGACGTTGAAAGGTTCTGGATGGTCCACGCATAACGCCATTCAGAAGAGCTGTCTAAAAACGAGTTTATTTGAAACGATATCGGCTGGCCTCCCCTTATGTCGATACGGCAGAAAATGATTATAATTTGGCAGTGATTGACGCATTGTTCGCATCTGTTTATTCATGGGGTTCGTCTTTTCGAATCTCTCGCTCCGCCTTCTCCCAGTCCTGAACTGCTCGACCGTCCTGGCGGCCTCGCTGCTCGTACAGTTCATAGGCTCGCTTGGCGATCTGCGGCGTCACATCGACAGGCTTTTTGGCCAGTAGAGGCGCGGCCGTTGGATCGAACACCCTATACGCGAGCAGTTTCACGCGGTCATTCAAAAGGAACCACAGCAACGCGTAGCCCCACACAAACCCGGCCCAACCCCAGCCCAAAGGCGTCATAAACAACCCATAAACCGCTATCAACGTCGCGATGATTTGCGTGCCGAGCACGGCGACCCATAAGATCCGCGCGGGGCGGATGGACCAAAGCGGGCCGCGCGTGCGCGTGAGGAAGATCGTCAGATGTCCCGCCACAGACAGCTTTAAATACATCAGCGTTTGAATGTGCGCACGGTCAAGATGAAAGACGCGCTCACCAAGATAAAACAAGCCAAAGGCGGAAACGACCCCGATAACGCCCAGTACCGTGGAGATCCCCAGCACCATCCGCATGTTCCATGCCTCGGGCTTGTCCTTGTAATGAACGTTGTCATAGGCAATGGACAGGATCGCGCCGTCGTTGAGCAAAGCCAGCATTACGATCATCACCGCGGTCACCGGATAAAAGTTAAACACCAGGATCGATAATGTCATGAACAACAACACACGCAGTGTTTCGGTGATGCGGTAGATCGCGTAGCTGTTCATCCGCTGGAAGATTTTGCGACTCTCCTTGATCGCGTCTATGATCACCGACAGGCCGGGCGTCATCAGCACGATGTCCGCCGCCGCGCGCGCAGCATCGGTCGCGTCCGAAACGGCGATCCCGCAGTCGGCTTTCTTCAGCGCGGGGGCGTCATTCACGCCGTCGCCCGTCATGCCGACAATGTGGCGGCGTTTTTGTAAGACGTCCACAATGTGGAACTTGTGTTCGGGGAACACCTGGGCGAAGCCGTCCGCTTTCTCGATGGACTCGGCCATAGGCGCTGTCTCCTGATGCTTTACGTCGCCCAGACCGCCGGCATCGAGGATATTTGTGCCCAGCCCCAATTTTCCGGCTGTTTCCCGAGCGATGGCCAATGCATCGCCCGTAACCATCTTGATCTTAACGCCCATTTGTCGCGCGGTCGCGATGGTTGCCTTGGCATCCTCCCGTGGCGGATCGAACATGGGTAAGACCCCTAGAAACTGCCATTGGCCTTCTCCCTCGGCCCGAGCCACCCCCAACGAACGAAAGCCGCGCGCCGCGAATTCGTTGACCGCCTTGTCGACGGCGGGCTTCACCTGCCCGGCATTGGCCGACAACTCCAAGATCACCTGCGGCGCGCCCTTGGTCACCTTGAACTGTTTTCCGTCCGTGTCCTTGAGGGTTGCTTCGGTGCGTTTATGCACGGGGTCGAACGGCTGGAAATGAACCACCTCATAACCCTTTAGCGATTCCTTATCTTTCAGGCCGCCCAGAACGGCCAGATCAATGGTGTCGTTATTGTCCGCGCGCGACGCCAGTGCACCATTGAGGATGACTTGCTCCGCGGGGACATTGTTCACACTGAATGGATCGCCCAGAGTCAGTTTGTTCTTGGTCAGGGTGCCGGTCTTGTCCGCGCAAAGCACGTCCACGCCCGCCAATTCCTCGATGGCCACCAACCGGCTCACAATCGCCTCTTTTTTGGCCAGCAGGCGCGCGCCGACCGCCATCGTAACTGACAGCACCGTGGGCATCGCCACGGGAATCGCGGCCACCGTCAGCACCAAGGCGAACTGGAGCGTGGTGAGGATCGGGTCGCCGCGGAAGAGCGCGACGGTGATAATCACCGCCACCATAGCCACCGCGAGGATGATCAGGTAATCGCCGATCTTTAACACCGCGCGTTGAAAGTGGCTGACGGTTTGCGCCTCCTGCACCAGTTGCGCAGTCTTACCGAAGTAGGTGTTCGTACCGGTGGCGTACACCATCGCGCCGATTTCACCCTGACGAATGATCGAACCTGAAAACACCGCCTCGCCGGGTTTTCGCGTGGCGGGCAACGACTCTCCCGTCAGCGCGGACTGATCTACCTCCACCTCATCGCCCGCGAGCAAGCGCGCATCCGCCGGCACGATGTCGCCCAACCGCAAGCGGATGACGTCGCCCGGCACAAGCTCACGCGCCTCCGGGGTGGTCCACTTCCCGTCACGTTTCACCCGGGCCTTGACCGCCAGCTTGGCCTTCAGCGCGGCGATGGCGTTACCCGCCTGGTGTTCTTCCCAGAACCCCACCACCGCGTTGGCCAGAAGCAGAAGGAGGATGATGCCAAAGTCCGGCCAATGCCGGGCTACCGCCGAAAGGATAACGGCCGCTTCGATCATCCACGGGATGGGACCCCAAAAATAGGTGAGGAATTTCAGAAACGGATTGGTTTTCTTTTCTTCAATCTCGTTAGGCCCATATTGAGTCAGCCGCTTCTGCGCTTCGGCTTCACTGAGGCCGTCCGGTGACGACCCCAATTTTGCCTGCAGTTCCGGCATGGGAAGGGATTTCAGATCGTCCTTCGCATTGGGCTGGTCGGCATTGGGTTTCATAATGGTATTCTCCTGTCTTTGCTATGCCGCAGTTTTCGTGATGTGCGGGATGCTTGTCGTCATGCTCATGTCCTTTCCATCTCGGCATTGTATTCGCCACGGCGTGCGGCATTGTTGCATCTGGCTCGATGATACAGAGCCTGCTGTGCAGCCAACACACGGGCTTCCTTGCCTTGCAAAATCTCTAAAGCCGGTTGCTGGATGGCGCGTGCAAACGAAAACGCCAACGCCCAGGGCAGTCGCGACTTGCATCTAACATTCATGGCATTCAAACGGGCTGAAGCCAGTTCAACGGATTGGCCTTCCACGACCAGCGCAATCCAGGGCCAGCTCAGCTAGGGAATCGAACCCCTCGATTTCCGTGGGTGGAAGATTGTATATAGGGTGCCTGGCACGAGTTTGTTTGCTCATTGCCTCTCCTCATATTTGTTGATCGACAGACTATGCGTCCTCGTCCAAATACTCTCACGCTTTGATCCAGTTCAACGCTTCTTCGCGTTCGCCTGGCGAGAAACTTCTTATCTCGCCGCTTACGATCATAGCAGCGAGCTTAACCCCCCACTCAATCCACCTGGGGCCGCCAATCACGCCTATCTTTTCAAAATCGTTTCTATGCGTAAGCCCAAAGTGCGCGTCGTCCCACAACGCCGCAGCTTCCAATCCGTGGAAATCACCCATATCCAACAGAAGCCGAGCCTTGCCATGTTCGCGTATAATCGAATCCAAGCTTGGAATGAGCACGTCCTTATAGTCCGCATCGGTTAACTTGCCTAACGTCCTGAGGACAAGAATATTTCCTTTACTCTCCGGCAACACCTCAATCATGGTATTCTCCTTTAAGTAGTACAGGGTTCATAACCAGCCCCCGCCAAAACCCGCTCGCCGCAAGCCGATGGCGATGTAAGGGCAGTTGCGCATCAATCGCCACAATAAGCCGGTACGATAGTTTTCAATCATCAACACAATCGGCCCTTGATTAATTCCGTAATGCCATGGTGATACCCAGCCATAGGGATTGCTGGATTTTACAGGGAAGGTCGGGTTAAACGTTGCTTTGAAGCCGTAGGAGTTAAGTTCTGTTAATTTAACTTGGTTAATATAATAGTCTATCGCGGGCAGCACGATCTCGGGCGCGAACGGCAGCGAACTAACCACTGCCCACGGCGCGATGGTGCCGTCGTCGGGCCCGTACGGCACGCCTCGTCCCAGGTAATCGAAGAATCGGCGCTTAATACCGCTCACTTTGATAGTGCGGGGGCCGGGGCCGTCGCTCGCGGTAATTCCCCAGCAATTGCGGCCATAGCCGGCGAACTTGAACGGGTTGTCCATCGCGTACTGTTGTTGCACGAAAGTCGCGCGACGGCTGTTCTCGAAATAGTCGATGCCTTTGAGGCGCATGAACGCGTCCTGAATGCCGCGAAAGTCGATCCAGACATGCGAGAGCTGGTGCGTGAACAACGGCCCGGCGTAAAGATATTCATATCCGTAAAAGTGTTCCCACCGGTAAGTCGAAGTCCACGCGGCGTAGCAGCTCTCGGGCAGCGGATAAGCGGGAGAGCCCAGCCCCAGGATGTAGAGCAGCATCGCCTCATCGTAGCCTTCCCAACGGTATCGGAGAAATCCGCTTTCGGGCTTCCATCCGTGCGTAACCAGTGCGCCACGGTTTTGCGCCCATTGCCAATCAGCGCGGCGATAGAGCGTGTCGGCGAGGGTGCGGATTTCAATCTCGTCGGCCGTATCCGCGTCAAAATAAACTCCCGCCGTCAGCGCACCAGCCAGCAGGAAAGCGCTATCTATCGTTGAGAGTTCGCATTGCCAAGCGCGCCGGCCGGTCCGCATGTCGAGAAAATGATAATAAAAGCCCTGGTAACCTGTGGCGTCGGGTTCGGGGCCTTGCGGGCTGTTCCAGAAAAAACGCAGCGTGGTCAGCGTACGTTCTACCGCTGCGGCACGCCCCATAAATCCGCGCTCGACAGCCACCGGGTAAGCCGCCAACGCGAAGCCGGTAGCAGCAATACTGGCAGGCCAATCCGCCGCGGTCTTGTCGATCACCAGCCCGTTGTCTGGATTCGTTTCATGCAGAAAGTAGCTGAATGATTCGTGCTGAAGCATTTTCAACTCAGCATCGGAGGCGTGCGGCGGTAGTGCGACATCAGGCGCGTTTTTCGGTTCGATCATATTATTCCCTCAGGCATTTCACGGTCGGTGAAGGCAGGTGCAAATTTCTCCCCTCGGTCCACCCTCGCGATGTGCTCGATCTTTTCTTTCGTGAGACGTGGCTCCAGCCGCGTTAATGAAAAGCGGTGGTTTTCGATTAAGCGCTCGAAATCGCCGCCGTCCGAGATGAAGTGGATTTCGAAGACTTCATTCGCCATGGAATGACGCACAATCGCTTTGGCGATCTCGACCATCCGGGTCGTTTCCGCCAGATTGAACGCACAAGGTGCAAAGAGAAGAATCTGTTTTGGCATCATCCTGGTGAATCTCAAAGGATCAGGCGCTAATCATATAGCGTGCTTGTCTTCATCCAGCTTTTGCAATTCCTGATGATAGCGGGCAAGAAGGTCTTCCATGCCCAGCATGCCGATAACTCCCGTCTCACTATCTTCTATGGGAATTTGTCCATATCCGGTTTCCAGGAATTTTAGAAGGGCCTCGGAGAGGCTGTCATCGGGCGCAACGCTCACCGGCGGCGCAACCAAATCCCGCAGAATCAGCAGGTCCAGAATCGATTCTTCGAACATCACCGCCCTGACCTCCCGCACTGACAATATTCCCATAAGATGGAAACGATCATCTACCACCGGGAAGACTGACTCGCGCGAAACTGTGATCAGGCGTCTCAACTGCCCAAAGGTCATGTCTTCCGGAAGAATAGTCACGGAAGCATCTGGATGATGCACGTCTTTCACCGATAATTCCTGCAGAATATTTATCACACGATCGGATCTATGTGCCGGAGAGTGGAATTTATTTAGAACCTGTTTTTCGTAAAGGCTCCAGTGCTGGGAAAGCAAGATTGCCACAACCGAGGTGAACATGATCGGCACAATCAGTTGATATCCGCCGGTCATCTCGCAGACCATGAGAAGCGCCCCTAACGGGGCCTTTGCAACACCGGCAAAAAATGCGGCCATGCCGACAAGGGCAAATGCACCCGGAGAACTCACAATTCCAGGAAACCATGCGTGGGCCAATTGTCCTACAGCCCCGCCCAGCATAGAGCCTATGAAAAGAGACGGCCCAAAAACACCTCCGCTCCCCCCGGATGATATAGTGAAAGAGGTTGCAGCAATTTTAAGAAAAGCCAGAGTGAACATGAGCATTACCGGGAGTTCACCCATCAGGGCTTTCTGAATGGTTCCATAACCTCCACTCAGTATCTGCGGTTGCCATAGCGCAACCAGTCCAACCAGAAGTCCCCCGAATGCAGGAATCAGCGCGCGTTTGACCGGGAGCTTTCGGAAAAAGCGATCTCTTAGACCATAAAAGGTCTTCACGTAAATGTATCCGAAAGGAACACAAATCAATCCGAGAATTGCATAGAGAAGCAGTTCAAAGCCGCTGGAAAAATGAATGGGAGGAATTGCGAATATCGACTGGTGGCCAAAAATACTCGTAAAGATCGCATAGGAAACCGAAGAGGAAATGATGCTCAGGACAACCCCCTCGGTTTCGAGGTCTTCACGGTAAAGAACTTCTACCGAGGTCAGGGCACCTCCTAAAGGAGCGCGAAAAATAGCGCCCAACCCGCCGGCGCACCCGGCCAGAAGCATGAGCCTTTTTTCCCGGACATTGAGCTTTAAGGTACGCCCAAGCCATGAACCTATTCCAGATCCAATTTGCGCTATGGGACCTTCTCGTCCGGCGCTTCCCCCTGTTGCAAGAGTAATTACGGAGGCAATTCCCTTGATAAAGGGAACACGCGTGCGAACAAACCCCTGTTTATTATGAAAGGCGTCGATGAAAGCATCGGTTCCATGCCCTTCTGCTTCAGGTGCCCAGGTGTAGACAATCAGACCTGAAAGGAGTCCTCCGATTGCGGGGAGCAAAACGAGCAGCCATAGGCGGAGAGGAGTTGTGGCCGCGAAGGGGACGAGATGTTCTCCAGCAGGCTTTGCCATTGCATAACCGGCAAGATACTCCAAGACAAAAAACTTGGCCCATTCCAGGAGGAAGAAAACGAGGCCGGCCCCGAGTCCGCTCAAGGCGCCGATTAGGGAGCCATAAACAAGCCAGCGGAAGAATTTGTGTTTCCCAAGTGCTTTAGACAGAGCAGGAACCCAATTTACCGGCGCAATCCGACCGGCCCTCCTGATGCCTCCGGCCTGATTTACTGTTTTCAACCTCCTGACCTCCCGATTTGGATGATTTAAGAGTAGCTTATAACACCTTCATGCCTAATATTCCATTTTCAGGGCAAATCTTTACATGCTCCATCATGAGACTTACCTGATGCGACAACACAATACGATCAGAGCACAAAAAGGACAGCCGCATGGAGAATAAACAGCCCAAACACCCACCCCTGAATTCTTTTCTGCTGGCACTTATCGCGGTGTTGGTCGGAGTCATCGGCGGATTCGGCGCAGTGGCTTTCCGTGCCCTGATAGCTTTCTTTCATAACCTGCTCTTCCTTGGGAAGTTTTCGCTGTTCTATGAGGCAAACATCCACACAACGCCCAGCCCCTGGGGACCTTTTGTGATTCTCGTTCCTGTTCTTGGCGCGGCAGGGGTCTCATTTCTGGTTACTCATTTCGCACCCGAAGCTAAGGGGCACGGCGTTCCGGAGGTTATGGATGCGATTTATTACAACCGTGGCATTATAAGGCCGGTAGTGGCAGTTGTTAAATCATTGGCATCTGGGCTTTCCATCGGCAGTGGAGGTTCTGTTGGTCGCGAAGGTCCAATAGTTCAGATTGGATCTGCCTTTGGTTCGACTCTTGGCCAATACATACCAATGGCGACGTGGCAGCGGATTACCCTTATTGCGGCCGGAACTGGAGCCGGAATAGCGGCAACTTTCAATACACCGATTGGGGGATTACTTTTCGCCATGGAGATCATGCTCCATGAGGTCAGCGTCAGGACCATGGTTCCTGTTGCAATCTCTACGGCAACAGCAACCTACATCGGCCGGGTTTTCTTCGGCGTGTATCCTGCGTTCTCAATTCCGGAATTTCAGACCCCTTTTTTCCACCTGTCGGACCCGCTGGTAATCGTGTCGTATTTCGGAGTAGGCATCGTCACGGGGATAAGTTCCGCGATTTATATCCGCTCCATCTACTTCTTCGAAGATATTTTCGACAAGGCGCTGGGGAATTATTATCTCCGGCATATGGCTGGCATGTTCCTGGTCGGCATTCTGATGTACCTTTGCATGACTTTTCTGGGGCATTACTACATCGAGGGCGTAGGTTACGCCGGGATAGAAGATGTGCTCACCGGAAAACTCTCTGAATTCAAGCTGCTGGTTCTCCTGTTCGTTTTGAAACTGTTGGTTACTTCTCTTACGCTTGGCTCAGGTGCATCAGGCGGGATTTTTTCACCGGCGCTCTTTTTGGGTGCAATGGCCGGAGCCGCTTACGGCGTCGCACTGAAAGCAATATTCCCGTCCCTTCCGGTCAGTTCCCCCGTCTTTGCACTTGCAGGCATGGCGGGCATGGTTTGCGGGTCGACAGGGGCAGCGATTACCGCTCTAGTCATGGTCTTTGAGATGACTCTCGACTACAATGCCGTTCTTCCATTGACCGTGACTGTTGCCTCTAGCAACGCCATCAGGGTCATCCTCTCTCCCGAGACTATCTACACTTTAAAACTGGCCAGGCGCGGCCATTTTATGCCAAATGCCATGAGAACCAATTTCCATTACCTGAAGCCGGCAAGAAGCATCATGCAAAGTCCTCCGGCAATTCTTCCAGGTTCCATGCCGATAGCCGATTTCGCAAGGCTGGTTTCACTGGAAGACGGTTCGAGTTTTCTTGTAGAAGACCGGAAATCGATTTTAGGTATAGTTTCCGGAATGGATGCTCTAAATGCGCTTAACGCCGCTTCAGGCATGACGCTCGGCGACCTTGCCAAAAAGGACTACATATCAGTTTCCGATAAGTCGCCTCTTTTTGAAATTGTGGGCAGGATGCGCGCAGAAGGAGCAACCACAGCCATAGTAGTCCCCAAAGGGGAAGCAGTAACAGCCGCAAATGTCGTCGGTGTGATCACAAGGGAGCAGATAGCCGATGTAATCGAGCAAAGCCTGCTTTCTTATGAAGAATAGCAGGAGGACGTCCTGCAATCAAAGGAGAGCATCTATGAAACATGAATCCACTCAACCGAACACCTCAGGCGATTTGTGTCGACGCAATTTCCTCCAGCTTCTGAGCTTGGGAACCGTTGGCCTGGGCTTTGGCGTCTCCATCTTTACACGCGGATATGCCATGGCTGAGGAAACGGACAAGGAGATGGCACATCAATTATTAATGCAGGGCACCAGGGACTTCAAAGGGGTCAAGATTTCCGAGATCACCCCAAACGACATGTTCTATCAAACCACATACGATGGTACTGCAGATCTCTCGCTGGATACCTGGCAGCTTAGGATCGAAGGACTGGTGGAAAAGCCGATGCCCCTCAAGCTGGACGACCTGGAGAAGTTGATGGATAAGACACAAGCCGTAACACTGTCCTGCATCGGCAATAAGGTGGGGGGTGATTCCATAGGGAATGCAATCTGGGAGGGAGTTACGCTGAAAAAGGTCCTGGAACTCGCACGTCCCAAAACGGGAATCAAGAAGGTGGTCTTCTACGGGGGGGAAGGCTACACGGATAGCATCCCTTTCGACCTAGCCATGGACGGGACTGTTTTCCTCGCGTACCGGATGAACGGGGTCCCCCTGCCGAAAGAGCATGGCTTCCCGCTTCGCTGTATTGTGCCGGGAATCTATGGAATGAAAAATGTGAAGTGGTTGCAGAAGGTCGAACTTGTGGACCACGACTATAAGGGGTATTGGGAAGGGAAAGGATGGTCGGATACAGCAGAGATCCTGACGCTGTCACAGATCCTGATGCCCATGACCGGCCATAAGATGCCGGCCGGGACGCATGTGATAGGAGGAATTGCCTATGCCGGTCGGCGCGGAGTCGATAAGGTGGAACTATCTCTTGACGGCGGAACAACCTGGAACCCGGTGGAACTGAAGCCCCCTTTATCCGATTTCGCCTGGGTGATTTGGCGCTATGAATGGAAGGCGAATAAGAAGGGCGCTTTCAAGCTCCAAGTGCGGGCGACGGATAAATCGGGGAACATCCAGGAATCAGGCAGCATACTGGCCCGGTCCTATCCTGACGGGGCTAGGGGCATCCATGAGATTAAGATCAGTATCACTTGATTTTACCCCTATGAGATAGAGGAGGTTCAAATGGTAAATAAAAGACTTGAGGGAATCAAAGGCTGTGTTTTCGATGCTTATGGAACCTTGTTCGACTTCAATTCTGCAGTGGCCCATTGTCGTGATGCCTTGGGGGAACAAGCTGATACTCTCTCGAAAATATGGCGTGAAAAGCAGCTTCAATACACCTGGTTACGTTCCTTGATGGGACGACATAAGGATTTCTGGCAGGTGACAGGGGATGCTCTTGATTTTGCCATGAACTCCTTGGGAATGCGCGACATGACTCTGCGGGATAGGCTCATGAGTCTTTACAGAACTCTGGATGCTTTTCCAGAAGTGCCCGCAACGCTCAAACAACTCAAATCCGCAGGGCTCAAAACGGCAATTCTTTCTAATGGATCTCCGGAGATGCTTCTCTCAGCCGCCAGTGGTACCGGCATCACTCATCTGTTGGATGCAGTGCTCTCCGTTGAAGAGGCAGGCATCTACAAACCCCACCCATCTGTCTATAAAATCGCCGTCGATTCCCTATCTCTGGCGGCACAGGCAATTTGTTTTGTCTCCGCCAATGCCTGGGATGCTCATGGCGCTTCAACATTCGGATTGAAAGTTGTCTGGTGTAACCGTTACGGACAAGGGCAAGAATTCCTTCCTGGAGCTGCGGATGTCGAGGTCTCGACGCTGGAGGAAATCCCCGGTATTTTGGGCATCCAGGGCTGAAGGGGCTTCGTGATGTGTCCAAGGGGTTCCTTCTCAGGTACTGCTACCGAAGAGCCTGTGCCATGATGGTCTTGAATTGGCTTAAATCAAGAGGTTGAACATTCAACGGGACCTGAGCGAGATCAAAGGAGGAGAGAATTTCCTCTTCAGATAGCGGACCAATGCCTGGTTTCGAGGGTCACTACTAATGTCAACTATATTTGCTTAACTCTCTCTCCGTGAAAACGAGGAAGTTACGTACTCCTTGCCAATGTGAGAAATCCCGATGTGGCCGTAGTGTATAACGAAAATGAAGTAAGCGTTTGTGAGAGTCGCGAAGCGTAGTCTCATAAAATGATTTGAATATGTTAACTCGCATGCGGAGAAAACAGTAAGATGTCGAGCTTCCTGTTGAGCAATCCTCCGCCCCTCGCACGAGACGTTTCGTCTGCCTCAATCCTCGATGATTTTGACTTGCCTGGCAGAGGAACCGCCGGAATCATCGGAATACACACTTACAGTGATGAACTGATCCTGTTTTCTGATGCGAACTGGTGGACGACGCTCTCCCATGCAATCCTTGAACGAAACCCTGATATTGAGGTTACGAGTTTAAGGAGTAAGCATGGTAAACCATGTAAGGTGTTACATGTGAATAATCATGCTTTTTCTCATAATATATACTAAGAGAAAAAGCATGATTATTGAACCAAGCTGCGCTTGGTTCTACACCATTTTTACCCCAAAAATTTGTTTTTCCTGTTTTTCGGTATTTTCCACATTTCAGGGTATATTTATTCCTTCCAGGAATCAGTTCATGGGAGAGCGCCGCCCAAGGGGCGTGTGACTCCCGATAGGGAGGAGCGCCGGGGGCTTCATACGAAAACGCAATCATTCTAATTCTCAATCTCATTCAATGGGAGAGCGCCTGGGTCACTGCACTTCTCAACTTCAATCAATGTGGGAGCGTCTTCGCACTTTCGCGGAGAGCGCCTTCGTGCCGAGTACATGTAAATCAATACCATCATATACCGGCGAGATCAGGCTTATCGCCTCAGTTCTTGCCTTGGTGGTATTTTGTATCCCCCTGTATCGGTTCCAGGTGTTTTTGATAGGAATCGCATTCATTGCCAAATCCTTACCCAGAGCCACTTTATATTCTTTGTCGTTGAATGAGTGGATGTTAATATCGATGATGTGAATAGATAATATGTGGAATCTATTCAGTTTCCAGAAAATGGGTAGAGCAAAGTCTTATTCCTCCGTCTCAAGTGAATACGAAACTCAATAGAAAAGCAGGAGGAGGGGCATCATGGATGTTGATAGCGGCAGAGTTATCAGGTTTCCAGGTACGCCGGAAGGGGTGAAGCCGAAGGCTATTCGCCAAATCACCAATATCGATGGCATGAAGTATTACACCGACCAGCAGATAAAACTCCTTCGGCGCACCGTTAGGGACAGCGCAACTTTAGACCTGGAGCGTGGTCAGCTTACTGCGGTGAGAGAATGGATGGCGGTTGACCTTATCACCTCTTCCGGCATTCGTGTGTCTGAAGCCGCAAACATCCGTTGTGGAGACCTCAAGGCGGGTTATGGGGAAAGCGCCTTATTCGTGCGTGACGGTAAGGGTTCTAAAAGTCGGACAGTGCAAATACCGGATGCATTGAAAAGACATCTCAAACAGTTCGTTGTATGGAAGGCGAGCAGGGGCGAGCCGACAGGTCCGGATGATTTTCTGTTTATGGGACAGCGAGGACCATGGACAGCGCAGGCGATTCAATTTTTGGTGAAGAAGTACCTCAAAGCGCTCGGGCTGTATGAAAATGAAAAATCCGTCCATGCTTTGCGCCATTCCTATGCTGTGGAGTTTTACCGGCAAGAACGTGATTTACGAGCATTGCAGAAGCAGTTGGGCCATTCTTCCATCGAGACGACTCAAATCTATGCTGACGTTACCGCGCAGGACATCCAAAAACAGATCAGAGGACTTTGGGGATAATGAGAGCGTCGGTCACAGAGAGGCCATGTGCGGAACCGCTTACGTCAGCGAGCGATTGTCTCGTTGCTGAAAACAAACGATAGCCCCCCTAAAATCCTTGCATCTCAGCTCTTCTTCCTCTTTGACGTAGAACCCCGCATAGATACCATCACAGACAATATGACAGTCGAAAACGTTCTTGTGGCTGTAGGAAAGATTTTACATTCCAAGCAACGGCTCCAGGAAGATGTCGGCGAATGGGCACGTGATTTATTCAAGCAAGCTGGACTTCCTTTCGTTGGCGCCGGCAGCATCGACATTGAAGAGAACTCCGATCCGCCGTCCGCTCTTTCCGTTGTTTCTTCTCAACCGGCAACTTCGAAGCCCCAACCTTCACCAACCCCGCAGAAAAGACGGACCCGGCGCATTTATCTGAGCCTGGCGATTCAATATCTCGAAAAAGGCTCCTGCACGCATCGAGGTCTGGTGGATTCAATAATGAAGCAGTATCCAGCCTTGAATAGGGAAACAGTATCAACCTTTGTTTCTGACGTGCAAAATCCCCGATACTCGCCAATCAAGGACCGGAAGGTAGTCAAACAGGCTGATGGAACATTGGTATTTGAGGACAAGATAAAACCCACGCTCACGGTGATTGAAAATCCAAACTTCGCTAGGACTGAGACCGACACGGAACCAGTCACCGATATTGAAAATCAGGCGACTTCGTAATGAGGTAATGTATGACCAAAGCAGCAGCGCACGTTCGCGTATCGACAAGCGGTCAAATCGATGGGGAATCCCTCAACACACAGCGCTTACAAATCAAGGATTACTGCACATCGAGAGGCTGGGAACTGGTCAAAGTGTACGAAGACGCTGGCATATCCGGCACGAAGGACGACAGGCCAGCGTTACAGGCTCTGCTTTTGGCAGCTAAAGCAGGAGAAATCGACGCTGTTGTTGTTCGAGACCTATCGCGCTTCGGTCGTTCAGCAAGGGATTTACTCAACAACATCCAAACACTGAAAGATTGTTCGGTAACTTTTATCAGCATCAAGGAAGGCATTGATGGAAGCGGTCCCTATGGTCAGTTTATGTTGACTATCTTGGCGGCGATATCCCAGCTTGAGTTGGAAATGATTACCTCCCGCATGCGTGAAAACCGGCTTGCTCGCTGGCGAGATAGGCGGATTTTCTGTGGGAAACCTCCGTTCGGGTATAGATGGAACACCAAAGAGAAACGGATTGAGATCGTTCAAGACCAAGGCGAAGTTTATTCCCGCGTAGTAAAAGAATACCTGGACCTGGGCAAATCGTTGAATGACATTAGCCTTTCACTCAATGAAGAAGGAGTCCCGACGCGCAACAATGGTTCCTCTAAATGGTCCAGCGGCACTATCTCCAAAATACTCAAGGGCGCTGATTACTGCGGTGAAATCACGGTGAATAAATTTATCACCGATGTGAAAGGCAAGATCATCGGAAACCGTCCAGAAGCTGAGCACATCGTCTTCGAAGCTCCACCGTTGATAATGCAGGACAGATGGGACGAACTTCAAAAACGCCTCAATAGCGCCAATGTCCGTAGCGGTAGGCCATCGAACGCTGCAAAAGAGTTCATGCTCCATGATTTATGTCGATGTGGCATATGCGGGGCCAAAATGCGCTCCGATTATGGAAATCGCCGCGTGGATGGTACTCGTTCCCGTCATTACTCCTGCTACTGGCACAAGACTACTCCAAAGCTCCGTGAAATCAAAGGCCACGAGAAATGCCCATTACCGCTCATACCGGCAGAACTTCTTGAATGGCAAGTTTTCTACGTTGAACTGATGAGACAGCTTGGGATTGAACCTGAGCACTATAAACCTCTGCTCGATGCGCAACATAAGTGGGACAGCAAAATTGAGAGCCTGGAGAAGACGGTCAGCAATGTTAAAGCCAGCCTGAGAAGGAAAGAAATCGCCTTGCGGAATCTGGACAGTCTGCTTGAGCGCGATGGTTTTGACTCCGCCGACTACTTCAAAAAGCGTAATGGTTTCCTTGAGGAGTTAAATTCTCTTGATAATAAATTGAGAAATACTCAGAAAGAGCTTGAAGAACTCAGGAACAGAAAAATCGACGAAGCCGAGTTCGCCAAAAGGGTATCCGGGACTGACCCCTTCAAAGCATTGACCCACAAAATCATGAACTTGTCCTTTTCCGGTAAGCAACGGCTCCTTCATGGCCTTCTCGATGGGCCGATAGTGGTTGGTCGTTCCACACTCAATCCACACCATAAACTTGATCCTGAAGATGAAATGATGGAGATACTGGAAGGGATCGAAATGACTGTTCGTCATAACTATCCGTTATTATTATACTTTATTCCTTAATAGGTCATTCTAAAATCGTTGTGATGGTTTCAGTCATTGGGGAACCACCCTCAGGAGGTACCGGAATTTTGTGGTGTGGAATTCCTCCCGACCCCTCCCCGGTGGTTTCATCCACGTCAAGAATTATAACACCTAAAATTTCTTGGATTATCGCTGGGTTATATTTCCAGTTTATTGCAGTCCAACCGTTGAGGGCATTACCCTCTTCTGAAACGTCGAGTGGACCAAGGGGAGTGACCTCGATTTCGCCGTCTACCAGTCCCTTTAACAGCCGGCGCTTCTGCTCGACAGGCAGGGCCACGAGTTGCCTGAACAGCTCCATGATTTTATCCTTGTCCGCTGCGAGCCGGACGAAATTCTGTTCGCTCTCAAAAAGCTGCTGGTAGCGGTTGTGCTCACGTTCGGCTTCGGCTAATTCCCGTTGGAGGTTCGCTCTTTCCAGGTTCAGTTCATTGTTCCTTGCGATGTATTTATCAGGATCATAATCTTTCCTGTATTGTGTGCGGTCGTTGTTTGTCATCGCGGTCTTGTTGGAGGCGATGGATATTTTGATATTTTCTACTCGCTGACGGGACTTATCCAGGTCAATCGCAATGGAAGGGTTCACCTTGTCCTCATATTTTCTTTCCCAATCCATACCAAGCTTGAGACGAAGGCGAAGTTCAAATAGGTGGGAATCCATGATTGCCGCTGGGATGGGGACCATTTCACAGAGCTTCTTGCCCTTAATCTCAGCCGCGCGTTGACTCTTTCCATTCCAGTAGCATTGATAATAGCTATGGCACTTCCCGGCTTTGTTTCGGCGAGTATGGCGCAAGCGCATGGTCGAACCACAAATCCCACACCGAAGGAGACCGTCGGCGATGTATTTTTGACTTTCAGGGTTAGGAGCACCTGCATTGTTCTCACGGGCTTTATCCAGTTTCTTTTGTAAATCCTGCCAATCTGTCGGAGTAATCAGCGGGTCGCAGTCGTGATAAACCCATTCGCTTTCAGGTTTCTCACCAATGACTTCACCCTTGGCGTTCGTTATGTGCTGGTTGACAATATACGTGCCCGTATAACACGGATTTCGAAGTATGCGGTGCACTACGCTATCACCCCATTTTGTTCCTGAACGAGTTGGAACATGGTCGTCCTGGAGACCTTTGGTGATAGTTGGGATGGATTTATTCAAATAGATGTACTCTTTGAAAATCCTCTCCACTATCGGCTTCTCAGCCTCGACGGTCTCAACCCGCAATTCTTGCGCATTCCAGCGGTACCCATAAGCCGTCTTCCCTGGAAAGTATTCCTTCTTCTTTCGCTTTGCATCTCTACCACCCTGAGTGCGTTCTTTAATCGTCTCCAACTCGAATTCGTAAATACTGGCTAAGATGTTTAGCAGCAACTCGCCGGTCTTGTCGCGGTTTGCGGTGTCTATCCCGTTGTCAATGGCGAGGAAGGCAATCCCAAGTTCCTTCAATCTTTCCGTGTTCTGTTTGAGATGGAGAAGGTTGCGTCCAAACCTGGAAATGTCCCAAACAATGACGGCATCAAATCTCTTCTGCTCAGCGTCAGCTAATAGTTCCTGGAGCGCGGGTCTTTCCATGGTCGCGCCAGAAATGCCAGGCTCTTTGTATATTTTGAGGAGGTTATATTCTTTTAACCGGGCTTGGAGTTCAATTTTTTCAGCCTGCCGCTCAAGGCTTGTCTTTTCCGGACTGGCTTGAGACGACGAACTAACGCGCGTGTAACCAACTGCGGTTTTCATGCCGTCACCCTCTCAACCCTTGGGGTAGCGTCGATTTGATTTTTGGAAAGCCAATTGAGAATAGTGCCAGGGTCTACGCCGTACCTTACTGCGACAAACGACTTGGTAGAACCATTCCGCAGTAAGGCAATGATTTCCGGCTTGTGTGCGTCTAGCCTTGACTTGCCAGGCCCCTTACGCCGCCCTAGCTGTATACCGTCGCGGCGTTTGGCCGCAAGTGATTCTTTAACGCGAAGACTGATAAGGTCACGTTCGATTTCTGACATCATTCCCGAAATAGAGAGGAAAACCTTGCTCTCTATTGAGGAATCAAGGCTCCATGAACCCTTCAATGCGAAGACAGATATATCACGCTTTTTGCAAAATTCCATGATTTCGATAATTTGGGACAATGACCTGGCAAATCTGGAGAGTTCATTGACAATTACGACATCACCCGGCTGTAGTTGCTCTAGAATTCGCCCCAGCCCACGCTTGCGCCAATGAATGGTTCCACTGATTTTTTCCTCAATCCAATCGACAACTCCAAAGCGTTTCTGGTTGGCGAAGGATAGGATTTCACTCTTGAATTTCTCCAGGTCCTGCTCTTCGGTGCTCACACGTAAATAACCGATTACTCTAGCCATTGCTAATACTCCTCCGGTAAGATAATCGTTGTCGCCGATCTCAACCCGTGGGTGTCTTCACCTTCGCTATTATCTTCGCCTTCGCATTCTGTGATAATCCAAAATCGACCTTTCGATTTATCGTGTGGATTTATCCAGTACGAACTCAACAGCCTGCCGCCATCGTGCGTCGCAGCGTCATTTAATTTCCAATCGCCGTGTGGTAAGGCGTCTCCCCAGTCGCAACGGAGATGTTTTCCGAAACATTGGAGTATACGTTCGCCGGGGACTGCGGCTAATACCCCAGGAGTTGCAAGAAGTCGCCCAGGTGAAAAAGATTTAGCTTCCATTTATACGCCCCCTCCAAGGCAGGGACGGCCCCGTATGGAAACCGCCCAGACAAAAGCTACTCAGCCGGTTGCTCGGGTTGTGCTTCCGTGGGCTGTACTTCCTCGACGGCTGCCTGCGTTATAACAAGACGATCCGCAAAGATTAGTTTCTGTGTGAGGGGATGAACGACTGCAACCCTGGGCGTAAAGTGACTATACCTCACGTTCTTGACATCAGTGAGGAAAGTCTCGATGCCGCTTTTTTTGACGACAGGAAACTTCTCCAGGACGAGTGCTACGAGTTCTTTCTTATCAAGGTCCCCAATTTCCAGATGGTTCTTCACGGTCTCGATATAGGGCCTCTTTGAAATACGTGGAGGCTTTGGTGCCGGTTCTTCTTTTAATACTTCGACTTCTTTGACTTCTTCTGACGGAACTTCTGCCTTTGTATTAACCTGGCCTTCGAAAACCTGAGCCTCCGTCCCCTCGACTATGGTCGCCGGAACTTCCTGACTTTCAACATGTGCAACGTCAACTTGAATTTCCATCACATTCCCCTTCTTGGATTTGCGATTAGCTGCCAACTCGCGAAAAGCTACGTCCGGCCTGATTGTTCCTTTCGTTGCCATTTCCCTTCTCCTTTGTCTATTCAAGTATCCGTGAATATTAGATAAATCGTCCATCCGTTAATTTTGTTATATGTGCTTGTAACACAAATCACAAGCATTATTTTGGGGATAAGGCGGCAAAATATAACTTTCCCTAAAAATAATTTTATGGAAAGAAAACCGTACCTTACACATTAAAATAGGGGAAATCATGGCATGAAAAACAACCGATTTTGTTCATGGAGAATGGAATGAAAATGGGCGTATTCGTTCACTCCTTCGCCAATCTTTATATAAGGAGGGACGGGTCAGAGATTTGTGGTTTACCGAGAACGACCCGTTCCTGCAATCTTCTGCCTTGGGAGAGGAATTTCTTCAAGGTTTGACACAGATGGGCCGTTTCATAACTATAGGCCAAGGGGTCATTCGCGGCATTATTTGGTCTAATCGACACCACTACCAGGAGGGCGAGAGTTGGCAGACACCGATTTACCATCAATACCTGGGGAAATGCCGGAAAGAACAGACGGTGGCAAGATTGCGTCTTTTGACCAGGATGATGAGAGCCTTGTTTTCGATGAAGACCCCGTTATTCACAAGGCAGTCAAGTTCATTCGAAAACAAGTCAGAACTTCAATACTGGCTACCGCATTGAAAATAGGGTACTACGTTCTAAAAGAATACTACCATGATAGCGCGGGCGAAGCGCGGTCCAGAAAACCCGAAAAACACGCAAGTTTCCGTAAACTTTGTGACAATAAATATCTTCCCCTATCAAAATCCAGTCTCAACGAAATGGTGAGACTTGCTGTGCAGGACCGCGTTTTCCAGCGCAATAACATGGAAGAGAGTGTTGCCGGGCTTACATATTCACACCTTAACGAAGTCGCAAAGCTCCCGAGCCTTAACTCCAAAAAGAAACTTGTGGCTGAAATCAAGAAAGACGGATTGTCGGCGAACAAAACAGCCGAACGTGTCAGGGAAATAAGGAAGAAGCAGCAGGAGAAGGAGCCTGACGTGCACATCCTGGACAATAGTCAGCTCACTCGGTTGCAGGATTTGCTTACTACTTTTATGTCGTTCGGATTGAACCTTGACCTCACCAACCTTCCAGAACCGTTATCTGATAGACGGAGGCAATTAGGGGATAACGTGACGCAAATCCTGCAAGAGCTTTGGACCGTCCGTGTAATGTTCAAGGAGCTTGACAAGTTTTTAACTGTCCAGGTGGCTGGACAGTTAAATCCGGACGGAGAAGGCGAAGAGGAACCGAGCAATTCTGACTGATGGCGCGGATCTAGACGAAAATGGCTCACTTTCCCACCGGCCCATTGTTGGCAGTAATGGAAAATCCATCATTTCACTTTCATCGCAAGCTTTCGAGCGCAAGGTACTGTTCGAAATCCTGCCCCTTAAACCGTATGTAACTCCACTCCTCACCTTGCTCGGTGGTGCTGGCTTCCTTGATGTCACGTTTCAAGATTTCTACCAATGCGCGGATATTCATTACGAAGGTTAGATTGCCATGGTATTCAAGCAGGATATCCCGGTCAAAATTCGTTCGATGTTTAGGAGATTCCACCCGCAAGTGGTTGGCTTTCAAAGTAATTAAGAACTGGTCTTTGTCGGCTCCCTTGCTTCTTTTCGCAGCCGCAAGCGCCTCCTCTAGAATCTTTATTATATTTCTTCTTCTCCCTTCTTGATGGATATCCAGTATAGGATGGACGTATGCCGCATTTCGAAATCGTTCAACGTCGTGGGGTTCTTCCAACATGCGACATGCCAGGAATAATTCAGCGGTCCGAATTTCAACTTTCTTAGCCTTTTGATTTTTTAGAGACTTGAAAATGGCCCAACCATTTTCCACAGCGTACTCACCGGGTTTAGATTTGAAGATTTTCAATGCTTCCGTTCCCCGGAGAAGCACGCTGGCACCCATTGGTAAAGATGTCTCCGGCAGTAGAAAGCATTCAAGGCGCGCCGGGTCATATATTTCAAGCTTATTCTCATTCCAGTGCAGGCGGACTTTCCGCAGGTCTTGTGTCCTAGCTTCCAAATACCCGAGACAATCATCCAGCTTAGCCAGGAAATCGCGCCCAAGCTTCTTCCATGAAACTGAACCGGGTTGAGGAAGTCCGGGAACTGATGAAAGGATTGGGTTCTTGGCTACATCGTCCTTCCCTCCCCTGGGGCGTAGAATATGGACCCACCTATTGTCAGCGGTCATCACAAGTTTCTCGTCTTTGATGCGCGCAAGATTGTCATTCAGTTCCTCAGCGGGCACCGCTCCATCAATGGTCAATCCTGGAGGAACATGCGTCATAAACGCGATATAGCCGTTAAAGGTAAACGCCCACTCATCCCTGAATAGGTAGCAGCCGCTTTGCTGGACTACCGACTTGTCTTTTTTCGTAGTGGTCAACCCTGGTTTAAGTAGTCCGAGGGTCCACTTCAACTCGTTTCTATCGACATGCATGCGTTTCTCCATAGATTGCGCCTCTCCACTGGACTCCATGAGCTTTATTAAGCGCCGCCGTGCTTTCATTTTTTTAATTTTACCATGTGGAGCGTATTTGCACGTTTCGTAACTGATTAAAGACTTAACAAACTCGTTAAAATACCGGACATTGAGGAACTGAGCCAAAGAGACAAAATCACCCTCTAACGCCCCCGGCGGAAGTTCAAGGTCAGATAAGTATTCTTCCATGTACTTTCGTTCTTCGGGCTCGCCAAGCGCCGATGGAGTAAACTGCAGAGGGGTTTCAGATGAATAATCGTATTTCACTTCAATCGGGTATTGGCGTGTCTTTGATAGTCTTTCCCTTAGACGAGGCAAATTTGCAATCCTCTTTACCCCTTGGTCCCCCCATGTTCCGCTGTCAACACTAAACCAAGGGAACATCCGCATCATATCGAAGCCGGTCGCAGCGAACCCGTGAAATTTCACCTTTGGACGGCCAGTTTTTTTATCTGTGACATAGGGCATACACTGGTGAAGCCATTCCATCTTTTCCTCTTGCGTGCGGTCGTTCCCCGGCGACAAGCCGATGTAAGGCAGTTCCATTTCATTCACCATCAGTTCCAGCCATTTCCAGTCTTCGCCCTGGTGGAATGTGTGAATGACTTTGTCCTTCGGAACGCCGCCGGCAATCATAGTCTTGTAATTTCTAAGTCCTTCCGCAGCCGACGCTTCGACCTGGTCAGGAGTTGGCGGTCGATTTGGTTTTCCCGGAATTACGTCAAGGTTGGCGATAAAGTCAATTGCCTTGTCGTACTCGCGACAGTATTCGATATAAGCGTCAAGGTCGATTGGCTCCTCATTGGGGTCCTTGCTGTTCCAAACACTGAATGCGCCGGAATCCAACAACATCATGCCATAATCCCTGCGATGGTCTTCGAGATAGTGGCGGGTACGTTTTCGGGTGTTCCGTGTGTAAAAATACGAAACAAGCCGGTTCTTTATTTCTCCCCTTAGCCTCTTATCTTCCAGGTCGTAATCATAATATCCAGCACAGTAATAAATCATGGCATTCATGGGCCTCCTCTGAATCTTCTCGTTTCAATATGTTACTGTGATTTCACAGAAGAAACAAGCCGGGAGGCATTGGGCAGAACAAAGGGGAAAATTCAAGGAATCAAAATCCCATGATTACTCTCACCGACATTCCCGTTCCGGGAAATTTATTGGTGTAAACCCACCTCGCTTCGCTCGACTTTATTGGCGAGTATTCTCTTTTGTCGTCCTTCGTCCTCCTATTTTTACCACTTAAAAACCAATAGCGTTTTTTCATAACGTTCCCCTCTCCTCTTAAGAGGAGAGTAGGGATAACGCTATGGTCAAACACAAGCGCAATAAGCATTTGATAGCATTTTCACGGGTCTTATAGCAAAAAAATCCAAACACAACAAAATCAAGGACTTATTAAACGATAACGCTACAACGCTAGTCATTACAGTTCTCCTTGCTCCACTAACTCACGCCTAATTTTCCGGCAATGGTCTTCACCTGCTCCCGAAATTTTAGCAGCCTCTTTGAGGGAATATGAAACAGGATTATCCATAAAGTACTTTTTTGCTTTATCTCCTTTTCCTGACTTCTTCTTCCAGTCACCTTCAAAGTCTCTTTCCTCTTCGCCTTCGTGAACAACTATACCAGGCTTGTTTTTCATCCATCTAGAGTCTATATAAGCAACTCCACATTCAAGGCATTGCAGAATTTGGATATTAGGCATTTTTGAGCCTTCTCTCGGAGGCATTAGGTAGTTAAGCCTAACTCTATTTAACTGTTCGTCTTCAGCCTTTTTATTCAATCCAATAAATGCGGTAACATGTGCGTATTTCGTTTTGCTTTCACTAAAATTTTTCAAAGCCAACCAGTCTTTTTCATAGCTCTCGGCGTCTGCCTGGGTAACCATAATTACACACGCTCTATATTTTTGGGAGAGGTGTCTGCCTGATTTCCATTTTTGATTTTCCTGATGTCTCACGTCCAATTTCATATTTTCAGCTAGCATAATATCGGGGTAGTCAATTAGTATTACGTCTGGTATGAATCCTTCATTTGCTTCCCATTCCTTTAGTTTCCGCTCTATCTCAGAGAAGGTAAGGGTGGACGTAGTGTAGTAGGCTTGTTTCAGTTTAGATTTGAAGCGTCTTTCCATCAGTTTTGCTTGCTTACTGATTGCTTCTAGCGCCAATTCCTTAGTTAGATTGTGGAGCCGTCTAACTTCGGTATTTCCTTCAAAGTCCATTGGATAGTTCACATCTATATATTCTTGGAAGTCTTTACCAGGCCGTTTGCGTTTGCGTGGTAAGTGTGTGTAGTGCTGGGCTATTCTGTAATAGCGTTGGCTCTTTGTCATGTCTCCTGCCTCAAACAATGCCACACTTCGCCCATAGCGTAAGGCTTGATATCCTATGTCAGATAGTAAATATGATTTCCCCGCTTTTTCCTTAGCCAGTATGCCTATTAAGGATTCACGGTATAGTTGTTCCCCAAGGAATTCGCCAAAGACGCCGGGGAGTTCAAACAGGACTTCTTGGTTGTCATTATTAAATGCTTCTTCCCATCCAACTAGGTCATTGAAAGGGTCTTCACCGGTCTTATCTCCTCCTTCAATTGTGATTGGTTTGAAATTGTTTATCAAGCGCAAAGCTTCTTCACGGTTATTTGCCTCTCGTGCTAGCTTCAGATTCTCTTCCAATAGCTCAAGTTCTTTTTTATTTGCGAAGTCAAGAGCGTTTTCAACTGCAAATTGAAGGTTGAATTCTTTTCTTTTCTCCCATTCGCCGGATAATTTGGTAAGCTGTTTCTTTATATAGTCCTGCTCCGGGTCGTCCGGGTCATCATCAGGGTAATTGTCAACATAAATGTCAAGTATGTGACTTGAAGGAGCATCATTGTATTGCCTAAAGAAATCACGGCACCAGCGATATAATTTCTGGCCGTATGAATTGGCGAAGTGGTGGCCTTTAATGAAAGGGGTGGCTTCTAAAAATTCTTTCGAAACTATCAGGTAGGTTAGAATTTTGCATTCTTGCGTACCATCAAATTGTCTTAACTTCATTTTAAATTTTCCTTTCTCATTCAAGAAAGGCGCGTTACTTGGTGTTCTTCATTGGTTGAAATGTTATTGAGGTAAAAACATTCTATATTATCAATGCAGTTCCTTCGCGCCAAAATAATTTTGAGACGAGCTGATTTCCAATGGTCAACTCGTCTGTTCCTTGTAAGTGCTGCTAAGCTTCTATGTGTTTCAGGAATGCACCCATCTCGCTGGTGATTTTCAGCCGTATGAGCCGTTCTGCCGTCTCCCTGCTTACAAATGTTAGCGCCCGGCCCAATGGCCACACAAAATCGACATGCCCGGCCCTCCTCCAGTTATAAATCGAGGCCGTGCAAACGCCCAGCGCCTGTGCCAATGTTTGAATTTGGACGAAATCTTGCCCGTCAATTGTGATGAAATTCATTGTCTATCTCCTTCCTTGTGATTGTTAATCTTCGTTAATGTTTTATGACAGGGCAAAAATTCACTTCTCTACCTCTCGACTCAACCTTTCATTCAACCTCTTCAATTCAACCTCTAGGCGATATGGTGGATATCCAATATGTCTAAAACATGTACGATATATGAACCTATTGAATGGAGGTAATGATGAGCAGTTGTCAAATAACGGGTATTCCCAAGGAAGTTTGGCGAGCATTTAGGCGTTTGTGTCTTGAGGAAGGCATTTCAGCGAACAGGAAGCTAGTGCAAGTTATTGAGGCAATGGTAATGGAGGCGTTCGATGGCACAATTGAGGAACGCAAGTATACCATGGACAATTAAAGCGAAAGGGGTTAGCAAATGAAAGACGACAAACGGAAAGAAATGAAACCGAAGCAGGAAGAGGCCAAACCGGGCAAGCAGGAACGTGTTACCGAAAAACTCTCCATTAGCGTCCCTGTCCAACCGCTTCTCCGTCCGACAGGGTTAATGACCAACATCGGTCAACGAGTCCGTCTCCTGTTACGCGACGGCACCGTTGTAGTGGGATTTTTGCAAAAACGGCTATGGAATTATGTTCATTTGCTGAACGTCGAAGAAATTGGGCGAGATTTCAAGTTGACGGCGGACTGGTGTGACGTTGAGCTTTCGAGCATTGCACGGGTTTATCCAGCCACCGCTAAGGCCCAGCAAGTTCAACGGTCATAGCACCGAAAAGCAAATGAATGTCCGCTACGTATTTTCGCGTGACCACCGGGACAATATGGAAGGACCGTTGAACAAATCCGGGGAAAACGCTTGATAATTTAGGGGCTATCGGCGGTTGTGAGTTCATATTACGCTGAAACCGAAGAGTGAGCGACAATCCAAAACCACGTAAGCCCTTCCCAGTCCTCCGGAACTGCAAACCAAAATCTGCCACCTCTCAGCCGTTTACTGGACCTTCCCCATATCCAAACACGGGTTTTCAGAACAGCCCGATTACGCTGAGAGCAAGGTTCTTAAGAAATTTGTTTCAACGAGTTCTGTGACTGGAACCACCGGATTCGAATCAGCGGTCGTTCTTAACCAGCAACTGTCCAGACATGCTGTGGAACAAAAGTGGAATAAGTGACCTGGAGGGCGGCGAAATTGCTTTCTCCTCCCGTTTTCATTTTCAGCGAATGCGGGAGTTGATCCCAGGGACTTCAACATCAGGAAGACTGTCTGAGGAATATTTTTGTATGACAAAAGTTAAGATTTGTGACACACAAAAACCGGGCTCTCATGATGAGGTGGAAAAATCTTGGCAAGAGGCGGTGAAAGATGAATCCTGCCAAGAAGCTAAAAAAGGAATTCCCCGTTTTCGACGAGGGAAATCGCGTCTAAGTCCCCTTCTTTTAAAAATAGGTTCTTAATTTTGTCTTGTTTTGACGCCGCTAAATTGATCCAGCAGCCATTACGCTCCATCATTATTCCGAGGATATTTTCCTCCTCAACGCGAAATCCAGCTTGCTGCGCTTTTCTGAATAAATCACGTGCACCAGTCGATTCGCGAAGCATTTGCTTCACTTCCTTAAAACTCCTCTTGTCCATGTAGCTAGCGAGTAGATCCTCACCGTCATCGCTGCCCGTTTTGGTAATTTCGGCAAGTTTTTTTTCCGCCACCTGGCGTATACCGTGACTGCTGTTCGTTTTGGCAATTTCGGCAAGCACCGCTTGGTCAGTGAGGTTTTTTACCGCCTCCCTGCGCACATCGCTCTCACTGTCCGTTTTGGCAATTTTGGCAAGCACCGCTTGGTCGGTGAGGTTTCTTACCGCCGCCTTGCGCACAATGTAATGGCTGTCCGTTTTGGCAATTTCGGCGAGCAGTGCTTGGTCTTGGTCAGTGAGGTTTTTTACCGCCTTCTCGCGCACCTGCCAATCGCTGTCCGTTTTGGCAATTTCGGCGAGCAGTGCTTGGGCAGTGAGTTTTCTTACCGCCACCTTGCGCACAAGGCTCTCGCTGCCCGTTTTGGCAATTTCGGCGAGCACCGCTTGGTCGGTGAGTTTTGCTATAGCCCCCGTTTGCCCCGTTTTGGCAATTTCGGCAAGCACCGCTTGGTCGGTGAGTTTTGCTATAGCCGCCTCGCGCACATAGCTCTCACTGTCCGTTTTGGCAATTTCGGCGAGCAGTGCTTGGTCTTGGTCAGTGAGGTTTTTTACCGCCTCCCTGCGCACATCGCTCTCACTGTCCGTTTTGGCAATTTTGGCAAGTACCGCTTGGTCGGTGAGTTTTTCTACCGCCTCCTTGCGCACATCGCTCTCACTGTCCGTTTTGGCAATTTCGGCGAGCAGTGCTTGGGCAGTGAGTTTTCTTACCGCCACCTTGCGAACAAGGCTCTCGCTGCCCGTTTTGGCAATTTCGGCGAGCACCGCTTGGTCGGTGAGTTTTGCTATAGCCCCCGTGAGTTTTTCAAACGCCACGGTGCGCACCCGCCAATCACTGTCCGTTTTTGCAATTTTGGCGAGCACCGCTTGGTCGGTGAGTTTTTCTACCGCCGCCTTGCGCACGAGCCAGTCGCTATGCATCCACTTTGGGCGAAAGAAATTATTAAATAAATTCGCTAATGACATAAGGTTAAGCCTCCATAACGAAAGATTTTACGCGGTAGCCGGTCAGTTACCGCCATAGCCTTTCAAACCTTGCCGGATTTGTCGCCGTGTAAATCACCGTATGCCGGATGTCGCGGTGTCCTAGATAATCCTGAATTAACCGCGTGTCCGCGCCCTGATCGGACGCTGGCATACCGTCACTCAAAGTTATGAACGGTACAATGTGGGCTGCCCCTGCAACGCGGATCGGCCCTACCCCTGGTTTCTCGTAGAAGAATCTCATTGTTTCCGGGATTCTTCTCTCATCTTTCAATGATGCGATCTCCACCTCACTTGAGGTAAGGAGGTAGGCGGGTATCCATACCTGATCTCCTGTTTTCCTCGATGTGAGCCAGAACATATTGTTGGGGCCGTCCTTCTCCGCCTTCTTTATCAATGTGACTGCTTCGCCGAAGGCGAGTTTGGCTTCTCCCCCTGCGGGCACCCACTCCTTACGAGGCTGTGCCCAGTACTCCTTGACACGAACGTAGGCCGTGCCGCCTTCAACCAACGCACGCGGCTCCATTTTCTTTGTTTGACATCCTGTGAGGCAAAACACTCCGCTTCCTAGCGCGACCACTCCCAGAACAGCGCTCACTCAGAATTTAAATTTCATCTACTCCCTCGTGCCCAACAGCTTGTTCAAAGTATTTTTAGCGTGAATTACGGTCATTTCTTTTTAAGACACAAGCATATGTACTTGATAGCATCACTTATGTCACCTTTTGTTACGCTGTCAGATTCAAAAACAATATTATTTAATTGGTCTATAGCCGCCTCCCTGAGGCGCCCTGAAATCGTCAATTTATCTACGATCTCGAACAACGTGTCCCTGCACAGGTTTTCACCAACGGCCTGTGCTACATAACCAAGATACAAAAACGGTCCTTCCAGTGTCGGTTCACCAAGTGAAAGCTGTAATAGCACAGATCGTAACCACCACATTACAGCCCCTCTAACGTTACGTAGGAAGTATTCAAGTGTGGCCCGCTGGTTACATAGAGATGCCTTGCTGATAGCGCTCTTCAGCCCTTCATTTATTACATCGATTGCAAGATCTATATTGCCCTGTTTTCTGGCAATGATCGCCTTCCAATTATACAAAAAGTCAAAATCTTTATATTCATCCCACACCATCGACAACTTATCAAGGGCTAATGAATAATCCCCTCGATTGCCTAACTCTGTTACGGCCACTAGGTCAGGGATGTTCTTATAGAACCTAGGTTCAAATCTCTCAGTTAACCCGTGATTGAGGCATTCGTTGACAAAGGTTTTATTGGTACGAGATGGAGTAGATGTCTCATGGACCGGAGAAATAGTAGTACTCCCCAACTTAACAGCTTTCGAAATGTATTTTGAATATATGGATTGCACCACATCGCCAGAACTCTCCTTTAATTCTGTTATGGAGCCTCCAGCATCTAACAGCATTTCGAGCAGTTCGGCATTGGGACGGAAAACATTATTTACATAAAGCCATACAGCTGTCTTCCCATAATTGTTCCTTGCGTTGACGTTGGCACCGGCATGAATCAATGTCCTCACTGCATCGATTTTATCTTGCATAGCGGCACTTGCAAGCGGGCGCTCACCAGTTTTGTCTGTTGCCTCTACGTTGGCACCATACGAAAGCAACAGTTGCATCGCATCTATCCGACCCTGATATGCAGCTACATGTAAAGGCGTCTTTCCAAAAGCATTCTTTTGTTGCACGTTAGCGCTGGTTTCGTCAACTTGATTTGGCCCACTTTGATATTTTCATTTGGCCCATCCCCAAGCCTGTTTTTCAGTACGATCCCTGCTCCAGAATCGACGCCTCTGGTTTTTTAAAGACTTCTTGTCAG
>Ga0187864_10000712_pt1 | contig 35495 bp, 34 predicted proteins | sample June2016WEW_11_4_FD_132985 | JGI IMG/M metagenome (GOLD analysis project Ga0187864, IMG submission 132985) | Peatland microbial communities from SPRUCE experiment site at the Marcell Experimental Forest, Minnesota, USA - June2016WEW_11_40 | ecosystem: Environmental > Terrestrial > Soil >...
GACGAGTGGCGAGTGACGAGCGATGCACAACTTCCAACGAAAGGATCTCCTTATGGCCCTCAAGACCTCCCAGGAATACCTCGAAAGCGTAAAGAAGCTCACCCCTAAAGTTTACGTGGGCGGGAATTGGGTTTCGAACCTGCTGGACCATCCGGTCACCAGATCTATGGTAATGGCCAATGCCGCCATTTACGACCTGGCGCAGCAGGAGCCATTCCAAAGCGTGATGGTTGCCAAATCTCATCTCACCGGAAACCCGATCAACCGGAACGTTAACGTCTGCCGCAACAATCACGACCTGGACATGCGGCAGGAAATGGCCCTTCTTACCAGCCAGACGGTCGGCACCTGTAACTACCGTTGCGTCGGCTGCGACGCATTGAACGGCCTCGCCTCCACTACATGGGAAATGGACCGCACCCTCGGAACGAAGTACAACGAGCGCTTCAACAGGTGGCTTGCCGGTATTCAGGAGAAGGATCTGGCCGTTTCCGGAGCGATAACCGACGCCAAGGGCGACCGGAAAAAACGCCCGTCCCAGCAGGACGAACCGGACGTGTACGTGCACGTTGTCGAGAAACGCAGCGACGGGATCGTGGTCAGGGGCGCAAAGGTCAGCCAGAGCGGGGCGATAGGATCGCACGAAACGCTCGTTCTTCCCGGCGGGGCGCTCAAGGAGGGCGAGGAGGACTTCGCTGTCGCCTTTGCCGTCCCGAACGGATCTCCCGGACTGACTTACATCTGCCAGTACAATGCATACTCGGCCGAAAGAGAGATGGCCGAAGACGAATCGGAACTTGGAAACCCGGTATTCGGCCAGCGCGAGACCTCCACCATGGTTTTCGACAATGTTTTCATCCCCTGGGACAGGGTTTTCCTTTGTGGCGAAACGAAGTACTGCGGAAAGCTGATTACGAGATTCGCTAAAACGCACCGGATGAACTGCGGAGGGGCCTGCAAGGTGGGATTCGCCGACCTCGTAATCGGTGCGACAGTCATGGCAGCCGAATACAGTGGGGTAGAGAAGATACCTCACATCCAGGATAAGTTGACTGAAATGGTGCGGCTGAGCGAAACCTCCCACGCGTGCGCAATCGCAGCCGCGGCGAAGGGCAGGGAGGAACCTGAAGGCTCGGGCGTTTTCATGCCCGACGACCTCTTCGGCAACGTAGCCAAGCTTAACATAGCCCACGGCTTCTGGGAAATCATGAAGCTTGCGGGCGATATCGGCGGCGGCCTGGTTGTGACAATGCCACGGCTAAAAGACCTCGATCACCCCGAGGTCGGGCCTTTGCTCAAGAAATTCTTTCAGAGCGCAGCACCTGCGCGCAAGCGGCTCAAGGTCGCCAAATTCCTGCAGCATTGGACCGCCGGCCTGCACGGCCCGGGTACCTGGCACGGAGCGGGGGCGCCTCAGAGCCAGCGCGTAATGATTTCCTACCTCACCGACTTTGAGTCCAAAAAGAAGATGGCAAAAAAGCTTATGCGCATGGAAGAAGATTAGGCGGAGTGATGGACAATGAAAAAAACCAGGCGGCATGAAAGTAAACCTCGAAAACATAGCCGTCGTGCTACATGAGCCTCATTATCCGGAAAACATAGGCGCAGCGGTTCGGGCGGCCAAGAATATGGGAATCTCGCGATTCCTGGTCGTAAATCCGGCTGACTGCGATCTTACACGGATTTTAAGGATGGCCACACACCATTCAGAAGACCTCGTTTTGGGCATCGAAGTCCACGACCGGCTTGAAGAGGCGCTTAAATCCTTTCAATACGTGGTTGGAAGCTCCGCCCGAACGGGGTCTCACCGCCAGTTCGTGAAAAATCCCAGGCAACTTGCCCTGGAACTTATACCCATCAGCCAGAAAAACCATGTCGCGCTTGTTTTCGGCCCCGAGGCAAGTGGACTGGCCAATGAACATATCAGGTACTGCGATGCTCTGGTTACCATACCGACAGCCGAATTTTCTTCCATAAACCTGGCGCAGGCCGTCATGATAATGGTTTATGAGATTTTCACCGCCGCATCAGAAAAAAAGGAGGGGTTTACGCCGCGCCTTGCAACCCGGGGCGAACTGGAACCCATGTACGTTCAGTTGAGAGATACGCTGACGAAGATCAATTTCATAAACCCGGAAAATCCCGATTACTGGATGAAGAGCATCCGGCGGTTTTTCAGCAGAGTGCAGCTCCGCGGGCGTGATGTGCAACTGATTCGGGGCATTTGCAGGCAGATCGACTGGTACTGTTTCAGAAAGCCTGCAAATGCCCCGCAAGAAGAAAAGTAAAGGTCCCGGACCTTTCACCTGTTGCCCATCAGGCCTCCCGCGCACGCCCCGTCTCTGGTCATGGACAGGTCAGGGAGAGCGTCGAGAATGGCGGCAGTCGGCCTTCGCGCTACGCGGCGTATATCGCACAGGGTTGTTTATAAGTTTATCATACGAGGAAGTGAGGCGCCTGCTATTCGATCACTATCCTGTGATTCACGAGGGACATGCTGCGAATTCGCCCGTGGACTATTTTTTGCTCTCCGAAAATATTTTCGATCTTGATGCGGTCCCCGTCGCTCTCGACTTTGTCAACCGCCTCCAGGATGAGTTCCTCTTTGCCTTCCTTTACCAAGTAAGCATTTGCTTCACACATTATTGATCTCCTGATGAGTTGGATTCCAAATATAGCTCGAACTATCTGTAATACTAATACGGTTCGGGAGCGATATTCAATACCTTTGGAAGAGTCAAGGGCGAAGAGAGAAAAGGGAAAAAACGCACCCCTAATCCCTTGCCTCAGGTCCGCTGTGCCGCGCGGGTAAGCGGCAGGGAACTGCGGCGCAAAATTGGTGCAAACCGGCAGTTGAGCATTCCGTCGAGTTCATCTACAAAATTCTCAATTCGGTCAATCTTTGTTAAGAGCGCCGGATTTTCAATTCCTTTGGTTACAAACTGGAAAAAGAGCGTCTGCAGCTTCCAGGTCTCCGGCCAGATCGCCAATGCGCGGCAAAGCGTAAACAGCCGGAACAATCGCCCCGCATCTGCCCGGTCGAAGTTTAGGAGCAGCCTGGAAAGGACACTCACCATGAAACGCCCCAGCCTTTCGGAGATTTCCACGGGATAGAGCGAAACGCCCCATGATTTTGCCTCTTCCTGAAGTGAGTTGAGCCTGGCCATGTGCACCCGGAAAAAGAAGTCGGCAGAATCCCAGGGCGTATCCGCAGAGACGTGCTCAACCTCATGCATCATGATGTCTTCTACCAGGCTTTCCACCTGTTCGCTCAGCACACGCCGGATTGAAACCCGAAGATCGCCTGGAATCTTTATTCCCCATTGCCTGAGTGACAAGAGGAGTGGCTTGTACGTATTGAACAGGTTCCGCTGAAGATCCGTGTAGCTGCCGAGTGTTTTGCGGCTTATGTCCAACGCAATCGAGGCCCTCAGGTCCTTCAGAACGTCTTCGAGTCCGAAGTAAGCGGTCCCGAATTTTTCATCCAGCACGCGCACGATCTTGATCGTATTTTGTTCTTCGATGGAATCCTGGAGGGCGGCAAGAATGGATTCATACTCGCCCTCATTCAGATAGGGTTTCACCGAACATCGGAAATCGAGCCCGCCGAAATATGTCACCGCGTAAAGGAAATCCTCTGTATCCAGCGTTCTTTCGTCTTTAATGGAAACCAGGCCGTAGAGGCACCTCACCGGACTCGCCCCTAAATCCTCCTCCTTTTGCGGCAGGATGCTGTATGCGTATATCTGGAACTCTCGCTGATCGGACCTGGCCAGAGACTGTATGGCGTAATTTGCCGCCGCCTTTGCCCTGCCGAACTCCTTAGGCTTGACCTCGCGGAGAAAAACGTTTGCACCGTTTCCGTATCCGGGCAGGTTACTGGGCGCCAGTTCCAACAACCTGAGAAACTCCGTGCCCAGGGGGGGTGATCCCGTCTTTTCGGCAAGCCGGATTGCCATGGCGGCGTACTTGAGAATCAGGACCGGCTCAAGCTGGCTGATTTCATCGAAAAACCAGCCGCAGGATGTGAACATCAACAGCGAAAACCGCTGCATTTCCAAAAGCTCCAGGAATCGTGAGACATTGGATGAGCGCGACCCACCCCTGAGGTGTTTTTCCAAAAACGGGGCCAGGAGATTCTTTCTGTCCAGAATTGAATCGATATATTCGTCTCTGGCGCCCCAAGGGTCTGCGCACAGGTTTGCCATCTGAGTCTCGAAATGGACGGCCAGGCTGTCTCGAACATATTCGAGCGCTTTGCGCAGAGGTGCTCTCCATTTCTGAGTCCAGCCCGGTTCGCCTCCCAGATGGCAGCCGCAGTCGCTGCTCCATCGCCCAAGCCCATGAACGCAGCTCCAAGCCGTCGGTTCGAATATTTCAACCTCGGCAACGACCGGGAACCGTGACAAGAACCACCCATAATTGACTATCTCAGCCGAGGTATTGCGATTCAGTTCCTCAAAAGCGGCGGCAAGAGCCATGTCGCCGAATTTGAAATGATGCCCGTAGGATTCTCCGTCGGTGGCTACGTTAACCAGCCAGGGTTCCCCTATGAGGGGGTCGCGCAAGGACCATGTCCTGTCGATCTGTTCCAGCAACATGGAGCTGTGCTCAAGTAACCGGCCGAAAGCCAGGCCGTGCGCCAGGGCGGAGTCGTAGAAAAAAATGTGGATATATTTCCCCTGGCCGCAGGAATAACGATAGGCGCGTCCGCTGGGAATCGTTGCGCCGGCGGCATCCCTCCACTGGGTGTCGCCCTTGCGAAACCGCCACCGTGCAGCCTGGTGGGGAGAGAGGATCGTGAATTTTATTCCAGCCTCCGCCAGGAGTAAAAGTGTAGCCGTGTCGACGGCCGTTTCCGCCAGCCACATCCCCTCGGGACGCCTGCCGAAGCGGTATTCGAAATCGCGAATACCCCAGCGGACCTGGGTGAGCTTGTCTCGCTGATTTGCCAAAGGCATTATGATGTGGTTATAGACCTGCGCTATGGCGTTGCCGTAGCCCCCGTGCGCCTCCACGCTCTGACGGTCGGCTTCCAGAATAGTCTGGTAAACCCAGGGATCGTGGCGCTCGATCCAGTGCATCAGGGTGGGCCCGAAATTGAAGCTGAGATACCTGTAGTTGTTCATCAGATCGAGAATTCGATTCTGGTTATCGACAAGGCGCGCAGCCGTGTTTGCCCGATAGCATTCGAGGTTGATGCGTTGGTTCCAGTCATGATAGGGGGCTGCGGAATCCTCACGCTCGATTTCCTCGGTCCATGGGTTTTCGCGGGGAGGCTGATAGAAATGTGCATGAACACAAACGTATTTTTTTTCAGACAAATTCTTCATCTAGTCCTGGTTCCCGGCTATATTAAATTCAGGCAAAGATCGTCCGAAGCTCAAGACACCGTTGCTTCGCGACGCAAGTTTTAATTGTACCGCTTGCAGTCTCTCTTTTCCAGCGTCGTTTGCATATTTTGCGACGGCAACGGCTTATTGAGCAATTTGCATCATCCCGCCTGTTTACAAAACAGGCCTAATTCACTCTCTGAGGCAAGCATCTTCATGCAGCTTGTCGATTTGCTTGATTCCGGGGAACTGCATGGCTGCATCGGCTACGAGGAGATCTTCAGAAGAGTGCGCCGTTCCTCCGAGGATGCTCACATGGAGGGACGGCTCAAGGCAGAAATCCTCGCCAACCCCGGTCAGTTCGTCGAACCTGACGAAGAAACGCCCCTGGCCCTTCTTGACCAAAAAAAGTCCGGCAAGAAGCTGCTTTTGATAACCAATTCCGAATGGTCTTACGTGGAACCGATACTGAGCTGCGCCTTCGATCCTTTCCTGCCAAAATCCCTTAAGTGGCGCGGCCTGTTCCATATAATAATTATCGGGGCGAGAAAGCCCGATTTTTTCACCCTCGCAATGCCGGCCTTCGAGGTGGTCAATGCTGAGGGCCTTCTTCGGGAGCACCGCGGCCTGCTGAGTCCAGGTCACATCTACCTGGGTGCGAATGCCGCGCTCGTTGAGGAAAGCCTGGGCCTTTCCGGCGAAGAGCTTATGTATGTTGGAGACCACATATTTACGGACGTAAATATTTCGAAGAGCATTTCGAGGTGGCGAACCGGCCTGGTAGTTCGAGAGCTTGAGGATGAGATCGCGGCGGTTGACCGATTTCTACCCAAACAGGCGGAACTGAGCGCGCTGATGGAGACCAAGGAGCGCCTGGAGTCGCAATACTGCTCGCTCCGGCTGGCCGCCCAGCGCATTCAGCACGGATACGGGCCGCGTGAGAACGCCAAAATCACGGACCTCCAGCGGCAAATGTCCGAGCTGCATGGCAGGATAGTGGAAATCGATTCCAGGATCGCTCCAATCGCACAGGCTTCCGGGCAGCTTCTCAACAAGAATTGGGGTTTGCTCATGCGAACCGGTATAGACAAGAGCCACCTGGCAAGGCAGATCGAGCGCTATGCCGATATCTATACCGCACGCGTTTCAAATTTCCTGTACGTGACCCCGACTGCCTTCCTGCGCTCCAACCGTGGCAGCCTGCCACACGATCCCGAGTGCCTGCACAAAGAGGCGAGGCATTAGAGCCTGACGCGGAGAGGGGGAGAGGGGGAGAAAGGGAGATGGTTTTGTCTCCGCGTCACCGTGACCCCGCATCCCCGCGTCCCCGAGTCTCTCCGTCATCGCATCGTCTTCGCCTTCCCTTGACATCGCCTTCCGGTATTTTATGTTTAAAAAGTGATCTAGATAAGGAGGCTGCTTCATGGAGGACGACTATAAATTTGAAACGTTCAATGCGGATGCAAGTTCTTTTGACCGGGAATTCACAAGCTTCCTCAACAGCAGGTCGCGCGAATCCTGGAAGGTGCAGTCTTGCTCCTACTGCCATGACGAGGGCGGCAAAAAGACGTATGCGTCCTGCATTTTCAAGAAATGAGTTGGGATGACGGCTGTTTGAGTCCAGCCCCGCTCATCAAGTCCAACCGCCGGGCGGGGAGAAACCCCGCCCTTATATCTTTTCATTGGCGGAAATGCTGCTCAACCCCACTTTGAGAAAACCTGGATATGAGGCTTTTACGATTAAAGATTTCGGCAGTCCCTGCCGAAATGGTAGATGGATAGCCGGATGAATTGCCTTTCCTGAAGATTTATTCCCGTTCTTCTCAAGTCATCCCCAGTAATAATCGGTTGAATTCCGGCGGAATTTACGAGTGACGGAGAGGTTTTCCATGGCATTGAGGCGGCTGTGCAAGGATGGCTCGCGCATGGGATTTCGAAGTCCCTTTGAGGAATGAGATGTATCACGATGGTGTAACACAAGGCGGGAGGCTTGGGTCCATGGAAAAACCAACAGTTGCGGAGCCCGGGAAAACAGCCAAAGTTCGCAACGCTGCTTTTAAAGGCTACAATGATGGTTCCAGTGATTTTCTGGGAGACCAGATCGAGGGCCTGGTAGGCTATAGCAGGTGGGACTTTAATTCAAAAGCCGTTAAATGGACGGATTTGATTATAGAAGAAGACAGGGTACATACAAAGCAAGTCTTCGCGCAGGCGCTCAAGGGCGACAAGACCTATATGAGGGATTACAGGGTCCGGGCCAAAAATGGTGAGATTCTCTGGATCAGGGAATGGAGCCAGATTGTCTGCGGGGAAAATGACCAGATCGAATTCGTTACCGGCATTATCAGGGACATCACGGAAGAGAAGAAGCAGGAGGAGCTGCGCTTGAGTTGCGAACGCAAAACCGGTAAATATCTGACCTTCTCGGTAGCGAAAGAAGAGTATGGGATTTCAATAATGAAGGTAAAGGAAATCATAGAGGTAATGTCGATTACACCCATGCCTCAAACCCCTGCATACGTGAAAGGCGTTATAAATCTTCGAGGCAAGATTATTCCCGTCGCGGACCTGCGGACTAAACTGGGGATTGAGGAGTCCGAATACACGCATCGCACCTGCATCATCGTTCTTGAAACCACAAGGAACGGTAGACCTGTTTTGACAGGTATGGTTGTGGATACGGTTTCAGAGGTGCTTCACATACAAGGCGCCGATATCGAGGATGTAAACGACTTCCTGCTTAGGTTCAACAGCGACTGTATTCTCGGGATGGCCAAAACAGCCAGTGATATTAAAATAATCCTGGATGTGGACAAAGTGGTGGGTGAAGTTGATCTTGGAGCCGCTGAAAACTTCTAAACGAGCCTGCTTTTTGATGAAATGAACTTTAAAGCCTATGGCTGTGAATCTTTCTTCTCGGCCTTTTTCCCAGGGCTGAGGAACAGATCGAGCAAGGATTCCCAGGGCGTAGCAGCAGGAAGGGTTTTCTGGGCAATCGTGGAGAAGTTCTTGCCAACATCGAGCCATCGATTGAATTGTTCATCAAAGGCGGCTTTGTAAAACAGGTAGTTTCTGATGGTAAGTTCCAGATATTTTTCGAAAAACTCTCCCAACACATTTTCGCCGTGCTGGATCACGAGGTGGAGAAAAGGAACAGGCAGAAGGATGTTCTTGTTTTTGGCTTCCTCTACGATGATCTGCGAGAGGATAAAGGCTGTCACGTCTTCCCCGGTCCTGGCGTCGATTACCGAAACCTGGCGGCCGCCTTTTATGAGTTCGCAGACCTGCTCAAGGGTTATATAGGCGCTCTTTTCGGTGTCGTAGATCCGCCTGTTCGCGTATTTTTTGAGTACAACTTTTTGAGCCATTGCCTGCTCCAGCGACTCCGGTCTTTACTGCAAAGCACAATATTGCCTTTCAGCTTGTCGAGACGGGAATTATAGGTCCAACTTAACCGGAAAAACAATGGAGGCAGAAATGAACCAGTTTACTTTCGCAAAACAGATGCTCGATTTCAACAGGACTACCTTTGCAAACACCGTTGGCGCCATGAGCCTGTTTCAGGAGCAGTCGGAAAAAATGATGACCGCGTTCGTTGAACAGGCGGACTGGATCCCCGCCGAGGGGAAAAAAGCCATTTCGGATATGTCTGCCATGCTGAGGAAGACCTGTTCGGAATTCAAGAAGGCTGTGGATGAGAACTTCGTCAGGGCGGAAGCTCTTTTCAAAGGTGCAGACCAGACACAGGCCCAATGAGAGGCGGCCGCCGGGCCTCTTTTTCCATTGTGCGCATCGAAATCATGCCGACTCGGGTTGGACGTAAAAATCCAAAGCCTTTTCCCCGGCCGGCGAACCTGATCGAGTCGCTCAGGATCTGACCGCCGGAATGCGCAAAACTTCATTGAAAATCATTGAGCGATTCTTCGCTGTTGCCAGACTTGGGGGCGGACCTTCGAACAGCCTGAGAAAAGCGTAAAGTCCGCCCCTTGTATCCTATACGGAGGAATTGCTCCCCCTCATCCCTTCAAATCCTTAACTCTTTCAGAGGAGGACATGGAACGACGCCCTACAAGGTCACCCCGCTCGGCCATTCTTCCAATTTTATCGGAAGTTTAGGGGACCAGAAAAGCTCGCGAAAGTGATAACCCTGTATGGCCATGGCGATTACCTCACCGAAAGCGCCGTTGTAATTGGAGAGCGTCTTCCTCAGGATCTTCCAGTAATAGTTTCTGGATTTATTGTCGACAATGCCCAGGTACCAGAGTGAGCGGACAAGGGTCAGCAGGTCATTGTTTTCGAAGTGAAACCTGGTCCTGGGGCGGTAGGCCCTAAGAAACGCAAGTATCCGGTTATAATACATTTCAGGGGAATAAACGCTGTTCATGACCCAGCGGTAGCCCTCGATCACTTTTTGCCTGTCCATCTTGGTGATGAAGTTCAGAGATCCGCCCGCATCCGTGTTATCGCCGGAAGATTTGAAGAGCATTCTTCCCTCGCTCTCCAGGCGCGTATAAAGTCGAGTTCCCGGGACAGCGGTAAGCAACCCGACCATGGCGGTCACGATTCCGTTTTTTTGGATGAAGTTTACCTGCCTCTGGAAAATGTCCGGCGGGTCGCTGTCGAAACCGATTATGAACCCTCCCATGACTGCCAGGCCGTGTTTTTGTATCGTTGCCACTGAGTCAGAGAGGTTGCGTTTGAGATTCTGCCCCTTGCCGCACTCTCTTAAACCTTCTTCGATGGGCGTCTCCAGGCCGAGAAACACCTTGTGGAACCCGGCCTGCACCATCAGGTTCATCAATTCCGAATCTTCCGCGAGATTTACGGAAGCTTCCGTTAAGAAGTTAAAGCGCCGCAGCTTGCCTTTCTGCCACGCTATAATGCTTCTAAGCAGGCCCTTTACCTTCTCCTTGTTGCCGATAAAATTGTCATCGACAATAAAGACAGTCCCGCGCCAACCACGGGAGTAGAGCGACTGCAACTCGGCCAACACCTGTTCGTCCCGCTTAAGCCTGGGGACCCGCCCATTCATGACTATCACGTCACAGAATTCACAGTTGAATGGACATCCCCTGGAATACTGAATGGACATCGATGCGTAGTCGTTCAGATTAATGAGGTCCCACAGGGGAACAGGGATAGCGCCTAGATCGGGGAAGTCGGAGGCCCGGTAAAACCTCTTGGGCCGCCCCGTCTCCAGGTCCCTTACGACTTCGGAAATTATCGACTCGGCTTCTCCGACGACCATGTGGTCAATATCGGCGAAGTCGTCCGGATATACCCGGAAAAGAGGGCCGCCCCCGACCACCCTGGCGCCAAGCGCGCGGCAACGGTCCACGACCTGCCGAGCTGAATTTTTCTGGGCTATCATAGCGCTGATGAAGACGTAATCCGCCCACAGCAGTTCCTCGTCCCGGAGCGTCCTTACGTTTAGATCGACCAGCCTTTTTTCCCAGGAATCCGGGAGCATTGCGGCTACGGTCAAGGCCCCCAGAGGGGGAAAGGCCGCTTTTCTTCGCACTACTCTAAGCGAGTGTTTAAAGCTCCAGAATGTTTCGGCAACCTCTGGATACACGAGAAGAATCTTCATTTGAGTCCTTTATTCTTAAGTGAAGCTGCAAGTGGATCACGTGGAACTGATGGTCCGAAGTTTACAGCCTGCCTTCTCCCAGGTCAACAGGATATCCGCAGGACCCATAGAATATACTGTCCCTTTATTGTTTTCTAGTGGACAATTCCGCACATTTTGGTTACTTGCCTAGAGTATCTTGGCGTTCGGTTTCTTCAATATGGAGGGACTCAAACAGATGGCTCTTGTTGTGCAAAAGTACGGCGGGACCTCGGTTGCCGATGCGCAACGAATAAATGTGGTGGCCGGACGGGTCCTGGCGAGGAAGAAAGGGGGCGACCAGTTAGTTGTGGTCCTCTCGGCGCGTGCTGGTGAAACCGACCGGCTGATAAAGCTGGGGTGCGAGATTACCGACCAACCCGACCCGCGTGAGATGGACGTTCTGCTTGCCACCGGCGAGCAGACCACGATAGCCCTGTTCTGCATCGCCGTAAAAGCCATGGGGTCCGAGGCTGTTTCCATGACCGGATACCAGGCCGGGATCATGACAGACGGCCAATTCGGCCAGGCCCGCATAAGCTGGATACAGACCCAGCCCATCATCGAGAGTCTGCAGGAGGGCAAGATCGTAGTGGTGGCCGGGTTCCAGGGATATGACGATAATGGCAACATCACAACGCTGGGGCGTGGGGGGTCCGATACTACGGCGGTAGCGCTTGCTGCGGCGCTTCACGCCGGCGTATGCGAGATATACACGGACGTTGAAGGGGTGTTCACCGCAGACCCCAACGTATGCGCCAGGGCGCGTAAGCTGGATAAAATAAGCTACGAAGAAATGATGGAGATGGCCAGCATGGGTGCCAAGGTTCTCCATCATCGTTCGGTGGAATTCGGCATGAAGTACGATGTGCCCATCAGGGTGCTTTCCTCGTTCACCGATGGGCCGGGCACCCTTGTTACACGGGAGGATGAAACAATGGAAAAGGTGGCGGTTTCCGGAATCACCTACAATAAAAACGAAGGGCGAGTAACGATCACCAACGTCCCCGACCAACCGGGAATCGCCGCGAAGGTTTTCCAGCCCATCTCGGCTGCAAATATCAACGTTGACCTAATTGTCCAGGGCGCAAGCGGTATTCCGGGCAGGGCAAATATTTCATTTACGGTTCCCAAGATCTCTTACGATCAGACGCTTGGCATCCTTGGGTCACTTGCGCCCGAGTTGGGTGACTGCCAGGTGATGGGCGACCCCGGCATTGCCAAGGTTTCCATCATCGGGCTTGGAATGAGGAGCAACAGCGGAGTGGCGACCAAGATGTTCGAAACGCTTGCCAGAGAAAACATCAATATCAAGATGATTGCCACCTCGGAGATAAAGATCTCATGTATAATCGACGAAAAGTATACCGAATTGGCTGTGAGGGTCCTGCATGACGCCTTCGAGCTGGACAGGAAATGGCAAGGGGGCGGAAACATTCAGATCCGGGAAGAAAAGCAATAGGCCGCAAACATACCCGTTCAAAGCCCCTGTCGCATGCCCCGGCTGATGGCTCAACGTTTAGCGCAAACAATTCCTTTAGATCGCTGCCTCGGTTTTCAAACTTCTGCTGCCTCCTCCTCCAGTCTCACGGCCACAATGAATTACGGGGATTGTAAAAATGTGCAAATTAATCGGGAGAATCGGCAATGGAAGTGAAAATCTACGACACCACGCTCCGTGACGGCACGCAGGCCGAGGATTTTTGTTTTTCGGCCGACGATAAGGTCCGCATAGCTCTCAAGCTCGATGACATAGGCATTCATTTCATCGAGGGAGGCTGGCCCGGATCAAACCCGAAGGATGCGGAGTTTTTCCGGGAAATACGCAACTATCACCTAAAGCAGGCCAGAATAGCGGCTTTCGGCTCAACGCACCATCCGGGTTCGACCGCTGCTTCCGATCCCAACCTCAAGGCCCTGCTCGAAGCAAATACCGAACTGGTTACGATATTCGGAAAAAGCTGGACGGTGCATGTAAAAGATGCCCTGCGCACGACCATCGGTCGCAACCTCGATCTCATTTCCGATAGCATCAAATTTCTGCGGCAGCAGGGGAAAACCGTCTTTTACGACGCGGAACATTTCTTTGATGGATTCAACGACGACCCACAATACGCGCTGGCCACTGTTGGAAAGGCGATGGAGGCCGGAGCCGAGTGCGTGATCCTGTGCGACACGAACGGAGGGTCCCTGCCCAGTCAAATCCAGAGGGCCATAGAAGCCGTCAAGGAGAAATTTCCCGATATTCCATTCGGAATTCACGCTCACAATGATTCGGACCTTGCCGTCGCAAACTCGCTTACCGCCGTCGAGATGGGCGCTATGCAGGTCCAGGGAACGATCAACGGGGTCGGAGAAAGATGTGGGAACGCAGACCTTTGCTCCATAATAGCTAACCTTTGCCTGAAAATGGGACGCGCCTGCCTTGGGCCGGAGAACCTTAAGAGATTGCGGCAGGTGAGCCGGTTCATACTGGAGATGGCAAACATCCCGTCGAACCGCTATCAGCCATTTGTCGGCCGAAGCGCTTTTGCGCACAAAGGAGGCGTTCACATCAGCGCAGTCGAAAAAAACCCGAAGACATACGAGCACATCGACCCCAGCCTGGTTGGCAACAAACGCAGAATTCTCGTTTCGGACCTTTCCGGGCGCGCCGCCGTAAAGCGAAAAGCCGAGGAATTCGGCCTGGAGCTTTCAAAGAACGACCCGGTGGCCATGCAGGTGCTCGAAGAGCTAAAGGACCTCGAAAACGAGGGATTTCAGTTCGAGGCGGCGGAAGCGAGTTTTGAGCTTCTTATCAACAGGACTATGGGTAAGAGCAAGAAATATTTCGAGCTTGTCAGCTTTCGCGTAATCGACCAGAAGCAGAGCGAAAATAAGGACCCTGTGGCCGAGGCGACCATCCAGATCCGGGTGGGAGGCCAGATCGAACATACCGCCGCCCTTGGCAACGGTCCGGTGAACGCCCTGGACAAAGCCTTGCGAAAGTCTCTCGAAAAATTCTATCCCGAGCTGAAAACCATGGAACTCATCGACTATAAAGTGCGCGTCCTGCCGGGCCTTGCCGGCACCGGGTCAAAGGTGCGCGTGCTCATCGAATCCACTGACGGACAAGACCAATGGGGTACGGTCGGCGTTTCCCACGACATCATTGAAGCTAGCTGGCAGGCCCTCGTGGACAGTATCAACTACAAGATGTACAAAGCAGAGAAAAACAACGGCGCCGAAAAGTCCGTAGATAGAAGAAAAGTGCGCTGAAGCACCGGCGCCCCAGCCTCAGAACTCTACAGGGCCGGCATACCCGGTCAATTCGACGTAGCCTTCTGCCGTCACGGCCCGGCCCTGCGGCCCGGAGCCTTCAGCTCTCACACTTCCTTCCCAGTAGGTTAGACGCGTGCTGCCGGGGGTTTGCATCTCCTGATCGGCCATATTGGGAAGAATTCTTATCCGCAGATCGAGTGTATTTACCTCAAGCAGCCATAAAGCCGGATAGATCCCGCCCGAATGAGGACTCTTCCATGTGCCGAGGACCCGCACGCGAAAGTCTTTGGAAAAAAGCCGGGTGGACTTTCCTTCGCTGTCCACGAATGTCCCGCTCGATACCGGGCTGTACTCGCCGTTTTTTTCGCGCATCAGATAGATCATTAGTTCGCTTCCGTCCGATAGTTGCAGGCTGAACCAGTCCCAGCCGGCCAATCGGGGACCCAAAGGGGCGCTCATGAATTCGTGGTCCATCCACGCGGTCCCGTGAACCGGCCTTTCCCGCCCGCCAACGGTCACGTTGCCGGCCGCTTCCAGGCGGGAAAACGAATAATAACAACTGGCCTCCCCGGGCCCTTCCCCCTTGCGGCTCAAGCCCGACTCGCCATGCACGACGGGGTTTTTGCGAGGAACAAGATCGAGGGTGAACGAAAAATCGGCCGCTTTTGCAGAAAGATGATGGAGTCCAGGCGCGATTACCGCCTCACAGCCGTTCACAAAGACCTCGAACCGACCCTCCCTTTCCCTGACGCCGCCTAGTTGCAGAGCGGCCCTGGACATCTTTTCAGAATGCAGGAATTCATTGGATGAAATATCCGAAACGGCGGCGTGGACAACAAATACCTGATCGGCGCGCCACTCTGACGGCCTTCCGGGTCTCAGTTTCCCTTCTTGGACCGGGACTGCGCGAATCCGGAAAAAGGTGAGCTCAAAGCCGTACCGGGCGCCATCATCGCAGAGCAGGTTGCCCGTGTAATACCACCACTCGACCCGGTGGTCCGGGTGCGAAGCATGATCCAACGGAAATCTAAGGTTGCAGGGGCCGGAGACATAGGGATAATCTGCGGCCGGAGAGTAAGTTTGCGGCAGGCAGAAAGCAATAACGGCCAGAAGAGCCAGGGTGAGAATTAAACTGAAGTTTTCCCGCTCAGGCTTCATTCGCAAGGCTCTAAGGGGATTTTCCGGGGATTAGACCTTTCTCGCTGCGACCAACCGGGCGAAATGTTCGAATGAACGATCATAGGTTCTTTCAGCATCCGGGGGGAAGCAACATCCTGGAAGTTGTCTGCTCTTCAGGTGGTACTCAATACACTCGCAGCAGACACCCGACCTGGGGCATCCACTATAGGTGCACGCACATTTGTCGCTGTTTTGTTCTTTCCTGCATTCCATCAGTGGACCGCAACCTGATGATGGCTTGAACCGGCTTTCCCGCCCTTTATGAGAACTGCAACCAGCAGACAAAAGAGGATGGCTTCCCAGACAATAACTGCAGTCCCGCTTTCCGTCAGCCCATAAGTAATTCCGCCGCCAATAATCGCAGGAACTCCCGAAAGAACTATAATTCCAAAGCGCCATGCCCAGTTCATCAGTATCTCTCCAGATGTGTGGATGTAATAGAGCGTTTTTCTATTTGTAGCATAAGGCTTTTAAGGATTCAATATTTTTGTAAGGAGATCAATCACCCTCACGGCCGATGCTTGAGCGCTTTCCGCAATCGATTCCGTACTTTTTGATCTTGTAGTGGATAGCCCTTCGGCTTATTCCCAGGAGATGAGCGGCTTTCTTCTGAACGAAGCCCGCCTGCTGCAAAGCCCGCAAAATCGCATTTCGTTCGCTTTGGTCAAGAGACAGCGAGGAAGTATCGCCTGTAGCCGCCTGGGACTTCTGCGGAGCATCGGGGAGCCCGGAAAGGCTGAGGTCGCTTTTGTGCAGGGTCCCATCTCTACACAGGACCACGCTGCCCTCCAAGGCATTTTTGAGTTCTCTCACATTCCCCGGCCAGGGATATTCGCAAAGCCATTTTATCGTTTCGGCAGGCAGCTTGACCATCGGGAGGTTCTGGCTTTTGCAGAAGTTTTCCACAAACTGCTGCGCAAGGACGGGTATATCCTCGCGTCGTTCCCGCAGGGGCGGAATCTTCAGGGTCACTACGCGAAGCCGGTAGTAGAGGTCCTGGCGAAAATTCCCTGCGGCGACCTCATCGGAGAGGATGACGTTGGTTGCCGAAATCACCCGGCAGTTTACCGGTATTTCTCTAAGATCTCCGATCCGCCTGATTTTCCTGTCTTCCAGGAACCTCAGGAGCCTCACCTGCATGTCATGGGAAATATTCCCAATCTCATCGAGAAAAAGGGTGCCTTTGTCGGCCGCCTCGATGAGTCCTTTTTTATCCCTGATCGCGTGGGTAAAGGCGCCACGAACGTGCCCGAAAAGCTCACTTTCCAGCAATCCGCTCGGAGTGGAGCCGCAGTCCACAACAATAAAGGGCTGTTCGCGGCGGTGGCCTCGCTGGTGCAGGAGGCGCGCGACTCGCTCCTTGCCCACCCCGCTCTCGCCAAGGAGCAACACGTTTACGTCGCTTCTGGCGATGCGGTCAACCAGATCGTACAATTCGCGCATTGCCGGGCTTTTTCCGCCCCAGAGCGACTCGCTCAATGGCGGGAGCGTATCGAGCGTGGGTTTTGGCGCGTTTTTTTTGAGCACCTCCTGGACTTTCGAGATCAACTCGCGTCCATTGAAGGGTTTTGTCAGGTAATCAAAGGCCCCCGCTTTAAGGGCCTTTACTGCATCCGGAATTGTCCCATAGGCTGTCAGAAACATGACGGGAAGCCCCGGCCGGATCTCATGGGCGGCGGAAAAAAGGTCCATGCCTCCCATGCCCGGCATCTTTACGTCAGTGATCATCAGGTCTACGGGGCTGTTTTTGAGTAGCTCGATGGCTTCCTCGCCCCCTGACGCGGTCAGGACCCGGTAGTCGATCGAGGAAAGCCTGGCTTCCAGAACAGCCAGGATATTCAGGTCATCATCGACTACAAGAATTATAGGTTTGGTGGTCAACTTCATCTCCGGGATACAGCAGATCACTGGGTGGCTTCCTGCTTCTTCTCCTGATATTTGCGGTGTATTTCCTCGATAGATTCAAGCTGGTGGCGCAGCCGCCGGATTTCACGCTCGCGCAGCTCCAACTTGGCCCTGAGAGTCTGCATCTCCTTCTCCTTTGTCTGGAGAATCACTTTGGAATCTATGTCTTTTGCGGCCCTGCGGCTCTTGCCTGCCGATGGACCTCCGGCAGCGCCTTTAAGTGAGGTTTGGAGCCGCAGCAGGAAGGGGGTTATCATTCTGGGGTCCTCGCACCCTTGCCAGGAATTAACCTGCGCGCTCCATTTTTTCCAGCTTGATATCGCATCTTCGTATTCGTAAGAGGTATTGGCGAGGACGAGATTGACTGATGAAAGCCCAAAGAGGGCCTGGCGACCGATTTCGGGATATCGCGAACTTTCGCTCAGTATCTCGAATCCGATTTTCGCCCTCTTGAAGTCGCCCGCGTTGAAGGCGTTCATTGCGTCCGCCAGGGCTTCCTGCTCGACATCACGCCTAATAGACTCAGCGCCGGTCGATTTTTCTTCGGCATCCAACGAGAATGCAAAAGACCCGGATAGCAAAAGAAAAATGAGGAGCCCCAAAAATCTCCGCTGAATCCGCCACTTCAGAACCATCGTTCATTCTTTCCGATTTAGAGGAAGGGTGAAGCTGAAGGTGCTGCCCTCGCCCGGTTTGCTGCGAATGCCAATTTCGCCTCCGTGCGCCTCGACGATGTACTTGGAAATGCTCAGCCCAAGGCCAACTCCGTCAACCTCGTCCCGAACACCGGATGCCCTGTAATACTTATGAAAGACAAGGGTTTGCTCAGCATCAGGAATCCCCGGCCCTCTGTCTGTGACCGAGAACACCAGATGGGGGACTTTAGCCGAGTCGTCCCGTCTTACAGAAACCAGAATTGCGCTCCCATGCGGTGAGAACTTTATAGCATTTCCGATCAGATTGAGCAAAACCTGCTGCAAATTATCCGGATCACAGTAAAATCCCGATATTCCGGATTCGATTTCCGAATGGATCGAGATATCCTTCGCCTCGGCGGCGGGAATCAATCGCGATATCGCGCCCTGGACGAATTCGCAAAGATCGATCACGCGCGGATGGATTTCTACCGCTCCGGCCTCCAGACGCGATATCTGCATGAGATGGTTGAGCAGCGTCGTAATGCGCTCCAATTCACGGCTGGCTATCAGCAGGAACCGCCTCTGCTTTTCATTTATGTCCCCCATAACCTCTTCGGCAATCAAATTCACCGATTCGCGGATGGAGGTCAGAGGCGTTCGGATTTCGTGGCTGAGCATGGATATGAAATCCGACCTCATGCGCTCTTCTTCCGTGAGCCGGGCGGCCATGTCGTTGAAAGCGCCCGCAAGCCCGCCGAATTCGTCGTTTGAATAAATTCGGATGGGGGCAGTAAGCCCCGAGCGAGACATGGACTTGATCCCCCGCCTCAGCTCACGGAGCGGGCGGATCATCCCGAAGCTGAAACCAATGACCCCGAACAGTCCGACCAGCAGAGAGGCCGAAACGCCGACAACTCCCCACTCTATCGCTGTGCGACCCTGTGCGTTGAGACTTTTGACCATCCTTTCGATCTGTTGTTCGTTGGCTGCCCTGGCCTTCTGTATCTTCTCGACCCATTCGTTTATCAGCTCTTCCTTGAGCCAGGGAACGTCCGAATGTTCGGCATCGGCCTGTTGCCTGCCGGATGCGAACTGCTCCTCGTATTCCCGGTAAAGACCGTCCCAGGGATTTTCATCACCTTCGCCCCCACCGAGCCACAGGATTTCGAACAGGTTGGTTTCGTATTCTTTCTGGCCGGTTGCAAAATATTCCTTATACTCTTCTTTCTGCAGAAGATCGTATTTTTTTTGATTCTCCGCCATCCACCAGAGCGTGTCGATCATCTTCTTAGACGCGGTTGCAATGCGGTATTTTCGATTGGCGATATCCTCGGAGATTTTGCCGAGTTCCTGAATGTGAACGAAAAGAAAGAGAATGGTCCCGTAGAAAATAAGACAGGCTAAAAGATACCAGGAAAAAAGCTTGACCAGTATTCCAGATTTTATCTTCATCGGCGTATGAAATCCACACCTCGCAGAGCGTCGAGACAGTGCACCAAGCCCAGGGCATCAGACTTCTGGACGCCGGTAATAGTAAATCATTGGAAAAGCGCCGAAAAGCGAAAAATGACAAGAGGGGGCATTGGTGTTGAATTAAGGAAATGACATTGGAATTTGTTACTTATCCTGGTTGCTTGCACATAACTGGAGAATTACATTTGATGCAAAAGCTTGTTTGTGCAACCGGAAGGAGGCAACATCATGAAAATAATTGGATTTCTTAAGCGATCCATGATCGGGTCACTCATTGTGATGCTGATCCCCTTTGGAGCGCTTTCAAAGCAAACAGTTAACTCAGGCAATGCGTTCAGCCGGGCTGAGCTTGACCAAATGCTCGCCCCAATTGCGCTATACCCGGACTCGCTGCTCTATCAAATCTTGGAGGCCGCGAGCTTCCCGGATCAGCTCTCGGAAGCGGACCGATGGTTGAACCGGAACCGGAAACTTGCGAAGGCCCGGCTCAATGCCGCCATGGATACAATGGACTGGGACTCGAGCGTCAGGGCGCTGGCGCCTTTTCCACAGATACTCGACATGATGGTTGGGCAGCCGGCCTGGACCCAAAGGCTGGGTGACGCTTACTCGAATCAGGAAGACGGTGTAACGGCATCCATTCAAAGACTCCGCTCGAAAGCATACGCTCAGGGCAATCTCGACACGAGCGCCCAACAGCAGGTGATTGTCGAAGGTGATAGTATCGAAATTGATCCGGTCGATCCTCAAGTTGTCTATGTGCCGCGTTACGATCCGCAGGTTGTCTACGGGAACTGGTGGTGGCCTGCGTATCCTCCCCTCTCCTATTACCCGGATTTGCCGGTGCCGGATGCCGACGTTGGAGCGTTCGGGTTTTTTGGGGCTGTAGACGTTGGAGCAGGCTGGGGCGGTGACTTTGGCGGCGGTGACTTTGGCGGCGGCGACGGTGGCGACGGTGGCGACGGTGGCGACGGAGGCGGCGGCGATGGCGACGGACACGATCATGGTAAACACGGCCACGGCGGCCACGGTCACCACGGCGGTCACCATGGCGGCGGTCATGGCGGCGATCATGGTGGTGGTCACGGCGGCGGTCGTGGCGGCGATCATGGCGGCGGATTCGGCGGTCATGGCGGCGGTCATGGCGGTGGACATGACAATGGCAAGGGTGGTCATGGCGGCGGTCATGGTGGCGGTCACGGCGGTGGTCATGGCGGTGGACATGACAATGGCAAGGGTGGTCATGGCGGTGGTCATGGCGGCGGTCATGGCGGCGGTCATGGCGGCGGCAAGAAATAAATGCGTCAAGCAAATCAATAGTGTTTTATTATGTCCCCCTGTCCTCTTGTTTGGGCAGGGGGACTTATCCATAACTTTAACTTTGGAGGGATGACTATGCGAATGCTCTTAAACGTCAAGTTTCCTCATGATGAGTTCAACAAGGCGGTCAGGGACGGCGCCGTGAGCCAAAAGATACGCCGTATCCTGGAGGATATCAAACCGGAGGTCGTTTATTTCACCGAACAGAACGGGCAGCGCGGAGCAATACTGGTCATAAATCTGGTTGATCCTTCCCAGATTCCGGCATTTGCCGAGCCCTGGTTTCTTACTTTCAAAGCCGACGTAAAATTCCAGGTCGCTATGACGCCGGAGGACCTCGAGAAGGCCGGCTTGGAGGGACTTGGGAAGAAATATTCATAGCCGAAGCAGGACGTGCAAGAAATCTATATGGAGTCTAGGGAAAAGACTTGGTAGGCTGCGCTCCGCTTACGCCCGGCAACCCACTTAGGGATCTTTCAATGGTTTCAGGGTGTCCCGCGAGGGTCGTGAGAGACCGTGGTGAATCCTGTCTTGGCGCCTTCCCACCAGCCGCCGCCCAGGGCGACAAACAAGGCCGATGTGTCCTGCAGGCGAAGCGCCTGCGCCTGAACAAAGCCCAGCCTGGCTTGCTGATACTGGCTGTCGGCGGAAAGGACCTGCAGATAATTGGCCAGCCCCGCCCTGTAGTTCGTCTCCACAAGTTTTAGCGTGTGCGCAGCGGTTGCAAGCGATTCGGATTGAGCCGCGAGGGTTTTGGCGTCGAATTCCAATGCGCGAAGGGAATCGGCCACCTGCTGGAAACCGGCGGCCACGGCCTGCTGGTAATCCGACAATGAGGCCTGATATGCCTGGATGGCTGCGCGCCGTTGAAACCACAAGGTCCCTCCGCGAAATATGGGGGCGGTAAGATTGGCGCCTACGGACCAGACATCGGCGCCGGGGCTGAAGAGCTTAGTGATGTCCGCACTGTTCGGCCCGTAGTTGCCGCTTAAGGTGATGCTGGGGAACAAGGCAGCGGTCGCAACCCCTATGTTGGCGCTGGCGCTGTGCAGTTGCGCCTCGGCAGCCAGAATATCGGGCCGCCGGCGTGTCAGTTCGGAAGGCAGACTCAGCGGAAGTTCAACCGGAAGGGTAAAGTTCGTCAAATCGAGTGGCGGCGGCGCCCACTGCTCCGGGGTTTGTCCCACCAGGGCCGTGAGCAGATGCCGCGTCTGGCTGAGGCTTTTCTGTAACGGCGGCAGGGTCGCCTCGGCGGCGGCTAGCTGCGCCCGGATCGCCAGAACATTAGAATAGGGGACTGTTCCGGCTTTAGCTTGGGTTTCCGCGATTCTTAGCTGTTTTTTCTGGAATGTGACGATCTGTTCCGTTGCTTCGATTTCCGCCCGGTAGGCAGCCCCGGCGATGGAGGTGTTGACTACATTGCCCACAAGAGTTAGAGATGCGGCCCGAGCGGTCTGCCTCTGATAGTCAGCCTGAGCGGCCAGGTTCTCCACCGTGCGGCGCTGCCCGCCGAATACGTCCAGAACGTAAGTGACTGTGCCGCTAAGTGTGAAGAGGTTAAAAATAGAACTTGGCCCTGAGATTCCAAAGAGTGCCGGTGAAAACTTCTGCCGCGTGGCGCTGAAACCGGCGTCAATCTGGGGGAAAAATACGCCATAACCTGCGCAAAGGTTATCCTGACTTTGACGCAAACGCGCCAGGGCCGACTGGAGACTTCGGTTTTCATCGATCGCCTTCCTGACCACTGCGTCAAGTTCGGGGGAGTTGAAGAGGCGCCACCAGTCTTCGGCGATTGTTGCGCCCATCTCGAAGCGCTGCGCCTGACCGCCGGTCTCCGCCGTTTGTTCCTGCGCCTGCTCGTGGGTGTATTGTGTCACCGCCGGCGGTTTGGGGCGTACGAAGTCGGGTCCAACCGCACAACCCGCCGTGAACAGGGCGAAGAAAGCAAAAAGATACACCGCGGAGCCGCAGAGACGGCTTGCAGAAAGAATTCCTGCAAAAATGAACGATCGACTCATACCGCGCGGGGCGTGGAATATATGAGCATCCATTCAGCTACTCACCGCTTTTCGCTTCGAGGTAAACGTCCACAAGCTGCCCTGGGTAGACATGCGTTTCCTTCGGCGTCTCGAACCGGAACACGACAGGCAGCACCCTTACGTCCACTCTTTCGTTCCTCTGATTTGACAATTCGATTTTCGGGGTTACATAAGGCTGCACCCGCACGAATTCCAGCGGGATGCTGGTATTCGTCCCCCTCACGTACATCCGGGCGTTCATCTGCGCGGGAGGAGGAAGCCTGGGGATGAGAATCTCATCGATGTAACATCGGACCTGAAAGTAGGGATCGGACTGCGCCATTACGATAACGGGGCCAAAACCCTCCGTGTAAGTCCCGTAGGCGCCCTGCGTGGATATAAAGCTGCCGGCGGCGGCGTTGACTGCGAGTATGACCCCGTCAACCGGCGCCCGGATAGTGTATTTATCCAACAGGGCGCTGCCCGACTCATAGGTTTTTATAAGCGCCTCATACTGATGCTGCTGGTTTTGGATGTCGTAGATCCAGGCGCCTGCCCTGGTCAGTTCATACTGCCGCTGAGAGTTGTCCAGATTGGCTTTGGCAACCCTCGCCGCATTCTCCGCATTGTCCAACTGGTCCCTGCTTACCGATTGAGGGTCCAGCTCAAACGATTTTTTCTGCTTGCTCAACTGGTCCTGAGAGGTCTTTAGGTTGGCGGCTGCAACTTCCACCTGCGCCTTTGAGACTTCGAGAACTTCTTTTCTCGGCTGCGCCTTGAGTTCCTGGAGTAAAGCAAGGGCTGCTGCGGCCTGGGCCTTTTGCTGCTCGACAACTGCCTTCTGGATCGAACCGTCGATCAGCAGCAGCGGCGTCCCGCGGGCCACCGCTGCGCCCTCGGCGACGAGGACCTGAGTGATGGTTCCGGGGACTTCGGGGAATATGTTGATATTGGCTCCGTTCGACTGGTAGCTTTCGATAATCCCGTTGGCGTAAACACCTTTTGTGTACGGGTTCTGGGCAGGAGTGAACAAAGGCGGCGGGGGCGGTTCCCTGGCGCCGAGCAGATAAGCGCTGGCAAGGCCCCCCAGAATGCCAGCGACAGCCAGAACCAACAGCAACTTAGCCCTCAATTTCTCCTCCACTCATGATTTTAACGATCCTGCCGTCTTCCATCCCGATTATACGATCTGCAAACTCGAATATCCTGCTGTCGTGCGTGACAATCAAAATGCACCTGTTGTCATTTAGGATGTTTTTTTTCACGAATTCGAGGATCCTTTTGCCGGTGACTCCGTCCAACGAAGCGGTAGGCTCGTCGAAAATCAGGATGTCCGGACGGCTGACAATGGCCCGGGCTATCGCCACGCGCTGCTGTTCGCCTCCGCTCAACTTGACCGGAGGAAGCGAGGCCCTGTCCGTGAGCCCCACCACTTCAAGAAATTCCATTGCGGTCTTCAGGGACCGGTCCCAGTCCTGCTTCTTGAGAATCAGTGGGATCGCAACATTTTCCACGGTGCTAAGCTTCGGAAAAAGGTGGTAGTCCTGAAAGACGAAGCCGACCTTATTGAGTCTGAAATCGGCGATCTCATTGGCGCTAAGGCCCCAGATATCCTTTCCTTCCACCGTGACGACGCCGGAATCGGGTTTGAGGATGCCGGAAATCATGCTCAACAGGGTCGTTTTGCCGCTGCCAGACGGACCGACGAAGTAGAGCATCTCTCCAAAATAAGCTTCGAAACTAATGCCCCTGATGGCGTAGGTCCTGGCCCCGCCTTCCCCGAACGATTTTTCCAGTTCGGTTGCTTTCACCGCCGCCTCGGCCATGCTAACCTCTCAGGATATCGAAGGGTTGCACCCTGATGACCTTTCTGACCGCCAGCAGGCTCGATACGCCGGCGATTACAAGCACCAGAAAGAACGCCAGCCCGAGGTTCCAATAGCCAATGTCGGCTGTATAGTCAGGGATGTATTTTTTCCCGACGGCAATGAGCAGGGCACTACTGCCCACGCCCAGGCCGTATCCGATAAATGATGCGAACGACACCTGGAAAAGGATCATGTAAATCAGTTGCGAATTCCTGGCCCCGATTGCCTTGAGCGCCCCGAACTTTTCGAGGTTTTCCAGAACGAAAGTATAGAAAGTCTGGCCGGAAATGGACAGGCCGACAAGGAAACCTATCACCATCATAATGAGGATATTGGTCCCGGCGCCGGTCTTATACTTATAGAAGTCGGCGATTTTTTCCTGGAATTCCTGATCGGTCAACCCGAGGTACCCGATCTTTGCAACTTGATCTTTTATCTCGGGGATGTCGGCCTCACTTTTTGGTTCAACGAGGACGTGGGCAATGGTGAACCGAGTGTTTGGCAAATACTGGAGGGCGCGACTGTAAGTGGTGAAAAGCGTCGGAATCCCGAACAGACCGCTGGTAGTCACGCGTGCGATACCCACTATCACTCCCCGGTGGTCATTTACTTCGAAGGTTGTTCCAATGACGGGTTCTTCCAATTTGGAAAATTCCTGGTCCCGAACGACGATAAAGGCGTTATCGCTATAAATATCTTCGATTCTGCCTTCGATCAGAGCAGGTCTGCCCAATAGGCTGGCATCATCGAGTCCCAGGACAGTCGACGGCTGGTAGGCGCCGCTTTTCAATTTGACCAGAGCTACGCCTGAGTAGAGGGGTACGGCGTATTTTACACCATCCATGCTGCGGACCGCGTCCAGCACGTAGTCAGGCATCGGAATGGCGTTAAGGGGGTTGTTGACCGAGAGGTCCATGACCCAGATCCTGGCGCCGATATTTATGACATTTGCCGAAGCCTTGGCCAGGATGCCGGAAAATATGGAAGAGAGCTGGACGATAAGAAAGATGGCAAAAGTTATTCCCACGATCAACGCGGCGAATTTTCCACGGTCATTTACAAGCAGCTTCAGGGCGATTTTGAACATTCCGGTCATTGAACATTGTCCCTAGACCTGGTGAACACGCGAAGGCGCCAAAACGCGAAGGGGTAGACTATACTTCTAAAAGGCATTCTAAGCCAGTTCAAAGATGGATGTTCAAAATCGGTTTTCATTTGAGCAAAGCGATCAGCGGAGTGAGCGTGAGCGGGCTGAGGATGGTGGACAGGAAGACCACGCTTGTGACAAACGCCGGTTCGACATCAAACTCTACGGCCAGGATCGTGGTGACAACCGCCACCGGCATCGCTGACTGGAGGACACCCGCCTGCCGGGCGGCCCCGCCAAGCCCCAGGAACTGTGCTAATAAAAGGCCCAGCAGCGCTGAGACGACCAACCGAAGCCCAACGGCCAACCCGGCCAATCGCAAACCGGCGGGCTTTACTGCCCGTTCCAACTGCATCCCCAGCACTAAGATCATAACGGGGATGGCCGCATCGCCAAGCAGTTTGATCGGGCGCATCAGAAAAGATGGAGTCGCGACACCAGTGAGAATCACGACGACGGCTGCCGCCGAGGCGTAAATGCTTGGAATTCTCAGCACGCTCAATAAAGCTTCACCGAGGCTCCTGCGCCCCCTGGAGGCAAGGAAAATGCCTACAGTGTATGTAAGGACAATACTTACGACGAAATAGATTGTGGCGCGCGCCAGCGCTTCCTGCCCAAAAACAAAAAATGTGAGCGGCAGGCCGTAGTTGCCTCCGTTGGCGAACATCACGACTACTATGAAAGCGCTGGTCATTACCCGGTCGAGCCTCAGCGCGCGGGTTACAAGCCATGCGATCAGTCCCATACCGAGTGTCGTGCCGAGCGCGAACAGCGTCAGCCGTTCGAACTCGCCGGCACTGACATTGGAATTGACAAGTACATCGAAAAGGAGGCATGGCGTGAGCACATAGAGGGTAACCCTGGACAGTGTCCGGACATCGGCCTCCAAATAGCGCACGATCAGAAACCCGATGCCGGCCACGAAAAAGATGGGCAAGATATTTTGCACGAAGATAGCCAGCAGTTCCATAGCGTGTGCCCCTCCATTTGCCGCGTGCGCCGGTCCTGCGCGGCGGCAGACGATACTTTATCATGGAAAGCCGGTTATGAGATATACTTGAGCACTTTGAGACGGGTCAACCGGACAGTTTGGCGGACCGTTCAATATACTGGAGGAGGGCAATAAAATGAAAGTCTTTATCACCGCGCGGGTGCCGGAAGAAGTTTTGGCCCGGATCACCCTGGAACACTCAGTGGAAATACACGACGAAGACCAGCCGATCGATCGCGCCAGGATGCTGAAAGGCGTTGAAAACAAGGAAGGGCTTTTGTGCACGATTACCGACCGCATCGACAAGGAGGTCCTGGAGCGTGCGCCGGGCCTTAAGGTGATTGCCAATAACGGCGTGGGCTTCGATCATATCGATATTGAGGCTGCAACCGCGAGGAGAATTCCTGTGACAAACACTCCAGGTGTCCTTACGGACGAAACCGCCGACCTCACGTTTGCCCTGATTCTGGCGTGTGCTCGAAGAATTGTGGAAGGGGACAGGATGACCCGGGAGGGAGAATTCAAGTACTGGGCCCCCTTACACTTCCTGGGCTTGAGGGTGAGCGGAAAGAGCCTTGGAATCGTGGGCTTCGGCCGGATCGGGCAGGCAGTGGCAAGGAGGGCGCGCGGATTCGACATGAAGGTCCTCTATCACAGCAGGACCCGCCTCGATCTTTCGCAGGAAAAGCACCTGGGTGTCTCCTGCATGCCACTTGACGAACTGCTTCGGGAAGCCGATTTCGTTACCCTCCACGTTCCCCTGGGTCCTTCGACCCGGCACCTGATTGGAAGCCGGGAACTGGAGATTATGAAACCATCCGGATGGCTTATCAATACGGCCCGGGGCCCGGTGGTTGACGAAAAGGCGCTTGTTGAGGCCCTGCGACACGGACGCATTCGCGGCGCCGGCCTGGACGTCTATGAAAACGAGCCGGAATTAAGCCCAGGTCTTGCAATCCTGAAAAATGCGGTTTTACTTCCCCATATGGGGAGCGCCACTATCGAAACCCGCACAAAAATGGCCCTTATGGCCGCAGAAAATCTTCTGGCCGGGCTTCGTGGCGACCGTCCCCCCAATTGCCTGAATTGGGAGAGATTTTGACAGGATTAACAGGATTGAAAATCTCCGATTCGGGGATTTAGGGATTTAGGGATTTTTCAATTCCTCAATTCCTCAATTCGTTCTTAAAGGCTACTGCCTGTATCTCAACTCGAACCTTAAAGGCGCATCACCGGCCATTTTCCCGGCTTCATTCATCACCAACGCAAGCTCTCTGGGCAGCCGCACGATCCCGCGCACGCAAATGGCCTCGCCATCGAACTCGACCTCCAGGGTCGACATGAAAAACGGCAGCGTGGTGTAAAGGCGTGCTTTAATATCCGCTGCCAGCGCCCTCATTTTGAGCGCGCTTACGGGTTTTTCATCTATGAGACGGTCTTTTTCCGAAAGAAGTCCTGTGATGCCGGCGGCGATCCGGTCAACAGGCATGGCCGTGGAGTCGAAGACACAATCATAATCGGCCGGGTCTTTGCCGTCCCGGCCATAAACGGTGAGCAGAAAACCGGCCCTTTCGCGATCTGTTCTTTCGATAAGCCAGCGGGCCGAATCCTCGTCGATTCCCTCTCGCTCGGAAACCCTTGCGACTCTATCTTCAAAGAGCGCCATAATGCGGACGCGCAGCGCAAATGGGACCCCTTTGAGCAGGTAATTGCCCCCTCGCCCCATGATGATCACCCTGTTGGAGGCGGCCTCATCCAGGATCTCGCTCTGGACCATAGCCACAAAGCCGCTGTAAGACCAGTCATATTTTTCCCATACCCTTGGAGTATGTTCATCCAGACCTTCGGTCCACTTCTCCCATTTGTGGCCTGCCGCCTTTAACCGGGCAAGGATCCGCTCCCGGTCTACGAACCTGTATCCCAGACTGCTCGAAAGCATCAGTCCGACTTCACGGCCTCCGCTGCCCAGGTCTCTGGAAATGGTTAGCACTGCCATGTCATTCCTCAATTTCTCCTCTGGATTGCTTTATGATCTCTGCGCTTCCATCAGCCTCGATCAGGCGCTTCAGAGAGATTCTGCCGGCGAGAATCACTCCGGCCGCGCAAAGCGCCTCGAATCCATAGCGGGCAAAAGCGGGCAGATAGATATAACGGGTCAGGACAGGGTCGGTCACTATCATCTCTGCACCCAACCTTCCCAGTATTGCGGCCCCGATGTAAATTATAAGAGGGTAGCGGTCCATGAGCATTGAAAGCAGACCGCTGGTAAAGATTACGAAAGGAATGGACGTACCCAGCCCCAGGAGGAGCAGCAGGATATTCCCGTGAGAGACCCCGGCAACAGCGATCACGTTGTCGAGTGACATGGTAAGATCGGCGATCAACATGATCCTTACCGCCTGGAGAACAGTTGCCGCCTCTTTTTCTTCACCGCCGGGAAACCCCTGCACGAAAAGCCTGACTGCGACCCAGAGCAGCACGATACCGCCGGCCAGCTTGATACAGGGAACTGCAAGGACCTCGGCGATAATGAAGGTAAGAACGATTCGCAGCGCTACCGCCGCTCCGGCGCCAAAAACGAAACCTTTTTTCCTCAGGTCAGGCGGGAGCCATCTGATCGCCATGGCGATCATGATCGCGTTGTCTCCGGACAGGATCAGGTTGATTATTATGATGTTGAGCAGATCCCAGAGGAAAGTCCAGGCAAAAATGAATCCCAGAGGTCCAACATCCAAGATGAATGCTCCTTTTGAAACCGTGAACCGGACCCGAAATCCAAAGGAAAGTTCAAACGAGATTTCAAAAGGTGGTATAATTCAACTTCGGTTGCTTAGCTACCGTTTAACTTTCTTGGAGAGATTTTTCGGAGTGGGGATGGCCAAAAGCGGACGGTTCGGAAAATACGGAGACCTGAAGAGAAAAGAGCAGATCAGGGAGACCAGGGTTTCCCGGTCCGGACAGGGCAAGGCGTTGCTGGCGTCAGCCAAGGCGGCGCAGGAGGACCGGCCTGGAAAACATCGAAAGAAGTAATACCAGATAGTTGCGTTCACAGAGACTATAATAGCTCCAAACTGAGCGGTGGAAAGTTTTCCATAAGCGTTAACCGGACTGGGTGATGAAAAAGGGTTCTCTGGTGGGAGAAACGCCTGAAAATTGCTAATGATTTCGTCATTCCGGCATGTTTTTAGCCGGAATCCAGTCAAACGATCCCATGATACAGGTCCTCCCAATTGGGGTTGGCATTCTCGATCATCTGCATTTTCCACTTTCGCTTCCACTCTTTTAATCGCTTCTCACGTTTGATAGCGGAATCCATGCTCTCGTGCAGTTCATATCAAACCAGGTTATGAACACCATAGCGTTCGGTGAATCCTTCTACCAGATTATTTCTATGCTCCCAAATCCTCTTGACGAGGTTTGAAGTCACGCCAATATAGAGGGTACCGTTTCTTTTGCTCGCCAAAATGTAGACTGCGGGTTGTTTATTCATGGCGCTCCCCTGGATTCCGGCTCAAAAGCCCTGCCGGAATGACGGAAGCAAGATATAGGACACCGCTTCAGGGTAGGACGGGTTTAGTTTTGCCCACCCAGGGTGGCGCTCCGCTTACCTTGGGCTGTTATATCCAACCTCTTCGGGGCAAAGCCTTTCGAGGGCAAGCGAAACTCTAAAAACTCCAGAGGCCGAATTAACAGCAGACGGACACTGTCCGTGCTAGACCCGCTGGCACCCGTTTGCCGGATGAACCAAGAAAATTCTCTGCAAATCACATCACTCTGCCGCGATACATAGAAACACCGGGGCCCAGGCCCCGGCTTCAAAACCGGGCGGTGTCCCAGGAAAGCCGGGAACATCGCCAGGAGAGACATTTTCCACCAAAGTGACATTCAGACTAACCTGATCGCCTTCCGGCGCGTCGCATTTTCGGCAAAATCTTTGGAAAGCGCTTTGCAGCAACCGGCCCTTGCCTTTCAGTTCATCGGGGTTTTCGCTTCGGGCTGCGCTCATTATGAAATCTTCAAGGTCATGGTGGCAGGAGGAGAGAAGATCCGGCATTCCGGGCGCCTCGATGAGAGTCCGGAACTGTTTGCTCCCCAGACCGTTCAGTCTGGGAATCGATCCCAGCGAGTAAGTGGCGGCCGAAAATTTCTTTCCATCCCGCTCGCATCTGGTTCGGACCATCTCGACGGCCTCCTCGATGACCTCCGGAAAACAGCCCACAAAGATCGGCATGCCCTCGAGCGGCTGGAGCGAAAGCATTCGAAACCAGCTCTCGATTCGCCTCGGGAGCATATAGAGCAGACCGTTTGTGTCCGGGGCGAGCGCCGGGGTGAGATTAGTTTCGGCCAGGTCCAATTCCTCATCTTCGATTCCCAGTATGTCGCGAAATTCCTGTTCGATGGCATTCAGACGGGCATAGCCGGATGCGATCTCCAGTTCCTTTTCATCCAGTTCGCGGGCTATTTCCAGGAAAACCGCCGCCTGGACGATCTCCTTTTGAGCGGGATTCATGTCGGGCGGACAACTCCCCCGGAGTTTCTCCTGGATGCGGTATCGGGGTTCATCGACTTGGTCGAACGCCCGGCTGAGAAAACCGAGTATCCCCCCCGGGCCGCCATGAATCTGCGCGAAGGTTCGGTATCCCTCGATGCAGGCGCCGATCCTGGTCGAAAGCTCCTCGCTGGGTAGAACAGGCCACCCGGAAAACCTGTCCTGAGCCCATTCGGGAATCGAAGCCGGCCCGGCGATTTCCAACACGCTCAGACGAGGCAGAAAAATCCACAACCGCCTGAAATCCTGCTCAGAAAGCGTCATATGCGGGAAAAGAAAATAATTCAATTCGTTGACTGCGGACATAATGTTCCTCGGTTCGCGATAAGGCGGCAAAATATCAAGGCTGCGGAGCGGCTGCATCAAAAAACCGTTTGGTCTTGATCTGTTTAGCCGATTTTCTGACATGAGCAAGGTCATACTGTAGTTGAAATCCACTGAGGCACAAGAGAAAAAACGGCATGGGTTTCCCTCTCGGCATTATGTCATGAATCTGATTTTGTGACAGAAAGATGATCTATTTTATGATATAAAGGAATTTAATTTCATTATGGATGCTGAAAAGTCCCGAGTTGTTATCTTTAATTGAGTTCCCAGGGTGTTGCATGACAATATCCGAAAGCGGATTATTTAATTTTGAGTTAACACAGCACTTGCGATTGGCCTTCCAAAGCGCGAAAATAGCTATTGAACGCACAAAGGGGATGTCATGGCAAAAAATCGAGCCGCTAAAACCAAAGTTACGGAGCCCGATCCCTTCGGCCCTGATTTTACCGAACTTGCAGAAAGGTCTTTTAACGAGGCTATAGACGACGTTTTGGAACGGCAACGGCGCAAGGGGCAAGATTCCCCGTGCACTGTTGACGGCAAGTTAGCCGTAAGAAAACCTGATGGCCGTATCGTGTTCAAATCTGAAAAAACGATTGGGTGATAGCCGGCGGCTGAATGACAAAATGGTTATGGATCGTTGCAGGCCCTAACGGCGCCGGAAAATCCACCCATGCTGCGAAGCTCATAGCCGACCTTCAAGCGTCTGGCTCCATTGCCTCCGAAATCATCGCATTGAACGCCGACGAAAGAACGGCGGAGCTTAAAAAGCAATTTCCCGACCGGCCACAGCGCGAATTAAACCTGCAAGCGGCGCAAGCAATTGACGCAGAACTTGTACAGTGCATTGCCGAAGACAAGCCCATCATCTTCGTGGAAACCGTTCTTTCCTCAACAAAGTATCAAGATGACGTCCGTGAAGCCAAGGCACGCGGCTATAATATCGGCCTGACTTTTGTGTCCGTCTATCCGCCTGAATTGATCCTCGATCGCATCAAGGATCGCGTCACGGAGGGCGGCCACGACGTGGAGGCACAATCGGCCCTGGATCGTTACAAACGATCACATGCAAACTTGATATGGTTCGGCCAACATGCCGATAAGCTTCTTGTCTTTGACAACTCCGGTTTGAAAGCCGTGCTTGTCGCCGTCAAGGAAGTTGGAAAAAAGCTCACTCAAAAAGTGAAAGGGCTCAATCCAGTCCTCGACGATGCATTACGGGCCTTTCACAAGGGCAAGCTCCATTATCTCTCGTTTTGAAAGCGCAAGGTATAGCCTTCCGGTCGCTGACGGAAGCTATCGACACGGAAACACCCACGGGCCGCGCCATGTGGCAAATGGTGGGGATACTGGCAGAGCTTGAACGGTCGTTGATTAAGGAACGGACAAAGGCGGGCAGGGCGGCGGCTGTGGCTTGTGGTGTGCGAATGGGCCGCAAGCGGCTGCTATCCGCACAACAGGTCGCCCACGCCCGCAAGCTGATAGAGCAGGGGGAAGGTCCTGACAATGTGGCGCAATGGCTCAACGTCTCGCGGCGAACGCTTTACAGGGCCATGGCGGCCCCGAGTCCTTGCTAAAAGGGGATGACTTCAAAAAAGAAGTCAAGAATTAGGGGTGGAAATTGATACTTAACGAACTTTGGCAAGACCCCGTTTGGAGTAAAGTAATTGCTGGAGTGATTGTTTTTATAATTGTTTCTATACTGCGGGCTTTTTTAGCCTATTCCAAGGGGTGGTTGCCAAAGTTAACCACAACTCGCGTTCTCCAGCAATGTGATGTGCCTCAAAAAAATGTCCTTAGAATTATGAAGGAATTAGATAAATTGCACCTTTGCTTATCAATGACTTCAGAAAAAACTATATCGGCTTAACGGCAAACTGGTGCACTAAATATGTATCTGCCCGTAAAGTAGATGACTCCTCAATTAGGGTTATGCTCGAACTCCTAACACCATTGCGATTACTTCGGCCTGTCCATATTTGGTGTGTAGTTGATCTGTCTGAGTATAAACAATTTTCTGTTTTAAAGAGAAGGGCTAGAATAAGGATTACCGGCAATATTGCAGAGTTAGAATGGGATTCTATCACGCTTTCAAATGTGACGCTATATTTTGAATGATGCTACTCTTAATGTACCTTCTTTAATTTGGCGCTTGTCTTTTTGTCCAGTTCCCGGCGCACAGGTCGGCCCGCACAGTAAGGCGCGGCGCGGGGCTATTTTCAGAATAAGGACAATTTACAACACTGTACGTAATGAAGGCGAAGTTTTCTAGTGATGATAGTGTGTTAGCGAGAGTCTGCGTGGAGCTATTGGCTTCTCCCTATCTATTTGATTTTCCATCTTGGCAGACTCCTTAACCTTTTCTCGGTCATCAGTATATCTGATCCGAATCTTTCCGTGCTAGAGTTATTTTTGCCCGCCCGGAGGATAGGGCAACTCTGGGGAGCGGCACGAGCGAGCCAAGCGAGCGTTGCGGTTGCGCCCCTACATGGCGCAGCCATCTTCGCGCCGCGCTTTGACTGCCCGGGTTTCATCCGGCCTGAGCGGGCGCATTGTGGAGAGTCCTTTCTTAAGCCGGGTCACATGCAACACGCGGCTTTCGATGTCCACATGCGAGAGCAATGGGCTACAAGCCTCGGAGACGCACGACCCCTGGCCAAACGTCAGCAGCAGTAAGCAACGATCGCGGGCCTCATGCCGCAGGCCCCTGGCAGCAGAAATGAGTTTATCGACTTCATTAGCTGTAAGGTGTTTTCGGCAATTCATAGTCCATTGCCGATCTACACCAATTCAAGGCGGAGTTCGCGCCCAACAAGCGCGGCGGCACGTTGCAGCGTCTCGATAGTGATGTTCCCCTTTGCCTTGAGGATGCGGTCAACCTGCGCTCGGCTTGTGTGCATCTGCTCGGCCATTTGCGTTTTAGTAATGCCTCGCCTCCGCATTTCCTCGGCAATCTGCCACGAAATCACGCGCGTAACCGCTTCCGCTTTCGCAGCCTCGTAAATGCCTTCTTCGTGCAGAAAGTCGTCGAGCGTCGATCCCCAATGTTGGTTTTTTTCGCTCATGTAGTCATCTCCTTCACCATAATCCGCCACCTAGCGAGCGACACAACGGCATACCGACCGGCCAGCCTACCTGCACGGTGGCAAGGTCGAGTCCGATCTTCCGCCTATGGTCGTCCGGCAAGCCTCGCAACCAATCCCTGACCGGCTCAACGCCGGTCGAGGTCCGATAGAAGACAATGGGTATCGCTCTCAGGTACTGGCCGGGCATAAACATTCCTCAAAAGGTAATGTATCATTTGTAGTACGTTTGCGCAAGAGGCAAGTGCCATTTTCCAGTCTCATTATCCTTGTCTAGCTTTAGTTCTTGGGAACGCCCCTTAGACCCGCGCCTCGGCGTCGCGTCCGATCAGGCCCGAAAATACGCCACCCTGTTCTTGCGCCACTCGCTGAGCGGACCGCCTTGAAGCCCGCTACCGTTGCTTGTTGCTGGTTTTTTCCCGCCAATCCCAGGCCGTTTTTGTGGGGTCTCGGTTTTCGCGCCCGTGCCAAATCTTGATGATGATAATTTTATCGCCCGTAACGGCGTAGCGCATCCAATAACCAGTTTGACCGACTCAAGGAACGGGACACTTGCCCTCCCCTTCTGTTCCCCATGTCTCAAGCCAGGCGTCAACAACATCGTGGCCGACCGTCTCGCCGGTCGTCTCGTAACGTTCCCAGCGTTTCAAGGTGTCTTGCCGGACGTGCTCGGCTTCTTCCTCGCGCTCGAGGAACTGATGGATGGCCTCTTTCATTAGCCAATGCGGGGTACGCTTTCGCGCTTCGCCCAAAGCCTTTAGCCGTTTGCAGGTTTCATCGTCAAGTTTTACGGCC
>Ga0187864_10000717_pt1 | contig 35377 bp, 23 predicted proteins | sample June2016WEW_11_4_FD_132985 | JGI IMG/M metagenome (GOLD analysis project Ga0187864, IMG submission 132985) | Peatland microbial communities from SPRUCE experiment site at the Marcell Experimental Forest, Minnesota, USA - June2016WEW_11_40 | ecosystem: Environmental > Terrestrial > Soil >...
AGTCTGCGGCCTCGGAAAGCGGCGGTGCTGGCGTTGGCCAGATTGTTCGCTACATTGTCGAGGTTGTATCGTTGAGCGATCATGCCGCTGGCGGCAGTGTATAGAGCTCGAGACATTTCCTTCTCCTCATTCAGCGGGCTGCTGAAGATTGCGCTTGTCCACACGTAGCGGCGGGTTTACCCCGCCATACACCCTTTTCCATCAACGTCCAATCTCCGAGCAAGAACAGTGCAGCGGATCGGCCAAACCCCGAACGGCTGTATAACTCGTTGTGGAGCAGGAACTTAAACGATTCTCCGGCTTGCAGGGGGGGGTAAGGCGGGACGACTTCTAGTAAGGATTTGCCGGAAAACCAGGCTGCACTGGGCAAAGTTTACCAAGGGCAAGCTGCTAGCCGGGTAACGCTACGTTCTGTGGCGTGAGGACCGGCGTCTCCACGGACCTCAATTCCACTGATCGCAGAGTTTCACCCTACGCCAGGCGGCATGAAGAAAGAGCTTGACGCTGCTGTATCTATATATGTAGACTTCTCCCGTTTAGCCTCGTGCGCGTCAAGAAGGAGACATTCATGAAATCACTTCGAACGCTTTCACCTGCCGGTTTTCTGATGCTGTTGGCAGCCTGCTTCAGCACCGGGGTGGCGAGCGGGCAACCTTCCCAGGGGCGGTCAACCAGTTGGGACGATCTCAAATCTCTGACGCCGGGTCAGGAAATCCGCGTCGTGATGAACAATGTCAAATCCTATCAAGGTGAGTTCGAGTCGTTGCGCGACGACGGAATTACGCTTCGGCAGGCAGCGGGTGTGCAGACGCTGGCCCGCAAAGACATCCTTCGCGTTTCCCGGAAGATAGGGCAAAACCACCGGGGGCGAAACGCGTTGATTGGCATGGTCGTTGGAGCAGGCGCCGGCCTCGTGATTGGGCTAACCCCATATATGATTCAAAGAAACTGTACCGAAGGCCCCGCCTTCAACTGCGGTTACCCCCCCAATCCGCACCGTGCGGAGGCCCTTACGCCTGTAGGTGGCCTAGCGGGCGCCGCCATCGGCGCAGCAGTGTCGAGGCATGCCTGGCGTGACTTATACCGCGCCCGCTGATGGCCCGCGCGGCGCAGACTGCAACTCTGCGGTCACTGTTCATTCCGGCTCCACGCAGCGCGGAGCTCTGGAGTCTCCCAGGACCGCGCTTCCGCTGGTCTCAGAGTTTCAGAGATGCGCCAGCCGGCCTTGCTCGGACAAGCTGAGGCCGTGGAGAGTTGGAGGAGACGACCATCGCGGAAAGTGAGTCAGCGGGACGGGTAGCCCGGACGGAAAGTCGGTTGGCCGGTGGCCGGCGCCAGGCAATACGAGCCTGCCGTTACCGGCAACTCCCTCCGAGCGCCGTTTTCCGTTTCACCGTTCATCCAAGTCGATCGGCCACGATGCTCCCCAGATCGCATGAGCTTGTCTCCTCGGCACGTCTCATGTTAAGCCGTTGTACGGTTAAGTGATCGGCTTTCAATGGACGAGAAGCTGACTTATCATTTTTGTATGCGCCCCGTGCTGCCTCCGGTTTAATTTCCCCTCATATCTAAGTTACTGCTGGACCTCGTTGGGCGCAGGGTTTGTATCGACCTCTGGAACTGGCGCTTTCGCAGCAGCGCCGGCTCCCGGCCTCGTCAAGAGAAACAGGGCACGCCCGCTGACTTCCTCGTCGAACTCGGCACCGTGTCCCTCGATGGCCAGCCTTATGCCCTCGTTCGGGTGTTCGGAGGGAACTTTGCCGAGTGCGCAGTTCACTTGCAGCGTCGCGTTTTTCGCGAACCCCAACACCGGCAACAGGCGGATGCGCAGCACGGCGAAGCCGCCTGCAGGCATGGAGCCAGAGAACATTGGCAAACGCTTGGGGCCAAACTGTGGGGGGCCTAATGCCCGGACCTCGCGCATGAGCGCACCCGGCGCGATACCGTAGCAATCAAAACCGACGAGTTCGCTCGCCACCCAGACACCCGTCTCAAGTACCACTCCGCCGGTGGACTTGTGGGTGAAGGTTCCGGCGGCGGTGACCGACTTGCTTGACGGGGTGATCGTGCCTACGCCGCTCATCTCGTAGGTGTCACCATTGGCTGACTTGACCACGGCTGGGCAGGGGGAAGAGTCATCAGAATCGCAAAGAAACCCCGCTGCGACAAGGAAAGTGTAATTGGCGGAGCTGCTCTGGGCCCTGGCCGGACCTGCGCCTAGAAATATGGCCAAGCTCGGCACAGCAACGCACGTGACCATGAGGGTCGAAAATACGTTCTGGTTTGACATGACTGCCTCCCCTGCTTGGTCCCCCTTGGGAACCTGTGTGAGAATTCAGTTCCACTTAGCAGCTTTGCCGCCCACTGCGCGAAAAGGCTTGGACCTTCTGCGGCAGACCCAAAAACGATCAAATGGATATTAGCTTGGCTGCGGGAAAGGCAGACGCTTTCCCGTAGAGCGGGACGGCCACCGGTCCATATCCGCTTGGCTGGCTACAAAGGCCGCCCCGAGGCTCACGAACAGCGCCGTCTATGGAGTCCGTAGGAAGCCGTGGACCACATAGTTGGAGTCATAGTAGTATCCCGTGATTGAGCCCCATTGGTTAAGGCTCACCGGGATAGTGCCGGTCATGCTCGCGCCGGGGGCATCGAACGTCGTGAACTTCCCGCCGGGACTGCGTAGGAAGCCGTGGTACACATAGTTCGCGTCAACGTAGCTTGCCGTGACCGCCCCCGAGTCATTGAGGCCTGCAATCTGGTTCCAGACCGTGCCTTGGTAGAGGCCAGCGCCTGCGCCGGGAGCCTCGAAAGTTGTGATGGTGCCATCGGGACTGCGGAGGAAGCTGTGCGCCACAAAGTTGCCGCTGTTGTCCATGTAGGCTCCCACGCTCGTTCCAAGAATGTTGATGTTGTAGGCCCCGGTACCGTAACAACCTGTCGAGGTGCCGGTATCGCACGAGCCTGGACCAACAAACGTTGCGAGTGTGCCGTGGGGGTCGCGTACGAAGCCGTGAAACAAAGAGTTTGAGTCCAGGTACCATCCCACGATGGCTCCCTCCAGGTTCAAGGGCCCATCGGGTTCAGTGCTGCCGTTAAGCGCGCCGGGGGCATCGAAATCCGTGAACTTGCCGGCGGAACTGCGTACGAAGCTGTGGTACATATGGTTCGCGTCAATGTACGATCCTGAGGTCGCTCCCAGCGCACTGATGCCGATTAACCAACTGCCTAGGGCGTCAGCCGGGTTTGTGTCCGCGCCGGGGGCGTCGAAGGTCGTGAACTTGCCGTCGGGACTAAGTAGGAAGCAGTGGGATACGAGGTTCGCGTCATTGTAGTATCCCGCGACGGTCCCGAGTTGGTTGATGCCTGCGGCAAAGGTGCCGTTGTTGTCGTTTGCAACTGTGCCCGCGCCGGGAGCATCGAACGTCGTGAACTTGCCGCCGGGACTGCGCAGGAAGCCGTGGGATACATAGTTCGCGTCATAGTAGTTTCCCGCGACTGTCCCGAGCAGGTCGATGCCTACGGGCGCCGTGCCGTAACCATTCGCGCCCGGTGCGTCGAACGTGATGATGGTGGGTTTCTGAGCGCTCGCGGAAAGGCCCAGCCCCAGAACGCACAGGGCCAGGCAAAGGGCGAATGCTCCTTTCCGTCGCACTGCCGTACAGAATTGGCAAAAAGCATTATGGTTCGTCATCATTGGTTAATCTCCTTTTGGGTTGTCTCTGCCAGCATTTCCGCAGATAGAAATGGGAAACGATGCTGCACTTGTTGCCTCATCTCTTAATGCGCAAATGGGGCGTAAAAACTGTAGTGCCCGGGAATATTTTTTCGGTGGTGGGCGAGTTCGGTTTTATGGCGTGCCCTACTACCATTCTTGCTGGCCCGTTGCGAAGAGATGTGATAGTTTAGTATCAATCGGGTGAGAGCTGAGATGTTCAACCCGGTGAGGAAACCTGCCGTGCTGAGGGCAGCGAACGGTACCCGCCTTCGCCTATTTATCGGGAAGGCCGGGGCCTCCCTTCGCTCGGGCTGACAGAACCGGATTTTTGGTTACACCACCTCCCGCCAAGGAGGAGGCGTGGCGGAGACCCCCACACACGACGTATCGCAACTGCTCCAGGCCTGGAACGAGGGGGACGAGCGGGCGTTGGACAAGCTCACGCCCCTGGTCTACCGGGAGTTGCACCGTCTGGCTCAGCGCTACATGGCGCAGGAGCGTCCCGGACACACCCTGCAAACCACGGCACTGGTGAATGAGGCTTACCTGCGACTGGTGAATGCCAGGAAGGTGAACTTTAAGAACCGCGCCCACTTTTTCGCCGTCTCCGCCCAATTGATGCGGCGCATCCTGGTGGAATTCGCGCGGCGTCGTGGCTCCCAGAAACGTGGTGGCGAAGTGCAACGGGTGTCGTTAGAAGAAAGTCTGGTGTTTTATGGGGAGCGGGGTGCGGATTTGGCGGCGCTTGACGACGCTCTCCAGGCTCTGGCCGGCATAGACGCCCGAAGAAGCCGGGTGGTGGAGCTGCGCTTCTTTGGCGGGCTGAGCGTGGAGGAAACGGCGGAAGTGCTTGGGGTCTCACCCGAAACCGTGATGCATGATTGGAAGCTGGCGAAGGCATGGCTGCTGCGGGCGATGAGTGGAGAAAAACAGGATGAAGCCTGAACGTTGGGAGCAGGTGGCTCGGTTACATCGCGCCGCTCTGGAGCGCGAAGGGGGTGAGCGCTCAGCTTTCCTGCGGGAAGCCTGTGACGGGGATGAGGACCTGCGCCGGGAAGTGGAATCGCTGCTCGCCTACGAGGGGGAAAAAGCGAGTTTCATGGAGTCCCCCGCCCTGGAGGTGGCGGCCAAGCAACTGGCGATGGGACAACCCGAGACGCGGGGGTGCCAGTCAAGCGAGGATATTTATAGCTTGGTGGGCAAGACGATTTCCCATTACCGCATCATGGAGAAACTGGGCAGCGGCGGCATGGGAGTGGTTTACAAGGCGCAGGACACCAAGCTCCCGCGCCTTGTGGCCCTGAAATTCCTGCCGGAAATAGAGGCGGAGAGTTCTGAGGCACGGGAGCGCTTCAAGCGCGAGGCGCATGCCGCTTCCGTTCTGAATCACCCGAACATATGCACCATCCATGATGTTGATGAGCACGGCGGCCGGCCCTTCATCGCTATGGAATTGCTGGAAGGGCAGACGCTGAAGCAGCAGATTGAGGGAGGGGCGCCCTTCCGGATTGATACCCTGCTGGACTTGGCAATCCAGGTTATCGACGCCCTGGACGCGGCGCACGCGAGTGGGATCGTTCACCGTGATATCAAGCCGGCCAATATTTGGGTGACGCCGCGCGGCCAAGCGAAGATTCTGGATTTCGGTCTGGCGAAATTGACGTCGCCTCCAGCGCACACGCCAGCGATGTCGACTGATCCCGACAGTTTGACCAGCACCGGCGCGGTGATGGGCACCGTGGCCTATATGTCGCCGGAGCAGGCGCGCGGCGAGCGGCTTGACGCGCGCACCGACCTCTTCAGTTTCGGCAGCGTGCTTTACGAGATGACGACGGGCCGGCAACCCTTCGGCGGAAACACCTCGGCGGCCGTCTTTGGTGCTATTCTTCACCAAGCGCCCACGCCACCCCTAAAGCTCAAGCCTGACCTGCCCCCCAAGCTCGAGGAAATCATCGACAAGGCGCTGGAGAAAGACCGCGACCTGCGCTATCAGCACGCCTCGGACATTCGCGCCGAACTGAAGCGTCTGAAGCGGGAGACCGACTCCGGGCAGAGCGCGGGCAGCCTGCCCCGATCCATAGGGGTCCCGCCCGCTGTAGGGGCGGGCGTGGCCCGCCCGCGGGAGGGCAGAGCCCTCCCCTACAAAGCCACGGTAGCAGCCCTGGCAGGCGCTGTCGTCATCGCTGGCGCGATTCTCGCCTACTGGCTCACGCGCCCTCCCAAGCCCTCAGCCGAGCCTTCAGCGGAGCTGACGCAAAGACGGCTGACGTTCAACTCCAGCGACAACGCTGTCCAGAGCAATGCCATTTCTCCTGATGGCAAATACCTCGCCTATTCCGACCCGGCCGGGATTCACGTTAAGCTGCTCTCGACGGGAGATGAGCGGCTCATCCTCAGGCCGGCCGGAGTTCCAGCCGGTGCCTACTGGTCGGTCGCATCGTGGTTTCCCGACGGGACACAACTGCTCGTCGGCGCATCCGAGCCGGGCGGCCACAAGAGCATGTGGACGGTCGCGCTGCTGGGGGAATCGCCGCGAGAGCTTCGCGAGAGTGCCTTGGGGTTTGAGGTCTCGCCGGACGGGACACACATCGCTTTTCGCCCAGTTGGAGCCTCGTATGACCTCCGCGAAATCTGGTTGATGGGCAGCCAAGGAGACAACCCGCAAAAGGTCCTCGCCCTGGGAGAGAATGAGTGGCTGTACTCGGTACGCTGGTCGCCGGATGGACAGCGCCTGGCCTACATCAGGGTGCAGCGCACTGCCGAGGGGGACCAAATCTCCATTGAAACCTGCGACCTGAAGGGGGCGCGCCGGAACGTAGCAGTGTCGGAAGCGGACCTAGGCGTTTTTTGCTGGCTTACGGACGGGCGGATGGTCTATTCCCGGAGTGACAATCTTTGGCAAATTGGCATTGATAATCATACTGGATCGCCCACCGGTAAACCGAAACGCGTTACCCAGTGGGCAGGATCTTACCTTGAGGGATTGAGCGCCAGTGCGGATGGGAAGCGGCTGGTGCTCCGGAAGTCGACATTTCAGGATCAGGTGTATGTGGGCGAACTCGCGGCAGGGGGAACGAGCATGAATCCCCCTCGGCGGCTGACTAATGACGAAGGCTCCGATCAGCCCATGGCATGGACGCCGGACAGCAAAGCTGTATTGTTCCAATCAAACCGTAACGGCGCTACGGGAATCTTCAAGCAAGGAGTCAGCCAGGAGACCTCTGAGCCTGTGCTCACAGGACCGCAGGACGTCGACCAGCCGCGCCTCAGCCCCGATGGCTCTTGGATACTCTTCGTGGAGTTTCCGAAAACAGCGGTTGGCCCCTCGACTCCGGTCCGCCTGATGCGCATCCCTGTGAGCGGTGGAGTTCCTCAGTTAGTCCTCGAGACCCGAAATTGGCTTGACCACCTCTGCGCTCGCGCCCCGGCAAGCCTCTGCGTGATCGGCGAGTTGAGCCAGGATGAAAAACAGTTGACGCTTACGGCATTCGATCCCCTGAAGGGCAGAGGTAAGGTGCTCAGGACCATTGAGAAAGACCCCTCGGCGGAAATCGCCGGGACGGGACTCTCTCCCGATGGAACTACGTTTGCGATTTCGAGAAGCAGCGAGGAGGAGATTCACATTCGCTTGCTTTCACTCTCCGGTAGCTCCGACCGCGAATTCACGGTGAAGGGTTGGTCGAATCTCTCAGGTCTTGACTGGTCCCCTGACGGAAAGGGGCTTTACTGCGGGTCTGTGTCGCCCCAGGACCGCACCCTCTTGCACGTGGACTTGGAGGGCAACGCCAAGGTGCTATGGCAGTACAAGGCAGCGAGCGGCTCAATTTGGGGCATACCCTCACCGGACGGCCGCTACCTTGCCTTACGGGGCCTAGTCGCCAGCAGCAATATCTGGATGGTTGAAGGTTTCTGAGTGGCGCCAGGGCTGTGATTGGAGCCTGAACCTCCTCGAGTGGAGGAATTGTTCAAGCTCCAGTTGTTCGAGACGCCGCCTGATTACCAAAGCCACATTCACATTGAAATGGGCTTCGCGCGGCGTTTGCCGAAGAGCGGGAGCGCCAATCCGTGATCCCGGTCGCATGAAACGCACTCGGAAACTATGCTGACTGGGTACTGGGCTGGATTTGGAATGAAAAACGCTCTTCCCTGACGGCAAATATGGCGATCTGTCTGGTGTGGAACTCACTTTGACGTGTCGGCTAACTGTAGATATGATCTCGGTGAGCGACCGGAATTTGGGAGGGAGGCAGGTTCTCGTTTTCCGGTCGGCGCGTCGGCAAACGAGCTTTCGTCATAGCAAATCTACTTGGCCTGGTGAGGCCAGGCACGGCGAGCGAATTTAGGAAAGTCCGCTCAGCTTTTTTTGGGGGGGGAAGGGGGAAAAGGTTTCAGGAACCTGTGAAAAAATTGGTTTTGCCGATTTCACGACTACGCATTTTCATCAAGTTACATGCTTGATGAGGGGTCCGGATTCAATTTTTTCACATGTTCCAGGCACCATTTTCAGGATTCGCCGGCTGGCGCAAAGCGAAACTGTGCGTTTCGCCGACTGATCCCGCAGGGTTTCGCTCTCCGCCAATCGCGCACCATTATAACAAGTGCCTACTGTCTTGAGTGAAGGTCAAACGAAATACTAACCATGCAGGTCCAAGCTCAAGCACAGGAGATTACCCTCAAATTCCAAGGTCACTTCGTGATGCTGTCCGCGGACAAGTGAGAAGAGCGTGAAATCTCTTCCGAAGATCACGGTGGGCACGGAGAGCGCGCAAGCCTGCGCCAGGCCGGAGATCCTCCCTCAAGGGCATGTTGATGTCACTCAGGATAAGATCCAGGGGATTCTCTCGGACAAGGGATAGAGCTTCCGACCCGTTTGATGCTTCGAGTACCTGGAGCACGTCCAGACCTGCCTGGCGTAGCGAGCGCCCTACGATCTTGCGCATCACGGAGGAATCGTCCACAATCAATACACGTGCCGGTTTCATTTCTGTATCACCCCCATCTCACGGCGATGGGCAGTTCCAATAAATGCATAATCTCGGGAAACTCAAGCTCCAGGACCTTTGCGAGTTCGCTTTTTTCGGCGTCGGTCAAGCTCTGAGTGGAGTTATCGAGGAGGCTCTTGTAGACGTTTAGGTCGGCGAGTGCGATTCGAGAAGGCGCTCCACCAACCCGTACCCCGTGCATCTGGCATACCAGATCGGAAGCGACAACGATCTCCACCAGAGTCTGGTCGTAACTTGCGTCCTGAGGCCGATGGTGATACTCCAGGACCTCGACAATCTGCGGCGCAAAGTTCCAACTGAGACCAATACACTTGCCCACCAGGCAGTGATCAACGCCGCTATATTGGCGCTCGAGCTCGACGGATTCTCCCCACGCGATGGAGCCTGGAGCGAGTTTGGGGTCTCGCGATCGCGCCGAGAGCAGGAGCAGAGGCAGAACCCCCAAGTCGTGGAGGAGCCCGGCCAGATACTCCTGCTCGGTCTCCAGGTAGCCGACACAGCATGCGCAGCGCTCACTCAGGGTCGCGGTCAACAAACTGTGCTGCCAGAAGGACTGCAAATCCGCGGAAGATAACAAGTTCCCCAAATGCTGGACCAGCGAACAGGTCAGCACCAGGGTCCTCAGCCGCTCCGTCCCCAAGAGTATGACGGCGTGTTCGATGTGCGAGACTCTCCCCCGCAGACCCAACATCGCCGCATTGCAGAGGCGTATGACCTGCGCGGCGAGGCTAGGGTCAGTTCGAATAACCCGGCAGACCCGCCTCAGGTCCACTGGGACACAACTCAATAGCGTACTGAGCTCAAAAATATAGGCGGGAAGAGTGGGGAAGCCCTCCGCGAACATGGCGCGGACCCTGGCCTCTTGACTCTGTTCCTTCTCCATACGAGCTGATTCCGCTTGGTTGATCCCTGCCGGCATGCCTGCCTCTCTTCTACAAGTCCATCGGCACGCAAAAGCAGGTCTTTAGGGTGGGCGCCACACGGTGGCGTGCAGTCCTCATCGCCCAGGCAGTGTCTCAGTTTGCTGTAGCGGCGCTCTGCGAGCGCCGCTACTCCTTGGGAATTCACGACCGGCGGTCATAGACCGCCGCTACAAGAATCAAACTGAGACACTACCATCGCCCAGGGTGCCTTGACTTCAAGCCATCGTCTCTATTCAATCGGTTGGGGTAGAAAGGAAACGAGTGGAGATTAACCTTGCTTGGTTTTCTCACCCTGCAACAGGCGATAGGCTTGGCTGCGAGAGATGCCTCGTGCTTTGGCAGCGGCCTTCAAAGCCGCGCGCTCATCGAGTCCGCGTTCGGCCATCAGGGTTTGGATTTCGGCCCGGATAGGCGATTCGGCAGGCCGGTCCTCTCCCGCCTCGGCGGCAGCCCCCACCAGGAGGGTTATTTCGCCTTTGATGGCTTTGCCTTTCAGCCGCTCTAACAGCACGGAGACCGTGCCACGCCAGAATTCTTCGTGGACCTTAGTCACTTCACGCGCCAAAACCACCTCGCGCTCTCCCAGAATGTCCCGAAGATCGCGCAGCATTTCGAGGATGCGGTGGGGGGCCTCATAAAACACCAGCGTTTTCGTGGCCGTCTTGTTCTCTTCCAAGGCCCGCCGGCGAGCCGCTTTCTTGGCGGGGAGGAAACCGAGAAAACGAAACTTGTCCACCGGCAACCCCGAGGCAGCAAGAGCCGCCACAAAGGCTGAGGCGCCGGGAACCGGGATCACCGGAATCGCGTGGCGAACTGCCAGGTGAACCAAGCGAAAGCCAGGATCGGATACCACGGGCATGCCCGCGTCGCTGACCAGCGCGATGTTTTCTCCCTCCGCCAACTTGATGACCAGCTCCGGGGCGCGAGTCATCTCATTGTGCTCGTGGTAACTTAAGGTGGGCGTGTGAATCTGATAGTGGTTGAGCAATTGTTGCGTGCGGCGCGTGTCCTCGCAAGCAATCAGATCCACCTCCTTGAGGATACGAATGGCGCGCAGAGTAATGTCCTCCAGATTCCCAATGGGTGTGCCGACCACAAAGAGCTTGCCCTTCGACCCGTTGGTGGAATCCTCCAGAGGATCCATCAGATCCGGCTTGGCGGAAGCAGAGGTTCGCGGCATAGGCATCAAGTGTGCTCTATCGTTTCTAGTGTATCAACTCGTTCACACAATGACAACGGAGAGTTGGATGCCGGCGCGGCTTTGACGTGGCTGGAGGGTGCCGATATAATACTTCAGAAGGGTTTTTGCAAGGAGGTCAAATTGCCGCTTTACGAGTACGAGTGTACGCAGTGCGGAAAGCGCATCGAGAAAATCCAGAAGTTCTCTGATTCTCCCCTGACCACATGCGAGAAGTGTGGAGGCAAGCTGGAAAAGCTCATCTCGTCGTCAGCCATCCAGTTTAAGGGGAGCGGATGGTACGTGACGGACTATGCGCACAAGTCTTCTGCCCCGCCCTCGAGCAGCTCCTCAGAATCTGGCAATGGAGACAAGGAGCCAGGTACCAAAGGCGCAAAGAAGGAAGAGTCGAAGAAATCCGCAGACAAGCCTGCGGCCGGCAAAGAATCCTGAAGAGAAACAAGTCCGTTGTTCCGCCAGTCGCTCCGCCTGATCTCTCTTACAGTTTCAACGATCTGAGATACTTACGGAACTCTTTCCCCAGGTCCGGGCGATTCAACGCCAGTTCCACCGTAGCTTGAAGGAAACCCAGCTTGTCGCCCGCATCGTACCGCTTCCCTTCAAACAGGTAACCGTAAATCGGCTCCTTGGTGAGCAGGCGCCGCAAGCCGTCGGTGAGTTGGATTTCGCCTCCCGACCCTGGCGTGGTCGCCGCGAGCTCATGGAAAATTGTCGGTGTAAGGATGTATCGTCCTATGACGGCCAGATTGGAGGGCGCTTCGCTCGGCGTGGGCTTCTCCACCATGTCGTCGATGCGGAATAGCCGCCCTTGCCATTCCGCGTCGGGCACAAGCCGGCCGCGAATTATGCCGTAACTCCCCACAGCTTTGCGAGGCACCTTCTGGATCGCGATCACGCTTCGGCCATAGCGCTCAAAGACCGCCAACATTTGTTTCAAACACGGCACGGGATTCGCGACCACGTCATCAGAGAGCAGCACGGCAAAGGGCTCCTCGTCCACGACGTCGCGCGCCGTGAGAATCGCGTCCCCGAGGCCTCGTGGGGTTTGCTGGCGCACGTAGACAAATCGCATCAGCCCCGCGATCGAGCGGATTTGCTTCAGCAGTTCTTGCTTCCCTTTTCCCTCCAACTCCTGCTCGAGTTCCGCCGACACGTCGAAGTGGTTCTCGATGGCCGTCTTTCCCCTGCCGGTGACGAAGATCACCATGGGAATGCCGGAAGCGGAAACCTCCTCGACGGCGTATTGCACCAAGGGTTTATCCACGATGGGAAGCATCTCCTTGGGTTGCGCTTTGGTGGCGGGCAGGAATCGCGTGCCAAGACCAGCAACCGGCAGAACCGCTTTGCGAATCTTCATTTGCACCTCAACATCTCACAGACTCAGCGAGCTTCCCTACGAGGCCAGTGTACCGCCACCCTGCGAGAAGAGTCAAAAGTAAGGAGTCAGAAGTCAGGAGTCAGTAGACAGAAGACAGAAGACAGAGGTGAGGCACCCGACGTTCGCTCCCATCTCGTGATTAGCTGTCATCCTGAGCACAGCGAAGGATCGCTGCAGTTGTTTGTTTATTTGGTTTCAAAGACGAACTGCAGAGATTCTTCGCTTCGCTCAGAATGACAACGACCGGTCGGCCGGTTTCTATTCTGACTCCTGACTCCTGACTTCTGACTCCTGCTGTCCACCTGTGTTAGCATTTAGGCATGTTAGTTCTCGGCATTGAATCGAGTTGCGACGAAACCGCCGCGGCCGTCGTGGCGAACGGGGAACAAATACTGTCCAACGTTGTCGCCTCGCAGGTGGAAATGCACGCGAAGTATGGCGGGGTTGTGCCGGAACTGGCTTCGCGAGAGCACCTGCGCAAGATCGAGCCGGTGGTTAACGAAGCTTGCGCGCGGGCGCGAGTGAACATAAGGCACGTGGACGGCATCGCGGTCACCGAGGGACCGGGACTGATCGGCTCGCTTCTGGTGGGTCTGGTTTACGGCAAGGCGCTGGCCCACGCCCTGGCGAAACCGCTGGTGGGCGTGAACCACCTGGAAGGCCACATCCACGCCGTGCTGCTGGAAAACAAAATGGACCGGCTGGCCGGGAAGGTTGCGGAAGAGGCGCAACTCCCTGCGGTGGTGCTGGTGGTTTCGGGTGGTCACACGAGTCTGTTCCTGGTTGAGGCAGTTAGCCCCTCGGCCCATTCACCTTCGGCTGCGTTTAATTACCGGCGCCTCGGACATACACGCGACGACGCAGCCGGCGAAGCCTTTGACAAAGTCGCAAGACTGCTCGCTTTGGGGTACCCGGGCGGGCCGCTGATCGATCAACTGGGCCGCTGGGGGAATGCCGAAGCGGTGGATTTTGGCCGCATCAAGATGAAGGGTAACCCGCTGGATTTCAGCTTCTCCGGAGTTAAGACGGCAGTTCTTTACCGCGTCCGCGGCACTCCCCTGGCCCTCGAGGCGGAGGAGCGGCGAGCGTGGCGCCAGACGCGCGACAACGTCTCAATCGACGAACTGCGGGCCCGCTGCTCGCAGGCCACACTGGACCTTATCGCCAGTTTCCAGAACGCTGTCGTCCACAACCTCGTGGAGCGCACTTTGGCGGCAGCGGAAGCCGCGCACGTCGACTCGGTGTTTGTCTCCGGCGGGGTGGCCTGCAATTCCCTTCTGCGCGCACGCATGCGGGAGGCTTCTCGAGCGCAGGCAATTCGTGCTCTCTTCCCTTCCCCCGGGCTGTGTACCGATAACGCGGCGATGATTGCGTCGGCGGGCTACTACAAGCTGAAAGCCGGGCAACTTGCCGATGCGACTCTGACCGCACATGCGGCGTTTCCTTTAGGGCAGGAGTCAGTAGTCAGGAGTCAGGAGTCAGAATAAACCAACATCCCCGTTGTCTGTCATTCTGAGCGAAGCGAAGAATCTCTGCAGTTTGTCGCTGAGACCAAATTGAGAAACAACTGCGGAGATCCTTCGCTTCGCTCAGGATGACAGCTAATCACGAGACGGAAGCCAACGGTCAGTTGCGCACTTCTGACTCCTGACTCCTGAATCCTGACTCCTTCATTTACCATGCGCATTGGCGTTGACACGGGCGGAACGTTCACGGACTGCGTGATCCTTGAGCGAGGCGAGGTTAAGATCCTCAAGGTGTTTTCGACACCGGACGACGCTTCGCGCGGCATCCTCGAGGGCGTGCGCCGCCTGGCGCAGCCGTTTCGGCCGGCTGGCTCACTCGACATCATCCATGGCACAACCGTGGGCACCAACAGCTTGCTGGAGCGGCGAGGAGCGCGCGTGGCCCTGGTCACCACCGCGGGTTTCGAGGACCTGTTCGAAATCGGCCGGCAGGCGCGCCCCCGGCTTTATGATCTCGAGGCGCGGCACGCTCCGCCGCTCGTGCCACGCGATTTCCGCTTCGGCATTGAGGAGCGAACCGCGGCGAGCGGGAAGATTCTGCAGCGGCCGTCGGCAGCCGCCATCGCCCGCTTGGCCCGCAAGCTCAAGCGATTGAATGCCGATTCCGTCGCTCTCTGCTTCCTTTTCTCCTATCTCAATCCTGAGAATGAACGCGTAGTGGCGGCAGCGCTAAGTGCCTTACGACTGCCCTTGTCTGTCTCCCACGAGATTCTCCCCGAGTTCCGTGAATACGAGCGGTTGGCCACGGTGGTCATCAACGCCTATCTGATCCCACGTATGGGTGAATACCTTAAGCGGCTCGAGCGTGGCGTGGGGGAGGCGGGCCGCGTTTACGTGATGCAGTCCAGCGGGGGAATAACCACCGCGCAGCGCGCGGCGCGCGAGCCTGTGCGGACGATCCTCTCCGGGCCTGCCGGAGGCGTTGTGGCGTCCACCTGGCTTGCCCGGCAACTTGGACTGGACCGCGCCATAAGCTTCGATATGGGAGGCACGTCGACGGACGTGTGCCTGATCGACGGCTTGCCCCGCACCACCAATGAGACCACCCTGGGCGGCTTGCCGGTGGCAGTTCCTGTTCTCGATGTTCACTCCGTGGGGGCGGGCGGCGGGTCGCTGGCTCGCCTGGACGCGGGGGGCGCATTACGCGTGGGCCCGGAAAGCGCCGGCGCAGAACCTGGACCGATCTGTTACCACCGCGGCGGCATTCAACCAACCGTCACGGACGCCAACTTGTTGCTCGGGCGCCTCGACGCCGGCCTCTTTCTGGGCGGGGAGTTTGACCTGGACCTCGCAGCGGCGGAGCAGGGATTCGCAGAATTCCTTCGACTGCACCGAAGGCGGATTGGCTTGAAGACTGCCCCGCAACTAGCTGCTGATATCGTGGCCGTCTCCAACGCCACGATGGAGAAGGCCTTGCGAGTGATCTCCGTCGAGCGCGGCCACGACCCCAGGGACTTTGCTCTCGTCTGCTTTGGCGGCGGCGGAGGGCTGCACGCCGCGGACCTGGCGCGCGGTCTGCGGCTGCCCAAAGTCGTCGTGCCACGGAGCCCCGGCGCTTTCTCCGCACTCGGAATCCTGCTGTCGGATATCGTCAGAGATTCCGTCCAGTCGGTCTTCCTTCCTGTACCCTGCGATGGAGGGCAAGCCGGCCTCTGGCTCGCACTCGAGAAGCGCTTTGCAAGAATGGAGCGTGCCTTGCGTACGGAGCTTCGACAGGAAGGTTTTCCCTCCCAGTCGGCGCGGGCCGAACGGCGGCTGGACCTTCGCTACGCCGGTCAGTCCTATGAGCTTTCGCTGCCTTTCAAGAGAGATTTTCGCCGGCTGTTCGATCAGCAACACTTGCGGGCCTACGGGTATTCTCATGCGGGGCGGCGGATCGAGATCGTGAACCTGCGCCTTCGCCTGGTGATTCGAACTCCCAAGCCGCGACTGCACGTCCATCAGAGGCGGGTCGCAGCTCCCGTGAAGATGAAATCCAAACCGGTCTGGTTTGACGGGCGCTTCCGCGCCACCCATGTTTACGACCGGGAGCGGATTGCGGCGGGCGCACGGCTTCGAGGCCCCGCCGTCATTGTGGAATATAGCTCGACCACCGTCGTCCCGCCGGATTTCAGGTGCGAGGTGGACAAGTACCTGAATCTGGTTTTGACACGCTGCGTGAATTAGTCCCTAAGCCGGGATCCCGGTTTCACGCAAAGCCGCAAAGAACACAAAGTTCGCAAAGAAGAGCAAGGACCTCTCCTTTGCACTTCTTTGCGCCTTAGTCCGTCAACCGACGGATGAGCTGTGTTGATTTTTCTGCGCCTTCCAAACCTGGTAGGACCGCTGTAAGCACAAAAAAGGGGCACGCCGAGGCGTGCCCCTTGAGGAATAACCGCTCTTACCTGCCGATCATTTCTTCACCGTCAAAACAACCTGGGCGGACGCTTCCGAGTAATCGGTCATGTCGGATCTACCGCCCACCGGCTTACTTGACCGTGAACGTCGCGGTCGCCTTGACGGTCAGTGAGCCCGAAACACCGGTGAAGGTGATGAGGTAAGTGCCGGGGTTCGAGTTCTTGGGGAACAAGATTCCGGAGACCGCATAATCTGTGCCATTCACTTTGACGGTCATCGGAAAATCGACGCAATATGAACCTGCCGGGCCGCCAGAGCAGCTCAGCTTCACGTTGCCGTTAAAACCATCCACCGATTGGAGTTTGAGGAGGAACCCGCCCACCACGCCTCGGCTCACGGTTTCCGCCCCTGGCTCCGGAGTGATGGTGAAGGTCGAGGTCTGTCCCGCCGGGTTAACGAGCATATTCCCCGCCACGTAGCTGATCACGTAGTTGGGATCGACCGCTCCCGAGCAAGTATCCGCCCCGGTGTACGTTCCTGGCGAAGTCGAACTGGTTACACTCGTCATGCAGGTGGGCGGGGTAGTCAGGCTGGAGGCATTGTTCCCGGCCACGAAGCCGCTGTAGCTGGGCGTGATGGCGGGTGGCGTCGTACCGGCAGTCATCGATCCGCTGCTGGCGGTAATTACCAGCGCAGCCTGGCCGATCGTCACATTGCCCGGAACGTATCTGATCGTGTAGTTGGGATCGACCGCGCCCGAGCAGGTGTCAGCCCCGGTGTCCGTGCCTGCGGGAGTGGAACTGGTCGCCGTCGTCGAGCAAGTCGGCTGGGTGGTCAGGCTGGCCGACGTGTTGCCGTTCACAAACCCGCTGTAACTGGCTGCTACCGTGGGTGGCGTGCCGCCAAAAGTCATCGTCCCACTGCTAGCAGTAATCACCAGTGCGGCCTGTCCTACCGTGACGTTCCCCGGCACGTAGCTGATGCTGTAATTAGCATCCACGGCTCCCGAGCAGGTGTCCGCGCCCGTATCCGTCCCTACGGGCGTAGAACTGGTCGCCGTCGTCGAGCAAGTGGGCTGAGTGGTCAGGCTGGCCGACGTGTCGCTGTTCACAAACCCGCTGTAGCCGGCCGTGATCGTGGGTGGTGTTCCGCCGTAGGTCATCGTCCCACTGCTGGCGGTAATCGCCAGCGATGCAGGGCCTACCGTCACGCTCCCTGCCGCGTAGCTGATCGTGTAGCTCGAGTCCACGGCCCCCGTGCAACTGCTGGGATACGAACCCACTGGACTTGCGTTGGTCGCCGTGGTCGAGCAAGTCGGCGGTGTCGTCAGGCCACTCGGGGCCGTAGTTGAGAGCGTGAGGCCGCCGTAAGTGTAAAGGGGCGTGACGGCGGGCACCGTCCCACCATAGGTCATGGACGGACTGCTGGCGGTGATGGTCAGAGGCGTGGAGCCTACGGTAAGCGAGGTTTGGGCTGTGACGCCGCTGTAGGTTGCGGTGACTGTGTACGTGCCGGGAGTGCTTGCACTGCAGATCGGGCCGGTGCAGGAGCCTCCGGCCGAGATTCCAAACCCGGCCGAGCCGGTTTCCGTGATCGCGTTGCCGAACTGGTCAAACGCCGCAGTCGTATACGTCACGCCGACGCCCACGGGTGTGGTCGCATTGGCAGGGCTGATGGTAATGTAACTAAGCGGGCCTGGCTCGGACCAGGTCACAGTTACGGTGTTCGAAGTCACAGCACCAGCGTTAGCGTAAGCATAGATCGAATCCATGCCCGCAGCGCCACCGCCGGGATAGGTGAAGGATGCCTGGCCGCTGGCATTGGTCAATGCAGGACCGCTCATAGGTGAATCCGGGCCGGACGTGATAGAGAAGAACACCGTTGCATTGGGCAGCGGATTGCCGTTCGTGTCAGTCGCTGTTACGGTGAGCGTAGCCGGAGTACCGACTTGAGCGGAGGCTGTGGTCGTAGAGAGCGCGAGCTTGCCCAGCGTCGGCGGCGTCGAAAGCGGCGGAGAGATGGCCACGATCTGGGTCACTGGTTTTCCGTTGGTATCCGTGAACAGGCTCGGTCCCGGCGCGAGCGTGCTTGCGAAGTTGACTGTCGCCGGTCCTCCGCCGATCGTGCCCTCGGGAGCATAGGCGGCCACATCGAAGATCACGGTGATGTTTTCTCCCGCACCCACTGAGAAGGAGCTAGTTGTTACCGGCACGCTAACACTGGACGTTCCGGTGGGCTGCTCGGTGGCCGTAGAGGTGGCGAGGAGTCCTAAGGGGAACAGCACGCCGAGTGACAGACCCGCCCCCCCAAAGTTGTCAATCGATGAGTTAGCGAGCAGGAATGATGCCGCGGCTGAGCCGGCAGGAACGGTACTCGCAAAATCACCTGCATCGACCACGTAGACTGCGGCGCTCGAGATTCCTCCGGAGGAGTTGATGAATTCTCCTTCGAGAGCGGCATTCAATTGGACAGTGATACCGGCGCCGGTGTTGCTAAAGGTCTCATAGGCAAGGCCGCGGGCTGCGCCGGTAGCGATGTTGCAGTTGTTTTCTAACACTGGTGTGCATGGGCCTGAGCTAGAGGCGTAAGCTCCGGCGCTCAGAAAGGAGCTGCCGGTCGAGTTCAGTTGACCATTACCGTAGGTCCAGCCGGCGGGTATTTCGAAGTTCCATTGCGTACTGGAGATCTGGCCATCTCCGCCGGTGATCTGGTGGAAGGGACCAAAGGGAAGGCCGTAAACTTGGCCTTCGAGATAGAACCAGGTCGCGGTGCCGCTTCTCTTCTGGAACCAGGCGCCTGGAGAGCCACTGATCCCACCGGAATTCCATTGGGTGTCGGTGAAAATTAGCTCGCCAGTATCCGAAACGCCCTGTACGCCGGGATTGTTCGCAGTGCCGATAAAAGTGTCGTTCTTGGTAGGCAGGCCGATCTGGACCCACCAGGGAGAGACAATGTTTCCGTTCGCGTCCGTAGAGACGTACGCCACAAAACCGTTGGCGTTGGCTGACGAGATAGTTTGTTGGCCGTCCGACATGGTCAATACAAAGACCGTCGGGTTGCCTATGGTAGTATATTGATTATAAACTAGCGCAAAATTCAAGTTGGGGGCAAGAGGCGGGTTGACTTGCATACTCGCAAAGACGTAATCGCTGGTGGTGTACGAGCTCTCTGCAGGGGTGGGATTGGTACAGGACGTTCCTACTCCGTCATTATCCACGCAAGAGAATGAGTTAAAGTTGTTGCCCCTGTAGTAATAGGTTGTTGTCTGCGCATCGGCTTTGCCCGGCGCCACAACGAAACAAGCGGCGACCAGCACCAGAAGGACAAGCGACCGCATGATTACGGGCCCGATCGGCACACGCCGGCGGCCGGCCCGCTGCGTTCTCGCGAAGTGACCGGAATGCAATTTGGGCGCATAGGACGAGCCCACATTCTCGTGTTGACCTGCGTTTCCTCGCTTAGTCATGATCATCTCCTCTGTTTTCTAAACGTGTTCGGGGAAGAGCGTGGCACAGCCCGACGCGCATCCGATGAGTTGTTCGCCGTTCCCAAGGCGGAGACGGCGGACGAACCTTTCAGTTGACTAGGTTTTCGATTGATTTGCCCCAGGGCGGCCACAAGGGCTGCCCCTACTAGCCTTTGGCGGCGAGTTCAGCTTACCGCCCAGCGGCGCCAGACCGCCGCTACAAATCTTGCTATTGCACACTTCAGTAACACAAAAAAGCCGTTTTAATGACGACTCCCTGTTGCGGCAAGTCAGGTTTGAATGCTAGAATCTACCTTACCGTTCAAACAGGGAAACTAGCAAACAAACGGGCTTACCGGCACCGGCCATTCTCTACGCTACGCTCATCAGCTTATGGCCCTTTTACTCTGCTATACGCAAAAGTCAGGGAAAAACCGTCATGGCTGTGAAAAATTCTGGCGAGAGCGATGGTATAGGCATCGGACAGGCCGACCCGGCCTTCGAAGATCGGCAAGCTCTGGACCACCTTTTCAGCGTCACCTACGAAGAATTGCGCCGCCTGGCGGCCACTGTGCGTCGCAACCATCCAAACATCACCCTTAACCCAACCGCCTTGGTGAATGAGGCTTGGCTGAAATTATCGAAATCCCGCGAAGTTGCCGCCACCTCGCCGCTGCACTTCAAGCGCATCGCGGCCCGCGCCATGCGGCAGGTCCTGGTGGAGGCCGCGCGGCGCCGCAGTTCGAACAAGCGCGGCGGCGGGGCGGAGATAACCGTCACATTTGACGAGGCGGTTCAGCGAAAACCCTCCGGCGGAGAAGAAATCCTGGCGCTCAACAGCGCTTTGGACTCGCTGGCGCGCATGAATCCCCGCCAGGCGGTGATGGTGGAGAGCCGCTTCTTCGGTGGGCTGGATATCCCTGAGACAGCGACGCTTCTCAACGTCTCCGAAGCTACGGTCCTGCGCGACTGGCGCGCGGCGAAAGCGTGGCTTGCCCACGAACTTCGGCAGGGACTGTAGACTGCTCTGAAAATCGATGCGCGACCACACCCGTGCAACTGGGGATAGCGACGATGGACAGCGCCCGATGGCAGAAAGTCCAAACGCTTTTTCACGGGGCCCTGGAACTTCCCGAGGCGGAGCGGCACGGCTTCTTGGCGGCCCATTGTCAAGATGATCCAGGGCTAGTCGGCGACGTCCTCGTACTTTTAGACGAAGACGCCCGCGGGGATTCGTTGCTTGACCGAGACATTGCCCAAGCCGCTGACCTCGTCTTCAACGAATCCCACGCAACATCTCTCCCATTTAAAGAGTTTGGCCCCTATCGGATTATGCGGGAGCTTGGCGAAGGGGGGATGGGCGTGGTGTACCTGGCCGCGCGTATGGACCTGGGCAATCAGGTGGCGTTGAAGATTCTGCGCGAAGCGTGGGCGTCGCCGGCGCGGCGCCAGCGGTTCGAATCGGAGCAGCGCACGCTGGCGAAGTTAATTCATCCATCGATCGCGCGCTTGTACGACGCGGGAACGCTCTCTGACGGGACGCCCTGGTTCGTGATGGAGTACGTGGACGGCGTTCCGCTCACCGAGTATTGCCGCGAGCACGACTGCAAGGTAGAAGAGCGGCTGAAGCTGTTTCGCGCGGTGTGCGAAGCGGTCGAGTACGCGCATCAACACGGTGTGATTCACCGGGATCTGAAGCCGTCCAATATTCTGGTGCGGGCCGACGGGTCGGTGCGGCTGCTCGATTTCGGGATCGCGAAACAGATTGACGCGGGGACTCAGGCGTCGAAACTGACGCGTACCGGCATGCACCTGTTGACCCCGGCTTACGCGTCGCCCGAACAGATTCGCGGGGAAGCAGTGGGGGTTGCAAGCGATGTGTACTCGCTCGGCGTGATTCTTTATGAATTGCTGGCGGGGCGGCTGCCGTTCGACGTTTCCGAGAAGACTCCGGCTGAGGCGGCGAACCTGATCGTGATGGAAGACCCGGTGAAGCCGTCCGCTGTTCTGCGGCGAAGCTCGGGCAAGGGCGCCACGCGCAGCGCGTCGTGGGCGGATCTGGATGTCCTGTGCCTGACGGCGATGCATAAGGAGCAGCGGCGCAGATACGCTTCGGTGAAGGCGCTCGTCGGCGATCTGGACCATTATTTGAAGCATGAGCCGCTCGATGCTCATCCGGACAGCCCGGCGTACGTTGCCGCCAAGTTCCTGCGGCGGCACTGGGCGGCGGTATCCGTTGCGGCGATGGTGGCGGCCCTGTTGCTCTTCGTGGGTTCGCTCGCGTTGACGCTGCACAGGAATGAATCGGCTGTAACCACGCGGCCGCGGACAGTGGCGGTTCTTCCTTTCGCGAATGCGGGATCCGACCACAGCATGGATTTTCTGGGAACCGCCATTCCGGAGGAGATCGCGCGAGTGCTAGGGCGTGCGCGTTCGCTCACGGTACGGCCGTTCGATGCGAGCCGCGCTCAAAAGGACCCAAGAAAGGCGGCTCGCGAGCTCGGCGTGACGAGCGTGGTGACGGGACATTTCTTGAAAGAGGGCGATCACCTTCAAGTGACCATCGAGGCGCTGGATATCGAAACAAATCACTACTTGTGGCGGGATGGGTTCATCATTCCGGCTGTAAACACGATAAGGTTGGAGGGCGAGATCGCGTCGCGAACGCGGAACGGGCTGGGTCCGAATCTTGGAGCCAGGGAGTTCACTTTAGCTTCTATGCTGCGTTGGGACATGGTGTTAGAAAGCGCCAGCCGGCCGAAGAATCAGCAAGCTTATGACCTGTTTCTTCGGGCGATGGCGATGCCCGATGATCCTGGCAGCATAAAGAAGTCGCGGGCGATGCTCGAACAGAGCGTTGCGCTCGATCCGGGATACGCGCCCGCGTGGGCAGCTCTGGCCAGCGAGTGTACAGGCGATAGCTGGTATGGCGGTGGCGGAGCGGAAGCAGCGCAGTGCGCCGCGAATGCGACCAAACGCGCGGCCGCGCTGGATCCTGATAACGTGTGGACCCTGCCTTCGTTCCTTGGGCTGGAACGCAGTCAGATCGCGACGGCTTATCGCGGAGCGCTCGATCTGGTGCGGCGACGGCCCGAGAATTCGCAAGCGCATTTTTATCTGAGCTACGCGCTGCGTTACGCCGGATTGCTCGAAGAATCAGAGAGCGAGTGCAATACGGGCCTGTTGCTCGATCCGCAATACCCCGGTCTGCGATCCTGCGCGGTCGCGTTTCTGCTGCACGGAGATTATCAGCGGGCGCGCGATTTTCTGCATCTCGATCTGGGATCGCAGTTTGAAAAAGCTCTCTCCATGGACGTTCTGTTGCGCGAGGGCAAGGAAAAGGAAGCGCTGGAGGCTCGCCCGGCGACGGCGCCCGTTTGGGCGGGGTTTCCGATCCTGTTCGCTTACCTGGAACACCGTCCTGCGAGGGAGATTGCGGCGCTGGCGCAAGCCATGAAACCTGTGACCGATCCCGAAATGAACTATTTTTCGGCCGCGCACCTGGCGTACGCAGGTCAGCCTGAAGCGGCGTTGCGCATGTTGCGCGCGGCGATTACGGCCGGGTATTGCGCTTATCCAGGGATCGAGTCAGACCCGATGCTCGCGGGAATCCGGTCGAATGCGGGGTTTGAAGAAGTGCGCGTGCTCGCCAGGCAATGCACGGAGCAGTTCGTGGCGGCGACCAAACACTAGGCGAATACGCTCGCACGCGTCCCGGATAGAATCAAAAGAGCGGAATCCCTTCTAGATCGAGGCCCTTGAGCCCAAGCCGGTCCACTAAGGTATCTATGTGTACTGAAGACTGAGAACTGTCGATTAATACACCGCCGCCGCGTCCATCAGGTTACTCTCGCCATTCATCCACACCGCATATTGGAACCGAGTCGCGGACCTCATGCAGGCGGCGCCAATTTCGCCCCGATTGTTGATGGCGATCACGGCACAGTCTGAATTCCTATTCTTTAAGTCTGTCTTCACCATCTGCCGCAGTAGTTCGACGCAGGCGTCCTGGGGGCTCATGCCGGCCTGCATGTAATGAACGATCGAAATACTGGTGCAGTAGTTGGTCATTAAGTCTCCGTCGCCGGTGGCGGAGGCGGCGCCCACATTGTCGTCGGCGTAGACGCCACAACCCACCAGTGGAGAATCTCCGACGCGCCCCGGAATTTTCCACGCCATTCCGGAAGTCGAACAGCCCGAGACGACGTGGCCCTTGCCGTCGGTGGCCACCATCCCGATCGTGTCGTGGTTTTCAGCCGTTACCCAATTCGTCGTGTGCTGCGGGTCGAGTTTCCAATCCATCCATTTCTTAAGGCTCTCCGGGGTGAGAAGTTGCATGGGTTCGAATCCCATCTTGAGCGCAAAGCGGAAAGCGCCCTCGCCCGCGAGCGTGGTGTGCCGGGTCTTTTCGATCACCAGGCGCGCCACCGAGATGGGATTCTTGATGTGGTGCAAATTGCAGATTGCGCCGGCGCGATGGCGTGTCCCGTCCATGATGGCGGCGTCGAGTTCCACTTCTCCTTCTTCGTTGGGAAGGCCGCCGTACCCGACGCTCATCACCTTTGGATCGTCTTCGGGAACGTTGATGCCTTTCACAACCGCATCCAGGAGGCTGCCGCCACTCTTGAAGACTTGCGCCGCCTGCTCGTTCGCCGGTTTCCCGTGCGCCCAAGTGGAAAGAAACACCGGTCCAGACTCCAAGGCGGACGCGGGTTCTGTTTCCAGGGCCGAAAGCGCCGCAGCTCCCGCCACGGATTTCATGAAGTCTCGCCGATCAATGCCGTCCATTTCGCCTCCATTTAGGAAATCGAAATTCGAAAATCGAAATTCGAAAATCGAAACTCCGGAATTGGAGCCTAAATCGCGTCATTGCCGGGCCTTTCGAATTTCGATTTTCCAATTTCGATTCGACTCCGCCTCTTTCCCCAACCTCCCCCGCCCGGCGTCTCAATTCTCAAGACACTCCCACGCGGCGCGTTGAAAACCGCCTTCGAAGGCAGTTCCCGAACACGACTCGGCACCTTCGCGAATTCCGAATTTCGATTTTCGAATTTCGATTTTCGAGTTTGGCTGGTCGAATTTCGACTTTCGAATTTCGATTTTCTCTTCCCAGGAACAATGAGTTCGTTCCTGCCCGCCTCACCCGGCCTACCGCCGGCGAGCCCATAAGGTTGGAGCCGGCGGCGTTCGGAAAGGATGCTAGCGCGCACATCCGTCAGGAACTCAATCTCACGGATAATACCATCGCCTCCGCGGAATTGCCCTTTTCCACCGGAGTCGCGGCGGAGCGAGTATCGCCGCACCCGCACCGGGTAGGCGGCTTCCAGCGCCTCGATGGGGGTGTTGAGGGAGTTCGTCATGTGGGTGTGAACCCCGCTAAGGCCGTCCGCGGTCGGGCGGGCGCCCATGCCCCCGCCGATCGTCTCGTAATAGGCAAAGGCCTCGCCCGTGCGCGGATCCACGCCGCCAAACGAAAGGTTGTTCATAGTTCCTGAACTCGCGGCGGGAATCCGGTGAGGAAGCGGTTTGGCCAATGCCCGGAGCAGCACATCCACAATTCGCTGCGAGGTCTCGACATTCCCGGCCGCTACCGCCGAGGGAGCTCGTGCGTTCACGACGCTTCCTTCCGGGGCACGCACTTCGATCGGTTCGAGCAAGCCGGCGCACGCAGGAACATCTTCGCCCAGCAGGCAGCGGAAGACATAAAAGACGGCGGAGATGGTAATCGCCATCACCGCGTTGACACTTCCCCGGCAGGCAGGCGCGCTGCCCGCAAAATCCACTCGTGCCTTGCCGTGCCTGATCTTGATGCTGACGCGCAGAGGCACAGGTTCGCTGCTGAACCCGTCGTCGTCCAGGTAATCCTGCGCGGAATAGGTCCCGTCGGGAATTTGCAACAGAGCTTGCCGCATCAGCCGGGCCGAGTAGGTTTGCAGGGCATCAAGGTAGAAACAGACTTTTGGGATGCCGTAGGCTTCCAATAATTCGCGCAATCGCCGCTCCCCCAGGCGGCAAGCTGCCACTTGGGCCATCAGGTCTCCCTCGCGTTCGGCTGGCGTGCGCACGTTGGCAAGCAGCATCGCAAGTATATCCCGCTGCACGGCCCCCCTACGAGCCAGGTAGACGGGTGGAATGCGCAAGCCTTCCTGGTAAATGTCTTCACTCAGGCCCATCGAGGCGGGCTGCGCGCCGCCCACGTCCGAGTGGTGAGCGCGGTTCGCGACGTAGAACACCGGCTTCGACTTCCGGCCCACACGACGCGCCGGCATGACGGGCATCACCAGGGTGATGTCCGGCAAGTGTGTGCCGCCGGCGTAGGGATCGTTCAGCATGGCGATGCTGCCCGATTCGAGTTCGAGCGCGTCGAGCGCTGCCGCAACTGACATGGGCATCGATCCCAGGTGCACAGGCATGTGGTCGCCCATAGCCACGACTCTTCCCTTGCCGTCGAATACCGCGCAGGAATAGTCGCGCCGCTCCTTGATATTCGGTGAAAAAGCGGAGCGGCGCAGCCCTGCGCCCATCTCTTCCGCCGCCGCGTGAAAGAGGTTCTTGAATATCTCGAGTTCGGCTGGGTCAACGCGTAGCATCGCGATATTGTCTGATTATAGAAGAGTAGCACAGGCACTCCTGCCTGTGCTGGAGGGATGCGAACTCAACTTAGGTGACAGGCAAGGGTGCCTGTCCCACCGCAGACTGGTCAAGCGACCGTCGTGTTAGGGGCTGGAGTTGGGCCTCGTTGAAGTACCCAGAAGTAGGCGGCGGCCAATGTGGAGAATGCAGTGACAATTCCCAGGACCAGGAACGCGCCTTGCCAACCTGCGGCGAGCGAGAGGCGCGCCACCGCGTCGCCTGACAGGACTCCACCCAGATAGCCAACCCCATCAATAATACCGGACGAGGTTGCCGCCGCTTGTTTTCCGCCAAAGTCGAGTGCCATGGCGCCGGCGAGGTAGGAATATGGCCCGATGATGGCAAAGCCCACCAGGGCGACCAGCACCACAGGCAGGTTGTGGGCGGCGCCGGATCGCAGCGAGGCAAGCGAGAACAAGGCAAGGGTGGCAACGACGAGCCCGACGAACGTGATAATCGCCCGTCCTCCGCGCCCCAGGCGGTCGCTGAGATAGCCGACGAGCAACACGGAAGCTCCTCCGAACAGCGGGAAGAGAGCGCTGAATTTGGCGGCTTTGGCGGTGGTGAAGCCCACCACTTCGTAGAAGTACGTTGGCGTCCAGGTGTTGAACGTCTCGCGCACGAAGGTGGTGCCCAGCGACAGAGTACAGACGATCCAAAAAGCCGGGCTGCGGAATAACGGCCTCAGGTGCTCCGCCAGGCTGCGCTTCCGCCGGATTTCGCTGTGGCCCGCAAAGAGGTTCTCAGGACTCGCCTTTGTCTCCGCTTCCCCGATCTCGGAGCTTGATTCTTTGAGGAGCAGGAGGTTGGCCAGGAAAAGCACGAACAAGCTACAGGCGGCAACCACAAAGACCGCGCGCCAACCCAAGCCGTGAGCGATCAAGACGCCCATGAACTGGCGGCCGAAGGCGTCGCCAAACAGATAACTAAGGCTGACCGCGCCCATGGCGGTTCCATAGGCGGCGTAAGAGAACCAGCGCGAGGTGATCTTCACCATTCCCGCCCAACCGGCGGACTGCACGAGCCGGTTGGCGATCCACGCCACTGCGAACAACTGCAGGCCGCCGCCGGCGGCCAACAAGGTAAACAGAACTGCTCCACCCATGGCGGCCAGAAACTGGCGTTTGCCGCCCCAGAAATCAGCCAGGCCGCCAAGAAAGAACTTGCCCAGGGCGTAGGCCAACACGCCCAGGGAAACGATCTGCCCCAGGCGAATGCGCGCCTGGTCCGCCGGAATGCCGTGAGCCACAAGGTCTCGAATAATCAGCGGCAGGGTGACGGAGAAATTCGACCGGCAAATGTAGAATCCGGCGTAACCGGTCATCAGCAGGCTGACGATCAGAATCTGCCAGAGCAGCAACCGCCGGGTTGTAGGCCTTTGCTCCGTTCTCATGTGCCAATCTCTTTGCCTGATGTCGCGGGGAGTTTGCCTGGGCAATGGCGACGCGAAGCCGCCCCCACACCAAACTGACTCATTAAGGAGTTTAACATCGTTGACATCATCCCGGTAGTGTCCTAATTTGAGAGTTTCGTCGAACGCGCCGATGTGAACAAACTTCTTCGTGTCCTCTGTGCCTCTAATGCCTCGACACAGAGAACACGGAGCGTCTCAGCGACCTCTGTGTTTGATCTTTTCTTGGACACGGAGAGCACCGAGGACGACGGGCGCTCGCCGCTTCGCGGCGTCGAATCCACTCGCAACGAACTATGCAACAGAGCACTCAAAAACAAGATAAGTTGTTGTTCACTCCTGGCCCTCTCACCACCAGCCTGACGGTGAAACAGGCGGCGCTTCGCGACCTGGGCTCGCGGGACCGAGAATTCATTGCGCTGGTGCGCAACATTCGCCGCAAGCTGCTGGAACTGGGCGGGGTGGCGGATCGGGGGTTCGAGGCTATTCTGATGCAAGGCAGCGGCACGTTTGCCATTGAGTCGGTGCTGTCGTCCACCGTGCCGCCGGATGGGAAGGTTTTGGCCGTAATCAATGGCGCTTACGGAAGGCGCATTGCCCAGATCGCTCAGGCCCTCAAGATTCCCGTCACCGAGCTGAGTTGCCCGGAAGATCAGCGCCCCGACAAGGAGCGACTCGGCCAGGCGCTCGAGGCTGATCCCTCCATAACCCATGTGGCGGTGGTGCACAGCGAAACCAGCACTGGCATGATCAATCCGGTGCTCGAAATTGGGGAGATCGTCAAACACTTCAATCGGATCTATTTCGTGGATGCGATGAGCAGTTTCGGAGGAATGCCCCTGGACCTGCTTGACTGCCGGATCGATTATCTGGTTTCTTCGGCGAACAAGTGCCTCGAGGGCATACCGGGATTCGCTTTCGTGCTGGCGCAGCGAGAAGCGCTGCTTGCGACCGCAGGATTTGCCCGCAGCGTGAGCTTGGACCTCCTGGCCCAATGGAAAGGGCTCGAGTCCGACGGGCAGTTTCGCTTTACCCCGCCCACGCACGCGCTCCTGGCATTTCACCAGGCTTTGCGGGAGTTGGAAGCGGAAGGAGGAGTCGAGGGCCGCGCCGCGCGCTATCGAACCAATTTCGAAGTCCTTTCGCAAGGCATGCGAGAGTTGGGCTTCGAGGGGTACCTCCGGCCGGAAGACCGAGGCTACATCATCAGTTCGTTTCGCTACCCTCGGCACCCGAAATTCGACTTTGGGGTGTTTTACGCGCGCCTGAGCGACAAGGGCTTCGTGATCTATCCGGGCAAAGTGAGTAAGGCGGACTGCTTCCGGATCGGCTGCATCGGGCACATCTTACCGGACGATATGAGCGGCCTTCTCGGAGCAATACGGCAGACCCTGGCGGAGATGGGAGTTGAGATGCCGGCTGCCGTCTCGACGTAACGGCGAATTCAGGCCGCCATCCCGCGGCTTCAACCTAAAGATCGGGGCGTTTACAGCCATGGACTTTGTTTTTCAGCGTTCTTATCGCGGCCGTCTGAAGGCCGTCATCCTGGATTGGGCTGGAACCACCCTGGACTACGGCTGTTTTGCTCCTGCCGTGGTTTTTGCGGAAGTCTTCAAGCGCCAAGGCGTCCCCATCACCACAGAACAGGCGCGCGAACCGATGGGGGCGCACAAGAAAGTCCACATCCGCATGATCTCCGAAATGGAGGCGGTGCGGAGCATGTGGCAGGATGTGCACGGCGGCCTGCCCGACGAAGACGATGTGGAGCAGATGTTCCGGGACTTCGTGCCCCTTCAACTCGCCTGCCTGGCGAAGTACGCCGATTTGATTCCGGGCACGCTGGAGGCTGTGGGGGAGTTTCGCCGCCGGGGCCTGAAGATCGGTTCCACGACCGGATACACAACGGAGATGATGGAAGTGCTACAGGAAGAGGCCAAGAGGCAGGGATATGTGCCGGACTCGAGTGTGTGCGCCGCGCAGGTCCCTGCAGGACGGCCCCACCCGTGGATGTGCCTGCAAAACGCCATGAATCTGCAACTCTACCCTATGGAAGCTTTTGTTAAGGCGGGGGATACTTTGCCGGATATCGCGGAAGGACTCAACGCCGGGATGTGGACGATCGGACTGGCCAAGACAGGCAACGAGCTTGGGCTGACTGAGCAGGAAATCGCCGCACTCGAGCCCCAAGTCCTGCGTGGCAAACTCGACCGCGCCCGCGAGCGTTTTCGTCAGGCAGGCGCTCACTATGTGGTGGATGCGATCGCGGAAGTGGCTCCGGTTCTGGATGAGATCAACGCGCGGTTGGCGCACGGCGAGCGGCCTTAAGACGTAGGGGCGGCCCTTGTGGCCGCCCGCGGGCAACCACAAGGGTTGCCCTACGGTTCTACCTCATTACGCGGCAGGAGGTGACGCATCACGCCCCAAGATCAGGACAAAAGCTTTCGCGCCGAGGGAGACTTGAACGTTTCGTCCCGGCGCAAGGAGTGGGCAGCACGGAATATCGATGCGGAAACTCAAATGTGGCTGGACGAAGACGCCCGCTACTTCCTGCACCAGTCACTATCCACGCCCTGTCTGAATGTCCTTACCGCCTGCGACGGCGTTTACCTGGAAGACCTGCAAGGCCGCCGCTACCTTGATTTCCACGGCAACAGCGTTCACCAGGTGGGCTTCCGAAACCGCCGGGTGATCGAGGCCATCAAGGCTCAGATGGAAACGCTGCCGTTCTGCACACGGCGCTATACCAATCTGCCCGCGATCAACCTGGCCAAGAAACTTGCCGAACTTGCTCCTGGGGATTTAAACAAGGTCCTGTTTGCACCAGGCGGCGCGGAAGCGGTCGGCATGGCATTGAAACTGGCGCGGGCGGTCACGGGAAGATACAAGACGATCTCCATGTGGGACTCGTTTCATGGCGCATCGCTCGATGCCATCTCGGTGGGGGGCGAAGCCATGTTTCGCAGCGGCATCGGTCCTCTGCTTTCCGGCGCAGAGCACGTTCCGCCGGCCGACCCGGCCGGTTGTCCTTGGGGTTGTGGGCAGGAGTGCACGCTGCAATGTGCGCGCTACGTCGAGTATGTTTTGGAGAAAGAAGGCGATGTGGCCGCCGTCATCGCCGAGACGGTGCGCAGCACGCCCTCCGTTCCCCCGCCCGAATACTGGCAGATCATCCGCGCGGCCTGCGACCGCCATGGGACCTTGCTGATTTTGGACGAGATTCCCAACGGCCTGGGCCGCACCGGCAAGATGTTCGTTTGCGAGCACTTCGGCATCGTTCCCGACATGCTGGTCGTGGGCAAGGGACTAGGCGGCGGTATTTTCCCGCTCGCGGCCCTGATCGCTCGCGAAGGGCTCGACGTCGCGAGCGAGGGCTCCTTGGGCCACTTTACGCACGAGAAGAATCCCGTCGCCTGCGCGGCCGGCCTGGCAACCCTAGCCTGCCTGGAAGAGGACGGGTTGATCGAGAATGCGCGCCGGTTGGGAGACTACACGCTGGGACGGCTGAAGGCGCTCGCAGAGAAACACGAGATCATCGGGCGCGTCAGGGGCCTGGGCTTGCTGTTGGGCGTGGAACTGGTCCGGGACAGGAACACGCGTGAGCGAGCCGTGGAAGAAGCTGAGCAGGTGATGTACGACGCATTGAGCAAGGGCCTGAGCTTCAAACTGATGATGGGGAACGTTGTCCAGTTAACTCCTCCCTTGACCATTACCAAAGAGAGAATGGATGAGGCGATTGATATACTTGATGCCTGCCTGACCGGCATTCACCGGTAAGCCCCAAAACAAAAACGGGGAACCATTTCTGGTCCCCCGTCTCGTTTGCTACCGGTTTTTTGCGCTGTGGTAACGTCCGCGGAGCGTCAGCCACAGTGCGCACCGCAAGAGCGGTATGATCATTTGCCTTACGTATGCGTGCCCGGTGGAGTCATTTCTCCTCCCGTCAGCATAATGTCATTGTCCCTCCTCTCAATCGCGAATCGCAAGTCCCTTTTTCAGTCGTTTTTTTCGCTGGCCCCCACTGGGGGGACGGCTTGTCGTCCCCGCATTTTTCCTGGCCACGACGAGGGTAGGGCAAGCCCTACCCGTGCACCGCCCGGGTCCATCCGGGCCTTCTCTTATCGACGGATCGGGGGATTGCGCCAGGGCTTGCCGAAGGGAGCGAGTTCGAGATATATTGAGATTCGCCAGGGCTTAAATACGATTAATAACTTCGGGGGAAACATGAGCAGTGCACAGACGCCTGTTAGGCCCGACCGGATCATGCAGCTTGCCTGGGGCTACGCACCGCCGCTGATCCTCGAGGCGGCCATCCGCCACCGGGTCTTCGACGTGTTGGACAACGGCGCAAAAACCGTCGAGGAAGTCGAGGACGCGACCGGCGCCTCCGCCCGCGGACTCACCGCATTGATGAACGCACTCGTAGGACTGGACCTGCTCATCAAAGACGTGCAGGGCCGTTACGCACTCACTCCCGAGAGCGCCGCCTTCCTGGTCAGCACCAAACCGGGCTTCCAGGGTGGCATGATCCTGCACTGCAGCCAGCACCTGATTCCCAAGTGGCTGCGGCTTAATGAGATTGTCGCCACCGGCAAACCCGTGGAGCCGGTCAACCAAGAGCGGCTGGGTGGGGATTTCTTCAGCAAATTCGTTGCGGATATTTTCCCCAGAAGCTATGGCTCCGCGCAGACCCTGGCGGGCGCGCTCGATTTGAACGGCGACGGGAGGCCCATCAGTGTGCTTGACTTGGCGGCGGGTTCGGGCGTCTGGGGTATAGCCTTGGCACAGAAATCGCCTTTCGTCCGCGTAACGGCCGTGGACTGGCCGGAAGTGATCGCCGTCACGCGCAAGACCGTGGCCCATTTCGGGCTAATGAAGCGATTCCAGTTCGTTCCCGGCGACCTGCTTTCAGCCGATTTTGGCGCCAACCATGCCGTCGCCACACTGGGCCATATTCTGCACAGCGAAGGCGAGGAGCGCAGCCGCCCTTTGCTGCAACGAACATTCGACGCCCTTGCCCCCGGCGGCACGGTCGCCGTGGCCGAGATTCTTGTGAATGACGAAAGAACCGAGCCGCTGGCCGGCCTTCTCTTCGCCGTCAACATGCTCGTGAACACCGACCATGGCGACACCTACTCCTACCGCGAGATCAGTTCCTGGCTGAGGGAGGCCGGGTTCGTAAACTCGCGCACCCTCGATGCCCCAGGGCCGTCACCTCTGATCCTGGCCACGAAACCGTGAGCGGATTCTGCAACAGGCTGCTGAGAACCACCAACGCCTGTCATTCTGAGCGAAGCGAAGAATCTCGCTCTGCCCCGCCCCATCCCGAGGTCAAATACCAGAGCGAGATTCTCCGATTTCCGGAGTCCGATGGACTCCATCGGAGTCCAGAATTCGGACCTCGCGGAGTTTACCCTGAGCACCCAGAGCGAGATTCCATCACTTCGTTCAGGACAGGCTCTTCGCTTCGCTCAGGATGACAGCGAAGGGCTCGGAATGACACGGTCCAGAGCGTTTTTGGCCTTGACCAGCCCCCCCGTCGCCATCTATAAACATGGGCGCATTTTCAGGAGGAACCGTGAATAGTAGGGAACGTGTGCTGGCCATGCTCGAGGGCGGTCCGGTGGACCATCTTCCCTGCATGCCGATTCTCATGCAGTTTGCCGGAGACCTGATCGGATCGAGTTACATCAACTATGCGACGGACTTCCGCTTTCTGACGGAAGGCCAGATGCGGGCCGCGGAAGAATTCGGAATAGACCACGTCAACACCATGTCAGACCCTGCGGGCGAGGCGGCGGATTGCGGCGCAGCCGTGAAGTTCTTCCCGAACCAACCGCCGGCCCTGGACGAGGCCAATGCCCTGCTGACTGATAAGACGCTCCTGGACACGCTCGAGGTCCCCGACCCGTACGCCGGGCAGCGCATGCACAATCGCCTTCAAGCGCTGGCCTTGTACAAGCAGCGCGTGGGCGGAGAGAAGCTGATCGAAGGTTGGGTCGAGGGGCCATGCGCGCAGGGCGCGGACCTGCGGGGAATCAACAGCCTGATGCTGGATTTCTATGACGATCCCGCGTTTGTGCGCCGCTTGTTCGACTTTGTGCTGAAGCTCGAACTGCGTTTCGCCGCCGCGCAGGTTCGAGAAGGAGCAGAGTCAATTGGCATCGGTGACGCCGCGGCGTCGCTGGTGGGTCCGCAGATTTACGAGGACTTCGTGTGGGAATACGAAAAGAAAATGGTCGACGGGCTGCACGCACTCGGCACCAAGGTGCGGCTGCACATTTGCGGTGATATCCGGCTCGTCCTCGACAGCGTCGGCCGCCTTGGGTGCGACCTCGTCGACTTGGATTACATGGTGCCCATCTCCGAGGCGCGAGAGAAGATGGGACCGAACCAAGTCCTGCTCGGCAATATCGACCCGGTGCGTGTCTTGCGCGAAGGCTCACCAGAGTCCGTCGAGGCCGCCATCGCCGAGTGCCACCAGCAAGCCGGGCCGCGTTACATCATCGGCGCGGGATGCGAAGTGCCTCGCGACACGCCTCAGGAGAATCTTCGCGCACTGACACGGTATGCGCAGGAGAACGGGCAGTAGGCAGGTGGGCAGGTGGGCAGGTGGAGAACTGGGCAGGTCGGCAGATGGGCAGGTCGGCAGGTGGCGAGATGGGCAGATCGGCAGGTGGCGAGATGGGCAGATCGGCAGGTCGGCAGATGGGCAGTGGGTAGATGGGCAGGTCGGCAAAACCACCGCGTCCTGTCTTTCCGAGCCCTTGGCTGTCATCCTGAGCGAAGCGAAGAGCCTGTCCTGAACGAAGTGAAGGAATCTCGCTCTGGGTGCTCAGGGTAAACTGCGCGAGGAATCTCCATTTGTTTGTTTTTAAGGAGACAAATGCAGATGCTTCGCGCAGTTTACCCTTAGCGAAGCGAACGGGCTCAGCATGACAAACGGTTCTTTCACTACCTGCCGACCTGCCTACCTGCCCACTTCCTTTTTCCGATACCCGTATTCTTTCTTCAGCTTGTAGGTGATGCTGTCCACGAGGGCTCTCCAGCTAGCCTCGATGAGGTTTTCGGAAACGCCTACGGTCCCCCAGGTCTCGTGGCCGTCGGTGGTCTCAATCAGCACGCGCACCTTGGCGTCGGTGGCCGCCTTGGCGTCCAGAACGCGGACCTTGTAGTCCGTCAGGCGAATCTCGCCGATGCAGGGGAAAAACGTGGTCAGCGATTTCCGCAGCGCCCGATCCAAGGCGCTCACCGGGCCGACGCCCTCCGCGGCGGTGTGTTCTTCCGTGCCGTCCACGCGCAGCTTGATCACCGCCTCCGAGTAGGGCTGGTTGGCTCCTTTCTTCTCGGTGATGACGCGGAATCCGTCCAGGTCGAAGAACTCTTTGGTGTGGTGCACGAGCTTGTCAAACAGAATCTCGAACGATCCCTCGGCGCCCTCGAACTGATAACCGTAGTGCTCCATCTCTTTGAGCTTGTCGACCACCAGCTTGGCGTGCGGCGCGGACTGGTCGATCTCGAGGCCCCGCTCCGCCGCCTTGTAAAGCACGCTCGCCTTACCGGAAAGCTCGGAAACCAGCACCCGGCGTTCGTTGCCGACCAGCGCCGGGTCGATGTGCTCATAAGAAGCCGATTCTTTCACCACGGCGCTCACATGGATTCCCCCCTTGTGGGCAAAGGCGCTCTTGCCCACATAGGGCAGGTCCTGGCGGTGATGCAGGTTGGCCAACTCGCTGACGTAGTGCGACGCCTCGGTGAGGTGCTTCAGGTTTTCGCGGCCGATGGCGCGC
>Ga0187864_10000719_pt1 | contig 35309 bp, 36 predicted proteins | sample June2016WEW_11_4_FD_132985 | JGI IMG/M metagenome (GOLD analysis project Ga0187864, IMG submission 132985) | Peatland microbial communities from SPRUCE experiment site at the Marcell Experimental Forest, Minnesota, USA - June2016WEW_11_40 | ecosystem: Environmental > Terrestrial > Soil >...
CCCGCCTTCCCCCTTGTGGCCCACCTTCACTTCCAGGATGCCGCCCCCCGCTGGATCGATGTCATCTTTTTTGGTGTTGCGGCCTCCGCCAAGGCGCGAGGACGCAAAGCCGATATCCTCGGCGGCGATGGCGCTCACATAACCCGCGCGGGGCGAAGCGATCTCGCGCACGCCGGTGGCGTTGGGTAGCAGTTCGAAGCGATCCAGAACTTGGGAGTTGCCGCCCTGCGCTTCGATGACTTCTTTGAACTTGCGGTAACCAGATCCATCCAGTAGCTTTTGTTGCGCCACCTCACGTGCTTCTTCGAGCGTGGCAACAATTTTGGCGAGGAAAATCATGCGAGCGGCCAGTTCGAGCGACAGACGGGTAAGATCGGTGGGACCGGCGTTTTGCAGCGTTTGGGAAACCTCCATCACTTCGAGTGCGTTCCCCACCGCGTAGCCCAAGGGTTGGTTCATGTCGGTGATGAGCGCCTGGACGCGCTTGTCGGCGCGCCGGCCAATGCCCACCATCATCTGCGCCAGCCGCCGCGCATCCACCTGCTTCTTCATGAACGCGCCGTTGCCGACTTTTACGTCCAGCACCAAGGCGTCCACGCCTTCGGCCAGCTTCTTCGACATGATGGACGTCGCGATCAGGGGAATGGATTCCACGGTGGCTGTGGCATCCCGCAGTGCGTACAACTTGCCGTCCGCCGGCGCCACCTCCACCGTTTGTCCGATGAACGCCAAGCCGTGCGTGGCCAATTGCGCCTTGAACTCATCGATGGTCAGATCGGTTCGGAAGCCGGGAATGGACTCCAGCTTATCGAGCGTGCCACCGGTGTGGCCGAGCCCGCGCCCCGACATCATCGGAACGACGACGCCCGCGGCAGCCGCCAGCGGGGCCGATATCAGGCTGGTTTTATCTCCCACCCCGCCGGTAGAATGCTTATCTACCTTGATGCCGGGAATGGAACTGAGGTCGACTGTTTCGCCGGAGCGAACCATGCACTCCGTCGCCGCGCTCACCTCCCGGTCCGTCATTCCGGAATGGAAAACGGCCATCAAGAAGGCAGACATTTGATAATCCGGAATTTCGTTCCGGTTGTAGCCTTCAATGAGAGCGGCAATTTCCTCTGGCGATAATTCTTCACCATCTCGTTTTCGGTGGATCAAATCGACAGTTCGCATTATGAGTTCTTCAGCGTACCATCTTATGTGTTTGAAAGTAAAGGATTCTGTGACCCCGCAATGAGTGCTTGACATGGCCTGGACGATGGCGGCACGATATAATCCACGAAAAGTGCGGTAAGGTCCCTGTTGAGACCCGAGTTCAGCTCCAAGGAGAAGAGCACGCGATGGCAAAGTTTTGCGCGAACGGACATCAGATGGAAGACACCTGGGAGGTTTGCCCTTATTGCCAACGGACGGGATATCAGCCGGGCCCCCCAACAGTGAGGGTGAAGACGCGCTTGGAGTCGGATCCGGCACGCGAAGGCGCCGCGCCGCGCGAGAGTGGGACGCACACCACCACGCGCAGAAGTGTGGTGTTAACCGACAAGCGAAAGCCGCCGGTGGTGGGGTGGTTCGTGGCCTTGACCGGCCAGCAGAAGGGCGAAGACTTCCGCATTCGGGAAGGGCCGAACATCATCGGGTCCGCCACGGACGCGGATATTGTGTTGCGCGATGACGCTATTTCAGGAAAGCACGCCAGCCTGAGGTACAAAGATCAGAAGTTTACGATCACGGACCTGGATTCCACCAACGGTACGTTTCTCAACGACCGTACCGACCCCATCGCCCGCGAAGAACTCAAGGACAACGACGTGATCCGGATGGGCGAAGTGACGCTGAAGTTTAAGAGCCTTTAAGCGGGCGAAAATTCGGGCGATAATAAAGGTGTGATTTGGGCGCGTCTGCTCTTTCCGCTCCCGCTTCTTCTGGTTACGGTGCCTTTCGCACGATTGACGCCCGAAGCCACCGCAGCCTTTGATCGCTACATAGAACAGGCGGAAGGGAGGATGAACTCCGATCCCGTTCGCGATCCAAAGCTGCGGGGCGCGGACGCGCGTATTGAGGCGGCGGATGCGGCCCGCAACGTCAACGCGCCCGGCGCCATGATTCAGGACTGGGTGGGAAGTATGTTCATTCCCGGCGCAACGCTCGCACAGGTCCAAAGCGTGCTCCGGGATTACGCTAATTACAAAAATTACTACCGGCCCAAAGTGATCGAATCTCGCGAACTCACCCACAATGGCGATGAATACGACGTGCTGCTGCGCCTTTATGAAAAGCACATTCTCACCATCGTTCTAAACAGCACGTATCACATCCGCTATGAGAGTCCAGACCCGAACCGTATGATGGTGACATCGCGCTCCACCCACATCGGCGAGGTAAAGGATCCCGGCAAGTCTTACACGGAAGAAGTGGCGCAGGGCGACGACTCAGGCTTTCTGTGGCGGCTGAATTCATATTGGCGCTTCGTGGCCGCCGATGGCGGGGTCTACGCGCGCTGCGAAGCGATCTCGCTTTCGCGCGACGTTCCGGCTGGACTGGGGTGGATGCTCAAGGGTTTTCTCGAAAGCTTCCCGAAGGAATCCATGGTGAATACGCTGCACGGCACCGGCGCTGCGGTCGAGAATCTGAAGCCGGCGGGCTCAGTCCTTTGAGGTCTTCGCTAACGCGTAAGGCGCGGTGTTGCGATTCCGGGCAATACGCGATCGTCCGGAATGGGTTCGCCGAACGATTGAATCACGGGAACCACGCCGCCCCAAACGGGCAGTGCGTAGTCTTCTTCGTCGTCGAGGGGCGGACCGGTTCGAATTTTCGCCGAGACTTCCTCGATCGGCAGTGACAAAACGCTGGTGGCTTTCAGTTCCTGATCGGTGGGCTGCTTGGTCTGTTCCCAGCGGCCGGCGACGACGTGATTGGTGAAGAGCCGCAACGCTTCTCGTTTCTCGTCGAGATCGGTGACGTGGCGCGCCTTACCCAGCACCACCACCGAGCGATAGTTCATGGACGTGTGGAATGAAGAGCGCGCCAGGACCAATGCGTCAATGAGGGTCACGGTCAGGCACATATCCAGCTCCCGGCTAGCCACGCCCATTACCCGGCTGGCGGGCGATCCGTGAATGTAGATTTGCTCACCCGATCGCGCATACGCAGTCGGAATGACGTACGGCTGTCCATCAATGAGGTTCACGAATCCGATATGGCACACGAAGCCTTCGTCCAGAATGGCGTGCACCTGCGCTTTGTCGTAGACGCCACGCATGGATCGGCGCCGCACTTGGGTTCGTTCGGTGGGTAGGTACGCCGGGGTAGAGCTTTCCATAATGTTTTGACTGTAGCCCGGAGGCTGGACCGGCGAAAGATCCACTTTTGCTAATCTAGAGCAGTCCACTCCCGGAGCCGTTCCAATCATGCGCACCGCCCTCGTGCTTGACCGAGCTTCTGATTCGCCGCTGCATCGCCAGATTTACAATCAGTGGCGGCAAGGAATCCTGACGGGGCGCTTCCGGCGGGCCGAGCGCGTTCCATCCACGCGGGAGCTCTCCACGGCGCTTGAAGTTTCCCGTAGCACAGTCACGCAGGCTTACGACCAACTCATCGCGGAAGGATATCTGGAGTCCTCGCGGGGATCGGGCACGTTTGTGTGCCGCGAGCTTCCGGACGAACTGCTGCGGCCGAACCACAAGCAGGTTCCGCGCACGGAGGCGACTCCGCCGCTTCGGCTCTCGCGCTACGGCGCAGGATTGAACGAAGATTTCTCTTATCCGCCCACCCCACCGGGATTCATTCGGTTCACGCAATGGCGTCCCGATCTGGCGTTGTTCCCGCTTCCCATTTGGCGCAAGCTGGTGATGCGAAGGCTGCGATCGGCCGAACCGGAGTTATTCGATTACGCGGATCAGGCGGCGGGGTATGGGCCGCTACGCGAAGAAATCGCAGCTTACGTGTCGCGGTCGCGTGCGGTGCGGTGCACTCCCGAGCAAGTGATCATCGTAAACGGGTCGGCGCAAGGCATCGATCTTTGCGTACGGCTGCTGTTGGAGCCTGGCGACGAGGTCGCGATCGAGAATCCGGGGTACCATGGCGCCCATCGCATTTTTGCCGGTTATGGGGCAAGGCTTCGGCCGGCGCGAATCGACGACAGCGGAATCGTGATTCGCGACTTAGGCAAAAAGGCGCGTCTCGTGTATGTCACGCCGTCGCATCAGTTCCCAACCGGAGTCGCGATGTCGCTGGCGCGCCGCCTGGAATTGATCGAATGGTCGCGCCAGCACAACGCGGTTTTGATCGAAGACGACTATGACAGCGAGTATCGATACAGCGGCCCGCCCTTGCCGTCGCTGCAGGGACTAGCCACGGGAGTCGCCGTGATTTATATCGGCACGTTTTCGAAAGTGATGTTTCCATCGTTACGGATTGGATATGTGATCGCGCCCCCCAGTCTGGTCCCGCGGTTGCGGCGCGCCAAATGGTTGGCCGACCGGCATAACCCAGTCCCCGAGCAAGCGGCTTTAGCCGATTTCATTTCAGAAGGCCATCTGGAGCGCCACATTCGCCGCATGCGCCGCATCTACGGAGAGCGGCGAAATGTTTTGGTGGAATCGCTCGAACGTCACTTCGGCGATCGCGTTCACATTCGCGGCGACGCAGCGGGGATGCACGTTTTGGCGAGCTTTGAAGCTGGGGACCTGCATGACCAAACGATCGCGGAGAGGGCCGCGGCGGCGAAGGTACAACTGGTCAGCTCAGCGGCCTACTACCTCACGGCGGCGCCACGCGGCGAATTCGTTCTCGGGTTCTCATCGATCGGTGAGCGATCGATCCGCGAAGGAATCCGGCGCTTGGCCGAGGCTCTTCGATAACAAGCCTCTCTTTGATGACAGGCCTCTATTCGATAACAGGCATCGGGTAGCGGTATTCGCGGCGATATACTTCGGCGAAAACCTCGAGCATCCCGTCATGGACAGTGCCGTTGTCGGCCAATAGATGCGGGCCTCGCAAGCGCACCGGCTCGCCGGACATGTCCGAACACTTACCACCCGCCTCTGTCACCAGCAAAGTACCCGCGGCCATGTCCCACGGATTGAGGCCGAACTCCCAAAAGGCATCCAGGCGGCCGCTTGCCACGTATGCCAGATCCAGCGCAGCGGCACCGGCGCGCCGCACGCCATGCGTGATCATCGCGAGCTGATAGTAGAAATGCACGTTCACATTCTCATGCCGCTTGCGGCTGGGGAATCCCGTGGCCACCAGGGCGTCGTCGATGTGCTGGACGCGCGATACGTGAATCGGCTGGCCATTCAACCATGAGCCCGATCCGCGCTCGCAGGTGAACATTTCATCGCGCTCGGGATCGAAGATTACTCCAGCCACGATTTCGCCGGCCTTTTCGAGCGCTAGAGTGACGTTGTACATCGGAAAGCCATGCGCGAAATTCGTGGTGCCGTCCAGCGGATCGACGTACCAGCAATACTCGGCAGACTGGCCCGCGTGCCCTCCGCTCTCTTCGGCGACGATGGAGTGGGTCGGGAAGTGCCGCTGCAGACGTTCGATCACCAGCTTCTCCGACGCACGGTCGGCTTCCGTCACCAGATCGAACTCGCCCTTCAACTCAAAACCGATATGGCGCTCAAAATAGCCGTGGATCAGCTCGCCGGCCTCGCGGGCGATTTCCTCGCTAATCTCCAAGTAAGAAGACATAAAGCTGCGTGTGGATTCCGGCGATGACAGTCGTCGGGGCTGTCAGGCTTCCGGCTCTTCGTACAAATATTTGATGTCGTGCTTGTACAGAAACAGGTTGGGAGCGTCCAGCCGCGTGACGCGGATGAAGTTCGAATCGTAGAACTCGATTACGCCCACCACCTCTTCATTACTGCTCAGACGGATGCGCACCGTGATGGCTTTCTCGATCAGGTGGCGAAGGTACTTGACTTCCTCGAAGGTCTGCTCGGGAGCCTTCGTTTTCGCTTTGCTCAAGCCTTCCTCCGCGTCACTGCCCAAATCCCGACCTGCCCTCATTGGCCTCACCATAATATCCGCTGCGTGTGCTGACTCGCAAACCACGGTTCGATTGGCTGACCGCCGAAGTGCTCTGCACCGTAACTTTCAGCGTATGAAAGCGATCTTTGCTGGGCGGGACGTCCTTCGGATAGAAGCCAATGAGATATTGTGTCCGCAATTCGCGCAGGATGTCGTCGAAGGCGCGATCCAGCTGTGCTCCCAGGCTGGGTGTGAAAACGCGGCCGCCCGTGCCAGCGGCGAGAGTAGTGAGCGCATTTTCGCCGCCGACGTTACGTCCCGCGTCGTTGGTGATGGGCACCACCAGCACGGGATACAGGATGGTGTCGGCCAATTGCGCGGCCTCCAGGGCCTGGTGATAGTTCACGGAACTGGTGGTATCGCCGCCGTCGGTGACCAGCACCATGACGTGCCGTCCATTGCGGAATTCGAGCTCGTGCGAGGCCAGAAAGATAGCGTCATAGAGCGACGTGCCGCCTTCGGACTTCAGTTGTTTCAGCATCTGATCCACGCGCGAAAAACGTTTCGTGTAACTGCTGAGCAGCCTCACTTCCCAATTGAAGCTATAAAGCGCCACGGTGTCGTCGGGGTTGCCTTCGCCCAACAGCACCCTGAGAAAGCGGCTCACTGAATCCAGTTCGTAGTGCAGCTCGATGCCGGTGGAGGCGCTGGTGTCCACCAGCATGGCGACGGACAACGGCTGTTCGGTTTCGCGGTCGAAAAGGGCGATGTCCTGCTTCACACCGTTGTCGTAGACACTGAAGTCGCTTTTATTGAGGGAGCCGACCAGTTGGCCAACGGTGTCTTTTACCGTTACCAGCATGCGAACCAGACGCACGTTGACTTTGATGACGGGCTCTTGTGAGCGAGCGGGCGCGCAGAGGCACAGCGCTGCCAGGAAACAACAGGCGGACGGGCGGATCACTTTTTCAGGACGGATTCGTCCCATTCGCCTTCCACCCAAACCTCTCCATCCGCGAAGTGCTCTTTCTTCCAGATCGGCACGATGCGCTTCAGCCGGTTGATTCCCTCGAGCGCCGCCTCGAACGCGGGCTTGCGATGCGGCGCGGTGACGACGATAGCCACGCTCGCCTCTCCGATCTGCAGGCGGCCCAGCCGATGCACCATGGCGATGCGGCCGATGGCGTGGGAGCCCGCAATCTCGCGTCCGATTTCGGCCATCATCTTTACCGCCATGGCTTCATAGCACTCGTAGTCCAGAAATCTCGTGGCGCGGCCCTTCGTGTTATTTCTCACTACGCCTTCGAAATCCACCAGCGCGCCGTCCTCGCCGCGCAGCAATTGCCGGGCGATGGCGGGGGTATCGATGGTCTCGCGCGTAAGAGCGAAGAAGCAGCCTGTTTCTTCGTCACAGATCTGGTGCGTATAGCGGCCGGAACCTCCGCTCACCGGCGGAAGGAACGCGATCTCGTCGCCTTCGTGAATTGCGGCCGAACGATCGCAGAATTCCTGATTGCAGGCCAGCACGATGCTTGATTCCAACTCCGTGAGGCGCGGAAAATGGCCGGCGTAGCGCGCGAAAACGGACTCCAGCCGCGCGCCATCGGACACTTCGATGTGGTCCTCCGAACGTCCGACGATGTCCTTCAACATGCCGAAAAACAGCACCTTTACGCGCACGATTGTCATAGTAACAGACGGTCCGGGCGCGCTCCGGTTTCAGCGTTTCGGACGCGTGTGACGGCCGCTTCCCCTTGAGATCGCGGGTCGGAGGAACGGCGACGCTCGAAATCGGATGAAAATCGTTCATTCGGAAGAAGTCGACGCATCAGGGGATTTTTTTGTGCGCGATGACTATTTATTTCGCAAATTTGGCGGACTCAAGGCGAAGCACGGTTATTGCGTGAATTGGGGGTTCATGACGCATTCAGGTTCAGAATATCGCTGGAAAGGCGCGCTGGCTGGAACGCGCACGGCAACTGATTGGTGGGTGAGGGAGGAAAGAGGCAGAAGGCGAGTGAATGGGGCGCGGCGCAGGTTCGTCGATCAGGATCGAATCGAGCGCACTGCTCCTAGATTGTGGAAGAGTCGCCGACGAATCACCCGAGGTCGGTTCACATTTTACAGAAACGATGTCAAAACGGCCCATCCTAGACGCTGTCATCGATGCCTTGCCCAGTACGGGTACGAAATTTGATCGGATCAAGCTGAGAGCCATGGCCTGCAGTGGGAGCGCAGACAGTAACGAGTAGTCGCGCGTCCCCAACCATCCGAGTGCTGCTCGCTCGTCCAATCCAGCTTAGTAAACGCAAATTACTGCTGGCTGCTCGGTGCGCCGCGGCCCTGGAAATTCGCCTGCAATAGATGCGTCAGCGTGTGGACGTAATGCAGCTTGCCGTTCTCGACACGAAAGAGGTGGGTGTCGGGTGCTCCACTGCCGCCTGCGGCTGAGCCGGCGCCGAAAGTACAGAAGGCCACTACCGCTCCAATCGTCTCGTCGACCACGAAGTGGCGGTTCACAATGTTAACGCCGCTCGGTACGCCAACGTCGCAGGAATCCTCCTGAGTTCCCTTGCCGGTGCGCATGCCGCCTTCGGTGCGGTTGCAGGGGTAACCCCACGGCACCAAGTCCTTTTTCCCTTCGAGAAACGCATCCAGGTAAGCGTTCGCCGCGGACACCAGCGTGTCGCGCGTGTCGCGCTTGGCAGCCGGAATGACGCCCCAATCCTCGGTGGACGAGTACTTGAGATAGTTATCGGCGTTAAACAGCCAGTAACCAGTTGTAGTCCACAGCATTTCGATTTCGGCAATCAGCGCGTGATTCACGCGCAGCCGCGTGCCGAGCACATAGGGGTTGGCCTTGTCGGTAACGATCACCTCCGTGAAAGTCTGACAGGTCGAAGTGTCCACAAGACTGCGATGGTGGTCGATCTTCATCGCCTTCTTGATCAGGCCGTCGTTGATGTTCGTCGTCTTAAAGTTCTCGATGTACGCTAGCCCCTTCGCGAGCGGCAAGCCGTCAGTGTCGCCCTTGGCTTGAGCGGCTATGTAGAGATCGGCAGCAGCCTGGAGTCCTTCGCGCGTACAGGAGACTTGGGAGTAACTGAGGCCTGGGGCGAGCAGAGCGGTTGCGAACACCGTCCATCTAAAAGTGAAACGATTCATCGGAAGTCCTCCTGGGATTGTAGTCGAGTGTGTGCGCACCTCGGACTAGGGTACACAATTTGGCAACAACGAGCCGTTTATCGTCGTTTCGTCTTGCGCCGCTTGGTCCTACTTGTGTTCTACATCAGCAGATAGGCCGCTTTTTCGTTAACCTGGGTCCGACTTTCGAATCAGGCGTGATCGGTAGGGGTGCGGAAGCACTAAATCAAATGCGGATGCAAACTAGGGCGGCGCTGCCGCGCGATAAAACGAGGATGCGGTCGGAGTCAGACGTCTGGCACCTCGTTTGTGGACGAATCGAGAGTCGTCCAGAGACGGCGTTCTCGGAGATTACTCTTGCTAAGTCGGCTAGTGTTTACTGACGCGTCCAGTTGCGGACGACTCCGATGGTGTCCGCCCGCCGATCCTTTTCGGATCTTTCTGCAACGGGCCAAGCGCCGATATTGACGGGATTATGGCGCGACCTGCCGCGCCGGATGGGCCTTCCGGGTAGCGTGCTACAATCCGCGCATGTGCCGGCTTTTAGCGCTGCTTGTCGTGTTGTGGACGCTCGCCCTGGCAGCCGCTTCCGCCGCGCTGCCGCCCGATGCCGACCGGCAACTGGCGCGCGAAATATACAAAGAAATGATCGAGATCCGGTCTGGCTACACCAGCGGATCTACCACTCCGGTGGCCGAAATGGTGGCCGCGCGATTGCGCGCCGCGGGCTTCCCGGAGTCGGACATTTTCGTAGGCGGCGCCAGTCCGAAAAAAGCCAACCTCGTCGTCCGATATCACGGTACCGGTCCACTGAAGCCGATCCTGCTGCTGGCGCACACCGACGTGGTGGAGGCGAATCGCGAGGATTGGAGCACCGATCCGTTCCAGTTCATCGAAAAAGACGGCTACTTTTATGGCCGGGGCACCGCGGACGACAAAGCGCAAGCCGCGGTCTGGATCGCGAACCTGATTCGCTACAAGCGCGAGGGATTCATGCCGGAGCGCGACATTATCGTCGCTCTTACCGCGGACGAAGAAGGCGGCGGACCTTACAACGGCGTCATCTGGCTGCTCAAGAACAAACGCGAGTTGATCGATGCCGATCTCTGCTTGAACGAGGGCGGCGGGGGAGTGATGGTGGGCGGCAAGAAGATCGCGAACAATATCCAAGTCAGCGAAAAATCGTATGCCGATTTCAAGTTTGAAGTCCACAATAAAGGCGGCCACAGTTCCGTGCCGCTTGCGGACAACGCCATCTACCATCTGGCCACCGCGCTCGAAAGGCTTTCCCGCTACAGCTTCCCGCTGAAGACCGACGAAGTGACGCGCGCCTATTTTCGCGAAATGGCGAAGGTAGAGGACGGATCGCTCAAGGGAGATCTGGTGAAAATTGTAGACGGGTCGCCCGAAGTTGCAAGGCAAGCCATGCAGCGAGTGGCATCCGCTTCACCACGTTGGAATTCGATGCTGCGCACCACTTGCGTAGCCACCGAGTTGGCTGGCGGCCATGCGTTGAACGCGCTTCCGCAACTCGCCACCGCTAACATCAACTGCCGGATTTTCCCGGGTGACTCTATTGAATCGGTGCAAAAGACGTTGCGGCTCGCTATAGGGGACGAGCAGGTTGCCATCCATGTGCAAGGCGACGTGGAGGTGGGACCAGCTTCTCCGATGCGGAAAGACCTGCTGATGGCGGTGGCTCGCCTCAGCGATACCATGTGGCCCGGCGTGGTCACGATTCCAGTGATGAGCACGGGCGCTACCGATGGCCGCTACTTACGCGTAGCGGGCATTCCCACCTACGGCGTGTCGGGGTTCTTTGGAGATCGCGACGATGTGCGCGCGCACGGCCGGGATGAGCGTATGAACGTGAATTCGTTCTATGAAGGCCAGGCGTTCCTGTATCAGTTAGTGAAGGATCTTTCGGCGCCGCAGTGATCACTGCATGATGTTGTGCAGGCGCTCGTCAAAGGGACTTCCCAGCATGGGCTGTAGCTTTTCCCGAAACTGTTTGGTGTGATTCGCCTCCAGGTGCGCCTCGAAGGCCGCCTGGTTGTCCCAGACTTCTACCATTGTGAAATGGTTCTTGCGCCCGACGTCCTGCAGCAGTTCGAATCGCACCACTCCCTTGTCTTTGTGGCTGTCGGATGCGAATGTTTGCAGCAGCTTGGTGCCATCGACCGTGTAGTTGGGCGTGAGGTCGACGTGCGTGACGACGTACAGTTTGGAATCCTGACCGTAAAGAACAACGCTTACCGCGAACAACAGAAGGGCTGTGATCGAGAGTCGCATGGCTTCTGCTAGTCTACTCCCGATGGATCTGGATCGCCTCGAAGCCTCCAAGCGCTCATATGGAACCGATGAACACGCGGCACTTCCCCGCTTGCTTCGACAACTGGGCCGAGCACGATTTCCCGATGCAGGATCGCTGATCCGCTTCCACGAAGCGCTGCTATTTTTTCGTGCCTATCCGCCAAACGACCAAGTACTCCAGTTAAGTGACCAGTTGCTTCTGGGGATTCCGACGAAGATCGCGCAACTGCGCCGAGCGGGTGTGGATCTTGTGGCGTTCGAAGAACCCGACGTGTCCGGGATCGCTGGGACGGCGTTCTCGGCGCTGTTTACATGCGACATCACGCGCTGGCTGGCCGAGCATCATCCCAGGGCGGTTGAAATCGATTGGGATGGCTATGACGCGTCGCTGCTGGGGCCGCTGCTGCGGCGCTTGCATCCATTGGCAAACGAAGACCTGCTGGTGGAAGCAAACATTCCCTATATGGATTGGTTTCGCGCGGCCAAGCGGGGAAGCGGCTCCGATCTGCGCTGGCTTATCTCGCGCATCGAAGCTCTGCCGATCCCGGCCGAAGACCGCGCCGAGCTGTTCGCGCAAGCCAAGATTGCGATTCGCTGGCAACTGGGTGCCGGGCGCGCCACTCGCACGAATGGGCGTTTGCCGGGCCGCCGGAAGATTTTCTATCACGATGGCCCTCTGCTCCGACGCGCGGATGTCTCGCTCGCCGCCGAGCTTGAATCGCCTGCGCTTGGCATCGAGAAACTCAGCCGGGAAGAAGGCGAGAAGCTGCTCGACTTCGCGCGCGAGACTTCGGCCATGCGTTATCGCGAGTTGCACGGATTTACCTATGGCGATCCGGCTCACGTGCTTCGCGCCGACCTTGGCCGGGGCGTCGAGGTTTTTGTTTCGGGCGTGCCTCGTGAGCATCGCTTGCCGCTGCGCGCCTATCACGCGGGCATGTTTTTCAAGAACGGTGTACCCATCGGCTACATCGAATGCCTCACGCTGTTTGAGCACATGGAGGTGGGCTTCAACCTCTATTACACTTTTCGCGAAGGCGAGACGGCGTGGCTCTACGCGCGTTTGCTGCGATTATTCCACCAACTGCTCTCGGTCACTTGCTTTTCCGTCGACCCATATCAGATCGGGGCTCACAATGAAGAGGCCATCGAGTCCGGAGCGTTCTGGTTTTATCGCAAGCTTGGATTCCGCCCCGCGAACCCCGAAGTGGCCAAGCTTTTGCAACGCGAAGAATCGAAGCTGCGCGCCGATTCCGCCTATCGCACGCCGGCTCGCACCTTGCGACGTCTCGCCAGCGGCTCGATGGTCTACGAGACTCCAGACGCGCGCGTAGGCGATTGGGATCGGTTTGAAACGCGTCGCGCGGCGATGGCGCTGCCTGCTTCTCCGTTTTCGCCCGCGATTCAACGCGCGAAAAATGCACCTGAGGAATTTACCTACATACGCGCCCTGCAACGGGATCAGGCCTTGCGCCGGCGCATTTTGAAGCTCGGTTCGCGCCCTCTGCGCTAGGATGAAAGCCGTGGAGCGACACGATCCGCCGCCCGGCGCGCCCGAACATCCCGCCCCCGCGGCCATGCCCTGGGTTAGCTCGAAGGACGACGAGCTGCTCCAAAAGCGGATCTGCGACCTGGGCCTGCGCATCCCCGGAAGTGAACTGGAGGGGCGTATCGCGCAGCTTTACGATGAACTGGGCGCGCATGGCCTGGCGTTTCGTCCGGCCTGCTATCTGGGCGATGAATGGTTCTCGCCGGCCGGCGTACCGGCCATCGCGATTCCGTTTTATCTGGCGCATCCCCGCCTGAAGACTCTCGAAATGCATCAGATGCTGCAGGTGGAGGGTGGCACGCTGGAGTGGTGCCAGCAATTGTTACGGCACGAGAGTGGACACGCCATCGATCATGCCTACCGCTTCTCCTTGCGTGACGATTGGCGGGCCGTGTTCGGGAATCCGGAAACCGAATACTCGCCGGAAACCTATCAGCCGCGGCCTTACAGCAAAGGCTTTGTGCGGAATCTGCCCAATTGGTATGCACAGGCTCATCCCGATGAAGATTTTGCCGAGACATTCGCGGTTTGGCTGTCGCTCACACCGGAGCAGTGGCGCGAACAGTATCGGGGCTGGAAGGCGCTGGACAAACTGGAATTCGTGCACTGTCTCATGGAAGAGGCGCGGAACGCAGCGCCCAAAGTGAAGCGCGTCCGGCGCATCTATGAAGCCAGCAGGCTCCGAAAAACGCTCGCGCGTTACTACACGGAACGCCGCAAACTCTACGCGGAAGACTTCCCCGACTTTTACGACGCCGATTTGCGCGTTATATTCGGAGTTGGTGAGCCGAACGGAGAGTCTGCCGCAAAAGTTATGCGACGCAATCGCACCCGGCTGGTTGGTTCGATTGTGCGCTGGACCGGACAGCACAAGTATACGGTGGATATGCTGGTGCGCAAATTGATCGAGCGCTGCCAAGAGCTCAAGCTGACGTTCCCGCCGCCGTTGGAGCGCGCGCGTGTCTCTTTCGACCTCGCGGCGTATCTGTCGGCCATGGTCACCAATCACCTGCACACCGGCCGCTTCAAGAGGTCTGTGTAGTCGTGAAGGTTCTGGTCTTATTCGACGTGGCCTATCGCGCCGCGACTGCCGAGACCTTCTCTCCCCAAGAGCTGAAAGAAGAAGAAGACAAGCCGACCGAGGCCGACGTGCTGGCCTGCTTGCAGCGTCTGGGCCATGACGTGGACACGCTGGCGGTGTTCGACGATGTGGTGTGCATCGTGGAAAAGCTGAAGAACTTCGCGCCGGAAGTGGTTTTCAATCTCACCGAGTCCTTCCATTCCAATCGCGCGAACGAGCCGAACATCCCCGCCTTGCTCGAGCTGATGCGTGTGAAATATACGGGTGCGCGTCCGGACGGCCTGATGCTCTGCAAGGACAAAGCGCTCGCCAAAAAGGTGCTGGCGTATCACCGCGTGCGCGTCCCGCATTTTGTCATCTCCACCGAGCAGCGCCCGCTGAAGCGCTTGCGGCGCTTTGTCTATCCCGCCTTCGTCAAGCCGGTGGGTGAGGAATCGTCGGACGGAATCGCCAAAGCGTCGTTCGCCAAGAGCGAGGAAGAGGCGCTGGAGCGCGCGCGGTTCATCCACGAGAAATTTAACTGCGACGCGCTGATTGAGGAATACATCGACGGCCGCGAGCTGTATCTGAGCGTGCTGGGTAATCGCAAGCTCACTGTTTTTCCGCCCCGCGAAATTTTCTTTCATGAGGTTCCCGAGGATACACCGAAGTTCGCCACGTTCAAGGCCAAGTGGGACGACACGTATCGTAAGAAGTGGGGCATTCAGAATGGGCCCGCCAACGAGCTTCCCTCTGGCATGGACGAAACGCTGGCCCGCCTGGCCCGGAAAGTTTATCGCGTGCTCAAAATTCGCGGTTTCGGCAGAGTGGACGTGCGCCTGACGCAAGCGGGCGAAGTGGTGGTAATCGAGGCCAATCCCAATCCATCGCTGGCTTGTGAAGACGACTTCGCGCAATCGGCCGCCACGGCGGGGTTGCCCTACGATGTGCTGATCCAAAAGATTTTGGATACGGCCTGTGCGTGAATAAGGCCCAATTCGGCTTTACTTAGTACTAAGTTCTCACTACTGCTCCCATCCAACCTGCCGATCTCTCTTGTCTAGAGAGCAGCTTCTGATGTGGCGTGGCTATGTGGTGGCCGCGTCCACGGCGTAGGGGCCGCTCGATAGCGTCTTGGTCCATGATTTGAGGGGAACGGTTCCTTGTGCGTCCCCTCACTTTTTTCCCGCCATCCAAAAGCACCGGCTTCCTGACGGTCGCGGTTCGGAAAACCTAAAATGGTCTGTTGCGGCCGTTCGTCCCATTCTTTCGAAACCCTCACCTGCTCACCATCGCGGGCAATTACTGGCATCGCGATTTGGACGAGCAGCGCTTCCCGGTCGCATCCAAGCTCTACGCCACGGAGCCTGGCGTCCAAGTGCTGGTTCACTCGCAAGCCCCGCCCGGCGAGCCGATCGCGCAACTGATCCTGGTTCACGGGCTGGAAGGCTCCAGCGCCGCGGGTTACGCGCGCAGCTTGGCCCAGGCGGCGCTCGAAGCTGGTTGTGCGGTGCATCGCTTCAACATGCGAAGCTGCGGCGGCACGGAGCACTTGAGCGGACGCACTCTCTATCACTCCGGCCAGACTTCGGACCTGCTCGCCGTCGTGCGGCAACCTCCGCATAGCGCGCCAATCTTCCTGGTGGGTTTTTCGCTGGGCGGCAATGTGGTGTTAAAGCTGGCTGGTGAACTCGCGGCTTCGGCAGCGGATCTGATTGCCGGCGTGATGGCCATTTCCACGCCCATCGACCTCGCGGCTTGCGTCCGGCAGCTTGACAAGCCCTCCAACATCATCTATGCGCGAAGATTTGTCACGCGACTTAAGGAGCGCGTCCGAGCTAAGGAGCGGCTCACTCCCGGTCTGTTCGATCTGGCCGGCCTAGACCTGGTTCGAAACATCTACGATTTTGACGACCGGTTCACGGCCCGGGCTTTCGCCTTCGGCAGCGCCGATAACTATTACGCCACGCAATCTTCGAATCAGTTTCTGGAGCGAATCCGCGTTCCCACGCTCGTAGTGCAGGCCAAGGACGATCCTCTGATCCCCTTCGCGGTCTACGATCATCCGGCATTTTCGACGAATCCTCGCCTGCGCCTGCTGGCGGTGGAGCACGGCGGCCACCTCGGATTCATCTCGAAAACCAGGCCGCGCTTCTGGCTGGATCGGGTTCTCGTAAACTGGGTATTAGAAGTAAGGAACAACGTTACAGCAGGTTTCGTCTCTTAATATCAGTGGCCCAAAATGCCTCATTTCGCGAAGCTGCCTCGGTGGCGGCCGATTCGCTGCGAGCCAGCAAGCTGCGCAGTTTCCTGACGCTGCTCGGTATTATCCTGGCCACCACCACCTTGATTGCGGTCATGTCCATGATTCACGGCATGGATGTCTACATTGCCAACACCGTTTCCAACATGGGTTCGGACGGATTTCGCATCGTCAAGATCGCCTTCCTGGGAAATTTCGATCCGAAGAAATACCTGCAAATGCAGAAGAGGAACCCGGAGCTGAGCCGCGACGAGTTCCAGTATTTAAAAGATCATGCCACGCTGGTGAGCGATTTAGGAATGAGCGCCGGACGCAGTGTCACGGTCTCCCTGGGATCCCAGACCCTCAGCAACATCTCGCTGAATGGAGGGACGGACAACTGGGCAGTGCTCGGCAACACACAAATCGCCAACGGGCGCTATTTCACCGAAGTGGAAGACCGCCACCACTCGATGGTCGCGGTGATCGGTGCGGATCTGAAAAACAATCTGTTCGGCGATACCGATCCCATCGGGCGCGAGATCAAAATCGAAGGCCGGCCCTTCACGGTGATTGGAGTGGCGGAGGCCAAGGGGAGCGTGTTCGGCCAGTCGCAAGACGCATTCGTCGACATTCCCATCGAGTCCTACTTTCAGATTTACGGATCGCGCACCGGCATTCGCTACGCCGCGCGCGCCGTCGATCAGAAAGTGCTGGAGCAATCCAAAGACGAAATGCGCATGTTGATTCGCGCCCGGCGGCACGAGCAACCCGGCCAGGACGACACTTTCTCCATCCTGTCCTCCGATGCCCTGGTCAGCGCCTGGGACCAGCTCACCAATGCCATCGCCGCCACCGCGGTGGCCATCGTGTCGATCTTTATGGTGGTGGGCGGAGTGGTCATTATGAACATCATGCTGGCGGTGGTGAGCGAACGCACGCACGAGATCGGCATCCGCAAGTCGGTGGGTGCGCGCCGCCAGGATATTCTCAATCAGTTTCTGGTCGAGTCCTCCATGCTGGCGGGCATGGGCGGGCTCATCGGAGTGGCGATCGCCTGGGTGGTTGCCACCGTGGTGCGGAACTTTACTTCGGTTCCCATGGCGGTGCCCGTTTCGGCGGTGCTGATGGGCGTGGGTCTTTCCACCGCGGTGGGCTTGTTCTTCGGGATTTATCCGGCGCAGCGCGCTTCCAAACTAGACCCCATCGAAGCATTGCGAGTAGAAAGGTGAAGCGCTGAGAGTGGAAAGATGAGGGTGTCCAGATGACTCGGGTAGAACTCGGTTCCGCGATTGGATTGGCGCTCGCCACGGTGCGCGAACACAAGATGCGCTCGTTCCTGACCATTCTGGGCGTGATCATCGGCACCGGTACCATCATCGGTGTCGGCTCCATCATTGCCGGTTTGGATGGCGCGGTCACCAACGTAATCCGCGGCTTCGGAACCAATACGGCCATCCTCTTCAAATTCCCAGTGGGACTGCAGACCCGGACGCCCGAAATGTTGCGGCGTAAGCCCATCACCTATGAAGACGGCTTGGCGATCGCGAGCCGCTGCCCGTCGGTGGAATCGGTCAGCCCCTATTTGATCCCGAACTCTTTCGGGAATACGCCCCAGATCAACATCGCGCGTTACAAGGGTAATGAACTGTACAACGCGAACCCGGTGGGCACCGAAGAGTCCTATGCCCAAAGCGGCCAAGTCGAGATGCACGAAGGGCGTTTCTTCACCGGTATCGAAAACGAGCATCGCATGCCGGTGGCCGTGATCGGCGCCGATGTTCCCAGAGCCTTGTTCAACGGCGAAGACCCAGTCGGCAAGTGGATCGATGTGAATGGCCATAAATTCGAGGTCATCGGCGTCACCGAGCGCCCGGCCAATTCGTTCCCCGGCCAGGACGACACCAATATCTATCTGCCCTACTTCAGCATGCACAAGCTGTTCCCGGCGTCCAAGGAGAATTTGTTGTTCGTGAATGCCAAGCCCGGCCGCCTAGCCGCTGCCGTCGACGAAGCCACCGCCGTGATGCGCATCCAGCGGCATGTTCCAGCGAACAAGCCCGACGATTTCTCCATCTCCACTTCCGATCAGTTGGTGGAACAGTTCCACAGCGTCACCGCGATTGTCGCGCTGGTGATGGTGGTGATGAGTTCCGTCGGCCTTTTGGTGGGTGGCATCGGCGTGATGAACATCATGCTGGTTTCGGTGACCGAGCGCACGCGCGAAATCGGAATTCGCAAGGCGATTGGCGCGCGCCGCGCCGACATTGTTCTGCAGTTCCTTACTGAAGCCGTGGTGCTCACCGGTTTGGGCGGCCTGATCGGGATGACGCTCGGGTGGGCGGTTTCCCTCGCTTGCCGGCTAATCTACCCGGCGCTGCCCACGGCGGTTCCACTATGGGCGGCGGCTCTGGGAGTAGTAGTGTCGGTGGCGATCGGGCTGTTCTTTGGGATTTGGCCGGCGAATAAGGCCGCGCGTTTGGACCCGGTGGTGGCGCTGCGCTACGAATGAAATTATTCAGTGACTGCGGCGGGTTTTGGTCTTGCGAGCGGTGCGCTTAGGAGCCGGAGACCTCACGGTGGCAGATGCGCTCACTGCCTTCAGGGGCCGGTTGCAATGCAGACAGCGCACCACGTCCGAGCGGGTGGAGAGGTGGCAGGATCTGCAGTAGATCTGCGGCAGCGAAACGGTTGTGAGACCCGGTAACATTTTCGACTTGATTTGTTTATCGACGGTTGAGCTGATTCCTTTAGGGTAAATTTTGCTCCCTCCTCATGTGCTAAACTCAGGCCCCCTCCTGTGGTAGAATCAGGCCCCCTCCTGTGGTAAAATTAGGCCCTATGATGTGCCAGGAACGTATTCGTCTGGTGGCCGATTACCGGGAGACAACGCGCACCTACGCCGATTTTGTGCGCAAGATGACAGATCTCGTCGGTTTGGGAATTGAATCAGAAGTAGATCTGCTGCGGCGTTCGTGCCGGCTCTCTTGGGAGGCGGCTGAGAAAGCCCGTCTCGCTTTGACCCGGCATGAAGCCAATCACAGTTGCAACCGAAGCGACTTCCGCGCGTCCGCCGCTGCCGCAGGCCCGCCACACGCCTAGCGTCTGTCATTTCGCTAGCCTGCCCGGGGACTTCCTGAAAGTGCTTTATACTGGTCTTTTCTAAGATTGGTCTTCGATAGCAACCATGAAGTCACCGGGCCTACCAATTTTCTCCTAGCCGGGCCGATCTGGTTGAGCGGTTAGCAATTGTCGGGCGGGCCTCTCGGGCTATCCGCTCCGACGTTGCGCTCACTATCTGCGAGAGCAGCGAGAGGAGGCTCGCGTCGCGGAAACTGCGCATGGACAGCCAGCGAACCTCGAAGCGCAGCGCCGCTCGGAGGCAGGCCCTGCGCGCCAGCAACGCACCAAGCCGCCAGAGGATTGCCCATGCCATCGCTCAGGTCTTGTCCCGCCGCGGCTATCCTGCCTTTGTGGCGTCGCCGGCTGAAGATAGTGCTTCAATTCAATAAATAGCCTCGCAATATTCTTTGAACACGCCCGGAATTCTGATACTGTAGCCTAAGCAAACTTAGTCTTTGTACAGATGCCGCAGAAGATCCCACCCGGGATGCGGGCGAAAAACTCGACGAAAACTCCATCCCGAAAGAAGGTGCCGCCTTCGGTTCCGGTTGCGCCCCTGCCGGAGGCCGCCGTACCTGTCGTTGGCGTGGGCGCTTCGGCCGGAGGACTGGAAGCGTTCCGCGAACTCCTGGAAGCGCTCCCGAGCGACACTGGCATGGCATTCGTGCTGGTATCGCACCTCAGCAAAACTTACAAGAGCATGTTGAGCGAGCTGCTCTCTAAAGTAACGCGAATGCCTGTGGCGGAAGCGCGTGGTGAGACGCCATTGCTGCCCAATCACATCTATGTGATCCCGCCCAACGCCATGCTCGCGATGGAGGACGGAGGGCTTCGGGCGCGGCCGATCCACGAAGAAAATCGCCACGGCATGGTGATCGACGCTTTTTTCCGCTCCCTGGCGGAACAGCGGAAAAGCCAGGCCATTGGCGTGGTGCTTTCCGGTACCGGCACCGACGGGACCCTGGGTCTGGCGGCCATTAAAGCCGAAGGCGGAATAGCGTTCGCGCAGGATCAACAGAGCGCCAAATACCCGGACATGCCACGCAGCGCCAGCCTTCAGTTCGGTGCGGCGGACTTCGTGCTTCCGCCGGCTCAAATCGCCAAGGAGCTGGCACGCATCGCGGGGCATCCTTACTTGAGGGACGCGCAGCCGGTGGAAGAACCAGAAAAGCCAGGGCGTGAAACGCAGTTCTCTGGTATCTTTCGCTTGGTCAAGCGCTCCACCGGTGTTGACTTTTCCCAGTACAAGCCCACCACGCTCCGCAGGCGCATCTTGCGACGCATGGTTCTTAACAAATTGGATACCGTAGGCGCCTACCTGAAGCGACTGGAAACCGATCCATCGGAAGTGGAGGGTCTCTATCGCGATCTGCTTATCAATGTGACGTCGTTCTTCCGTGTCCCGGAGACTGTCGAGTACCTCAAGAACGACGTAATCCCGGATCTGTTGAAGCATCACGCCGGTGACTTACCGATTCGCGTCTGGGTTCCTGGCTGCGCCACGGGCGAGGAAGCGTACTCCCTCGCGATGCTGCTGATGGAGTGCCTGCAATCGTCCGGAATCGCTTTGCCCGTTCAGATTTTTGCCTCCGACATCAGCAAGCAAGCCATTCAGGTGGCGCGCGACGGCCACTACCCGGAGAATATTGCCGCGGATGTTTCCCCCGAACGCTTGCAGAAATTTTTCACCGAGTTGAACGGCGGTTATCAAATCAACAAGCAGGTTCGCGATCTTTGCATCTTCGCGGTTCAGGATGTCACCAGGGATCCGCCTTTCTCCCGGGTGGATCTGATTAGTTGCTGTAATCTTCTCATCTATCTGGGCGTCCCTCTGCAAAAGAAGGTGCTGGCCGCATTCCACTACGCTCTGAACCCGGACGGCTATCTTCTGCTGGGAAACTCCGAGAGCGTGGAAGCGGGGTCGGACGCGTTCCGGCAACTCGACAAGAAACACAAGATCTATTCCCGGCTCCCCACCTCGGCGCGCCCACACCTGGAATTTAGTCCAGCCGAATTGACCGGCGATCCGGTGCAGGTGGGGAGGCAAAGGTTCAGCGCGCAGCCCGACGTAGATTTGGGCAGGGAAGCCGACCGTATTGTTTTGTCCCGGTACTCGCCACCCGGTGTTCTGATCAACGCTGCCTTCGACGTCCTTCAATTTCGCGGCCGCACCGGTCCTTTCTTGGAGCAGCCGTCCGGCCAGGCGACTCTCAATTTGCTGAAGATGGCGCGAGAAGGATTGGCCATCGATCTTCGCGCCGCCATGCATCAGGCCAAGAAGACGGGCGGCGAAATTCGTAAGACCGGCGTGCGGGTAAGAAACGATTCCGGCATCACGGAGCTGACTCTGGAAGTAACCCCCGTCATCGATAAATCCGCTCCCAACGGCGTCAAGAATCCTTGCTATTTGGTGTTATTTGAGGCCGCCAAGACAGACGTGGAAGCACGGCCGATGAAAGGCCAAACGAAAAGCAAGAACAAGGCATCCAGCGCTGAGCGCGAGCTCACGGCCCTGCGCGGAGAATTGGCCGGGACCCAGGACGACCTACGCTCCATCATCGAAGAACAGGAAGCCACCAACGAGGAGCTGCAATCGGCCAACGAAGAGATCCTTTCCAGTAACGAAGAGCTGCAGAGCACCAACGAAGAGCTGGAAACCGCGAAAGAGGAGCTGCAGGCCACCAACGAAGAGTTGATCACCGTCAATGAAGAGCTGCAAAACCGCAACTCCGAGCTGGCCAAGGTGAACAGCGATCTTAGCAATTTGATCGACTCTGTGGACGTGGTTTTCGTAATGCTCGATCGCGATCTGCGGATCCGGCGGTTCACTTCGGCCGCGCGAAAGGTTTTGAACCTCATCCCTACCGACGTGGGCCGGCCGATCGGAGACATCCAGCCCAACATCCAGGTGACCGATCTTCCCGGATTAATCCTGGACGCCATCGTCAACATGCACCAGCGCGAGCAGAACGTGCGGGATCTGGCGGGGCGTTCTTATGCCATGAAGATCCGGCCCTCCAAGACACCGGATGGGAAGATCGAAGGCGCCATTCTGGCTCTCACCGATATCGATGCGCTCCTGAGCAGCCAGGAGAACCGTCAGAACCTGGAGACCAGCTTGCACCACTTGCTCCGCGAGCCGGCGGATTTATTGCTGGCGGTTTCGCCAGAGGGCCACCCCCTGTTCGTGAGCCATGCGGTCCTGGCGGTGGTGCGCTCCGCCGATCGACCCATCTTCGAATATCTGCCTCCTGAAGACCGGGAGGCGATGCGGCGATGTTTGCGGCAGGCGCTTCAAAAGCGCGCACCCGTGGAAATCGAAGTTCGAAAGTTTACGCTCACGCCAGCTAAAGGCCCCGTTATCCTGTCCGTTGAACCCATTCTCAGCAACGAGGGCGTTCTGGCTTTCGGCGTAAGGGCCCGCGCGAAGGAGAGTGCCGCGACGGCGTCCCGAGGAGCAGCCTCGGGTTCCTCGGGCGCCGCGCAATGAGATGATGGTTGCGTCAACCCTATGGACGTAAACGCACCGGCCTCGCTCTGGATTGAGGCTGCTCAAAAAGCCATGCGGATAGAGGCCGACGCCGTGGCGCGGGCTTCTCAACGCCTGGACGGAAAACTCGCGTGTGCCATCGAAATCATTCTGGCGCGTCATCATAATGGCGCGTCCGGCAAGCTGGTGGTCACTGGGCTCGGCAAGTCGGGTCACGTGGCGCGCAAAATCGTCGCCACGCTGTGCGGCACCGGAACCCCGGCCGTGTTCCTGCACGCCGCCGAAGCCGCGCATGGCGATCTGGGCCTGTACTCGCCGGGCGATCCTACCTTGATGGTTTCAAAAAGCGGCAACACCTTCGAACTGCTGCAGCTCATTCCGTTTCTGCGCGAATTGCCGTCGCAGCGCATCGGCATCCTGGGCAATCCCTTGGCGCCGCTGGCGTCGGAAATGGACGTGGTCTTGGACGCTTCTGTCGAGCGCGAGGCAGATCCTGACAATCTGGCGCCCACCGCCAGCGCCACCGTGGCTCTGTCGTTGGGCCATGCCTTGGCTGTGGCGTTGATGCGCGCGCGCAACTTCGGCGTGGAAGATTTCGGGCGGGTTCATCCCGGTGGACATTTGGGCCGCAGCTTGCGGCTAACGGTTCGCGACGTGATGCACGGCCGCGATGAGATTGCTATCGCCCATTCTGATGACTCGCTCAAGCAGGTAGTGATCGCGATGACGCATTTTCCGCACGGCGCAGCCTGTGTGGTGGACGCCTCCGGGCGCCTGGTCGGGCTGGTGACCGATGGTGACGTGCGCCGCGCGCTGCAGGCACATGACGATATTCGCGGCCTTTGCGCGTCGGCGGTGATGACTTCGCGTCCCTCCACCATTGCACCGGACGCGCGCTTGCAGGATGCGCTGCGGTTGATGGAAGACCGGCCATCGCAAATTTCTGTGCTGCCGGTGCTCGATCCAGCCACGGGCGTGTGCCTGGGGCTGCTGCGGTTGCACGACATCTATCGCTCGGGGCTGCGGCGATAAGCTGCGTGCGCGGTAGGCTACGCGTTAGTACAATGGTCTCGTTAGCGGTTGTTGATTCGGTGCGATGCGCGGGGTTGGCCTAGCGGTTGGGCGTCAGCCTTCCAAGCTGATTTACACGGGTTCGATTCCCGTACCCCGCTCCAAACGTTTGCCACCCGCCGTAATGCTGGCGTAGCTCAGTTGGTAGAGCATCTGATTTGTAATCAGAGGGTCGGGGGTTCAAGCCCCTCCGCCAGCTCCAAAATCCACGTTATTATCAACACCTTATAGGGATCAATTGGGAGCGGCAGATGCCGCGTCTTGCTCGGTATGCCTAGAAGTATGCCCACCTTTTCCCTCTTGCTCCTTCGCCATGGCCGCACGAACGTCATCATCGTTCAGATGGACGTAACGCATGGTAGTACCAATATCCGTGTGTCCAGCGAGTCGCTGCACGACGGGGAGCGGCAGCACTTTTGCCCACCGCGTGATCCGGGTATGCCGGAAATCGTAAATTACGAACGGTGAGACCTCGGACGCTTTGATCGTTGCTGCGTGCTGTTTCTTCAGAGTCGATGCCTCAACATGCCCGCTAGCGGTGTCACGTCGGAAAACCCATTCCGATGTGGTTTCGGCGCGGCGCATCTCCAACATACCTATCACCCGCTGCGCACAAGGAACGCGCCGTTTGGAACCTTTCCCTTTGCCGTCGTGAATGGTGATGGCCGAGTCCAGGATCTGGTCCCACTTTAGGCGATAGCATTCGTCAGGCCTAAGACCGCATTCAAGCAGCACAGTTGCTATATGGAGGAGCAGGTACGCGTCGGGCTTGATCGGCTCCTCTCCCCGCAAAGTTGCGCGTATTCCCTTAAGTGAATGCTCATAATCACGCTCCTGTGCGCGCCCTAGGTCCGTTGCGGCTTTCAGGTATGCGTCTTCCTCCAGCACACTCAAAACGCGCAAACGGGAGTTCTCTCCGGGGTTCAGCCTGACGCGTGGCAACCACGTGGTGACATCGCCCCACTCTTGCGCCAGATGGAAGATTCGCCGCACTGTCGCCAACTCGCGGTTGATCGTGGAGACCTTCATTCCGGCGGTCTGTCGATACGCGACGAATTCACCCAACACCTCGGAGTTGATGCGATCCAGTGGAAGGCGCGCCAACTTCCCAAACGACTTTAGGTTGCCCACAGTCGTTTCGTAAAAGGTGATCGTTCTGGGTTTCTCCGCTTTAGTCGATCGGACAAAGGGTAGGAACTTGTCTTCCGCAAATTTCGCCAAGGTGGGAACTGGTTTCTTGTCGCGTATCCCAACCTCTCCCTTCGCAAGAGAAGTTCGGTGGGCCGCCTCCATCTGTTCGGCGACGCGTTTGTTCGTCTGCTTGGTGCTCTCCCGGATCGGTTCCCCATTCCAGGTGAACTTGTACCACCAATTCTTGCTCTTCGGTTGTTTGTAGACCGCCATCAGTTACCGCCTTTCTTCGCTGCCGTCGCCTTCTTCTTCCCGCTCCCCTTCGGCCGGCCGCCCAGCTTGCCCCACTCCCGCATCCGCTTGACGAACTCCCGCTTGCCCCATTGCTTCACGCGGGCCTCGGCGCTGCGTTTGCCCATCAGACTGGCGGCTTCGTTCACTGGCTCCATACGAGAAATTATAAACCTAACGTTTGGTTATTGGCAAGCCTCTTACTTGCCGGATTCTACCTCACCCGCCGCGTGTCCCGAAAGCACTTGGTCATGCCTGGCACTCCCACCAGTCGGTAGTGCGGCGAGCCAAGCCTCCAGGTCCTCCAAGGAATAACGGACCAACGATCCGACCTTAAAAAACGCCGGCCCGCGCTTCGTTAATCGCCACCTGCGCAATGACGCAAGGCTGACGTTGAGCCGTTTCGATACTTCGTTCTCTGTCATGAGATTGACCATGATTTCATCTCCTGAGCGGAACAACCGCGCTCTTCTGCGCCGGAAAAAGGGCATGAGCGGCCTCGCGGCCCACCCATGGAGTCGGTCTGTCGTTCAGCGCCTCCACCATTAAGGGAACGACGGAGGGAATTCTGGACAAGAAATTTGAGGTCTGCAAAGGTCGGCGAAAGACGGCGGATTACGGCGCTATACGGCGTGGCCGTGGTGATCGGCAAAGTGCGGCACTTGTCGGCAGAAGACGGCGAATTACGACACCGGCTCCAGTCGCAAGGACCGCGTTCCGACGGCAAACACCGGTAGTGGAACATAAGGATGGGATGCGTCTCGGTGTTTTTTGTGTGGTTAGTGATTGCTGCATTTGGACTTCTGGCGGGATGCGTTTTGGTGCGAGTGCATCCCGTTCGGGATGCGCCGTCCGTTTGTCGGTTTCCGATCCCACGGCCGCCCTGGTCGCCAGGAACTTTCCCGAAAAGTACCTACAGTGCGTTCGCTAGACGTTCCCGAAATGTTATCCCACACGATTCTTTCGTAGTAACAAATCGGGAAAGGACCAACGTCGAGAGTCCCGGTTACATTTCGGGAACGGTTCCACACGCAATGTCAAACTGATGCTTCCAGTAGGCAGCAGCGCGCCAGATATCCGTCCCGGAGTGCTTCGTACGCTCGACGACTCCATGACATTCGAGATCCTCTAGCGCACGCCGGACGGTCTGCTCAGGGTAACCGGCGTCGGCCACGATTGATGAGATCGGGAGCGCATGGGACCGCTTAAGAAGAGCTTCCAGGGCTAATCTGCGAACCGGGGGTATGCAGTCAAACCCGACCTTAATAATGAGCTCTTTCGCCCGCCCGGGTTTCACGCCAACGAGGCGGGCGCCGCGGAAGAGTTGAACGAGCATTTTCGTGAGCCTCGCAGGCCCTTCCGGGTCATGAATTAGTTCAACCTCGCGCTTATAATTGTCACGCTCGACTGCGCTTCGACACTGCGCAACGAAGGTCGTCAGGGCGACGATCCAAGACTGATCCGTAGATGAGAGAACCGGCGGCTTGTCGAAATCCAATTCATCGAAGGCATTGAGAACAGCACTTGTCAATTCTTCCCGCATTTCTTTCTCTTCCCCAGTTTTCTCAATTGCGCGTTGGGCCTGTGCGCGCCCGTCTGTGGCCGGAAGGCGGTACAGGGCAAACCTCTGTCCCATGGAACTCATCACCGAATGTGCGGAGTCAATGGCGGACGTGACGCCGCCGATCAGTCCAGCCTTGCCACTCCAATTAAGCTTGCGTCCTCCATCGACGCCAACGGGCCGGGTCCACTGTCCATCGTAGACTTCCCGTAGTGCAGCGAGGAGCGCCTTTTGTTTGTCACGGTTCATCGATAGAATCGACGTGAAATCTTTGGACACAATGATTCCAAAATCTCCGATCTCACGCAGCACGCCTCCCGTGGAATCACTGGCCCGTTCGTTCTTTGCTGTGCCGCTCAACAACGCAGCTTCTGTAAGCGTAGACACCAAATGCATGTGCGGCAGATTTAGAAGTGAAATTAGGGCCTCTGTCTTACCGGATGACGGTGGCCCTGTGAGCAGCAACCACACCGGATCACCCTTGATGCGGTTCCCGGCGACAGCCGCGAGCGTGATTTCGACGACGCCGGGGTCAGGTAGGTAAAGCCACTTCTCGAACGATTTCAGGAGTGATGCAAGTGCCGCCGCTCTATCTTCCACCTCTCTTACCGCCTCCCAGAGTGGGACATTGATTCAGAAATTCCTCAATGTCAGAGGGCTTGTAACGGACCAGACCGGCGAGTTTCGTGGCTTTCGGACCGGCACCAGTTAACCGCCATCTGCGGACGGTTCCGAGTGAGACGGCCAAAAACGCGGCAACTTCCTTTTCGTTCATCAGCCGATTCGTGTTGCTCGGGGCGGTGTCCATTTCAGTCCTCGCCTCTGTTGGCGGTCTGGAGCTCGCTGAGCCGAACAAGGCGCTCAAGTTCCGAGCGGGGAATCCTTACCGCCCGGCCAATCCGCGTCGCGCGTAGCTCGCCTTGCCGAACGTGCTTCCGCACGGTGCTAACGCTCAGCCTAGACTCGCGCGCGAATTCCTTGTAGGTGAGAAAAGCTGTTGAATTGGTGTGTCGTGCAGAGCCGCCATGCTGGATCGAATGCGCTTCGAGTATTTCCCTTGTCATCGTCGCTAACCTCGATTTCGATCATGGGGCAAGTGTCGCCAAGAGTCGAGATGCGCTTAATTGCGTTGAATTGTGCACGGGGGTGCACAACACGTTTGAATTGTGCACAGGGGGGTTAGTAAGAGATAGAGTACTTCTTAAGAACGAGTTTTAAGCGCTCGACATTGCGCCGGATCGCTTCCGCGCAGCCCTTGGTGTGATCGAGATTCTGGCACGGGCAGAGACTTGCTGCAACATCGGCCCAAGAAACGTCTCCATCGCCCGTTTTCATTTCTAAAGCACGGATCGCAATATCACGGCGCTCAATGGGGTGGCCGCGCGACGGTTTCCGACCGACACCCTTTAACAGTTCTTTCGCGCTTTCTGTGTCCAAATGTTGCAACTGGGGCAGCGCGTCTTCAAGAGTAAGGACATGTTCGTCCTCAAGCCAACGATAAAGTTCCCGAAACTCGGCGATTGCAATTGCCAACTCGCTCAACCATTCGTTCACTCGGGCGTCTGTAAGCCCGTCAGTGCTGGGGCGATTCGACCAAATTGAATCAATTCGAGCGCAACACTTCAGGAGCGCGTCCCGCATGGCATTCCAGATAGACCGATCTTTATGCTTCGGCAAACGCGTTTCGTAACAGGTCTGTAAAAAGGCTGCCGCATGCGGCGGCTCTAGCTTTGACGAGGCCAATTGCCTGCCACCTCCCAAGTGGCATCCCGAAGGGTGAAGGTCGGCGAGGAGGGCTGGGATATAGCCCGCCGTTCGGTGATCAGCCTAGCCGACCCGGTTCATCTTCACTCTATCGCCTCCGGCAAGCGTTCCGCCTACTCGGTCTACGACGTAGGAATCTGAAAATGGGCTGAAGGATACCCAAGTTGCAGGGCTGGATCCTCGCGGACGCTACGTCGTAGCGGGACAGCCATCCACCACCGAGCCGGGATGCGCAAGGCGCAAGTTACGATCTCGTTGCGAGTTGCTACGGCGTAGGATTCCAGGATTTCGGGCGTGCCGATTGCCAAACGCTGATGCTCCGATCGGCTCGAAGACAACTTGAAGATTACAGCAACAAACGAAGCTGATTGGGTGTAAACTCCCTTAAACCGGGAGCAAATGATATTCCGGCTACGAAGGGAGAAAACAAATGCGAAGAATCGCAGCGAAACTAGCTATTGGACTAGTGATCACGGCCATCGGAATGTTCGCCGCCGACACCGCCCTCGGGACTTGGAAGCTCAATCCGGCCAAATCCACATCCACAAGCTCAAACAAACTTGTGAGCCGCACAGACGTGCGTGAGGAGACTCCCGACGGTCGTGTGAAGGTCACCAGAAACGAACAATGGGCCAGCGGCGGGCCTTCGCATGCTACTTACAGTTATAAATACGACGGCAAAGAGTATCCGGCCACGGGCGCCCAGTTTGACACGGTAGCTGTCAAACGAGTAAACGCGAACACCTCAAGTTGGGAAGTGAAAAAGTCTGATGGGAAATATCATCAGACTGGCCGAATTGCTATTTCCAAAGACGGCAAGACCATGACGCAGACTTTTAAGGGCACTGACACCGACGGTAAGCCGGTACACGGAACGAACGTTTACGACAAGCAGTAACGACTCGCGGGCGTATATATGTGGGGGTGCGCGTTGGCCGGTGCGTGTACCAATGCTGGTGCACACTCAGGTCAATGTGACCTATTCCCACCGATCCTAAGGGACTTACGCGTCGTCTCGCGGAGGCCGGAATCCTTGTCGTAGCGCGGATGGGAGCGCCACGGGACCCACTCGCCCGGACCATGACCGTAAGCACGCGGGAGGGCGTCGGAGAGGTGTCCCCAAGGCGTGTTCCATACGTCCGCGTCCGGGAGCGGCGGACATCGCCACACACGATTGGCTAGAGCGGTATATCCGGCCTCGTTACGGATCGCGCGCGCATCGGCGTCCCGGAGGTCTTGGATCTCGCCGAGGCCGTCAGGATAGAGCCCACGTTTACGTAAGACTTTGAGGAGGGCCGAGCGGGTGTCCCGCTTGACGATTAAGCAGGACAAAGGTGCCGCCAGTGGTTGTTCGCGGAGTAGCGGGAGTGCCGGGCTCACGCCTTCATTCTGTGCGAACACCGGGCAGTTAAACAACACCGTCAACCGGTAAGGCGACCATCTCTGCAAAAGGGTTGCGCGAATAATCAAACAGCTCAAGTGGTCGATCGAAGCCATTTGTCCCATTCCCGCTTGTTGCCGAGCGTCGGTAACAGTCCGTCTGTGATCATCCTCCGCAGCGACGCGAGCAGCATAAACAGCGCGCTTTCGCAGTAGAGCATTTCATGAGTCCAATCATCAACCGAAATATGCGCGAATTCCGAAGGTTCAAACTTCAGCTGAAGTGGCTTCCTGTAGTCCTCCAAAATCTCTGTTCCATGCGCAATGAGATTCCGCCAATCGAATACCTTGCCCGCCACGAAACCGACCGTGTAAGATGGTCGCCGTCCTATGAAATCTTCGGGGAACACGAGCGTGTCTTCCCCGAGTAGCTGAATCAGTCGGGCCTGGAAAACGTCGCGTTTCTGAGCGCCTAGCAACCCATCCAGTCCTACCGTCCACAGCAATGCACCCGTGCGATAGTGATTGACCGCAGACTGCAAGCCGATCTCCAGAAATTGAAAAGGGTTCTTCTGGCGGGTACTCGTGGACCCAAGTGCGGCCAGCGTGCCCTCGACAAGAGCCGGGAGCTGCGCCGCATCACACTTTTCAATGTCTAGCATCCTACCCCACAGTGATCGGGGATACGGCTCCGGAATACTGACGGTCTCGACTCTCAGTCCGGCCTCTGAGCGCCGCGCACCGATGATGATCCCGTCCCAGCCGATTGGGCACCACAGCTGAAATCCAAGCATCGCTTCCCTGAGAACGGCGACAAGGTTGTTTAAAACGCCGTCCTTCTGGTACGTTTCGCAATCCGCATCCACTCGCAACCAATGACTACGGTTAAGTGCTTCCTCAGTTTCCGTGCGACGCAGATTCCAAAAATCCCATGAGTCTTCGTTGAACGTTGGCTTGTCGACGATCCGAATGCCTCGGGCAATCTCGCGCTGCAAGTGCGGCCAGCGGACGCGCAAGGGGCTAAGTACCGATGCTTGAAAATCCACAAGCGTAGAATATGCCAGATCCGGCTTGTCGCGGGCTCCAGGCTGCCCTTCACGACCAGCTACATATTTCCAATCAGATCGCGCATCTTAACGTCCAGGGCGTCGGCGATGATTTTTAGCGTTCGCAGCGTCATGCTCTGCCGGCCTGTTTCGATGCGGTACAGATGCACGCGGTTTAGGCCGGCAAGCTCAGCCAGTTGATCTTGCGTTACGCCTTTTTTGCCGCGAATCGCTTTGATTTTCCGACCGACGACTTTCTGAACGTCTTGCAACGCCTCCAGCCTAGGGCGTATGCTGCTTTCAAGCACCCTGCTTAAAAGCAGGTGGAGAGCAAGCGGACTGACGACTCTCTCTGGCGAGAAGAGGCAATGAAATGAAACGACTTCTACTATGCGGTCTGACGTTCTCGCTGTTGATATTGGCAGCAAAAAAGGAGAGGGACTGGAAAACCGGGAAGGTTGCGGACTCCACCATCAGTAGTAGCGAGTACACCAGGGGTGCCACCACAACGGCGAGAACGAGTGGAACCGTATCGCCTGATTATGGGGCCGGGTCCACGGTGAATGCGAACACAACGGCCACGACCACCGTGCGCCATCTCGAGGTGGATACCAATAATCTGATCGTTGTCGGTGCCGACTACATTTATACGGCCCAGGAGACAACCCGGCATGGCGGCGGCCTTATTACGACGCTGGCAAACCTGAAGCGTAGCTGTCGTTTCATTGTGGGCGACGAAATCAAGTACGACCAGGACAAGCGAAACCTTTACGTATTGGATGCCGATGGCAGGGAATGCAAGCTGGAGATCATGCGCCAGGAGAGGCGCCAGTAGGGCGTGAAGCTAGCAAAGACAGCGCGCATCGTTGCCCTCGGTGCGTCTTTTGTTGCGGCCGGATGTACTTTAGACCTCTTCCATCGCGACCAAGACGCTTTGGACAGGTTCTCTCATGCCTATACCGACTTCCTCGATACTGGCGAGGTCACGGAATCAGTCTGGAAATATGTTGGGCCAGACAACGATCCTTTCGGTTTCTGGGTGGCGTTCAAGGGAGCGCTCGATCCCAACTCCTACGATGCTGGCAGATTGGCGCAGGCTCAGGCCGCGATTGCCGTGTACGAGAAGTCGATGCCTAAGGCGCTCGAAGCTGAGGCTGGCCAAGTTGACAAGCTCGACAAGACAGTCCAGCGACTTTTCGAGGCCGCCAATGCCATCCACAACACGGAATATCGGGCAGATGCCGTTCAGGTAGCAAAATACGCGAGGGAAGCCGAAGCGTCGTTTGCGTTGGGTCACGATTTAACGGATCGGCGAACACGGCTGCAACGACGGATGCTGGATGACATCGTTAACGCGGGCGGGAGCCTTGCGCGTGCTTTTGGGAATCAATCCTTGAAGGTCGAACTCGACGAAACGATCAAGATTAGCGATCAACTTCAAACTGCGGCGAATAGATCGACCACGGCCATGAGAAACGTGAAAGACACCTTGAGCGCTTTGAAGGGCAGGACCAACCTGAAAACCTACGCGCTCAAGGGCGAGTCGACGGAGAATGCTGCTGGAAAAGACACCCGCTGAGCCCGAAGCAATGGGAATATGATTTCATCGCGAGAACAAGCCTTGTCGCGGCTGAAAGCATGGGTCGCGGCGAAGGCCCTGATAAAAGCTTCGTTTCTGTCGGCGAATCTAAGCTTCGTGGCACATGGCCGTCTCGCGCTCGCGTCAGATGAATCCGAACTATTTTTTAGCTCGGACGATAAGCAAGTCAGATTAGCAGTCTCTTTGGGAACAGTGGAGTTTCCAGAAACGTTTGAGCCGTTACTGGAAGCGCCCGAAGAGGTGCGGTTCAGACTGGACTTTATCGCCGCTGTGGCCCTACGTCTACCAGGGGGGAGCTTGGACTTGCTCGAAGTAGCTGATTGAGGCGACCTGGCAGCCGAGCGCCACTTTCCGGACCCATTCCCGGATTTTTGCCCGGAATCGGAATGATCGTTACCGACATCTATCGAGATGGAGCCGCGCAGAGGAACCACCGAAAACGAGGGTCGTCGCCAAACCTCCCCCGCCTCTCTCGCGGCTCTCCAAAATCCTAAGCTGGCCGACGGTATCCTCGTTCTCGCGTCACGTGCCCACACTGCCAGTTCAGGAATGAATTCCCCAGCGGGATATGGTCTATATTTTCCTTTGCGACGAGTGTGGCGAGCCCGTTTCCGTGCGGGAACCGGTACTGTAGACACGCAAAGTGTGGCGGGGAAGTCCCACGCTGCTCGCTATCAGCATTGCGGCAAGCTCGTTCCCCCCTAGAATGTTCGGGATACTGGAGAACTCAGGAGCGAAAGCAGGGTAGACCTTACCATGTGTGCTGGGTTTATGCCCGACGATGGGCAATGATGGCAATACCGCAAATGCATCGAAGTGGCAAGCTGCAGGGCCGATCCTTTCGCAAGGCAAACAGGACACTCTGACCGTCCCAGCCGGCGACGTCGTAACGGTGATCGAAGAGCTAGCCAAGGAACCAGCGATGTTGCTCGTTGTCTGGGTCGATAAGGCCGTCAAGATGTTCAGCACACTGGAGCGAGCCTGAGGAGCATTCGTGGGCGTTCTGCGGACTGTCCTGCATTGCGTAGGTGCCCGCATATACAATTGAGCAAACCCGGCAACCGTATTGAAGCGTCTCATCACAAGGCCAAAATGGAAGAGGTGGCTTCGTTGCCGAAGCCAAAGGGAACTGCAAAAGAGGTTCAGACATCAAAAATGGACCACTTATCAACATCTCCGCCATCTGAAAAATTGCAGGCCTATTATCACAATGAAGTTTCCCTCCGCGTTTAGCTTGGTCGGATCCCCAAACGAAGTCATAGCTTTCTGCAATGAAATCCGAAAGAACGCCGCAACGAACCACCTACGCTTCGATCTAAGTGAAGTCTCAGAGCTGACGATGGACGGAGTTGCTGTGTTTATCTCAACGCTTAAGGAAGACGAGATTCGCCACACGACCAAGATCCAGGGCAACGTACCGGCGGACAGCAGTGTGCGGGCTGTATTGGAATCTTCGGGATTTTACCGGTTGGTTCAGACCCAAACGCCGCTCGGCTCTAAAGCAAAGGGCAAGATTGTCTCTGTGCCGCAGAACAGTGGGAGAAAATACAATCAGGAGGTTGCAGCAGGATTGATCGATCATGCGAGGTCTTACGCCGCATTCGCTCCAATCCAGTTGAAGCGCTGCTTTCATGCCCTGGAGGAACTGATGGAAAACACGGTTCAGCACGCGTCGAAGGAGGGACGCGGTCGAGAGCCTTGGTGGACCAGCCTTTTTTTCGACGAGGCGCGCGGCGTTGCCTGCTTCACCTTCAATGACAACGGTGTTGGAGTATTTAAGAGCTTAAGGTTCAATCAGATAATGACGCTATACACCGGAAGCCCATTCACCGACGCGGGAGACCGGCTTCGCAAGGTATTATCAGGAGAGGTGCGATCGAGTACAAAACTGCCATGGCGCGGCGAAGGACTGCCGGCTGTTCGCCTCGATTGCGATCGAGGAATACTCAATCGTCTAATCGTAATTACGAATGATGCATACGCGGATGTTTCCTCCCAGGATTATCGTGCCTTGTCTGCCAACTTCAAGGGCACATTTTTCTATTGGGAGATTTCTTCACAACCAGAGCCTGCGGCAAGCATCTAACATCTTATGAGGTATAACATAGCGACCCAATTCACACGAACGCCGGGTCCACGTTACCGTACGGACGACCCGAGGTTTTCCGGGGAAGCATTTCGGGAAGATGTTCTGATTCCTTTGTTCGACCGTACCGTTGCGGACAACGACAAGCTCGAAATAGACCTTGATGGCGGTTACGGTTACAGTTCCTCGTTCCTTGATGAGGCTTTCGGTGGACTCGCTAGAAAACGTGGAGTCCGAAGGGTGCTTGATCGGCTTACGTTTAAGTCAACCGAAGACTACTATCTCGCCAACGATATTGTAAACTTGATCAAGAAAAATAAGGAGCTCGCCGCGTGAGATGAGATCGGGCTTGGTCGCCCTGAGGTGGACCCCATCGTTTGGACAAAAATTCGGCAGTCCTTAGATGGTGTGGCGGGCTGACCAAGACGGCGGCCGTGAGGCCGCCATCCATTCCGGGCTTGAATCGGCGCTCGGGTCGTATC
>Ga0187864_10000726_pt1 | contig 35146 bp, 37 predicted proteins | sample June2016WEW_11_4_FD_132985 | JGI IMG/M metagenome (GOLD analysis project Ga0187864, IMG submission 132985) | Peatland microbial communities from SPRUCE experiment site at the Marcell Experimental Forest, Minnesota, USA - June2016WEW_11_40 | ecosystem: Environmental > Terrestrial > Soil >...
CCAGGCCGGCGACGACGAGCTGACGCAGCCTGCGGCGCACTGATCCCGGCCCGCTCAGCAGGTAGGCCAGCCCGAATGCGGGGAGAACCAGCCAGGCCTCGATCATCTTGGCCTGGAAGGCCAGGCCGACCCAGATCGCGGCGAGGACGAGCCGCGCCTGGCTCCCGTTCGCGATTGCACCCGACACCGCGTCGGCGGCCAGCACCAGCAGGATCATCAGCGAATCGGCGATGTTGCCCCGGCTCAGCAGCACGGTCGCCGGGCTGACCGCGACGATGGCGGCGGCGATCAGGCCTGCGGCCGGCCCGGCCAGCCGCTGCACCGCCCGGTAGAGGACCAGGACGGTCAGGACGCCCTCGGCCGCCTGCGGCGCCACGATCACCCAGGTGTGGAAGCCGAGAGCCCGGACCGCGAGTGCCTGCACCCAGAAGGCGCCGGGCAGCTTGTCCAGCGTGATGGTCCCCGCGGGGTCAAAGGCACCGTAGATGAAGTCATGCCAGCTCGCCGCCATGCTGCGCACGCCGGCCGCGTAGTAGGTCTCCAGCGGGTCCCGGCCCAGCGCCTAGCCGTAGGACAGCCCGGCCAGGCCCGCGATGAGCAGCAGGGCGGCGCGGCGCAGCCCGGGCATGTCCCGGCGTGCCGGGACCTCCGGCCGGGCCGGGCCCGCGCTCACGTCCTGGTCGCTAGCCACGGCGCTGCCCGCCACGGTCCTGGCCGCCTGTGTCCTGGCTGCCGGAGACCTGGCCGCCGCCGGAGACGTGGCCGCCTGTGTCCTGGCCGCCGGAGACGTGGCCACCTCGGTCCTGGCCGGCCTCGGCGAGCGAGGCGAGCGTCACCCGGGTGTGCGCGACATACTGCGCGCCGACCCGGCGGATGAGGGCAGCGTCCACTTCCTCGACCGCCGACCTGATGACCGCCGCCGCGGCCAGCCCGCGCTCGGTCAGCCTGATATTGAGCCTGCGGCGATCATCCGGGTCAGCGGCGCGCTCCAGGTAGTTCCGCGTCACCAGGGTGTCGACCAGTTGCCCGGCGGCCTGCTTGGACACGCCGAGCTCCTGGATGACCTGGCTGAGCGGCGCCCCGCTGCGGGCAATGGCACCGACCACGTAGCTGCCGTTTCGCGGCATGTCGTCACATCCGGCGGCAGCCAGCGCCGCCCGGACGGCTGATCCGTAGGCTCGCCTGGCTGCGCGCAGGAGCGCCGGCAGAGTTACTTCGCCGGGCCAGTCCTCGTCCGCCACCGCCCCAGATTATTGACAAGACCTGAGACAGTCAAGCAACTTTACTATTGTGCGGGCCGACGGCCATGCACCGGCTCGCCCGGGCGGGCGCTCGGGCGACGCGGGCGGCCCGGTGACGCGGGCGGCCCGGTGACGCGGGCGGCCCGGTCACGCGGGCGCTCCGGCGACGCGGGCGCTCCGGCGACGCGGGCGGCCCGCAGGCGCGGGCTACGCGTCCGGAACGGCCCCGCCTGCCAGTGCCTGACGGACGCTGGCCAGCCGCTCGCCGTCCCACTCGAAGCCGGGGTCGGGCTCGAGGAACGCCGACGCGATGCTCGTCAGGCCGAGGGCCGGCAGGGACCAGTCGTCCCTGGCGGCCGCGCCGAACGGGCTCGCCTGCGTCCGGTACTCGGCGATCCCTGGCCTGGACAGGGCCATGATGACCAGCCCGCGCATAGTGGCGTCAAGCAGCGTGGCGATGGTCTCGAAGGTGGCTCCCATCTCGGGCCGCAGCCGGTAGCCGAACAGGCCGGCCATCAGCTCCCAGGCCTGCGCGAGCCGGGCCACATGGTCCTGCTCGGACTGAGCCAGTCCCAGCCGGACCTGATCGCGCAGCTGACCGTCGGCGAGGCTCATGAAGGTCGCGTGCAGGGCGACGTAGGTCCGCCATTGCGGGGATTCGTAGAGCGTCTGGAAGTCGAAGAGCGACAGCCGCCGGAACAGCTCGGCGAGCAGGCCGTGCCGCAGCTCGGGGGTCTCCAGCCAGTCCTCGTGCTCGGCCACGATCTCGCCGATCAGATTCATCTCTTCGCTGACAATCGTCGGGGTCGCGGTCCTGGCCAGCTCCTTCACCAGGTCGCTGAAGAACAGGTCCTTGTATGGCCAGCGACGGTAGACGGCGCTCCGCGAGACATCCGCGGCCCTGATCACGTCCTCGAAGCTGATGTGGTCCAGGCTCACCGTCAGGCCGCTGCGGTTCACCATGCGCACGGCCGCCTGCAGCATCCGCCGCTCGGTCTCCTGGTCGGACAGCCGGCGGCCCCGGCGGGCCAGGCCGGTCGGCGCGAGCGCCTCGCTCATCAGTCACCTATCCAAAAAGGGACTTGAGACTCTATGTTTCAAGTTCTATATTCGTCATTCTACCACTGACGCTCCACAAGGGGCTCTCCGCGGCCCGCGCCGCGGAACGTGGCACAACGGAACGAGGAAACCATGGCTACCTGGCCTGTTCACTCTGCTTGGGCACTGCGCGCCATGTATCCGGACGGCCGGGCCGACGCCACCGCGCGTCGCCTGGCACGCCTGTGGGCAGGCGTCTTCGCCCGTGGACTTGCGCCGAGGCGCTGGGTGACCCTGGAGGTCACCGGGCGGCAGTCGGGACGGATCGTGCGCTTCCCGCTCGGGATGGCCGACTGGGACGGCCACTGGTACCTGGTGCCGATGCTCGGCGAGCGGTGCAACTGGGTCCAGAACGTCCGGGCCGCCAACGGGCGGGCCGTGCTCCGCCACCGGGGCGCGCTCGCGTGCCGGCTGGCCGAGGTCCCGGCGGGCGAAAGGTCCCCGATCATCAGGCGCTACCTGCAGCAGGTACCCGGCGCCCGCCCGCATATCCCGGTGGACCCGCACGCGCCATTGACGGAGTTCGACGCCATCGCGTCGCGATACCCGGTCTTCCTGGTCCTCCCGGATGATGCGCCGGCCCCTGCGGCTGCCACCACCAGCGGGCAGGCCAGCGGCCTGCGGCAGTCAGGGACGGTGTGAGATGACCGACGAAACAGGACTCACCGTGCCCGTCCGCGCCGGGAACGGAAGCTCGCCGCGCAGGCGTCACTGGCTGCGATGGACTGTCGCGGGCCTCACGGCCCTCGTCATCCTCGCCGCCGCGGCCGTCGGGGCGTTCATCAAGCTGCAGCCGTCCCCCGCTGCGCTGAGGCTGCCCGCGGGCGCCGCGCAGCCGCCCGCCGGGCCGGCCGCCGGCCGGTGGGATGTGGCGGCGGGATCGCTGGCAGGCTTCCGGGTCCGGGAGAGCGCCCTCGGCATCAGCAATGACGTGGTCGGCCGGACCAGCGCCGTCACCGGCGCGCTCGTCGTCTCCGGTGACCGGGTCACCGCGGCAGCGTTCCGCGTCGACCTCACCGCCATCAGGGTCGGCGGGAAGGCGGAGTCGCAGCTCGCCACGAGCCTCGGCACCCGCCAGTACCCGGTCGCGACATTCACCCTGACCGGAGCGGTGCCGCTGAGCTCCGGCTTCGATTCGGGCGCGACGGTCACCCTGCGGGCGGCCGGCCAGCTAACCATGCACGGACTATCGCGGCCGGTGACGGTGACGATCTCGGGCCGCCGGGACGGCTCGGAGCTGCAGGTCGCGGGAACTATCCCGGTGGCCTTCTCCGGCTGGCGCATCGCGGGGCCGAAGGGATTCGGCATCCTGGGCTCGCTGGCCAGCCACGGGGCGGCCGAGTTCTTTCTCGTCCTGCGACGGCAGTAACGGAGCCGGCAGCCCGGCGCGCCGGGCCGGGCATAGCGGATGCGGCGCTGGCCGGCCTGCTGCGAGGATGGCCGGCGTGGCGACCATCGTTGCCTTTCATGCGCATCCCGACGACGAGGTGCTGCTGACCGGCGGCACGCTGGCGCGGCTCGCGGCCGGCGGCCACCGGGTGATCATCGTGGTCGCCACGGACGGGATCGTCGGCCACGCGGCCGCTCGCACCCGGCTGGACGAGCTGCAGGCCAGCGCTTCGATCCTCGGCGCTGCTTGGGTGGTTCACCTCGGCTACGCCGACAGCGGTCACGGGCCGGTCCTCTACCCCGACCCGCCGGGCCGGGTGCGGTTCGCGCGCGCCGACACCGGCGAGGCCGCGGCCCGGCTGGCCGACCTGATCCGCGACGAGCACGCAGATGTGCTGCTGAGCTATGACCCGCAGGGCGGCTACGGTCACCGCGACCACGTCCGGGTACACGAGGTCGGTGCCCGCGCGGCCGCTATCACCGGCATACGCGTCATGGAGGCGACGCTCCCCCGCGAGCTCGTCATCCGGGCGCTCAGCCCGGTGCGCGTCCCCCGGCTGGTGGTCCGGCACGACCGGCGGGCCATCAGCGCGGGATTCACCCCCCGGTCCGCGATCACGCACCGGATTGACGTGCGGCGCTTCGCGGCGCAGAAGCAGGCCGCTCTCGCCGCTCATCAGTCCTACGCGAGCGGGCGGGGCAGGACTGCGCGGCTGTGCCGGGTCATGCTCGCGCTGCCGACGCCCGTCTTCGGCCTGCTGCTCGGGCGCGAGTGGTACGCCGAGCCCGGCGCACCGCCCGGCGCGACCGGGTGAAGCAGCCGCCGACCACGGTCAGGATCGGGCTATCCCCGCTCAGAGCTTCCCCTGGTTCCTGGCCGCCAGGATGATCTGGGTCACCATGTAGGTGCTCAGGCCGAGCTTCTGCGCGATCTCCTCGGGCCGCAGCCGCTGCTGGTTGTACAGCAGCGCCAGCTTCTCCTGTGACGTGCTCCACGGGCGGCTCACATCGCGGGCCTGCTGACGGCGAGTCGCCGGAGGCTTGTTACGGGCGGCCGCGGACGGGCGGCGCGAGGCCTGAGGCAGGGGGCGGCCGGGCTGGTTACGGGCGGGCTGGTTACGGGCGGGCTGGTTACGGGCGGGCTCGGCAGTCCCGGCCTGGTCGGCCTCGGTGACCGCGGCCCGGGATGAGGGCGCCGGAGCGCCGAAGGACCCGCGCCGCTGATCGTGGTACTTGCCGCTGGCCAGATCCTCGCGGGCGCGGTCATCGAGGATCATGTACTGCTCGGCGGACTTATTGACTCCGATGGCGACCATGGTCAGGCCGGTCGCGTTCTTTTCCTGGCACTCAGGCGCCATGCAGTAGTCGTACTTGAGTGCCCGCTCGGGATGCAGTTCGCTCCCGCACGTCACGCATTGCGGCATTAATATTCTCTCATTGTCCAGCTATCAGCGATTTCACGCCCGCCGGAGAACTCGCCTCTCACGGCGGGCGCGAGTTTCGCAGTCTTCTTGTCAGCGCGCCGCGGTTTGCGCGCTCAGGTAAAACCCCTGGTCAGCGCGCAATGTTCCCGAACGCTAAGGCTGGCCGGGGGCCGGCAGGCCAGAGCCGCATTGCCGGCCAGCTTTAGTGCCTCATCGAGCTGCTCCTGACTGAGCAGCTCCTGCGTCTGCACCTGGCGGAAGGCTCCCGTGGCCGTGACCGCGACGCTCACCGCCGCGGCGCTGAGCGATCCGGGAACGTCGGGGTGAGAGCATGGGCCCGTGTTCGAGCATCCGGTCAAGGTCAGATGGCGTGACGTGGACGCGCTGGGTCACGTCAATCACGCCGTGTTCCTCACTTACCTTGAGGAGGCCAGGGACGCGTTCTACGCGCAGATGCTGCGCACAGATCCGCACTACGTGGTGGCCCGGATCGAGATCGACCTGCGCGCCGAGGTCCGCTACCCGGACAGCCAGGTGACGGTGCGGATCGAGGCCGAGAGCGTGGGACGGACCAGCCTGACGACCCGCGAGACGATCCTCACGCCGGCTGGCGAGGCGGCGGCCCTGGCGCGTGTCGTCACGGTCCGCTGGGATGCCGGGCAGCGCCAGCCGATCCCGTTCAGTGAGGCGGAGCGCGTGCAGCTCGCGGCAGCCATCGCCAGGTGAGCCGGCTGGAAAATTTCCTGCCGCCGTGTCGATCCCGCGCGACGGCATTCGACGCGTGGGCAACAGAACAGGTTGGCGGTGACGCGGCCGGAGAACCTGGCATAGGACCGGCACGGCCGCCGCTCACCGCGGAAGCAAAGGAGCAGGACCATGCGATTCCTGGGTTACACGCTGGCCGACCCGTCGGCGCCGACGCCCGCGCCGACGCCCGAGATGTACGCCAAGATGGGCGAGTTCGTGGCCGAGGCCACGAAGGCCGGGGTGGTGCTGGCCACGGGCGGCCTGGCGCCGTTCGAGGAGGCGACCAAGGTCCGGTATGCCGACGGCGATTTCACCGTGATCGACGGTCCCTACACCGAGGCCAAGGAACTGATCGGCGGCTGGGCGCTGCTGGAGGTCCGGGACAAGGCCGAGGCGATCGAGTGGACGAAGCGCTTCCTCGCGGTGGCTGGCGGAGGCGAGTCCACGATCCGGCAGGTCTACGGGCCGTGACCGGCCGGCCAGTTCCGGCAGGGCAGCAGGCCTGGCGGCCTTCGCAGGCCCGACGCCCCGCCGGAACTTGCCTGGCCGCAGGCGCAGTGATGTGATCGGGGCTTGTGAGGGGCTCGCCTGTCCATGCCGCGATCGAGACCGTCATCAGGCTGGAGTCGTCCCGGCTGATCGCAGGGCTGGCCAGGTACGCAGGCGGTGACCTCGGCATAGCCGAGGAACTCGCCCAGGATGCCGTGGTCGCCGCCCTCGAGCAGTGGCCGCAGGCGGGGGTGCCAGCCAGCCCTGGCGCATGGCTGATGACGGTCGCCAAGCGCAGGGCGGTCGACCAGTTCCGCCGCAACCGGGAGCTGGAACGTAAATACGCGCAGATCGCGCGGGCCCTGGAGGCCGAGGCGGACGACGGCACCGCAGCCCTCAGCCGCGTGGTCGCCGACGACATCGACGACGACGTGCTGCGGCTGATCTTCATCTCCTGCCATCCGGTACTGCCCGTGCCGGCCCGGGTCGCGCTCACGCTGCGCCTGCTCGGCGGCCTGACGACGGCCGAGATCGCCCGTGCCTATGTCGTGCCCGAGCCGACGATTGCCCAGCGCATTGTCCGGGCCAGGAAAACGCTCGCCGCCGCGCGCGTCCCGTTCGAGACACCCGACGGCAGCGAGCGCCCGGCCAGGCTCTCGTCAGTCCTTGAGGTGATCTACCTCATTTTCAATGAGGGCTACTCGGCCACCGCCGGCGACGACTGGATGCGCCCGGCCCTGTGCCACGAAGCCCTGCGGCTGGGAAGGGTCCTGGCCCAGCTCGCGCCGGCCGAGCCGGAAGTCCATGGCCTGGTCGCGCTGATGGAGATCCAGTCGTCCAGGATCGGCGCCCGGACGGGACCGTCGGGCGAGCCGGTCCTGCTGCTCGACCAGGACCGCGCACGGTGGGATCAGCTGCTCATCAGGAGGGGGCTGGACGCCCTTGCGCGGGCGGAGGCACTCGCAGGCTTGCATGGCCCATACGTGCTGCAGGCCGCGATTGCCGCCTGCCACGCGCGGGCCTTCCGGGCGGAGGATACCGACTGGGCGCGCATCACCGACCTGTACTCGCTGCTCGCCGAGGTGATGCCCTCGCCCATCGTGGAGCTGAACCGGGCCGTCGCCGTGTCGATGGCGTTCGGCCCCAGACAGGGACTTGACCTGGTCGACCAGCTCGCTGCCGAACCCTCGCTGCGGAACTACCACCTGCTGCCCAGCGTCCGCGGGGACCTGCTGCTCAAGCTGGGCCGGCCGGCCGAGGCCCGGGCAGAGTTCCAGCGCGCCAGCGAACTGACCCGCAACGCCAGGGAACGAGAGCTCTCCGCCCGGCGAGCCCGCTCGGCTGGCGCGCAAACCGCCGGCGCCGAGGCCTGATCAGCTCGCTGACCGCGATCCCGGACCCCTGGCGCTCGAGGGACCGGCTCAGCTGACACGGCGCAGCCCTCCGCGAGCGGCACGGCCTGCAGGGCGATGCGTCGATGTCAGCGAGGACGCGCCACGGCCGGCCGGGCGGGCCGCCTATCGTGAGCGCGCTCGCGCTGGCTGCAGCACCGCTCCGAATTCACCCGCGGCGGGTGATCGACGTCGCACCGCGGTGCCGTTTACTGCCAGTCGGGCCGGAATCGGCCGGCCTGACGGGCAGGAGGCGAAATGGCACTGCGGGAATACGACCCCGGCACCGCTTTCCCCGGCGTGATCGGCCGGACGGCGGAGGAGTCGAGTCCGGCCTGGCCGCGGCCGCTGCGCGCCCGGCCTGGCGCGCCGAACGTGCTGTTCATCGTCCTCGACGACACCGGGTACGGGCAGCTGGGCTGCTACGGCAGCCCGATCGCCACCCCGAATATCGACAGCCTGGCCGCTGACGGCCTGCGCTACAGCAACATGCACACCACGGCCTTGTGCTCGCCGTCGCGGTCCTGCATCATCACCGGGCGCAACCATCACGCCAACGCCATGGCGGCGATCAACGAGATCGCCACCGGGTATCCCGGCTACAACGGCAGCATCCCGTTCGAGAACGGCTTCCTGCCGGAGATGCTGCAGCAGCACGGATACAGCACCTACATGATCGGCAAGTACCACCTGCTGCCGTCGGAGTTCGAGTCGGCTGCCGGGCCGTTCGACCGCTGGCCGCTGGGGCGGGGGTTCGAGCGGTTCTACGGCTTCCTCGGCGGTGACACCAGCCAGTGGTACCCGGACCTGGTCTACGACAACCACCAGGTTGAGCCGCCCGGCACGCCCGAGCAGGGCTACCACCTGACCGCCGACCTGGCGGACAAGGCCATCGGCTTCATTGCCGACGCCAGGCAGGTGGCCCCGGAGAAGCCGTTCTTCCTGCATTTCTGCACCGGCGCGACACATGCGCCGCATCACGTTCCGGCGGAGTGGGCGGACCGGTACGCCGGGCAGTTCGATGACGGCTGGGACGCCTACCGGGAGCGGGTCCTCGCCCGGCAGCAGGAACTCGGCATCATGCCGGAAGACGCCGAGCTGTCCCGGCATGATCCGGACGTCCCGGACTGGGATTCCCTGTCACCGGATGCGCGGCGGCTCGCGGCCCGGATGATGGAGGTGTACGCCGGATTCCTGTCCCATACCGATCACCAGATCGGCCGGCTGCTCGATTTCCTGCGGGAGGCCGGCGAGTTCGACAACACCATCATCATGGTGGTGTCCGACAACGGGGCCAGCCCCGAGGGCGGCCCCACCGGCACGACCAACGAGCTGCAGTTCTTCAACAACGCGCAGGAGCCGCTGGAGGACAGCGTCGCCGCGATCGGCGAGCTCGGCAGCCCGGCCACGTTCAACCATTACCCGTGGGGCTGGACCTGGGCGGGCAACACGCCGTTCCGCCGGTGGAAGCGCGAGACCTACCGGGGCGGCGCGTGCGATCCGTTCATCGTGTGCTGGCCGGCCGGGATCAGCGCGCGCGGCGAGATCCGGTCCCAGTACGCGCACCTCATCGACATGGTCCCGACGGTCCTGGACGTGCTCGGCGCCGAGCCCCCCGCGGCGATCAAGGGCGTGACCCAGTCCCCGATTCACGGCGTCAGCTTCGCGCAGACCTTTGCCGACCCGGCCGCCCCGACCCGCCATCACACGCAGTACTTCGAGATGTTCGGTCACCGCTCGATCGACCACGACGGCTGGCGGGCCGTGTGCCCGTGGCCGGGGCCCTCGTTCGCCGAGTCCGGCCGTCAGTTCGGGGCGCCGATCACGGCGGAGACGCTGACCGGCCTCGACGCCCGTCACTGGGAGCTGTACCACGTCGCGGACGACCCGGCCGAGAACCACGACCTGGCCGCGCAGCACCGGGACAAGCTCATCGAGATGATCGCCCAGTGGTACGTGGAGGCCGGCAAGTACAACGTGCTGCCGCTGGACGGCAGCGCGCTGGAGCGGCTGATCACTGAGCGGCCGCAGATCGCCGAGCCGCGGACCAGCTACGTGTTCCGGCCCGGCACCCAGACGGTCCCCGCCGCCGTCGGTCCGCGGATCTGCAACCGCCCGCACTCGGTCACCGCCGACGCGGAGATCCCGCCGGGCGGAGCCGAAGGCGTCCTGCTCTGCCAGGGCACCGGCGTCGGCGGCTGGTCCTTCTACATCTCCGGCGGAAGGCTGCATTACGCGCACAACTACGTCCGGCGCGCCGTGTACGAGGTGTCGTCGCCGGATCCGGTGCCGGCCGGCCGGCACCGGCTCCGCTTCGAGTTCGAGCCCACCGGGAAGCCGGACTTCGCCGCGGGCCGGGGCTCGCCCGGCCGTGCGCAGCTGTATATCGACGAGCGGCTGGTGGCGCAGGCGGAGTTTCCCGTCACCACGCCGGTGGCCTTCAACCCGGGGGGCCTGACCTGCGGCGCCAACCCCGGCCTGCCGGTCACGGCCGCCTACCGGTCGCCGTTCCGGTTCACCGGCATCCTGCGCACCGTCACCGTCGACCTGTCCGGGGACCTGATCACCGACACCGAGGGCGAGGCGCGCATGGCCATGGCGCGCCAGTAGCCGCCCGTCATGCCCGGCTGTCCTTCGTTCCGGAACGGATAACCCGAGCCGCCCCGGGCACGCTGCCCCATCTGCCCCGCCGGGGATCGCTGCGCATGCTGCCGCGCGGCAGCGCCGGCGGCGCGGACGGCTTCATTGACACGCCCACAGGGGCATGCGACGTTGGAGATCCCGAATCGCCCTCCCAGGGAGCAAACATGGCGACAGCGACGAAGCTGCACGTGCTGGACTGCGGCGCGATGAGCTGCGACCTCACCTGGCTCCTGCTCAAGCCGGGCCGCAGCATCCGGCCGCGGCAGGACAGGGAGCGGCCGGTGGAGTGGTATCCGTGCACCACGCACGCCGTCCTGGTCGAGACGCCGGAGGGCACGATGCTGTGGGATACCAGCTGCCCGCGGGACTGGGAGACCCGCTGGGCGCCCACCGGGCTGCAGGACTTCTTTCCCTACGACCAGGTCGGCGAGGACGAGTACCTCGACGCACGGCTCCGCCAGCTCGGCATCTCCGCGGAGCAGCTCGACTACGTCGTCTTGTCGCATCTGCACTTCGACCACGCCGGCAACGTACGGACGTTCGCCGGGGCGGGCCCGCGGCTGGTCGTGAACGACAAGGAGAAAGAGTGGGCCTTCGGCTACGAGGGCGCGTTCAACGGCGCGCACCTGAAGGCCGACTACGAGGGCCTGGACTTCGAGACCGTGTCCGGTGACGCCGAGTTCCTGCCCGGCGTGACGTTCCTGGAGGCGCCCGGCCACACCCCCGGCACCATGGCGATGCGCGTCGACCTGCCGCAGACCGGGACGATGATCTTCACCTCCGACGCCGTCTACATGGGCGACTCCTACGGCCCGCCCGCCACGCCGGCGGCGATCGTCAACGACCTGTCCGCGTGGTACGCCTCGGTCGAGAAGCTCCGCGGGATCGCCGAGAAAACCGATGCCACGGTGGTCTTCGGCCACGACGCGGAGCAGCTGAGGTCGCTCCGCCGGGCCCCGGACGGGTTCTACGCCTGAGGAGGCGCAGCGTGAGCAGCACCATGCCCGCCAACCCGGAGGCGATCTTCACCTACGGGGCACCGCAGCTGAAGTTCGGGCCGGGCGCGTCCGATGAGATCGGCTTCGACCTCAGCCAGTACGGGGTCCGGCGCGCGCTGGTGGTGACCGACCCCGGCGTGGCGGCGACCGGCACCCCGGAGCGGGTGGCCAGCCAGATGGCCCAGTTCGGCATCGAGGCGCACGTGTTCAGCGGCGTGCACGTGGAGCCGACCGACGAGAGCATGAGCGCGGCGATCGCCTACGCGCGGGACAGCGGGCCGTGGGACGCGTTCGTGGCCGTCGGCGGCGGATCGAGCATCGACACCGCGAAGGCCATCAACCTGCTGCTGACCAATCCCGGCGAGCTGATGGACTACATCAACGTCCCGGTCGGCAAGGGCACCGCCCCGGTCAACCCGCTCCGCCCGCTGATCGCCGTGCCGACCACCACCGGCACCGGGGCCGAGTCCACCACCATCTGCGTGCTGGACGTGCTGTCCCAGCATGTGAAGACCGGGATCAGCCACGCCCGGCTGCGGCCGACCCTGGCCGTGGTCGATCCGCTGCTGACCCGGACCCAGCCGGCCGGCGTGACCGCCTCGGCCGGCATGGACATCCTGTGTCACGCGCTGGAGAGCTACACGGCCCGCTGGTATACGACCAACGAGCGCAAGCGCCCCGAGCAGCGGGTGCCCTACTGCGGCTCGAACCCGATCTCCGACATGTGGTCGGAGAAGGCGATGCGGCTGCTCGCGACCTCGTTCCGGACCGCCGTCCGGCATGGCGATGACGCCCAGGCCCGCGCGGACATGGCGATCGCGGCCACGTTCGCGGGGATGGGGTTCGGCAACGCCGGGGTGCACATCCCGCATGCGAACGCCTACCCGATCGCCGGGCGGGTCCGCGACTTCCACCCCAAGGACTACCCGCCGCAGGAGCCGATGGTGCCGCATGGCATGTCCGTGGCACTGACGGCACCGGAGGCGTTCCGGTTCACCTTCGAGGCCTCGCCGCAGCGCCATATCCGGGCCGCGCAGCTGCTGGCTCCCGGAGCCGGCCAGCCCGCGAACGCCGCCGAGTTCCTGCCGTCCGTCCTCATCGACCTGATGCGGGACATCGAGATCCCGAACGGGGTCGCGGCGGTCGGCTTCACCTCCGCCGACATCCCCTCCCTCGTCGAGGGCACCATGAAGCAGCAGCGGCTGCTGGCCACCTCGCCCAGGCCGGTCAGCGAGGACGACGTCGCGGGGATCTTCGCCCGGTCGATGGAGCTGTGGTAGCGATGCCGATCTACGAGCTGCGCTGCGGTCGCGGGCACAGCTTCGAGGTGATCCAGTCCTTCACCGCGCCGCTGCCCGCCTGCCCCGACTGCGGCGGCGGGACCGCGAAGGTCCCGTCCCGGTTCGGCATCGCCGGCCGGGCGGCGCTGCCCCCGCCGGCCGAGGCGATGCCGCAGACCTGGCGGGGCACCTATAACGGCAACCGTGAGTACGTCACGTCGCTGCGGCGCACCGCCGAGCAGCGCAGGGACCTGGAGGACCGCCACCCTGAGCTGGCCGGCGACCGGCGCCCTATCCTGGCCCATGAAGGACGCTACGAGGCCGCGCCCCTGCGGGCCGGCGACGCGCAGCCGAGCGCGCCGCCGCCGGCCGACCGCAGCGCGCATCAGCACCCGCACGCCAGGAGTCACCCGCATCAGCATCATCCCGCGCCCTGACCGCCGCGGCGCCGCCGGTGGCGGCGCCGCGAGCCGTGCCGCGGAACGGCGCGGGCCCGGGCCGGCCAGCGCCCGGGGCGCGTCCCCGGCCGAGCTGGTCGCGGCCATCAGCCGGGCCGGCGTCGCCGACGTCAGCGGCAGCGCCCTGGACCGGGCCACGTACTCGTCGGACGCCTCCGCCTACCGGGTCGTGCCGGCGGTGGTCGCGGCGCCGCGGCACGCCGATGAGGTGGCGGCGGTGATCGAGGCGTGCCGACCGCTCGGCGTGCCGGTGACCTGCCGCGGCGCCGGGACATCCATCGCCGGCAACGCAGTGGGGACCGGCGTCGTGCTGGACTTCAGCAGGCACCTGAACCGGGTGCTCAGCGTCGACGCAGACGCCCGCACCGCGGAGGTCCAGCCCGGCGTGATCCAGGCGCAGCTGCAGGCCGCCGCCGGGCCGGCCGGCCTGCGGTTCGGGCCGGACCCGTCCAGCTACACCCGGTGCACGATCGGCGGGATGATCGGCAACAACGCCTGCGGCTCGCGGGCCCTCGCCTACGGGCGGACCTCCGACAACGTGCTGGCCCTCGACGTGCTGACCGCCGCCGGCCAGCGGCTCTGGCTCGGCGAGCCGGCCGGCCGGCCCGGCCCTGGCGCCCCGGCCGAGCTGGCCGAGCTGCACGAGGCAGTCCGGTCCGGGCTGGCCGCCATCCGGACCGAGCTGGGCCGCTTCGGCCGGCAGGTCTCCGGTTACGCGCTCGAGCACCTGCTGCCCGAGCGGGGGTTCGACGTCCGGCGCGCCCTGGTCGGCAGCGAGGGCACCCTCGCCGTGGTGCTGGGCGCTACCGTCCGCCTGGTCCAGGACCCTCCGTGCCGTGTGCTCGCCGTGCTCGGCTACCCGGACATGGCGTCAGCGGCGGACGCCGCGGCGGGTCTCCTGCGGCACGGGCCGACCGCGTGCGAGGGCCTGGACTCACGCATCGTGGAGGTGGTGCGGGCCGCGCGGGGCCCGCACGCGGTGCCGGGCCTGCCGCGCGGGTCAGGCTGGCTCTTCCTCGAGTTCGCCGCGGACACCGAGGCCGCCGCGGCGGATCTCGCGGCCCGCGCGCTGCCGGACGCGGACGCGCTGGACAGCGCCGTGGTCACCGATCGCGCGCACGCCAGCGCGCTGTGGCGGATCCGGGAGGACGGCGCCGGGCTGGCCGGGCGCACGCCGGAGGGCAAGCCCGCCTACCCCGGCTGGGAGGACTCGGCCGTCCCGGCCGCTTCGCTCGGCCCGTACCTGCGCGAGCTGGAGGAGCTGCTCCGCCGGTACGAGCTGACCGGGCTCCCCTACGGGCATTTCGGCGATGGCTGCCTGCACCTGCGGCTGGACTTCCCGCTGCAGGCACCCGACGGCGCCCGGCTGCTGCGCAGCTTCCAGCTCGAGGCCGCCCGGCTGGTCGCCCGCTACGGCGGCTCGCTGTCCGGGGAGCACGGGGACGGCCGCGCCCGCAGCGAGCTGCTGCCGGTCATGTACTCGCCCGCGGTGCTGGCGCTGTTCAGCCAGGTCAAGGCAGCGTTCGATGCTGCCGACCTGCTCAACCCCGGCGTCCTGGTCCGGCCCCGGCCGCTGGACGCCGACCTGCGGGCGCCCGCGGCCCGGCCGCTGCGCGAGTCGCTGGCGCTGGCTTACCGGCACGACGGGGGTGACTTCTCCGCAGCGGTGCACCGCTGCACCGGCGTGGGCAAGTGCCGGGCGGACTCGGCCGCGACCGGCGGCGTGATGTGCCCGTCGTACCTGGCCACCAGGGATGAAGAGGATTCCACCAGGGGCCGGGCCCGCGTCCTGCAGGAAATGATCAATGGCTCCCTGGTCACCGGGGGCTGGCGGGCTCCTGAGGTACACGACGCCCTCGACCTGTGCCTGTCCTGCAAGGCGTGCGCCGCTGAGTGCCCGGCCGGGGTCGACATGGCCGCCTACAAGGCGGAGGTCCTGCATCAGGCCTACCGGCGCCGCCTGCGCCCGCGATCCCACTACGCGCTCGGCCAGCTGCCGCGCTGGGCCCGGCTGGCCTCGGTCGCCCCCGGTGCGGCAAACGCGGCACTCTCGGTGCCCGCGGTCGCCCGGCTGGCGCGGCTCGCGGCCGGGATGGATCAGCGCCGTCAGCTGCCCGCGTTCGCGGGGACCCCGTTCCGCGAGTGGCACCGCGCTCGCTCCGGCGCGGGCAGGCCGCCAGCCGGCCAGCCGGTCGTGCTGCTGGCCGATACCTTCACCAGCTACTTCGCGCCCGAGATCGGCGCGGCCGCGACGCGGCTGCTGGAGGACGCGGGCTTCAGCCCCTCGCTGCCCCGCCGGGGCACGTGCTGCGCCATCACCTGGATCTCGACCGGCCAGCTGGACGCGGCCCGCCGCATCCTGCGGCGCACCATCGCGGACCTGCTCCCCGCGGCCGAGGCCGGCATCCCCATCGTCGGCCTGGAACCCTCCTGCACGGCCGCACTGCGCTCGGACGCCGTCGAGATCCTGGACTCCCCGGCCGCGAGGACCGTAGCGGCCTCCATCCGGACGCTGGCCGAGGTACTGACAGGCGCGCCGGGCTGGCGGCCGCCGCGCCTGGACGGGATGACGGTCATCGCCCAGCCGCACTGCCATCAGTCCGCGGTCATGGGCTGGGATGCCGACGCGGCCCTGCTGCGGCGCTGCGGCGCGCAGGTCACCCGCATCGCCGGCTGCTGCGGCCTGGCCGGCAATTTCGGCGTCGAGCAGGGCCACTACCAGGTGTCCGTGGCCATCGCCGAGCGCGGCCTGCTGCCCGCGGTCCGGCAGGCGCCGCAGGATGCGGTGGTGCTCGCCGACGGATTCTCCTGCCGCACCCAGCTGGCGGACCTGGCCGGCCAGCCGGCGATGCACCTCGCCGAGCTGCTGGACGGCAGGAGATCCTGAAGGCCGGGCGGTCCCCCTGCCCGTGGGCCGCCCCCTACAAGCTGAGGTGAACGCGAAGCGCCTGGTCGAGCTCGGCGAGCAGCGCTGCGGGCAGCCGGCCGACGCGGCTGCCCACGCGCTCGGCCGCGACCGAGCGGACCTGCTCGGCTTGCGCCTTCGAGTCCTGCGCGAGTCCCGTCTGGCGGGCCGGCAGCAGCACCTGGAACGGGTAGACGCGTGCGGTGCTCGAGGTGACCGGCACCACGGTGATCACCCCGCGGCGCAGCCGGGTTGCCGTGGCATTGGCGGCATCGTTGCTGACGATGACCGCCGGGCGGGTCCTACTGGCCTCTGATCCGCGCGCAGGGTCGAGGCTGACGGTGACGATCTCGCCGCGGCGCATCAGCTCTCCATGCCGTCAGCGGCAACGGCTTCCCACGGCCCGGCGTCATCGGAGCGGGCCCAGGAAGCCCAGGCTTCCTCGTACGCTTCCTCAAGCTGGCTCTCCCGCAGCAGCCCGACCGCCTGGTGCAGGGCTGCCGAGCGGGACTCTATCCCCCGGCTTCGGGCGTAGGCGTCGAGGAACTCGACATCCTCCTCCGGCAGGCTAACACTCACTTTCATACCATTAATGCTACCTGCGGTACGACCAGGGTAGCAACGCTGCCGGCGGCAGCCGGTGACAGCCAGGGACTAGCCCGCGATCGCGGCATGCATGTCGGCGGCGACCTGCGCGAATGGGGCGGGGCTCACCGCGATGGTGCCGCTGTAGGGGTATTCCATCAGCAGGATCAGCACCAGGCTGGCGCCGATCAGGATGGCCACGCTGGCCACCATGGTGTAGTGCAGCCATGCGCTCGGGATGCCGAGCAGCAGGCAGAACGCCAGGGTCACGGCACTGGCCAGGATGACGACCAGCCAGAGTAAGGCGGGTATGTTCTGGCCGGAGAGGTCCAGGCGCTGCTGGCGCGCCTCCCCGACCTCGTCGATCTGCGTCAGCATCGTCCCGAGGAATCCCTCGTCGGCGAGGTTACGCACCCTGAGCCGCTGCACGGCCGTCACCAGCTGGTCGAGATCGTTCTGCGTCACGGGGCTGTCCTCTCCCCTGGCCATCTCCTTCCACTCCACTGTCGCGACGGAATCCGAGTACTGAGCGACCAGGTCCCGGATCCTGTTCTGGGAAGCCGATCCGAAGGCGCCGCTGAATTCCGCGAGATCGCGCAGATTGACCGTTTCCGTGTGCACGGTGTCAGCAGCGGAAACGTACTGGTCCCATAACGTGATGACCATGAACCCGGCAATGATCGCATAGACCACCGCGACGACCGCGCCGAGAAAGCCGGCCGCCTCGTTCTGCTCTCCCCCGACCAGGCTCGGGGCTCGCTGCCGGAGGACGCGCTGGACCAGTACCGCCAGCGCAGGGACTCCGATGACGGCCACCGCCACCAGCCCCCACGCCGGCACGTTCTGCACGATCCACCTGGGCACGGCCCTGCATTCCCCCGCTCGCCATCCTGACTGGCAGGCACTGACTCTAGGGCCCCGCCCGCCGGCGGGCGAGCATGAGAGCCAACACGGCGATGCCATTCAAGACGATGCCATCAGGGGTAATGCGCGCGAATGACGTGCTACTCCCAGGCGAATGCCGGCTGCTCGAAGTGCGCGACCCTGGTCCCGATGCCGTGCAGCGCCACCTGGCAGAACTGATAGACGATCGCCGCGGTCGCCGCATGCAGGTATCCGCCGAGCAGCGGCGGCTGAATGGCCGGCGCCTGCGATTCAGGAATGCGCAGCCGCCCCTGTCGGCCATCGGGAGCACTTGCCCTATTTTGGGGTCATGAGCGCGGGCCCGGCTTCCAGGATCAGTGACGCGATCACCGGCACGGCCGGGACTGCTGCCCGCCCCGCAGGGCCAGCACGCAGCCGCCGTCGACCGCGCCATCACCGCGTGGCTGCGCCACCATTTCGCTGATCGCTGATACCCGCCGCGGCGCTGCGCGTCAGCACAGGGGCCGCGGAAAACGCCACCGCGTCCGCGGCGACCGGGCACGGACGGCCGCCCCGAGCGCGGCCGTGCTGGCGCGATCCGCGGAAACCCAACTCCGGTAACGGTTACGCACGGGTAACATGACATCTGTCCCGCGCTGGGTCCTCTCCCCCCAGGGGCCTGGCGCGGGATTTTTGCCTGCCCGCTGCCCGGAGGCCGAATCTCTCTTGGCCGAAACTAACGACCAGCGTCGCTCTGACCTGCTTAAATAGTGGATCTGAGCGGCTGGTCGGACGTCTGAGACGCGACGAGGGGGGCCGATCATCCCTCGGCCGGCTGGCGTCCAAGACAGTGGCGCTGTCCGGCTTTCTGCCTTGCGCGGGGGATATCGCAGCCGCCCGGCCGCGGCACGCTGGCGCAGGCGCCCGGGCCCGCGCCCGCGCTGGGAGCTCATTCAGGCGGAAGTGCCGCGATGACCGGAAATCCTGCCCCGGCCTGACCGGCGTCGCGCTGTCCCTGGCGGCGCGCGAGTAGCGCGATCACCCCGATGCTGATCCAGCCGACCGCAATGGCGAGCCAGAAGCTCACGATGCGGAACACCAGCGCTGCCGAGAACGCCGGCACCCGGCCCGCGCCGTAGGCGGCCAGGATGACCGCGAGGCTGCCCTCCACGATGCCGATACCGCCCGGGATGATGGGCACCGATCCGGCGACCTGAGCCACCCCGTACGCCAGCAGCACGCCGTGCCAGGGAATCGCCGCATGGACGGCGCTGAAGCTGCAGAGCAGGCAGAGGAAGTCGCAGCACCACACCGCGGTGGCGATGGCCACGATGCCCGCCGCCCCTGGAGTGCTCAGCGGGATCGCCCGCATCCGCGCCAGCGTGGCCTCAACCCGAGCGCCGACGGCACCGCGACCTCGTCCGCCACGCTATCCACGCTACCGACTGCGGCCAGCACCCGGTGGATCAGCGTCATGGCTGCGCAGATGCTGTTGCTGTATCCGCAGCAGGGACGCATCGACGTTGTTCGCAGCCGGGCGTTCCCGTGGTTCGCGGCCAGTCGGAGCGCAGCAGCGGGCCAGCCGCCGGGGCCTGACACCATGGAGTCCGCGAGGCCAGGCCGACGCAGCCCGCCGAGGCCGCCCGCCGACGCAGCCCCGCCGGGGCAGCCGCAAAGGCAGAGCGCGACGCCGAGGCCGCCCGGCGAGAGCCGGCTAGCAGGGCCGCACGGAGCAAGGAGGCCAGGGATTTGCGACAGGAATTCGGCGGCCGTATCGGCCGGGACTGGCGCGACTCGGTGCCGTGGTGGCCTGCCGAGCCGGCTCCCCCCGCCGGGGCCCCGAACGTGGTCCTGGTGGTGCTCGACGACGTCGGCTACGCCCAGCTGGGCTGCTATGGCTCCGACATCGAGACGCCCGTGCTGGACGGCCTGGCCGCGGGCGGCGTGCGGCTGTCGAACTTCGCCACGACATCACTCTGCTCGCCGACCCGCGCCTGCCTGCTCACCGGCCGGAACCACCATCGCAGCGGCATGGGACGGGTAGCCGACCTGGCCGTCGGGTATCCGGGCTACTGGGGCAGGCCGCCGCGCGAGAACGGCTACCTGTCGGAGATCCTGCGCGCGGCCGGCTACGCCACCTACGCGGTCGGGAAATGGCACCTGTCCCCCGAGGACGAGACGAACATGGCCGCGTCCCGCGCGACCTGGCCGCTGGCCCGCGGGTTTGACCGCTGGTACGGCTTCCACGGCGGCGAGACGCACCAGTTCGTGCCCGCGCTGTATTGCGACAACCACTCGGTCCGGCCGCCCGCCTCGATCGAGGATGGCTACCACCTCACCGATGACCTGGCCGACCGCGCGATCGAGTTCCTCGGCGACCTGCGGGCCGTCGACGCCGGCCGGCCGTTCTTCCTGTACTTCGCGACCGGCGCCTGCCACTCGCCGCACCAGCCCCCGCCGCGCTGGCGCGAGCGCTACCGCGGGCGCTTCGGCCTCGGCTGGGACGCCTGGCGGGAGCAGGCCTTCGCGCGCCAGCTGTCGGCGGGCCTGTTCCCGTCATCGACGGCCCTGTCCCCGCGACCGGACTGGGTGCCGGCCTGGGACTCCATCGGCGCGCAGGGGCAGGCGGTCGCGGCGCGGTTCATGGAGTGCTTCGCCGGCTTCCTCTCGCACGCCGACGAGCAGGTCGGCCGGGTGCTGGCCTTCCTGGACGAGCTGGGCGAGCGCGAGAACACGATCGTCGTGGTGGTGTCGGACAACGGCGCGAGCGCCGAGGGCGGGGCCTCGGGGTCGATCAACGACGTGCGCATGCTGAACCTTGACCCGGCGCCGGAGGAGGAGATGCACGCGCGGCTGGACGAGATCGGCGGCCCGCGCACGCACAACAACTACCCGTGGGGCTGGACCATGGCGGGCAACACCCCGTTCCGCCGCTGGAAGCGCGAGGTGCACCAGGGCGGCATCGCCGACCCGTGCATCATCTCCTGGCCGGCCGGCGACATCGAGCAAGGCGCGATCCGCGGCCAGTTCACCCACGCCATCGACATCCTGCCCACCCTGGCCGAGCTGGCCGGCGTCGCGCTGCCGGCTGAGATCGACGGCGTCACGCAGAGCGCCATCGACGGCGTGAGCTTCGCCTGCCTGCTGCCGGCCGGCGGGGCCGAGGCGCCCGAGCGGCACCAGACGCAGTACTTCGAGATGTTCGGCTCCCGCGCGATCTACCACCAGGGCTGGAAGGCGGTCACGTTCCACCCGATCGGGCCGCTCTACGACGACCAGGATCCGAACGCGCCATTCGAAACGGATACCTGGGAGCTGTACCACGTGGCGGAGGACCTGTCGGAATCACGGAATCTGGCCGATCAGCACCCCGACCTGCTGCGCGAGCTCATCGGCCGGTGGTGGCAGGAGGCCGAGCGCAACCAGGTCCTGCCGCTCGACAACCGGGTGCTGTGGGCCGTCGTGCACCCCAAGCCGGACCGTCGCCGCCCGCGCGAGCGGTTCCGCTACTTCCAGGGCGGCGCCCAGGTGCCGGAGTCCGTCGCGGTGAACGTGCGGAACCGCTCGCACGCGCTGGTCGCCGACGTCGTCATCGCTGATCCCGGCCGGGCCGACGGCGTGCTGCTGGCCATGGGGTCGGCTCTGGGCGGCTGGTCGCTGCACATCATCGGCGGGCGGATCCGCTACGTCCACAACCTGTACGGGAAGGAACGGCACGTCGTCGAGTCGGCCGAGACCCTCACGGCCGGAGACCACCGCATCGGGTACGCCTTCACCAAGGACGACGGCCTGGGCGGCACCGGCGTGCTGAGCTGCGACGGGCGCGAGGTCGGCCGGGCGGTCATACCCCGGTTCACCCCGTCCGGGTTCAACGGCGTCGGCGCCGGCCTGACCTGCGGCTACGAGTGGGGCCCGGCGGTCGGCGACGGTTACACGGCGCCGTTCCGCTTCCCCGGCACGATCCGCCGCGCCCTGGTCGAGACGCGGGGCCCGGTCGTCCGCGACCCGCTGGCCGAGCTCGAGGCCATTCTCTCCGAGCAGTGACTTTCTCCTGCGGGTCACTCCGGCGGCCGCCGCCGTCCCGATCCGCGGGGCAACCAGCGGCTGACCGCCATGACCGGGGCGGTCCTGCTGGTCCTGGCCTTGCTCACCTGCCACCTGGCCGCCAGGTGGGGCGGCTTCTTCGCCGGCAGCATCCTCTAGGCGGCAGCCCCGCCACGTGACGACCTGCCGCGCCAGCCCACGTACCCGGCCGCTACCAGGCAGATCAGGCCGACGACGAGGGCAATGCCGCCACGTGCGGGACGGTGATCACGAGCCCGGGATGCCGGGTGGGTGATCGTGCCCAGGATGCTGGGCAGCGACTTCGCCGGCTCGGTGAAGTACAGGATCGCGGCGATGATCGCCAGGACGGCGATGATCACCAGGATGACAACGACGATCGTGCTGCCGGCGGCCCGGCCGCTCTCTGTGTTGCGATGGACCACGTGTCCCCCCGAGAAGTGCGGGGACGCGCCGCTGGCCGGGACTCGCTCCCGTCGCCGGGCCATTGCTCCCGCTGCGGCAGCTCCGCGCTGCCGCGCCCGTGCCGATCCCCCTACCAGCCTGCCCTGGACGCACCTCCGCTAGACAGGTCCCATCGAGACGGCCTGCCCGGGCCACGCTGATGCTGGCGCGATTTGCCTGATCTCATCCGTGCTGGGATACATCGTCCAGCCTGATGCTCGCGACGGCGGTCACGCTGTCGTCTCTGAACGTCTGGTCCCTCTGGTCCGGCACGTACGACGAGGCGCCGGTGACATTCCGAGCGCTCTTTCTGTCCTGGCAGGGTGAGCGGCCAGCAGGTCGGCCGGCCTTGGCTCCCGGCTACGATGGCGCAGGTGAACGAGGAGCATCCGGCGCTGTGCTCCAGCCCGGAGTGGGCCAGGCTGGTGGAGGACGACCTGCTGCGGTGGGCTGGAAGGCCATGACCTAGGGGAAGACCTGCTGGAGGACGGCCTCGGCGCCGCTGCAGGATGCGGCGCTGGCGGAGATGTGCCGGGTGCTGCACCCCGGCGGCGTGCTGGTCGGCTCGGACGGCCTGGATACGCCAGAGCGACGCGGCGAACCTCGACGACTCAGCTGGCGCGGCGGTCGGCGAAGGCGCGCCGGTACGCCTGAGGGCTGGTGTGCACGGCCCGGCTGAAGTGCTTGCGGAGGTTGGCCGCGGTGGAGAAGCCGCTCTTCTGCGCGACCGAGTCGATCGGCAGGCTGGTCGTCTCCAGCAGCCGCTGGGCGAGCTGGATGCGCTGGCGCAGCAGCCACTGATACGGGGTCGTGCCGGTGCTGGCCGCGAACCGGCGGGCGAAGGTCCTGGGGCTCATGGCGGAGCGGGCCGCCAGGTCCTCCACGGTCACCGGCTCGCCCAGATGCTCCTGCAGCCAGCAGAGCGTATCGGCGAACAGGCTGGAGCTGCCGGGATCGGGCAGCGGCGCGTCGATGTACTGGGCCTGTCCCCCGTCACGCTGGGGCGGGACCACGAGCTGGCGGGCGAGCTGGGTGGCGATCTCGCTGCCATAGTCCTGCCGGACCACGTGCAGGCACAGGTCGATTCCGGCGGCGCTCCCGGCGGAAGTGAGCATGTCACCCTCGTCCACGAACAGCACGCCGGGGTCGACGCTCACCCGCGGGTACCGGCGCGCGAGCTCGGCGCATTCTGTCCAGTGCGTCGTGGCCCGGCGGCCGTCGAGCAGCCCCGCGGCGGCGACGGCGAACGCGCCCGTGCACAGCGACACGATGCGGCTGCCCCGGGCGTGCGCCTGCCGCAGGGCTTCCGGTATCGCGTCCGGGACCTGCCCGGGGGGCTCGACCGGCAGCATGACCACCGTGCCGGCGCTGCGGACTCGCTCGAGGCCGTGCGGGGCCAGCAGCTGGAAGCCGCTGTCGGCTGTCACCGGACCGGGAGCGGCCGCGCACACGAACGAGCGGTACCAGGGCAGCCCGAGGATCGCTGACCAGGAATCCCCGAAGACCTCGCAGGCGACCCCGAGCTCGAATCCGCTGACCCCGTCGGAGACGATGATGGCGACCGTGCGGGCATCAGGCCCTGGCCGCCGGGCGCGACCTGGCGCGGGCCCGGCGGGCCGGGGATCATCCAGGTTGGCAGGATAGTTGCGCATCCTGACTATCCTGCCACTTACCTGCGTGCCCGTCGATCGGCACGATGGACGCATGACCCCAGAGATGACACCCGGGATGACCACTCAGCAGAAGGCTCCGCGCCTGGTGCCCCGGTCCGCGCCCCCGGCCGGCCGGCTGCGCGACCGCGTCCTGGCCCGCGTGCTCGCCGCGCGGCTGGACCGCGAGCTCGCGGCGGGCTGCCCGGCGGGGTTCAGCCGTGCCATGGCCGCCCGCGCGTGGCGGATTGTCTCGCCGGCCGGGCGGCGGGAACTCGCCCGCGGCTGGGAGCTTGTCCTGGCCCAGGCCAGCCGGCCGCCGGTACCGCGCTCCCCCCGCGGGATGCTGCGCCGCGGCGTCGTGGCAGGCGCCGAGCGCGACGTGCGGGAGCTGCTGGCTGCCCTCACCGGCGGCCGCCCGGTCACTGTCCGCGGGGCGGCCATGGCCGGCCTGCTCCTGCGCGATGGCACCGGTCCGCTGTACAACCAGCGCTGTGCCCGCGACCTGGGCACGGCGGTCCGCGAGGCGACGCGGCAGCTGGCTTCCTAGCAGCCGGTGGCCGGCGGCGAGCCCTCCGTGCCCGGCTCCGCCTGTCCTTCCGCCGCCAGGCGGCCGGCCGGATCCGCTATCCGGCCACGGCCACCTGGGTCGTGCTGGCGTGCTCGGTGTTCCATGAAGCGGACAGGCTCCCCTCCTTCACCAGCACGTCGGAGAAGTACGTCTGCACCCCGATCAGCGGGCCGTGCACGGGATCGCTGGCCACCGCAGCGCGGAACACGTCGATGTGCTCACTGTGCCAGCGCGCCGACAGGCTTCCCTCCTTGGCTAGCAGGTCGCCGAGGTCGTGGTCGGGAGCGAAGAGCACCACGCCGATCAGCGCGCCGCGGGCGGGGTCGCTGGCCACCGCCACCGACCCGACCCCGCCGTGCTCGCTGTGCCACCCCGCGCCCAGGCGGCCCTGCTTGACCAGCAGCTCACCCTTGCTCGTCAGCGTTGCGATCAGCGGGCCGTGCCGGGTGTCGCTGGCCAGGGCGACCTGGTCAACTCCGCCGTGCTCGTGGTTCCAGGTCGCGGCCAGGCCGCCCTCCTTGACCAGCAGCTCGCCGCCCCCGGTGATCAGCCCGATCAGCGGGCCGTGCACGGCGTCACTGGCCGCGGCGAACTGGGCAGGGACCTCGTTCAGGCCGCCGCCGTACTCGGTGGTCCACGCCGCCGACAGGCTGCCATCCTTGGCCAGCAGCACCCCCTTCGTGGTCACGGCCACGATCAGCGGGCCGTGCACGGGATCGGTGGCCACCGCAGCCTGCGCCACGCCGCCGTGCTCGCGGCTCCACGCCGCCGTCAGGCTGCCCTGCTTGACCAGCAGCTCACCGTTGACGGATGTCCGGGTCTGGGTCACCACGGCGATCAGCGGGGTAGCGGCAGTGCCGGGAGACGGGCCGGACGCGAGCGCTGCGGGCGCGGCGACACCGGCTGCCGCCAGGGCCGCGGACGTCATGACCGCCATCAGCAGCGCAGCACGTCTCATGCTCCGGCCTCCTCGGGCTGGATACAGATGCCGGGCACGACCGGGTGCCGCCTATCCCGCAACGACAGCGGGATCTGCCGCGGGCACGCAGCCACAGTCTGTCAACCGTGATCCTCGCCCCTGCGGGGCGCATTGTGGAGGCTTAACCGCGGCAGCGGTGCCAGTACGGCAGCCATCGTCAGCGTCACTGCCTTCACGCCCATAGAGAGGCAAGTAAGCGGCCATGAATGTGCAGGCTGCGCACAACGGCACAGACCAGGCATGCTGATGCTGCCAGCGGCGAGAGAGGAACGGCGTCATGAACGTGCGAGCTGACAGTCCCGCGGCGGCGGGCGCAGGGCTCCCGGCCGGGATGGCGGCCGCCGTGGCCGAGCTGCGGCAGCGCCCGCTCACCGGCATCAGCAAGGGCTTCGGCGGCCTGGCCGCGCGCGAGGTGGTGACGGCCGCGAGCCTTGCTAAGCGGCGGCCATGGGTGTTCGGCGGAGATTTCACCATGCCGCTGCGGAGATGACCGCCGACCCGGATTTCGAGTGCTTCGCCTACGTGGACAGCGTGCCAGGCGTGACGCTGCTGAACGGGCTGCTGGCCGGCTCCGGTGCGACCCGGCCGCTGCCGGTGCTCGTCGAGCTCGGCTACCCGGGCGGGCGGACCGGGTGCCGCAGTGCCGGGGAGGGCCTGGCCGTGGCCAGAGCCGGGACCGCGGCGGCCAGGTCAGCGGCGCGACCGGGCTGCGCGTCACCAGGCTGGACGATCAGCACGCCTACCTGGCCGTGCCGCCGGACTGCAGCCTGGGCATCGGCGACCTGGTCTGCCTCGGCATCTCCCATCCGTGCACGACCTTCGACAAGTGGCGCGTCATTCCGGTGGCGGACGACAGCGACCACGTGATCGACGCGGTTCACACGTTCTTCTGACCGGGCCGATGGCGAATGGCCATCGGGCAGGCGCGGGCCGGCGCGACGCGGGCGCTCACCGGGGAAGGAGTCCGCGTCGCGTTTGTCTGACGCCGGGCCGCTGCCTGTAGCGTCAGGGGAAGAGCGCGCGCGGGCAGGCGCGCCAGCCGAGCGGAGGAATGCGCCGTGGGAGTCAATGAGCGGGCCGGGCAGCCGGCCACCCCGGCCGACCTGGTCGATGTCGCGGGACTGGTGACCGCTTACTACGCGCAGCATCCTGATCCGGCTGAGCCCGGCCAGCAGGTGTCCTTCGGCACCTCCGGCCACCGGGGCTCGGCGCTGCGGCTTTCCTTCAACGAGGACCACATCGCCGCGACCACGCAGGCCATCTGCGATTACCGCGCCCGCAGCGGCATTTCCGGACCGCTGTTCATCGGCCGTGACACGCACGCGCTGTCGGAGCCCGCGTTCGCAACCGCGCTGGAGGTGCTCGCCGCCAACGACGTCCAGGTGCTGACCGACAGCCGGGACGGCTACACGCCGACGCCGTCGCTGTCGCGCGCCATCCTGGTGCATAACTCCGGCCGCACCGACGGCCTGGCCGACGGGATCGTGGTGACCCCGTCGCACAACCCGCCGGAGGACGGCGGATTCAAGTACAACCCGCCGGACGGCGGGCCGGCCGGCGCGCAGATCACCTCGGTGATCCAGGACCGGGCTAACGAGCTGCTCCGCGGCGGGCTCCGTGAGGTGCGAAGGGTCCGTTATGCGCAGGCAAGAGCCGCGGCCGGCGGTTACGACTTCCTCGGCGAGTACGTGTCCGAGCTGCCCGCGGTAGTCGACCTGGACGCGATCCGCGAGGCCGGGGTGCGGATCGGGGCTGACCCGCTCGGCGGGGCCAGCGTGGCCTACTGGGGCGAGATCGGCGACCGGTACGGCCTGAACCTGACCGTCGTCAACCCGCTGGTGGACGCCACCTTCCGGTTCATGACCCTGGACTGGGACGGCCGCATCCGGATGGACTGCTCGTCGCCGAACGCGATGGCGTCGCTGATCGCCCGCCGGGACGAGTTCGCCATCGCCACCGGCAACGACACCGACTCCGACCGGCACGGCATCGTGACCCCGGACGGGGGGCTGCTCAACCCCAACCACTACCTGGCCGTCGCGATTGACTACCTGTACGGGCACCGGGCCGGCTGGCCGGGTGACGCCGCGGTCGGCAAGACCATGGTCAGCTCGGCCATCATCGACCGGGTCGCCGCCGCGGCCGGGCGGCGGCTGCTGGAGGTGCCGGTCGGGTTCAAGTGGTTCGTGCCCGGGCTGCTGGACGGCAGCGTGGCCTTCGGCGGCGAGGAGAGCGCCGGAGCGTCATTCCTGCGCAAGGACGGCCAGGTCTGGACCACCGACAAGGACGGCATCATCCTGGCGCTGCTCGCCTCCGAGATCATCGCGGTCACCGGCACCAGCCCGGCCGGGCACTACCGCAAGCTCACCGCCCGGCTCGGCGACCCCGCCTACGCCCGGATCGACGCCCCGGCCAGCCGCGAGCAGAAGGCGGCGCTGGCCAGGCTGACCCCGGACCAGGCGAGCATCGACGAGCTGGCCGGCGAGCCGGTGACCGAGCGGCTCACCACCGCGCCGGGCAACGGCGAGCCGCTCGGCGGGCTGAAGGTGATCACCGAGTCGGGCTGGTTCGCCGCCCGGCCGTCGGGCACCGAGGATGTCTACAAGCTCTACGCCGAGTCGTTCCGCGGCCCTGATCACCTCGCCGAGATCCAGGCCGAGGCGCAGCAGATCCTGGAGAAGGTCCTGCGCGGCGGCGGCTAGCGCCGGGCCCTGGCGGACGACGCGCCTGCCCGGCGGCCCCGGCTGCGGCTAGACCAGCAGGCTCGCCCCGGCCACCAGCGCGAGGACCGTGCCCATCAGCCACAGCGGCGGCCACAGTCCGCTGGGCAGCCGCGTTGACGACCGCAGCAGATCAGAGTCTCCGCCGGGCACCCGCCAGGTCCGCAGCACCGCCGCCACGGCGGAGATCAGCAGGAACCAGGTCAGCCCGTAAGCGACGACGATCTGGGCACCGAAGGACGCATACCGGGCCGTCAGGAAGAGCAGCAGGCCGGTGCAGACAATGCAGGTCCACGCGACCCAGCCGCGCGCGATCACCAGCAGGGCGGCCAGCGCCAGCAGGAGCAGCCAGAGCACGGCGACGATGTGACCGACCTCGATCAGCTTGGCCGCGCCGAGCCCGATGACGCTCGGGGCCAGGAAGCCGAAGAACTGGTAGAAGAAGGTGCCCAGGCCCGGCGGCCCGGTCGCCTTGGTGAGCCCGTTCCCGTTCCGCTCCATGGTCACGCTGTTGATCTTGTGGCCCATGGCCGAGCCCATCAGGGCGTGGCCGCCCTCGTGCGCGATGGTATAGAGGTACTTGCTCATCCCCCACACCGCCGGAAAGAAGACCACGGCCGCGGCCGCCGCGCCGATCAGGATCACGGCCGGACCGGGCAGGCGGCCCTGCAGGGCGCCGATCTCCCGCAGATCGTCCTGCAGCGAGGGTCCCGCCACCGAACCAGCTCCGCTCGTCACGATCTTCCTGAGTAAATCGTGACACGACCGGCATGCCCCTGCACAGAGTTGTCGCACGGGGTTCCCGCGCCAGGCCGCCGTCCAGACGGTGCCGCAGCGGGCCGCCAGCCTGGGCTGAGGCGCGCCTCGCGCGAGACGTGCTCCAGGGAGCGACCGCCGGCCCTCGGTCCCGGCAGGGGGCGGCCGTACGGCGCGGGCCCGGGCGCGTGACCGAGGTCCCTTGGTTTGCGGGCCGAACTGCCCTGCCATTCGCGGCCCGGCGGCCCTGAGAATGGGGCCCTGCTCCGGCACATGAGCACTGTGGTGGTGCAACACGAAGGAGGCAGGCTCATGACAGACGCGGAAGAAGTGCGGCGCTACGCGGACGCCATCATGGTCATGATCAGGGAAGACCAGGACAGCGGGCAGGTGCCGCGCGCGGTTTCGTCCTGGGACGAGCTCGACGAGAGCGTCGACGAGAACGACTATTTCCAGCAGGCCGGGATGCCGGAGGACACGCACGAGGCACATGAGCTGCGCGACGCCGTCAGCGAGGAAATCAACCGCCGCCTGTCCGGCTCCCAGGGTGGCCCCTGGCGGGTCACGTGGACGCACCCGGACGGACGCGCGCACGACATCAGCCGGACGGTCGGCTACGCCACCCAGGCGGAGGCCGAGATGATCGGCCAGGACTACTTCATGGCCCACGGCGGCAGTTACCAGGTGGAGGGCGGCTGAGTCGTCATGCGCCGCCGGTGCGTAGCTGACCGCCGCTGCCCGCGGCCGGATTGACTGGTCCGGCCGCAACCGGCGCGCCCGCGCCGGGTGCTGAGGAGTGCCTGCGCGCCCAGGCATAACGCCGTCTGGCCGGGGGCCCGCCTGACCGCGAAGGTGCCGGGCGGCGGGGCGGGAGAGGACTGCGCCTGCGCATCGGTGATCGGCCGCGCTCCCGCGGCGAACCGGTCAAGCTCACTGCCGTGGACGAGCCGGGCCGGGAAAGGGTCGGCCGCGACGCGCCGGGCCAGGGCTGAGACAGGCAGCGGATGGCGGGCGGCGGCCAGCACCAGGTTGCCGAACCTGCGCCCGCGCAGCACCGCCGCGTCGGCCATCAGGCAGGCGCACGGGAACACGGAACGGACCGTGGCCAGCCGGGCGCGCGCGTGCGCCAGCGGCGGGCCATCGCCGACATTGACCGCGTACAGACCCGGCGCAGCGAGCGCCCGGCCGACGGCGGCGGCGAACTCGGCTGTCGTCAGGTGGGCCGGGGTGCGCGCCCCGGCGAACAGGTCCGCTATCACCACGTCGAAGGATCCGGCGGGGACCTGATCGAGCACCGCGCGGGCATCCGCGATCCGGACGCGCACCCGGCCCATCCCGGTCCGGGCCGCCCGCCGCCCTGGCTGGTCCAGCGGCAGCCGCCGCCGGACCAGCTGAGCCAGCGCGGCGTCCGACTCCACCGCCAGCTGGGATGACCCTGGCCGGGTCGCCGCCACATACCGTGCCAGGGTCAGCCCGCCGCCCCCCAGGTGCAGCACGCGCAGCGGCGCGCGGGCCGGAGCCGCCAGGTCGACCAGATGGCCGAGCCGCCGCATGTACTCGAATTCCAGGTACTGCGGGTCATCGAGGTCAACGTGCGACTGCGGGGTGCCATCGACCAGCAGCGTCCAGGCGCCGGGCCGGTCAGGATCGCCGACCAGCTCGGCCATTCCCGTGTCGACGCGCTGGCCGCCGGCCGGCCCGCACTGCCCCTGCTGCCGATGCGACATATCACCCATTGTGCAGCGCCCGCGGACGGCCGCCGTCCGCCCGCACCCTGCCGCGGGGTTCAGCTGCCGTCAGCCGGATCCCCGCGCCAGGAGGCCCGGCCCGTTTCGCGCTCGAAGGCCGGCCGGACGCTGACGGTGTCATACACGATGCGCAGGGCCGCGATACGGTCGCTGTCGTCCAGTTCCAGCACGTCAACCACGTCGAAGGGAGATCGCGTCCCGCCGCGCAGCCGCCAGTCGAAGCGGAACCAGATGCAGAGCAGCGGAATGCCCTCGGCCGTCGTGCCCTGCGTCACTCCCCTGAGTGTCAGCCGCGATTCCGCCGTATCGCTGAACAGTGCCGGGAAGAAATCACCGGCCGGAGTCGGCCCGTACAACGGCGAGTGCACCAGCGCACGGTCGCTGAATAGCCCGAGCATCGCCGGAAGATCCGCGCGGGCCAGCGCGCTGAGATAGGCCTCGGCTAGCTGCTGAGGATTCATGCATCTCCTGTCGGCTATGGCGGCGCAGCGGCTCCTGAACCCGCCCCGTCCGGCAGCCGGGACGTTTGTCCATTACTTAGCCGGGTAACTGGCTCCAGGACGGTGATGTCCTTGCCGTCAGCATGCCAGCCAAACCGGTCATCACAACAGACATCATCGCCGCCGATCTGCCGTCTAGACGCTGAAAGACAAAGCCATCGGCCCCGTGCTTCCTTCAGTCGGCGATGAAGTAGCACGGTAAGTCTGCGCGATCGCCTAGGCTGTCGGCATAAGCGCTAGACCTGATCCCCGAGGCGGAGTGACAAACAGTGGCTCAGCGGACACAGATCCTGTATGTAGACGACATTGACGGCAGCGAGGCAGAGGGCACCGTCCGGTTCGGATTCGACGGCGTCGACTACGAGATCGACCTGAACAAGAAGCACGCGGACCAGCTCGCCAAGGCCATTGGCCCGTATATTGAGGCGGCGCGCAAGGTGTCACCGGCCCGGCGGGCCGCCCGGGGTGCCCGTACCGCCCGCCACGACCAGTCGGATGTGCGAGCGTGGGCTCGCGCCCAGGGCCTCAAGGTCTCCGACCGGGGACGCATCCCCGCCGAGGTGCTGGGCAAGTACGAGTCGGCGCACTAGGCCGGGCCCTGGCGGGACGCACTCTGCGTCCCGCCAGGAGTCTCCGGCCACGGGCGCGGGGCTGTCTCCTGCCGGGCGCGGGCAGCGCGGCGCGCGGCCGGGATAAGTAATGCGGCAATAGCATCAGGCCGCGACCCCCGCACATCCGCGCGGCCGCTCCGAGCGGCACGCATTCCCGGCCGCGCCTGCCGGAACTCCGCCGGGAATTGCCGCGTCGCGCGGCGCGCAGCGCCGGTTGTGGCGGCGCCGCCCGATGTGCCCGGCATTACTGAACGATGTCATCGCCTGGCGCTCTGCAACTCCGGGCTCCGTGACTCCGCGCTCCGTGACTCCGCGCTCCGTGACTCCGCGCTCCGTGACTCCGCGCTCGGTGACTGCGAGCTCAGCGGCTCCGGGCTCGGCGACGGCGAATCTCCGGCCACCGATCCGTGCGCGAATGCAGGCTTATTCAGGAGATAGCGAGCTTTCTTCCAGTTGCGGCTGACGCCACGCGGAAGCGGGGAGACGGCAACTGGAGTCCGCAGATTGGCGCGCAGATCCGCTTTAGTACTGTCCGGGCCTCCGCATTCTGCTGAAAGCCAGCCGGGTTAGTCGCCCAGGAGCAATGCACGCAACCGATCGAACGCAGCAGGCGGCTGCGCGCGGGCGAGGAACTCTTTGATCAGGATTGCGCATTCCAGGGGCGTCGCCGCGGGCGGTGGTGTCGCGACCTCGCAGTCGGCCATGACGGTCAGGCAGTCGAGCAGGCGCCAGGGCTCACTGAGCACGCAGTCGGCCACGATGTTGTTGCCTGCCTGCGCCATGCTTGCCAGGCCTGCTCGATCATGAAGGCTTCCTCGCAGCTTTCCGGATGACCAACAGCGTGCCCTAAGCGAAGCGGACCGGCAGCGGTGAGGGCAGCAGCCGAGGCAGGGATGCGGACTTTGTGGCCGTGAGCAGCGATCCTGTCAACGGCCCGCTGATCGGGATTCTGCCCTATGCGGGCTTCTCGGCTGCGCTGGTCAAGCAGGGCAGCCTGTCAGCTGGCTGGAATAACGAATACCCCGACGCGGACTGTGTGGCACTGTATTCCCGATAGCAAAATCAGTCCGCCTAGGATCGCCTCGGTGGCTGCTTCCCGCCCTCTTTGGCCTGCTCGTTTCCTGTCCCTGCCACGGCCCGGCGGCTGACGATCCGGCTGGCGGTGCCGACTGCGATGGTGAGGAACCACGCGATCTCCACCCATGGTGTCCACCACACCAGCACCAGAGTCAGCGCCCGGTACCCGGTGACGATCCAGGACACGGTCGCCTCCGCCTGGTACCGGCGCTTGTCGACGTCTGGCAGCAGCACATCATCGCGGCGCGCCTGGCTTTGTATCGCCGACCGGCACGCCAGCAAGGCCCCGATGACCAGGCCGTACAGCAGGGCCGCCAGCGGGTTGTCGGGGTAGTGGCCCGTCTCCGGCCTCGAATTCTGCCGCCTCTGGCCGCGGAATCTCGATTACCAGGAGTGTCATGGCGATGGCGAAGACCGCATCGGTGAAGAATCCGAATCGCTCAGCGGTATGCCCAGCCGTGATCGGCCCTCCTGCGGGGTTGTCAGGCATGGCTCGCTACCTCAGCAGTCGGATGCCGAGCCCGGCCATGCGCGTGGCCTGGCACAGATCGCCCGCGCCGAATATGCGCTGCGCGTCGTTGGCGAGTTTGCCATGGCCGAGCTACGCAGAAGCGGCCAGCACCCCAAGGTTCAGGAGCACAGCAGCCAGAAGCGGTAGATCAAGAGCCACATTCAGGAGCGCTACGGCGCCATGTACGGTCAGAACGTCCGGATCGCGATCTCGGCGGGTGCGGCCAGCAGCTCCTCGATCTGCGGGTCGAGGCGGCTGAGCGTAATGGACGCGCCGGCCATATCGAGCGAGGTGCAGTAATTGCCGACATAATTCCTCCGGACGTTGATCCGGCGCCTGGCCAGCTGCTCGTGGGCATACCCGTAGAGCAGGTACAGCTCGCTGATTGGGGTGCCCCCGAGCCCGTTGACCATGAGCGCCACGTCGTCGCCCTGGCTGAATGGCAGGTCGGTCACAACGGCCTCCAGCAACTCGTCGACGATCTCGTTGGCGCTAGCGAGCTTCTCCCGCCGGCGCCCAGGCTCCCCGTGGATGCCGACGCCCATCTCCATCTCGTCCGCGCCCAGCTCGAACAGCGGGGAGCCCTTGGCCGGGGGGGTGCAGGAGGTCAGCGCCATGCCCATGGTCCGGGTGACGGAATTGACCTTGTTGCCGACCCGCAGCAGTTCATCGAGGCCCGCGCCCTGCTCAGAGGCGGCGCCGACCGCCTTGATCACGAAGAAGTTGCCTGCCACGCCGCGCCGGCCGACCGTGTAGGTGGAGTCCTTCACCGCGACGTCATCGTCGACCAGCAGCGTGCCAATGGTGACACCGTCAGCCTCGGCCATCTCCTGGCCCATCTCGAAGGCCATCCGGTCGCCGGTGTAGTTGTTGATGATATGCAGGACGCCCTTCGGCGAGTTGAGCAGCTTGCTGGTCTCGAGCACGTAGTCCATCGGCGGCGCGGCGAACACGTCGCCGGGGCACGCGGCGTCCAGCATGCCCTTGCCCACGATCATGACGTGGGCCGGCTCGTGCCCGGATCCGGATCCCTGGATGATCGAGACCTTGTCGTCGCGGGGCGCGTCGGCCCGCATGATCAGGTTGTACTCCGGTACGTACTTGAGCGTGTCTGGATTGGCGAGGGCGATGCCCTTGAGCATCTCGGGGACGAACTGGCGCGGGTCGTTGACGAACTTCTTCATGCCGTACCTCCAGGAGGATCAGGACTGGACCGGGGGCTCCGGCCACAGCTGGGCAACTGCCTCGAACATCACGGCGACGGCAACCGCGCCCGCGTCCAGCGTGCCGATGCTGCGCTCGCCGGTGTAGCTGGCCCGCCCCCGCATGGCCTGCATGGACCGGGTCGCCTCGGCCCGCTCCCGCGCGGTGACCGCTGCCGCCCGCAGCGTCGTGCCCGCGTCGTGGCCCTCGCCGATGTGCTCCTCGAGCGTGTCGACCGCTGGGACCAGGGCGTCCAGCAGCGTCTTGTCGCCGACGTCAGACTTCCCGCGCGCCTTGATCCCCTCGATGGAGGCCCGCAGCATGGCGACGACCTGCGCAGGCTGTAGCTCGGCAGCCGCCCCCGCGGTCACCCCGGCCCGCAGGAAGGCCGTGCCCCAGATCGGGCCGGAGGTGCCGCCGATCCGGCTGGTGATGACGACGGCGATCCTCTTCAGAAACGTGCCGATGTCGGCCCGGTCGAAACTGTCCCAGTCCTGCAGCACCAACTCGAAGCCGCGGGCCATCGAGTAGCCGAAATCACCGTCGCCGACCACCGCGTCCAGATCGCCAAACTCCCTCTCGTTGTCGACCGCGGTCTGTGCCATCGTGCGCACGACGACCTCGACGTCACCGAAGCTTGCTGTGGGCATGGGCACTCCTCGGCTCGGGGGGCCACTGGTCGGAAGGGCACTGGTCGGAAGGGCACTGGTCGGAAGGGCACTGGTCGGAAGGGCACTGGTCGGAAGGGCACTGGTCGGAAGGGCACTGGTCGGAAGGGCACTGGTCGGGGAGGCACTGCTCGG
>Ga0187864_10000729_pt1 | contig 35084 bp, 35 predicted proteins | sample June2016WEW_11_4_FD_132985 | JGI IMG/M metagenome (GOLD analysis project Ga0187864, IMG submission 132985) | Peatland microbial communities from SPRUCE experiment site at the Marcell Experimental Forest, Minnesota, USA - June2016WEW_11_40 | ecosystem: Environmental > Terrestrial > Soil >...
GACCTGGTTCTTGACGCCGTCGGGGTTGATGATCTGCCCGCAATCCTGCACGACGGCAAAATGCTTGACGCGGATTTCGCCGCTCTTGCGGTTCACCTCCACGTCGGCGACCGCCCCTACATAAGTACGAGCCAGCTCATACTTGATGTAGGTAAGGCCCCGGCCGGTGGCGACGTCGCCAGTCTCTCGCTTCGGCGACTTGCGGCCCTGCCACTGGGCGAAGCTCGCCAGCCGCTTCAACAATTCGACACCGCGCGGATCGTTCAGGTAACGCAGCCGGAACTCCAGTGGATCGGCGCCGGCCGCGGCGGCCAGTTCGTCCATGAACGATTCATTACCGAAGGTGTTCTGCATGCGCCCCGGGGCGCGAATCCAAGATGGACGGAGCGGAGTTTCAGCCAGCCGATGCGCTACCGTGCGCACGTTGGGGAACGTGTAGGGTATGGCTGTGTTTTGGATGACGTTGCCGGGAACCATTCCGGTCTCATGCGGCAGTCCCGCCAGCTCCGCCGCCACCAGCTTGACATTGACACTTCCGGTCGCGCTTTCAGGGACGTAGACCTGGGAATACCAGGCGACGACGTTGCTGTTCGCGTCGAGCCCGGCCTGCAGGTCCATCAGCGTCGGCGGCCCTTTCGGATCCCAGCCATGCTCGTCCGGGCGCATCCACTGCACCCGCACCGGCCGCTCCACGGCGCGTGCCAGCAAGACGGCGTCGGCGGCCGCGTCTTCATGTCCGTTGCGGCCATAACAGCCGGAGCCTTCGAGATAGATGGCGCGCACGTCAGTGTCCGGCATGGAGAGCATGGCCGCGAGCTGCTGGCGTAGATCATGCGTCCCCTGGCTGGAGGACCAGCAGGTGAGTTTGCCGTCCTTGATTTCCGCAACGGCGCAGGAAGGCCCGATAGAGCCGTGCGTGTGGATGGCAAAATCATAGGTCGCGCTGAGCCGTTTAGCGGCCTGCTCGAGCGCCTGCTCGGCGCTACCGATGTTGCTGGTGACATCGTCCTTGTTGACCTTGGTGGCGCGGACATGCTCCCACAGTTTGCTCTGCTCCGGTAGACCTTCCCAGTCGGACCAGTTCGCCTTAAGTTTCTGCGCCGCCCGGATGGCGCCCCACTCGCTCTCCGCCACCACGCCCAAAAAATTTCCCTGGCGCACAACCTTGACCAGGCCGGGAATGTCCTTGACGGAGCTCTCATCGACACTCAGCAACGTCGCGCCGATTGCCGTCGGCCGCACGACACGGCCGTGCAGCATGTCCGGCACCTTGAAATCCTGCATGTAGGTGAACTGGCCCGTCATCTTTTCCGGGATGTCGAAGCGCGGAACTGGTCGCCCCACGATCTTGTACGTCGCCGGGTCCTTGAGCGGCGCCTGCTTGTCCACTTTCAGTGAAAATGTCTTGCCGCCGATCAGTTCGCCATAGGTGATCTGCTTACCGCCGTTGCGCGATCGCATTGTGCCTTGCTCGACTATTAAATCCTCGACCGGCACACCGAACCGTTTTGCCGCTTCCTGCAGCAAGGCGCGCCGGGCGGTGGCGGCAGCCTGGCGAATCTGTACGCCGCCATTTTGGATCGAGAGGCTGCCCCAGGTCTTGCCCTGCGCGGGCGTCAGGGCAGTGTCCCCCTCGATGACGTGGACGCGAGAGAGCGGTACGTCCAGCTCCTCGGCCACGATTTGGGTCAACGCGGTGCCGATGCCGGTGCCCAGATCGACCTTGCCGGAAAAAAGCGTCACGCTGCCGCTGGGGTCGATCGCCAGGAAGGCATCCACATCATCAAGTGCGACGGTCTTCGTCCCTGTGTCTGCCGGAGTTCCGCTCGCGGAGACTGTCTTAGACAGAGAGGGCAGAGAGAAGCTGACGATCAGGATGCCCGTGCCCTTCAGGAATTCGCGGCGGCTTGGTTTGGTGAATCGCATGGTCGGGCCTCCCTTCACACACCGGCAGCGGCGCGCTTGACGGCGCGGACGATGCGCAGATGGGTACCACAACGGCACAGATTGTGGGCAAGCGCCTGCTTGATCTGAGCATCGCTGGGGTTCTTGTTGGAGGCAAGAAAGGCGGCCGCCTCCATGATCATGCCGCTGATGCAGTAGCCGCACTGCGCGGCCTGCTCCTCGATGAAGGCTTTCTGGACGGGATGCAGCTTGTCGACTGTGCCCAAGCCTTCCAGGGTCACGATCTTTTTCTTGCCGACCGCCGAGAGCGGCGTCACGCAGGACCGCACCGGCCTGCCGTCAAGGTGTACGGTGCAGGACCCGCACTGCCCGAGGCCACAGCCGAAGCGCGGCCCGTGCAGTCCCAGATTGTCGCGCAGAGCATAGAGCAGCGGCATGTCGGGATCATCGACCGTCACCCGTGTTGCCCGACCGTTGACGTGGAGTGGAATCGCTGTGGGCATCGCCAATCCTCCCTTCCGCTGGCGCTGTTAAGGCACGACCGGACGCCGCCAGCGGCACCACCGTATCGGCGACTTTACACTCGCGTTGGGGCGATATGCAACGGGGAACTGCCCGCCTCGGTGGAACGTTCAGGAATCCGGTGAGCCTGCGATCTCGATTCCGCGCAAGCCTGTCCTGCACACGGACTCAGCGGAAGCTACGCCCTGTGATGGACTCTCAACGATGCGGGCCAGAAGTTAACTATGGATCGTGTTGCTAAATGCACCACAATGTAATGCTTCGCCGATGGTGCCCGGAGACGGAATCGAACCGTCACGTCCTGTTACGGACCCGGGATTTTAAGTCCCGTGCGTCTGCCAGTTTCGCCTTGAAAATAAACTGCTTAGATGGTTACAGCTGTGCCAGTGTGAATGTAAGTGTGAAAGTTTCGACGGTTTTCCACAGATAACACAAAATATGTGGCGCGCGCTCATTCAGAAGGAGCCGGCGATGAAAGACGGATCTGGAACCCCCACACATGCAACTGGTCAGCGATAAAGTTCTCCGAGTGCCCGATGATCTTCTGCACGAGGTCGAGCGTCTTCTCAAACATTTTCGTGACCACCGCCTCGTCATCGAGCCGCTTGCCCACCATCATTTCTGCGGTGAGGAGGTCTGCAAAATCGTAGTGAATACTGCCCCGCTTCTCTCCTGCGCCAGAGGAGGCAAACACGCATTCGGTCATGGGAGTCTTCGCGATCGCCTCGGCGAATCGTTCCGGCAGAAAGTGGAACACGCCACCGTGCCTCACGGATTTCAGGTGTATTTGTTCCAGCGCCTGCCCCGACGCGTCCTTGAGGACCAACCGCAAGCTCGTGTCATAGCTTTGGTCGCCCATGAAGATCCTGCTCATCGCACGGATCAGCTTCAATGTCTCGTAGAGGATTCCCGACACGAAGAAATGGGCATTCATCCGGTCCCGAATCGCGTCCGGAGTATTTCGGTTAGCCGTGGTCATCATCAGCGAGTGCGCGGAGTTCAGCGCATTTACCGCCCGCGCCAGCGCCACAACATAGGCGAATTTCTCATCTGCCCGAGCCTTCTTGAGCGCCGAAGGGTTCCCGTAGATCTGCCGTCCCCTGCCGTCATCCTCCAAGAACACCTCCATTGACGTTCTGGCCGGCATTGTACGATGTACGGAAATACTGCCTCAACCCCTCCACTCTTCACCACATCCTGATCTTCAAAGAACGGCAGCAATCGGTACTTGGCGTTTTTGTGCTCGTCGTCGCCCCGATGATCGCAGGCAACTCTCTCGATGCGGTCCGGCAGCTCTACGAACGGGCGCACAAGGATTGTCGGATGGTCTACGACCGGCACCCATCAAGGAGATCCTCGTCCCAGGTGTGAAAGCAGTTGTGGAAATGGCGGGTATAAAGTGTAGGTTTGGAGGGCTCATGAACCTTGCGGGAGGGAATATTGTAGTGAGCGTATTTCCCGATATGCCGACACCGGGCGCGTTGGGAGCTTTCACACGCCCCGAAAAGATCAACGAGATACATGAGCTCGAAAAGAGCAAAACGTCCCGGCTCTGGGAGGTCCGGGCGTTCGTCTCTGACCACGTGCCTCTCGCAGGGAATCCTCCCGATACGCTCAAGGAAGCCGGTCATCATTTTCTGCACGTCAATCCGGCCGAGAACCCGCTGTGGATCTACCTGCATGCGGGAGGGCGGAGAGCGGTCTATTACGGCCTCTTCAATGACGCGAATGGGAAGCTCGATTACATCGTTGTGAAAGTCCAATCCGCCCTGCCGAGCAATGCGCTCCTGCTCGCGCGCGGGCCGATCAATGCGCTGCTCGATGTTATGGTGCGGAACTATCCCATGCCGCTCGTCATTCATCGTTTGGACCTGATGTCGCCAACGGTCGGGGACGTTCTCGTGTCCGAATGCCTGATCCCCGAGCCGAGAGGAGTTTCGATCGGGCCGCTCGGCGGCATCGTGCAAGCGACGCCCTTCGCGCCGTACGACGCTCTCTATCGCGAGGCCCTGACCTCGCACAGTCCGTTCTACCGGCTCATCTGCGGATGGAAAATGTATGAAGGCTCGGGCAAGATCCGCGGCATCGTGAGGAAGGAATGCCAGCAGCGAAACCTGCCGGCGAAGTTGCCGGCTGACCCGACGATCACGGCCGATGAGCTACGCCAGTTCGGCCTTAGTCCTGAATTCAGTGCTGGCCTCACGTGCGCGCGGGACCTCTTCGAAAAGCTGCGGGAGACCCGGAATGCGATCTCCCACTTCTTGATCGAAACGGACGAGGGCGAATCAATGGTGTACGTGGCTGACGGAGGCCAATTGCGTCACTATTCGGCAAGCGCGGCCGCGATGTTGCACTATAGCCATAAGGCCCTCGAAGACCTGCGGCTATTCAGTGTCCAAAACGGGATTCACTTCTGGGGCGGGGGTTCTATGATCCTTCCGATGCCACAGAATCGCGATCAATTTGCGGTTCGTGCTTCGGACTACGGTTTGATATAGGGCTCAAACACAAGTTCTGTCCGGCCATACGAGGCAGAGCGTCGCGTCGGTGGGTAGCCGAAATTAACGTGCGGCCGGCCTAGAATAGGGCCATGCAGCTACAATTCCCGCCAAAACATCCGCTGATCATTGCGCGAACTCAAGTCTCCTTGCCTGAAGGCGCGTTTATTCGCGCGCTGCCGTTCGTTGTGGACGAGACTCAACGGTTCCGCGTCGACGCGATGGTGATGTGCGCTGACATCATGGCGTCCGCCTATGCCCAAATGATCGAATCGGCGCTCAGGTCCAAATGGGAAGAGACGCAGAATAAGGAACAGCGTTCTGGTCACCTCGACATCGCAATGTTCCAGCACGCTTGGTCGATCGTTGACCAAATCTACAGCTTGCGACAGCTTCTCCGCAGCCTCGCCTTTAACGGTGATGACGTGGACGCCTTCATGTCGGCCACCAGTAGTGTGCATGTCTTGCGGAATCGGACCGACCACTTGGACCAGAGAATTCCGAACATCGCCGCCTCGAAAGGCAATTCCCGCAGCCTGTTTGGAAGCCTGTCCTACTTCGTTCTCGGTGCGGTGGTTGGCGCGCCGGAGGTCGAAGTCTTCGTTGTCGCACAACACGCGGATCCCGTTCGACCTAGCGAGCAAATTGCCTCTATTCGGATACCGGGCGAGTTGCGAATGCCAATTGGCAACTTTGTTCTGACTGCAGCAGGCGACGAACTGGACATCGACACTGCCATGTTAACGCTCGGAGCAGCGATGACTCGAACAAACGAAGGATTCGAGAAGAGCATACGCGCACAAGTGGCTGAGAAAGCCACCGAGCACGGAATCGAACAGGACAAACTGCTCGCCCACTATGGAGCCCGACTGAAAATCATGCTTGCCATGAACGTGGGTAAGACTACCGCGCGGTCCGATCCTGCCAACGAAGGTAAAGCGGGACCGGCTACTCTCTGACCGCTGCCGCTAAGTGCAATTGGATTTCGGCCTTCCCACAGTTAGGCGAGTCCTATACCTAGACTATGGCCTTGCTCCTCTTCGGACGGCCGAACCCCTCGCACGGACACTGGCTCCGGCTTCGCTGCAGCCGGCTGCTGTTCCACTTCTGTTGCCGTACGTTGGGAGCTTTCGCGACTGAGGCTTCGGGAAAGCTTGCTGCCATCATTCGTGTAAATCTGGGCGTCATGTTGCGCTCTCGAAACAGACACATATGCGAAGCGGTTGTTAACCAAGAGTTCGCTTTGGTCTGTGTCCACGTGGATTAGCACACGCTCCGCGGTCTGTCCCTGGCTGCTGTGGCTGGTTACGGCATATCCGTGGTCGAGATGAGGATGCTCGCGGATATTGAATCGCACCTCGCGGCCAGAATCCAAGCGAATGTCGAGATTGCCAGAATGGCTGACTCGTTCGATAGTGCCGAGTTCTCGGTTAGCAACCTGTAGTTCCCTCGAAGGGGCCGTGAACTGAACGCGGTCGCCCTGTGAGAATTCACGCTGAACTTCTTGATACACCGCCACACCCGACAGCCGTCGCGGATCGTAGGTCTCCTGCGCTCCATTCTCGCGCTCGATGGTGATCCGGTTTTCGCGAGCGTCCACTCGATCCACTCGTGCGTATTCGCCAGGGGCGATGCCCAGAACCTTACTCCCTCGGGTATAGCGGACCAAGTCCCCCTCCCCGTATTGTGCGGCCCATTGCCGATCTGCGCCGGTCATTTCATTTCGCGAGTCGAGCACTCGGAGTTTGTGTTCCTCTGGATTCACGTCGCCGCGGGCCTGCATTTGACAGTGGATCAGAGTGTTCAACTCGCGTCGAGACTCATTGTCAGGTGAAATGACCAAGGTGCCGTGAGGCTCTCGCGCGTACTCACGAGCGACTGCACCAAGCCTCTCTTCGCGGACCACAATCTCATGCACGCGGCCTTGCTGGTCGAGATTCGCTACCGCTCCGTGGACATCCCCGCGGGCAAGCTGTTCGACAGCCTCCTTAAGTTCCGGTTCCTTCTGTCTGACGACTTCATGTAGACGTGCAGTATGCATCCCTGCCTCTTGTAGCTGCCGATAGGGTCTGCCAGCTTCTACCGCCTCATGTTGCCGCTTGTCACCGACCAAGAGCACACGATCGTGGCCGCCCAACCGATGCAGGAGTTCATTCATCTGTTTCGTGCTCGCGAGACTCGATTCGTCGAGGATATAAAGCTTCTTCTGTTCGCCTTCGGGTTGCTCGCCACGGACCAGATGACGCTGCAAGGTACCGGATTCGATGCCTGATTCTGCCAATTTCTGCGCGGCGCGCGACGTGGGTGCAAGTCCGAACACCTTGTAGCCTTCATGCTCGGCAGCTTCGCGGACCGCAGTCAAGGAAGTGGTTTTGCCAGCACCCGCCACGCCCTCAAGACCGGTGATTCTGTCGTGACTGCTCGCGATCTGCTCAACCGCTGCGCGCTGGCTCGTGCTCAAGTGCGGATGCTTTTCTTCGATGTGACGCCATGTCTCGGTACTCACCAACGGCTTATCCAGATTTTGTCCCCTTCGCATCTCGGCGACTGTGTCACGCTCATAGCCAATCATCTGTTCCGTGGTGAACGCGCGGGCTAGCGATTTGCTCTCTACTTCAATCAGGTCACCTGACTGAACGCGCTTGTCGAATCGCTCTCGTATCTCGCCGAAGCTCGCTTCGCCCATCGAACGTTTCAGAGCATCACGCATCAGCTCGCGTTCGTCGGTCACAGCGTGGCGTTCTAGATTTTTCTCTTGCGCATAGGTCAAAGCGGATTCGAGATGCTGCTGCTTTTGCGGTGGGTCTTGTTCGACCCGGCGTTCATGGGCTTCGCGGATCACTTGCTCCGGCTGCTGGCCGAACTGCGCGGCCACATCACGGTGCTTTTGCTGCATCTCTGCGTGCGTGATGGCAGGCAGTTTGTCGTCACGCGTCTGATGCGCTGCGATTTGCGCCGCCCCTGCGCCTCTTACACCTTGTTGGTCGAGGTACGCCTGGATTTGCTGACTCCGTGGACTGGAGGCGTCAAGATATTCTCGCGTGTACCCTTTTATCTCCGGCTGGCCACTCTTGCCCCTTTCAATGTCGTAACCCTGGCCTTTTAACCGCAGCGCCAGCTCTGAGCGATAGATCGCCGTCGCATACTGCTGCGAGCGGTACAGTTCGCGGGGTTGGAGGGCCCGCCATTGTCCGTTTTGTGTTTCCGTTAGATTGAAGAACACAACGTGAGTGTGCAATTGCGGCGCAGGGTACCCGTTCACTGGTCGCGCACTATCGTGCTCGAAACTGGCTGCAACCCATTTGCCCGTTGTTTCTGCCGGATGGTTTCCCCCGATCCGAGCCTGGACATATTTCTCCATTTCGCCAAGTGCTACCTTCACGCTCTCGCGATGCGCTTGGCGTACACGATCGTCTCCGCCAACGAGGGCAGTGAACGACACGCTTTTAGGCGCGGAAAACGTTGCATCCCAGCCAGCGCGGTGTTCCATCGTGCTCACCGTGTCGCCACGTCCATTAACGTATTCACGCGCGGTCTGGTGGCGCACTAGTTGTTCGCCGGTTACCGGGTGCTGCCCGTGCGCCAGTCGCCCGAAGTGCTCTTCCCGCACTTCACCTTGGAGGCCCCATCCTTTGGCGAGCTCGCCGTGCCACTCGCCGTGTATGCGGTCTCCCTCGGAGTAGTAATTCTCCTGCGCGTTCGCGAACTCCTCTTTGTGATAAGTCTGCGCCTGCCCGGCACTCAGCGGTTTGGAGATGGTCAGCATGACTCACTCGAAGTACGGTTCCTGTCCGGCGGCAATGCCCTTGGAGTTCTCCGGATCGCGCGGACTGATCTCCTGCGCCGCCACAGTGCTCGCCTGAGGCGGGCGCTTCTCGATTTCGACCACACGTGGTCTGATCTCTCTTGCAATGAAACCCGGTTCGGTTTTTACGGGAGCGAGATATGGAAAGCTGAAAGGCACCACCAGATTGTCGACTTTAAGCAATGCGTGCAAGCGCTGTAGTCCTCCGATTTCCGATGGGAGCACTAGCGGCTCCGTTCGCCTTTCATTGTGATAACTCCTGGACTTGGTAATCTTGAGAGGATGCGTGTTCACCGTCTCCTTAACGCGTTCCATTTCCACTTCACCAATCGTGTCTGAGATCCACTTTGCTGCACGAGGCTCACTGGTATGCAAAAAGATTTTCGTGGCCGGCTGGGACAGCATTGCCTCAGCCTCGTGCCCGTAGCGTACTTCAAGTTGGCTCCGGCCTTGGAAACCGATCACGACGGGATTCCCGGACTTGCGATTCTCGGTCAGCGCAGTGTGCAATTGCGGCAGTCGCTGCAGACTAGCAAGCTCATCGAGCACAAACCATGCGTGACGCATCGCAGGATCGCCCTGGTTCATCAATCGCAAAACTAGCGTGTCCAGCCATAGGCTCATGAGGGGCAACAGCCGCTCGCGGAATCGAGGAGTCGAGGTCAGGAATATCCAGCCACTACGCTGTCGTGCCCATTCTTCGGTTGTCCATCTCCGCTTCGTCTCACTCTCCTTCGGCAAGAGCTTCAAACTGTCTGCAACCATGTTGAGCGCACCTAACACACCACCACGCTGTGGGCCAGCGCCGCGATAGATGAATGCTGTCAGTTCGGTGCCTTTCAAGAGGCGATCTAGTTCTTCCTCGTGACTCATCCATCTGACGAGCTCCTCAGGCGTCGGTTTCAACGTGAGCAAGTGCGCGAAGATCTTTCGCGGACCCTCGACGAAGAAGGTATTCTCGTGCGGCTTGTCGGGGAACAGCGACGTTGCTAGTGTCAGCGCCTCCGCCTCATGCATAACTTCATCGGACGGGGACCAGTAAGGACAACGTACGTCTAGCGGATTCAGGATCAGATCGCCGCGGGCAGGATTGAAAAACTGTGGCGTGTGTTCGAGCGCCGGATCATACACGATGGCCGTCTCGCCCCGCTCGGCGATCTGCATTAGCACCCGCCGCTGTAGAACGCTCTTTCCTGCGCCCGTGTCTCCCATCATCATCATGTGGCTACTCTCTAACGAGCGCGGAATCGAGAGCGATTCTCTTCCCTCCGTGGTCAGGAAGCTAATTCCATCCGCTCCACTCCATAGATTGAATTCCTTGACGGTGACCATCTCGGGGCCCTTGAGTCTCCGTCCCGGTTCCTCGATGCGCCGTCGCGTCCGGTTCCTTAGCATTGCCAGCACCAGCGCCAGCGCAAAAGCTCCCAATGCCCCGACCCATGCAGGCCGGATCAGATCATCGGGAGACTGGTCCGCGTAAATCCACTCTGCAAGCATCTGGTTCATTTGCGCGCTCGTGTAATGCACCGTCTCCACTTTCAGAGCGACGGCTCCCGCCTGCCGCGCCTTCGCCGTGAGCGCAAACGGAAACGGGGGCCATCCCTGCAACGGGGCGGTCATCACGTCGGCGTCGGTGGCGATGCTGTGTTCCCCTTGTCGGTCCAATTTTGAGAGCACCTGGTAGTCGCCTCTTGGACTGGGAAAATTCTTGGTGTTCAGATATTGAATCCAGTACCACTGCTGCAATGGCGTCCACACCTCGACGTTTCGGTACGTGAAGATTCCTATGCCCGTCACGAACGCGAGGACTAAAGCCACAAGAGTCGACAGCAGCCAATTCTTAGACGGACCCGGAGACTCCCCTCGACCCAATAACCGATTCACTGTTCACCCCCAGTCAGGGCAATCTTCCCCGGTTCGCCGCGCGAACCGACGGGATCGTTAAAGACGTGCCGAAAAAGTTGGTCATCGTCAACTCGCTTTGGAAGCTGACGCTTGGTCCAGCCTTTCTTGCGCCTTTCTCAGCTTGTCCGAGTCAGCCCGGTCGATGAGCCGCTGCATCTCGTCGGCGGTCAGTGGTTCGCCCTTCGCTTGCTTGAAAAGTACGTTCAGCAGGATCGTTCGAAGCGCCACCACCTCAGCCATGACCGCATGGGCTTCGCTCCCCGTTCCCTTCAGCTTCTCCGGTTGGCGGTCCGCACTGGCCAGCATTACCTCTCGACACCACTCGCCGAGCGTCTTGGCTGACTTTTGGGCAGCTCGCTCCAGTTGGGCGTACTCGTCCTCACTTACCTTTGTCCCGATGGACTTGGTGCGAAGATTTGGCTTCACCATAGACCGTTCCTCTGGCTAAGCAGGGCGTGCGAGCAAAATCAACAGGTTCACCACCGCTAACCTCTACCCTTCGGCCTAAGGCCGAGACTCAACCTAACTAGGCCTATCTTCAACAAGTTCGCGTACGGTAACCGAAAGTTAGCCTGCAGCTCCCATTCTGGGGTGACGTGTCATTCCTCAGCCGCTGCGAAGCAGCGTTTCTCAAAACCCAAACCAAACCTAACCCGTATGGGCGTCCCCCCCAACAACAATCAGGCACACTGTTCAATCGGGACCTGACCATCGAGGAACTGGCGAACTCTATTAGGAGCTCACCAGTGCGGATTCACTCAAGGGCGGAATACAGAAAACTGCGACAGCATGGGGAACCCCGCTGAGAAGTGGCTTAAACATTTTACATTGGATGTTGCCTTTGCAAGCAGGGAAAAAGCGGGGAGTTTCGCTTTTCCCTTAGCGCCTCGCTCGTCGTTAGCATACGATTCCGCCGCAAGATACGTCTGCTCAAAAGAAAGGCGGAGGGATGAACCTCTTCGACGAAATATCGTCATGGCCAAGTCTGCACGCTCGACACGAAGCCGCTCCATTGCTTCGAGAGCGGGAGCAATACCTCGCAACGATGCTCAAACGGGGCGTCAGCCGAATCGTTGTACGGTCTACCGCGGCGTACCTGATTCACATAGTCCGCCTTCTAAAAATGACCGCGCTCCGCAAAGTCGAACTGAACGAGATTGAAGCGGCAGGGCGTGAGTGGGCAGCATATGAGGGCCCGCTGCGAAAGAAACTGAGACGGCCAGGCGCATCTTTCATGTTCGTTCGCACTGCTCAAAGTTGGTTCCGATTTCACGGCCAGCTGCCTACTCTAGCTCCGAATCCTTTTCAGCCCCTAATTGAAGAGTTTGCTGAGGCGATGCGGATTCGAGGGCTATCCTCGCCCACTGTTGACGCTCTCTGCTATAGGACACTCAGGTTTCTGAGGTGGTTTGGCGATCAACACCAGAGTCTCAACTCGGTTTCGTTGCTCCACATTGATGAATTCTTCGCAAGTAAGCGGCGTGACGGGTGGTCAGTAAGTACTATCGCTTCGAGCTCTCAGACATTGCGAAGTTTCTTCAGCTATGCCGATCTCCGAGGATGGTGTGCTCCGGGCATAGCACTGGGCATTCAAAGTCCGAAGAATCGTAAATCTGACAATCGGCCGAAAGGGCCAAAGTGGACGGAAGTGAGAAGACTCATAGCTTCTGCCAGCGGATCTTCTCCTAGCGACCTCCGCGCCAAAGCGATTCTCCTTCTATTTGCGGTTTACGGTCTACGAAGCAGTGAGGTAGCGAAACTCCGATTCAGTGATTTCGACTGGTACGGTGAGACGTTTACCGTGCACCGCGCAAAGCGCGGCGGAATTCAGCAGTTTCCAATCCAGTATGAAGTCGGGGAGGCGATCATCCGTTACCTACAACACGGTCGACCGCGGTCGGCAACCGATTATGTTTTCGTTGCCGCGCAAGTCCCGCACGGACGAATTCACCCCGGCCCAATGCACCAGCTCGTCAGCACAAGAATGTCAGCGTTGGGGATCAGACCAGAGCAACTCGGTCCTCACTCCCTCCGTCATGCCTGCGCAACCCGTTTGCTGAAGAAAGGAACATCGCTTCGAGAGATTGCTGATTTTCTCGGTCACCGGAACCTTAAAACAGTGAGTATTTACGCAAGATTAGACACCAGGAGTCTCCGAAAAGTAGCTTCGTTCAGCATGGCTGGTGTCCTATGAAATTGCTCGAAGGGGTCGATGCCTATGTTGAGGGAAGAAGAACCTATGGAGCCGTTTACCCGAATGGCATTCAAACACTGAGCGCTTTCTGCCGCTACGCTGGTGATATACCGCTGGACACTATAAAAGAGCGCCAAGTGGCAGCCTTTCTCGATGGGCCGGTAACGTCAGAAGCCACATGGCAGAACAAATACAAGTATCTCCGTAGCTTCTTCCTTTTTTGGTTGGCACGAAATGCAATTTCCGCCTTGCCGTTGCCATTACGAAGGCCGCCTGTCGAATCTCCATTTCTGCCGTACATCTACTCTCGCGCTGAGATCCGTCGTCTGTTGTCGATGATTCGGGTCGGCCAGAAGAACTCGAATTGCAAGATCGATACTCGCACCGTGCGGGTGCTCATCCTGTTTCTCTATGGGACCGGAGCACTGTTGAGTGATGCCCTCACATTGCGGCGTAACGATTTGGATTTCAGGAGACGGACAATAACAATCCGCAACTCGCGACCCTACCGTTCGAGAACCATTCCGATTTGCTCGGACCTATACAACGTGCTGCGCAGATACCATGCGACGAATTACCTGAAAGATACCGCGAAAGCCCCGTTCTTCTTCCTTAACAGGAATGGGGAGGCTCTCACCGGACCCGCTGTGGAGACCACATTTCGACGCCTTCGAGAAGTGTCGGGCGTTACGCGTCGGGACGGTGTGGCCAGCCGTCCTCGTCTACACGATCTCAGACATACATTTGCGGTTCACCGGATAGACGGATGGATTAAGCACGGCGCGGACCTAAACCGGATGCTCCCGGCGCTCTCTGTGTACATGGGACGACATGGACTGGGATCAAGCGATCGTTATCTGACTCTCAGTCCAGAGCGCTTCCGTGCTCAGCTCAACAAATTAAGCCCGGAGCGCGGTAGCAGAAAATGGCGCCGCAATCCGGCTCTGATAAAGTTCCTGACAGAACTATGAGATCTATTGCCCGCAAAAAGCTTGGTGAGCGTGCACGATAGGATTCTGCAGTTGTTGGTTCAAGAGCCTTGAAAGGGCCACAAATGACATCGTTTCGGCGTCCGAGCTGAGGCGCCCGACCTTCGAATGGAGTTCATTCGCCGCGTCACCGCGCTCTGAGAGCAGCTTCTCCGCCCTGGCATAAAGAGGGACTGCTGCGAGTCGGTTACTTAGCCAATAGAAGTGATCAGCGTGCGAGCGCAGCGCTTGGGGATCGGTGCACCGCTCTGGGAAGTCCAATGCGGCGCGGACCCAAGCCTAACTGAATGTTAAGTGAAACTGTCGCAGGGCAGCGGTTGCTTGCGCGCGGTCGCGCAATAGCCGACGGGCTTCGAGCTTCAGCGTCGCCAAGAAGTCATCAATTGCGCGGTCGATGTCACCGTTGTAGTTCCCTCGGTGTCCCTTGGTATATTTCGCATGAGGACCATCAACGGCAACATGCATAGTGTCCCAAGTACAGTGGCGACATTTTGGGCCGCCTCGACAACCCCGATGACGGCTAGAGTAAATGCGGTTTCTACTCATTGTCATTGAGTGTTCCTTGTCAACTGAACCAGCGCTCCACGGAACGCACCTTCAACTCTTAACACCCATGAAGTCACCTATCAGTTCGTTGCTATTCTCTTTGTTTGAAGCGCGGCGGTAGGGATCGCGTCTTGAGAATTTTCCAATTCGCAATATCACCAGCCGCATCGTTGCCCGACATCTCAGGTTCCAGGGCAAACGACACATCTGCACGCAACCGGAAGCTCGCGCGCGTGTTGTCGTTGAATTCAATCACGAGTACAGTGAAATCCGAATCGCTCTTATAACGGACCTGTTCAATAACTTTGCCCTTGAGTTCCGGGTACTCGACTGTTCCTGGCTTCTTCATCACGCTGCCCTCTACGTCGCCTAACACAATTTGGTTGGTTGGAGGCCGGGATTCAGTGTCTGCGTCTTTTCTTGTTTCTTGTTTCTGTTCATTCATCAGCCCTCTTGGGGTACCGGCGAATCATCTCGAAATTCCCGGTGCTCATGTCAGATAGGTCGATGCTCTCTGTAAGGATCTTGGGACTGAACTGCAATGAAAAATCGGTCTTGTCCATGAACCGGATACTCACGTACAAGCTGCCGTCCCCGAACGAGTAGCTGACCCAATCCACTATTTTTCCGTGGATCTCCTGATACCTGTTGCGCAACAGGTCATGCCGTTGTTTTATCTTCTCCGCAAGGAGTTCCCGTTCTCTCGGGCTTATCTGTGTCACCGTGACATTTCCCACTCGGACGGTCTTCGGCTTTGTCATGACTGACGCTCCTAATGGGCCCGTCTCGATAGCCGTTTGGTTTACGCTCGATGGAGCCTACCGCGAGGTGCGCACCCAGTGGTGAAATTAAAGTATCGCGGCCCGAATACGGGCCAGCCAGCCGCATCTGTTACCTGCAAGCCAATGAAATCGTTAAGACAACAGCCCGTGAGTGTCAGGAAAGACACATGGCGCAAGGTTTCAAGCAGTGGCCGGAATTTGGGACAAGTGGCTGTCTACACCGACGAAAAGCCACACAATGTTGAGTCAAATCGAGGCTGTGAGCCTGTGCCTCCGACTAGCGCTACTGCGGGTTTTCGCGTTGCTACATTCTGGCGCTTTACAATCTAAAATATACTAAAATATATCACCACCAGCTATCGATATAACATAATATATGGTGACGATTGGATATTGATGTAGTATATTGTATCAAGCATGGAAAACAATATAACAAAGCATATCAGGCCGCTCCGACTAGGAGCCCTTCCAGAGGACATGCGCCTGGCCTTGAAGGACGCCCGCGAGGAGCGCGGCTGGACCCAGAGAGACCTGGCCAGCCGCCTCGGGCTCACCCAGACCCATATCTCCGGCATCGAGTCCGGCAAAATCGTGCCGCGCTACGACACCCTTCTTGAGCTGGTTCGTACCCTCGACAGCGACCTCCTCATGGTCCCGCGCGCCCTCGTCCCCGTCGTGCAGTCGCTCATCCGCGATCATGCTCGGCCCGATCAGGGCGAAGGCGACGACCGCTCCCTCTACGCCGACGACGCCGACGAAGAGAGCAGCAAGGAGCCACGCGATGAAGTTTGATCCGAAAAAGCTCAACGCGCTCGCCGTGCGCCTGCACGGACACCAGATCGGTGTCATCAACCGACTCGCGGGCGACCGCCAGATCTTTGCGTTCGAGCAGGACTATATCGATGATCCGCAGCGCCCGACTTTGAGCCTCTCGTTCAAGGGCCGCACCGGCGGGCTCGTCACGGCCCTGCGCCCGGTGACGCGCCGCGTGCCGCCGTTCTTTTCGAACCTGCTTCCCGAAGGGCACCTGCGCGAGTATCTCGCGAAGCTTGCCGATGTTAACCCTGAGCGCGAATTCTTCCTCCTCGCTGTCCTCGGCGCCGATCTACCCGGCGCACTCGTCATCGAGCCCCTTGACGGCGATGTAAAGGAAGATGATGCCCATCGTGATGGTGATCGCCATGATGATCGCCCGCGTGAAGCCGTGCTCCGGTTCTCTCTTGCCGGCGTCCAGCTGAAGTTCTCCGCCGTCATGGAAGCATCAGGAGGCCTGACCGTTCCGGCTGGGGGCATGGGAGGATCGTGGATCGTCAAGCTTCCCTCCACCCGCTTCGCCAACGTCCCCGAGAATGAATTTGCCATGCTCGAACTCGCGCGCCGCGCGGGCATCGTAGTACCCGACAACCGTCTCGTCGAAATGTCGGAGATCAAGGGACTCCCCGAAGAGGCGCGCGCGCCCGGAAGGAAGGCCCTCGCGGTGCAGCGCTTCGACCGTGCGAGCGGGGGAGCGCCTGTTCACATGGAGGATTTCGCGCAAGTGTTCGGGCAGTATCCGAATGACAAGTACCACTTTCGCAGTTACGCCAACATCGCGTCCGTCCTGTGGGCAGAGGCGGGTGAGGACGCCGTCGCGGAGTTTGTCCGTCGCCTTGTGTTTTCCGTTGTAATTGGCAACGCCGATATGCACCTCAAGAACTGGTCCCTCCTCTATCCCGACCAGCGCAAGCCGGTCCTGTCGCCGGGATACGATTTTGTGGCGACGCTTCCTTATATTCCCAACGACACGCTCGCCCTAAGTTTCGGCGGCAGCCGCAGCCTGTCTGAAATCACGCCTGACCAGATGCGGCGCTTTGCCGACACGGCCCGGATTCCGGCAACCCCGCTGTGGAAGATTGCGGTCGAGACGGCAGAGCGCGCAGCCGCCGCGTGGAAGGGCCTCGAACAGGCGGACCTCCTACCCAAGGATCTGCGCGCCTCCATCGACAAGCAAATTCTCCGGGTCGTCACCACGGTAAAGTGACGCGACACCGCATCCGGCGGGATTGATCTCGCCTTACGGGCCGCCGGCGTGTTCAGCATTCCACGGATGAGTCCACGGGCGGACGCCTGTTTCCAGATAATCCACGATCTGGGCGGTGATGCGGCTCTATCACTGGATGTCGCCTGAGAAGGGCAAGAATGTCATTACGTTTCGGTATCGTCTCGACAGGCACGGCGTAAGGGTTGCCGATCTGTCGGACATTCCGAAAGAACGGCGCTGAAAAGTACGCGCAAGATGCTCATTCAAGCCCGCCTTATGGCGGGCTTTTCATTTTCCGTGCAGTTTACAATTCAGCTTGGGTCACAAATGATTTTGCCCAGAGTCGAACATAGAGAGGAAAGCCTTTGCTTACGGGTTTTTGCCTGAGCGATGTCTGACAGAGGGAAGACTTATCCACAGGAACTTATTCCTGCTCACATAGCAGAGAGCGTGTGCCGTACTTTTGACGGATGGCTGCAACCGATGGGTAGGTTTCTCTCATCGCCGCTGTCGTAGACGAGCGGCTGAAGAACGAATCAAGCCGCGCAGGTCTCCAAGACCTGCGCGGCGACGGATTTCTGGTTGAGGTAATCGGCAGCCCGTTGCGCGTGAGCGGCTGCAGCAAAAATAGCACGATTGTCTTTCTTGAGGACTTCCAGCCAAGTCGCGATATAGGCGGCGTTTTCTTCGCGCGGCTCCTCGTGAAGTTCGAGATCGGCGCACAGGAAAGCAGATCCCAGCTCGGCAACGAGTTCTTCGCGGCTGTAACCTTCATCGCCCCAGCTCTTGCGGCCGAAGTCACGGTTAAGGCGCTGCGCGTGTTTTGTCCAGTGGGTCAATTCGTGGGCGAGGGTGGCGTAGTAGCTCTCGGCGTCCCGGAACGCTTCGAACGGCGGCATCAGTACGTAATCTAGTTCCTGCGCGTAGTAGGCACGATTCCCGCCGTGTTTGATCGTGGCGCCGAGACTGCCGAAAAACTTCTCCGCATGGTCTATGCGCGCCACCGGATCGTGCGTCGGAACAGCCTTAGCGTAGTAGATTTCGGGCAACCCCTCGATCTGCTCCACGTTGAAAACCGTGTAGCCCTTCATGTAAGGGATTTCGCGCTCGACATCCTCGCCGGTCTTGTCGTCATGCTCGGTCCGCGTGATGGCGTTGGCGTAGACCACGAGTGAGCCTTTCTCGCCCTTGCGGACATGCGCGTTTAATTCGCCGGCCTGGCGGTAGGTCATCCAGATCGGCGCCGCGAAGTTCTGACTGAGAGCAGACATCCAGAGGGACAGGACGTTGATTCCGGAGTAGGGCTGGCCGTTAAAACGCAGAGGACGGGTAATCCGGCCGGCGGCGTGCTCAGCATTCCATGGACGAGTCCACGGGCGGACGCCTTTTTCCAGATAGTCCACGATCTGTGCGGTGATGCGGCTGTATACGTCTTTTCTTTCGGTGGTGTTTTGCATTGTCTTCTTCTCCTTCAAAACAAATTTTTTCTTCGCGAAAACCCGCGACGGTTTTGAAGGCGTTCAGCGGCGCGGACCTGTCAAGGGCGCGGTTTGTCCGCGTTCATCGAAGACCCTTGACAGGGAGCACCGCTGGAATAACGCCGGTTTTGAAAAGGCGCGGGTTGAGTGGAGAAAAAATAGGAAAGGAGAGGCGACTTCTGCTAAGAACTCCGAATCGAGAGAAGCCGGAGATCGCAGGGGGGACTTGTTGCGTGTTTGATTAATTGATCCCGGACCAGAATTAGCCGCCCGTTCCGGGAGCGAAATTTACTGGCCCGCAAAAGCTCGTGGCTCGTCTCGGACTGAGCTTGACATGCTAAGCACTCCTGATTTAATGTTCCCATATAGGGAACAACAACTGGTTACACGTTTTGGGAACATTGTCTCTGCGCAGGCTGGTGATTCTCGATGCGGTTGGTTGGCCGACAACTTTTGGACGACTTTGCTGCGCAGCACGCGGAAATACGCGGCCCGCTGAATGCGTGGATCGCGGAGGTGGAAGAGGCGGAATGGCGGGGACCAGCAGATGTAAAGGCCCGATTCCCGAGTGCCAGTTTTTTAGCGGACAACCGCGTAGTGTTCAACATCAAGGGCAACAAATTCAGGATTGAGACGAAAGTGAGTTACGAAGTCACTGTGGTTTTAGCCGTACGGATCGGCACCCACGCTGAGTACTCGAAGTGGAAGTGAGGCCTACGATGATCACTGCAATAAATTCGGAGAACGATTACAAGGCCGCGCTCCATCAAATCGAGGAACTGATTGAGCGAAATGTAAAGGCGGGAACGCCAGAGGGCGACCGCTTGAACATCCTCACTCTGCTAGTCCAGGACTACGAGCAGAAGCGAGTCGAATCGCAGACTCCCGACCCAATCGAAGCCCTCCGATTTCGGATGGAGCAAATGGGACTCACAGCGCGAGACTTGGTGCCGCTGATCGGGAGCCGTAGCAAGGTATCTGAGGTGCTCTCTCGAAAGCGTCCTCTAACCCTGTCGATGGTTCGTGCTCTGCACAAGGGGTTAGGAATTCCTGCAAAGTCTCTACTACGAGAGCAGACGTTGTTTGAGTCAGATGAAGCTGACATTCAGTGGGACAGGTTCCCGCTGCGGGAAATGATCCATAGAGGTTGGTTGAAATCGCGAGCATCCGATCTATCGCATAATGCGCATGAATTAATGATGCAGTTTCTTTCGCCGCTGGGTCGGGACTGGGCACCAGCCGTTCTATATAAGCATGGGCGTTATGTGAGGTCCGCTCGGCAAATGGACCCCTATGCATTAGCCGCTTGGAATGCTCGCGTGTGCATTCGCTCTTTAGAATCGCCTCCACGGGCAGAGTTTAATCGAGCGGTTTTGACGTTAAGTTTCATGCATGAACTGGCTCATCTGAGTACTCTCAGCGACGGCCCAAGACAGGCGTGCGAATATCTAGGGAATGTTGGCATTTCCGTAATCGTTGAACCTCACTTGCCTGAAACATTTCTTGACGGTGCTGCGCTGTTAGTCGACGAAAATCGTCCCGCAATTGGTCTGACAATCAGACATGACAGGCTAGATAATTTTTGGTTCGTTTTGATGCACGAATTGATTCACGTCGCTCGACATCTCAGCTCCGAATGGGTCGGGTTTTACGATGATCTGGACATTGACGATACATCTAATCCTCAAGAGCTAGAGGCAGATAGCTTGGCGGGGGAAGCGTTGATTCCTGATCATGAGTGGCGAAACAGCCCGGCGAGGAATCTTAGAACTTCGGATGCAGTTGAACATCTTGCGCGTCGGCTTCGGATTCATCCCGCTATCGTCGCGGGAAAGATAAGACACCATTACAAATCTTACAGAGTACTTAATCGTCTAGTGGGACAAGGAGAAGTGCGCCGTCTTTTTCCGAGTTTCGGCGAGGCCGGCCGTTGATAATGTTTGGCACAAACCATTACGTACCGATTCTGCGCTGGAAACAGGCGGAGAGGCTTGCCTTGCATCGGCTTCGTAGCGACGACAAGGCAAGGATGACCCCGGTCATTGAGATCCCTCCAAAATCCTTCTTCCCGAAGAAGCGTGTCGAAGCTACGGAACGCAAGTCAGCAACTGAATCATTGCTCGTGAATGAGCTAGCCCCGGATCCCGGTTCCGTTCTGCGGCGCCATGCCAAGGAGATCCTGCGATTTTGGGGTAATTCTCCGTTTTTTCTAGAGCTGGCTTACCTAGAGGGTGCTGTACCCGCAATCAATGGGAGCGTCCACCCGCTGACGTACCTCTCTGATCTGGGCCGAAGTTATCGGCTGAAGTTAGTGCCCGTAACTGGGTTGGATCGACCAGTGAGGTACCAAACCGCTGTAGCAACCGCAGTGAGAACGGATCGCAACGGACTCTGTCTGCGTGTCAGCCCTTCGGAACTGCTCGAAGTAAATCTCCCCCGTCGCTTGGAACAATTTCTAGACGGCCTGGGCGTGAAAGCCTCAGACTTGGATCTTCTGGTCGATTATGGAGTGTTTGACCCGGACGCACCGAGGATCAGAGAGCTACTTCTGAGAGTGCCACAACTTCGGAAGTGGAGGTCTTTAATCCTCGCACGGGGAGCATTTCCCAAGGACCTTCAAAACTTTGAGCCAGGTGCCCACCGGATTGGGCGATCCGACTGGACAAGCTGGAAGGACGAATTACGCCAGCGAGGCCGACAACGTTGGCCGTCATTCTCCGATTACACCATTCAATACGGTCGGTACGTCGAGCCGGTAGATAATGCGAATCCCAGTGCGAGCATCAGATACACACTCGACGAAGAATGGCTAATTATGAGAGGAGAAGGTATTTTTAACGAGGACGGACCTGGAAGGGCACAGTGGAATGCCAACGCGATGTTGCTCATGGAACGGGATGAGTTCTACGGGGAGGCGTTTAGCGATGGTGACACGTACATTGCGGAGATGAGCCGCAAACCAAAAGATCACGGATCACCCATGACTTGGATACGTGCTGGACTTAATCACCACATGAGCGTCGTGTCGCGCCAGATTGGCGCGCTCTGATGCAGCAACGGACGCGGTGACAAAGGAGTTGCAATTCTGTTCTGCTTGCGAGAACGTCGCAAAGCTGTCTTCTGGATGCGGTGATATCCACTTCGCCCCAGCCCAGATCCGCAATGAAGGCGTATGCTTCAGATCGGCGCAGGAGTCGAGCGATGGCCATCGGATCTAACGACGGATTTGTTTGCGGTAGCTTAAGATCACGAAATGTTGGTCGCCCGGAGCAGGAACGCACGATTCGAATCCCCCACCAATCTGGCACAATATCCGCAGCGTTCTTAACGTGCCGTTCTCCAACCACGAGGGTCGCGCGGTTGCAAACACTACCGTAGGCTTGCACTTGTTCAGCTAGGCGGCACAGGCTGTCGTAATCGCTTTTGAGTTCGAAGCCATGCAGGACACCGTTAACGAGCGCGAGATCAACCCTTGTTCCTCCACGCCGGATACTCAATTCGTCAATGACCGCAGTGTCCGGATCAGCACCGTATCTGCGGTGCAAGTCGGTCCTTAGAGCATTCCGGATGTCGGGATCATGCATGGGTGTTGGTGGAATCGTTAATGATACGGCTATACGGGTGGGGGCGCAATTGCGGTCGATATAGCGGTGAACCAGTGAGCTAACTAGTGGCTCGTCGAGTTTAAACGGAACTACGAAACAAGTGTACACGCAGGAGACGAAATGAGAGCAGTGGTTCCACTCACACTCGATATTTCGCCCGGAAGTCCTTAAAAACATCTTGCACAGCGTTTCTGAGGCGATCAACAGCGACTGCCTGGCTGGGCTGAACTGGACTTTGCCATTTCTTCCTCTGATGAGTAAGAAGCTTTTCGACTGACACTCCTGTAACGTTTGTGATGAAGAAACACTCCCTGCTCGAAAGATCGGAGCAGAGCCCGACAAAGGCCCGTGCGAGTCCAATCCGCAAGCCTGACGCGTAGAATTTGCACTCGGCGGCGATAATGCTCCTTTTGGAACGAGGAGGAACCTGATTCTGTCGCGATAGTTGGGCTTCTTCAGACAAGAGAACCAGCACGTCAGCTTCATGAATCAGACCGGATTTGCCTGAGACATACACTCCTGTGTGGGCTTCTAGTAGGGGAAGATTCGGAAACTGTATCTCTGCATGCGTGTAGGGTTGGCTATTCCACCAAATATGCCCCGGACTTGTCCTGAAGGTGAACACAGTAGGTATCGAACCATCGATATTCCGAAAACCAATTGCCGCCCCCTCAATTTCCGCAGCTTCCAATATGATGCTCAGGACATAGGCCTCGAAGATGTCCCATCCAGCGGATGCGGTAGTGAGGCTCGGCGAGATGGCAGGACCAAGTGCCGCTTGGATGGCTTGTAGGAGGTCCGGAAGATTAGGCTGGGTTCCCATCGGATACGACGCCTTTCAGTGCGACTATCAACGTTTGAAGGTGCGCTACGGCCCTCGTCCGTTCCTCGTCGGTAGTTGGAGAGATGATGACGGGGTCGCGCCCGGCAGCATCAGTTCGAACCAGCCGCAACTCCCTCCAGTTCTTCGCATGAGACGTGACATATTGTTTCACGGCCTTTTGCATCTCCTGTGTTTCTACTATCACATCTTCCAGACTGTCCAGTAGCGCCCTCAATTTCTCTTGCGCTGTATACGGGCGAGTGGCGGCAATAGTCACCTTTGACTTCCGCCGTTTGTCCGTCAGCCCTTCATTTGCTACATCCTCGGGGGTGTCGGGACGGGACGAGACTCTCTTCGTAACTGTTCTTCCGAACCTAATCTCTTCGTTCACTTCGGTCGTAACCCACCGAAGTCCGGCGTTCGTCATGGCGCTTTCCAGTTGTTCGAAGGCCGTTTCACACTCATGGTCGGTCATAAGCACCTTCAACATTCACGGGAGCAACTTCCTCTTGATTTCGACAACTATGTGTCAGCGTTCCAACATGACCTCAGCATCGCGGTGCTGGCCGCGAAGGCTCTACACCTGCTTGTTGTGCCTCTCCAATATCTCCAGCACGTCTTTAGGATGGCGGGAAACGTCTGCCGTCCACTGGCTGAAACCACCGTGCCCATTGACCGCTCTGACCCATTCGGATAAGAACTCACGTTTGGTCTGATTTTGCTGGTCATCCTGCCCCTTCACCTCAAGGATGAGTGTTTTCCCATTGGTCAGCCGAACCAGATAGTCCGGCCGGAACTTGTGAATGATCCCTTTGAATGAATACGTGATCTCAAAACCGATGTGGTCGTTCTTAACCCAAGCGCGGACATTTTGATTGCGATCAAGCTCAAGAGACTCGTTCGCTTCCCACCGGCTATCGTAAACGCACATATTGATGTGTGACCGTTTGGTGTGCTCGCATGCCTTGCCGCTGTACCACGGCAGCATGTCTCCGGTAGAGCGAATTGGCCGTTCCGTGTCGAACACCGGTTCTAAGGTAAGCGCATTCTCGAAACGAATGGCTTCCCATAAATGCTGAACCACTTTGGTCATGTTCAAGGTGATGACGATCCGTCGCCGCTTGTCATCTTCGTTAAACAGTGGTGGATCGACTATGACCCTGGCGCTCTCGATGTACTGTTCCACCAGACGAACGAGTTGAGCGAGCAGATATTCGCGGCTACCTTTCCACTTCGGAGCCATCTGGTCGTAAACCTCACTTGCGGTTTCGAAGACAATCCGTTGCATGCGGAACCGCTGGGCGAGACCGGCAAGATCTATTTCCTTGAGCTTTGTGAAATCCGGCTTCCCATCGATCATCGGTGCAAGCTCGGCGATATTGGGAGTTTTGTAGGCGTCTAGAACCAGACGGTTCACCTTTTCGGGTGTCAGCGTGAGCTGTGGTCGATATTCATGATCGATCCGAATCACGTTGGGCCACGTCATCTCGTACTGCGCTCGTCTCTCAGGAAGGGGCTCGATTCTGGTTTTGCCGGTCGCGGGAGGTGGTGGCGGAGCGTCGGCACTACCCTCGTGGGGAAGAAACGTGAACGGTACGCCAAAGATGTTGACGTACTCAGGCTCGAATAGCCCAGTTTTCTCGTTCACGTCATACGAGGTTCTACGCAGGCCGCGACCCACTACCTGTTCGCACAAAAGCTGCGATGTGAACGCTCGCAGTCCCATGATGTGCGTGACCGTCTTGGCATCCCAGCCCTCAGAAAGCATTCCAACGGAAATTACGTTCTGAATTTGCTCGCCGGGCTGGCCTTCCCGTCCAATCGTATCCACCGTCTTGCGCAGCCTTTCGGCGCGCTCTTTCTTGGTGAGCTTCTTTTTCGGCGCGTCGCCGTTTTCTTCCAAGGTGTCCTCGCCGGCCTCGTCGTCCTTTTCCTCTAAAGCTTCAGGTTCGGCTTCGACAAAGAGCTCCGCGGGTTCTTCTTGCGCTTCGGCTTCGTCAAGCACCTTGGAATCGATGTGAAGAATTTTGTCAGGGTCGCAAAGTTCCTCAATGCGTATCCGCTTGTGCTCGAATGCGTATTGCACGCGCGCCGCTGTGTGGATTAGATTGGCGACCGTAATCATCACCGGCGGTGTCTTAGCATTGCCTTCTTCCCTCCACTTCTTCGCGGTTTCCAGCCAGTCTTTTCCGAGGAAGTAATAGCCCATGCCGACAAGATCGGGAAGAGGAATGTGCGGCTGCACTTTTCGATTGAGATCGGGCTTTACTTCTGGGTCAGTATAGATATGGTAGAACTTCGACTTGTATTTGCTGGTCTGTTCGCCGTCATCACGCACTACCACGCGCGGCGTTTTCACCAGCCCTGATTCAATGGCATCGTTCAGTCCGAAGTCACTGACAATCCATCCAAACAGTGTCTCTTCACCGCTCTTGCGCCCGGTGGGCGCGAACGGAGTCGCGGTCAGGTCGTAGCACATCAGAATCTTGCGCGCGCGATGAATGCGGTCAAGCCCGCCTACCCATTTTGTTGCTTCCTTTAGCTCATCTTTGGAAATTCCGGCGATCTTTACCTTAGGCGGAACACGCCAAGCGTGGTGGGCCTCGTCGTTAATGACCAATATGTTTTCCGCCGATTGCATCTCGCCAAGCACGTCGCGGACGTAGGCTTCATCGCTGAGTGGTCCGCGTTTGTCTACGCTGCGTCGCTTGCGGAGCTGCTCTTCGCTCTCCCAGTCCAGCTTGTGCCAGTTCCGCACCTGCACTCGGCACGTTTGCCCCTGTCGGAGCTTGTCTTCCAGGCCCGGCGGAATGATCTGGAATTCCTGGTAGTAATTTCCCGCGCTGCCGGGAACTAACACCTCTAGCCGGTTCTTGACGGTGAGGCCCGGTGCGATCACCAAAATGTTCTTGGAGAAGCGTTTGTCCTGCGGATAGGTGACTCTATTCAACACCTGCCAAGCAATGAGCATAGACATCAAGATCGTTTTACCCGTGCCTGTGGCCATTTTCGAGCACAGGCGAGTAAATTCACCCCCGTCTCCGGGGACTTTGATGCCGACACGGTCAGATTCGGGGGACTCCGCGAGCCACATGAGGGTTTCAATGGCCTCAAGCTGGCAGAAAAAGAAACGCTTGCCCTCCCGTTGCTCGGTGTCTAGCCAATGTTTTATCAAACGCCTCGTGATACCGCTGGCACCAGGATAGTCGGCGGCTCGCCATGCATCCACGCGAGGGCGAATCTTGTTCACTAACGGTAGCTCAACGAATTCTCCTGGATCGTCAAAGGACTTGGAAGCGTCGGAAGCGCGCACGTATCCTGCCGGGCGGCGACCGGGTTCGCGGGTAAATCGGCGCGTCTCGCGATCGTACTTCCAATGTTCGGCAGGTGCCTCGTAGGGCGAGCTGATGATGAGCTGATCGATGGTTGCCGAAGGCGCGTGTGTCGCCATTACTTCACCTCGACGACTTTGAGGCTTTCAATTCCTCTATCGTCGATCACTTTAACGGCTACAGAGTTACCTGGCTCAAAGGGCAAAGAGACGGTGCCGCGATAGGCTTCGATCAAGTCGGGATCTATCTCAGCCTTCAGATTCTTGGCTAGCCGCGCCCATCCGCCGTCAGCATCGGCCAAGGGAAAAAATACTTGACGCGGATACAGGCTGCGGCCGTCGTAATCGGTATCCAGCAGCCACATGGCGATTTTGGATGTGTCGCCTGAATCAATAGTTCCAGTTCGTGTGTTGTAGTAGTCGAAACCCTTGACCTCGATTTCCCAGTTACCTTTATGGACACCCTTTGCAATCTGTCGCAAATCGACATCGGGGCGGCCAACCAGCCAAAAGCCCTGGTTCGAGGCTCGCTTCTTTTTCAGGTCTGCCGTGAGCAGGTCGGCGTTCATTTGCGCAGTCAAGAATGTCATGCCCGTTTTTTCTTTCGTTAGCTCATCAATTTCTTTGGCCGCTTGAGGATCAAATTCAAACGCGGCGAAGACAATTATTGCGGGCCTCGGAATCAACGTTCTCGCTTCCTGCCATGCACTCTCAACCTGCCTGGGATCAAGCAGGCTGTGCTCCGGTCCAAAGGAGATCACGACGCGCTCTGGCTTTATGCCTCTTGTCTCCGCATCGGCGTGAATCCAACGCGTGCCAGCGAGTGGCTCGACGCGGGAGAAGTCGATATGGTGTCCGTCTTTGCCTCGTAGGCCGGTCTTCAACAGTTCGTCGCGCCATTCCGTGTGTCGGAGCGTAGCTCCAGACCGCGTGACGGAGGCGTCCAGCAACGGCGTCGCAGCATCGCGGAAATCAGCTAACGACTGCTGAGCCTTGCGTGAAGTTGTTTGTAGTTCAGAGTCTCCTACCTCAATGTCCTCCAGCGACTGAACCGTCGGAGCGGGCACGGCTTCTACGGTGAAGGGACCGCTGACCCGCACGCGGCTCTTGTCGATATAGGGCTGGTCGTAGAGAGTTTCTTGATCCGCATAGCGAGCGATCGCGATGTCAATTTGCTCCTGTGTCATGCCCTGACGAATTTCGGGATTATTGGCGATGGATTTCAGCATGACGTGCGGCACGCCCTTGTACCGGAAACCGCTGGCGATGCCCTCCTCCGGATGGGCAAGTTCGTAGTAATCGAAGTTGGCGGCCATCAGACGTTGCTTTGCAAGCGTGACGGCGACGCGAGAGGTGTCACACGTGATCCAACGGCGGCCCCATTGTTCAGCTACATAGGCTGTTGTCCCCGAGCCGCAAGTCGGGTCAAGGACGAGATCGCCGGGGTCAGTTGACATGAGGATGCAGCGCTGAAGGATTTTAGCGACCGTCTGCACTACGTAATAGCGCTGTTCGGCATATCCTCCTGTGAGCGTGTCAGTCCAGATATTGCTCAATGGCCTGAATGGAAAGTCGGACGCAAATCGCCGGTAAGACAGTGTTTCTCCATACGCCTCTAGACGATCCACAATCCGCAACTTTTCAAGGCCGTTCAAGTCGGTCTTGAACGTACCTTTGCCGGGCGAATATTCTCGCCCCAGGAAAGAAAACGATCTGACATCGCCCTCCTGAGCCGGTCGCTGACTTGTAAGATTGTCACGCCTATAAACTTGTGAGCCTTCGGGCAGCCGAGACCAATCCTCTCGTTCCTCCTGGGACATCCTTCTGTAAGTTCCATCGCTCAAGCGAACGAAATCGTAGTTAACCCAACCCTCCCCGGCCCGTGAAAGAAATAGCGGCCTGGACTTGAGTACAGAAGCATTTTTCCCGTACCAAATGAGATAGTCTGCAACTCCAGAAATGAGACCGCCTGACGCGCTCGTTGTCTTTTGGACTGCGATGAGAGCGATAAAGTTCTTGCGGCCAAAGGTCTCATCCATGATGTCTCGAACAAAATGCAGGTTTTCGTCGGAGATCTGCACGATGAGTGAACCAGAATCATGCAATAGTTCTCGCGCCAGCAATATCCGGTCGCGAAGATATGTCAGATAAGAGTGCACTCCTAATTCCCAGGTGTCGCGAAAAGCTCGAATCATTTCCGGCTCTTGCGTCAAGTCCTCATCTTTGCCGTCCTTCACATCTCGTCTGTTTACAAACGGCTGAAAATTCGAGCCGTACTTAACTCCGTATGGCGGATCGATATAGACCATTTGCACACAGCCCGCCATGCCCTCCTTTTCGATAAGCGAGTTCATCACCAGCAGAGAATCGCCTGCAATCAGCCGATTCGACCAGCCGTGAGCATGGCGATAAAAGTCGATGGCTTCCTGGAAGGGTGGATTCTCTTCGCGGCGCTCGAAGAGCGATCCCTGAACCGGCAGAGCGGCGCCGTTACGCTTCCGAACGGCGTTAATGATGGTGTGAGGATCAATCCGCTCATGCACGTGCAACGAGACGGTCGGCACTTCAAACGAACTGTGCTCCTTCTTGCCCGCCCACACCAATTGCGGATCAAGATGCGGATCGTAATCCAGTTCCTGGCGGGGTTTCACTGACGGGATGGGCGTTACATAGTCATAGGTCTTGTGCGTGGGCGCAACCGGATCGGTCTCGGGCGTCACCAACCCAACTGGAGGGTTGTTGATTCGCTTCTTGTCGAGGTGTTCATACCGATCAATCGGGCGTTTCGTAGGAGTTGCGCCGGTGCCTTTCTTTCGGGGCATCTGAATCCTTGGCCTCTCGGTTATGATTCGGGGAAAGTGAACAGAGGATTCTATCTTGCAAGAGACGGCAAATACCAGCCGAGGACTCAGAAGATGCGGACTCCCTAAAGGCTAGAGACGAGCAAGGTCTTGCTGAATGCGGGCGAGGATTTTGTCCAACGGAATCTGGCCGCGATAGTAAAGTGGAGCTGTCTTTGAATATTCCGCTTCGAATTGTTTCCGTTGGCATCTGGAAGGGTGTAAATTCCACGTCCAGGACGATTGAGCTTGCCTTGGCGGTGGAGACGAACGAGATACTCCCGCGGAAGTCCGATAGCCTCGATGTCGCGGGGCCTAACGATCCCGTGTTTGCCGACGTACCGCATAATCTTCTGAAGGGGCTCTGCCATCGGCAGTCTCAATACGTCATTACTTAATCATATCTAATGACGTATTGCAACATCCCATAATAGGCCCCACGCCTGGGGCGGGTTGTTGGCGGAAAAACGAAAACCTTGATGTTAGTGCGGGCTGAAATCACGCCACATAGTGAAAACAAGTTCCAAAGACATCGGATTGGATTCGGGATCGGCGTAGCAGTCGGGCACAAGTTCTAGGAAGACGAAAGTTCAAGATCAACGACGGCCGCAAATGCTGTCAATTTCATCTGTCATCATTATCCACTCCACCTGCGGCAGAACGGGCTTCAAGCCTACCTGATCAAGAACACGTCCTCCGTTTTCAATAAGACGCGCTGCCAGTGCCTTCAGCGTCTCGGCGTTTGCCGTCAACATCTCAGAGGCCTGAGGTAAGAAGTCCTGAATCGTGCGTGTGCCATTGGTCCGAACCTTAATGCGTTCTCCATCTTCCAATGCCAGTTGCGCTGGAGCCGAATACATTTCTTCGGAGGCCATGCCTGCTGCACTCAAGGTGCAAACTTTCTCGACACCAAAGAGGCGAACCCAGTCCGCTTCTTCTGCAGCCCTGCGTTGGGGATTCGTCTCCCTCGTCATGTAGTAGACAGTCTGCAAATTGCCCGACACTCGGCTATCTGGGAGACGCTTCAAATTGGTGTAAATGACACCAGTGACGGGCACCTCAAGTCTTCTTGCGACCAAAACATGTCCAGCTTCGTGCCAGTAGGCACGGGCGTGATCAAGAATAAAGTCATCTCTCCCTATCATTGAATGGTTGTGAAATCAGTCCCACTCCGTCTGCTCCTTGGGAAACTCCTTCGCACACTCTTCATGGCACAGACGTTCTAATCGAGTCTTGCCCTCAGCCGATACCCACACTAGATCGTCATGATCGCGAGTGTCCTTCCACTTCAGGGCGCGAATGCCTCTTCGAAGCTGCTCGGCACGAGTAAGTAGTTTGCTGTGCTTCAGGAAGATGAGGCCGTACCCGTACTTGCCCCACTTACCCTTTCGCATCGGATGATCCCGATAGTAATCCAAGAAGTCCTTGTTCACCGTGACGATTGAGCACTTCTTCTGGACGGCTGCATCTATCGCCTTTGGATCTTCCTTGCCAGTTATGCCAAAGTCCTTCGCCGCGTACACGTGGTCCTTGGGGCCGAACACGGGCCGAAGGTCGCTGTTGCATTCGTCTAAGAAGATTCGCTTGCGAGCCATACGACGGAACCTACCGTGACAGCTTCAACGAAGAACTCTCCAAGGATTCCTGAACACAGGAAATCAGGTGCCGCGTGCGCACGGTCAAAGCTGTAGCCAATTTCAGTGAGCGTTGCGAAGAGATACAATTCCCAAAGATGAGCATCAAAACCAGTACTCTGAAACTGTTCGACAAAGTTGCCGTCTGGATCTTCGTAGTAATACATCATTGCCGACATCAGTTCTCTCGCCGGAGAATAGCCCTCGCCTTCCCTTATTGCAGCAAACGCAGGGTTGAACTGTTCCCGCTCGATCACAGGTTCAAAGAAATTGAGCGGTCGTCCCCGCTCGTCACCTTGCTCGTATTGGGCATCAGGTCTTCCTGCCCAATCTCGCATGTCCAACTCTAGCTGCCTTCGAGTTTCCGCCAACGAGTCGTTGAATCCGACATTTGTGAACTGCCCTGAAGCGTCCATTGCGATCTCTAGCGAGGATTGAAGCTCCAAAATCGTTGTCTTCAGGTTCTCGGGCGACGACAGCAAGAAGCCGTTCGTTTGCTTCGGAATACCATTCGATCTCTTCGAAAACAAAAAGTGCTACGTTGGGTCGGCGAGTGTAACCAGCTAGAGCGTTGAATCGAAGTTTAGTTATGGATTGCACGTCACGACACCTAAATAGGGAGAGCGAGGATGACGTTCTTGACCAGTTCGTCTATGAAGTTCTCGGCCTGCAATTGGCCGATGTGAACCGTGGAAGGATGAGCCGCCGCATTTCTTTTCTTGAGCTTCTCAAACAGCAGATCAGCAATGTTCTGGTTGATGATGTTCTCTCGCTTGCAGATGTCGATCACGACGAACTCCTTGAGACTGGAAAAGTCGTCGTAGTTGGTCATCACCTTCACCTTCGCGTCCTTATACAGTCCAGGGTAGTGCTTCGGGAACGCCGCGTTGAAAGTTGCCAGATGGTGCTTGAGGATGAACTGGCACAGGTGGTAGAAGCCAACGCACCACACCATGATGATTGTGGCCCGACCAGCGTCATGCCGGAGGCAGATTTCCGCTTCCTTCATGAAGTCCTTCTCAGCGATGTCGGGCACCTGATTCATCAGGTCTTTCACCTGTTGTCGGATGTTCAGCGTGATGCCGTGCGTGCTGTACTTATCGTAAGCTGCTCGAACTGATCCTTCGAGGGCATAGCCGTCGCCGTTCCGGAGAAGCACCTTTGGCTTTCGTTTCTCCATGTCAGAGAGAAACTGACTGATGTTTGGCTTGTCGTAACTCAGCGCGTCGTAGCAGGCAGAGATGTCTTGCGTGGTGAATCGTGTTTTGCCCTTGATGGCGTGCTGGAACCACGCGAAGAAACGAATTTTCTCAGCGTGGATCCAGCCGGAGAAACCATCAATACCGTCGGTCAGTGTTTTCAGTTCCGGATCAGTGCTCACTTGTTACGGAGACCTCTTTAAGCACTGGTCGGAGTCATGCCATCAACGTAGTTGCTCGCGATGATCGTGACCTTGAACGATGCTTCGTTCTTGCCCTTCTCGAACCAACTCTTCCGCTTTCCAAGCTGGCGGAGCATGACATCAAAATTGTTTAGAGCCTTCCAGTCACCAGAGCCGCCCATTTGCTGATAGCACGTGTACAGATGGTCGCGAGTAATCTCTTCAAAGCCCTTGTGCTTTTTTAACCAAGCGGCCACCACAACAAGCCGATCTTGTGACTTCTTTGGCCCTTTCTGCTCCACGAAGGTCTTCAACGGCATCGGACCAGCCGTGATATCGAGATCGTTGAGAACCTTTGGCTCTGGCGGAATACGACGCTTGCGTTCTGCGCCGTTGCTCGGCGTCTCGTTGCTGGCTTCGACCACAGGCTCCTCTTCTGGAACCTCCAAGGTTGTGTCCGGTTCCTCGACCTGATCAACCACCGCTGCGGCCGTAGTCGCCTTCGTGCCCGGAGAAAGAGCAGGCCGGACCACCGGAGGAGTGAGCACCACGCCACTCTTCGCCATCGCATGTGTGAAAGCTTTGATGCCTTCCATCACAACCTGCTCGCTGCCTTCTAGATTGATGCCGAACACGAATCCTTGAACTTGGTTGTGACCATTGCCCTGCAGTTTCGCCTTCCGTTCGTCTTTCGTAGCCATACTGATCCTGACGCTCAATGCTCCAGAGCTATGAAAACGCTCCTTTTGCAAAATGGGGACATATCAGTTTACCACGCTACAGGAAACACTGTATGCATCGGAGCGCGGAGTGGCTCAAGCACGCATCGAACTGTGGTAATCTATGATCTCGCCAGCGTTGTCCGTTTGGGCTCATCGTCGGCTGGCGAGCGATCTAGTCCAAACGGGGCCGTGAGGACTCGCGGTGCACGACCACGCGCTTCCCTTGTTATGATCACTACTCGGGAGCGATGTTAGACCGTTGTTTATTGCCGCTCCACGGGTGGAACAAGGGGCAAGCGGAAGACTCGGCCCCAAGGACATCTGGAAGCCCCACGTTCGTGGGGCTTTTCTTCTTGCTTCTGAGCGTCACCAGGAGGCTGCGATGAAAATTCAGGAAGGTGGCGACGAGCATCTACGCGGCTGTGCTGCAAGGCACCATACCGTGGCTCCGAAATCACCACGCTCGCCCACGAATGCACACGATTATTTTCCCGGGCGCAGCACTGTCGCAGCTACAAATACATCAGAACTCATAAGCTCATTGTTCGCCTAAGCTTTCGAACGTCTACGCCAAAATGCCAGATAAGTTACTCAGCGAATATGACAAATCCGCCGTCGCTTCTGCTCAGGCGGTTTTTAAGCAAATCTCGACTATCTACGAACATCAATACTCGGACGAGCCACCGCCGGACACAGTTCTTTATCACTACACTTCAGCCGAAGGTCTAAAAGGAATCATCGAGAGCAATGAACTGTGGGCGACATCCGCTTATTACCTCAATGACTCGGCGGAGATGTTCTATGGCTACAACGTTCTGAAAGATGTGCTGGATCAATGGCTGAACAACAATTCGCGTCCTGGGGATTCGATGACTCTGGGCTTAGCGCGCCAGTTGCGTACTTCGTTTGAAGACTTGTTCCAAAAACGGCTGTTAAAACCCATATATCTGACGTGTTTTTGCGAACAGGACAACCTTCTCAGCCAGTGGCGAGCGTATGGACAGTCCGGCGGGTATTCGGTTGGGTTTAGGGTACTGCCCAAAGTTGGCATCTTCGGTGAGAGATTGACACCAGAACCGAACATCTACACGTGTCGATGGACAAGAGTGGAGTACGAGAGAACGAAGCAGACCGAGATTTGCCGCAGTATACTGCATCCGATCTTTGCAAGCCTTGATGAACCGACGACGGCGCAAGCGATGAGAGCAGTTTCTGAACATCCATTGTTTGGGTACCAGAAACTCCTAATAGCAACGATGGACATTCTCCTAGAAGAGATCGTCAGGTTCAAAAGTGAGGCTTTCAAGGTTGAGAAGGAGTGGCGTGCTGTCGTTCGGCAGCGAGAATTCCTGAAGCAAGGTACTGACGACGGAGGCAAGACACCGGTACCCGTTCACTTTCGGACTTCTCGTGGGATGTTAATTCCTTATGTGAAGCTGGTTCCATGGAAGCGAGACAAGAAGCTACCCATCGCCTGTATTCGATCCGGCCCCATGCTGGACACGACGATGGCAACTGTCGCGACTTGTATGATGCTTGAGAAGAATAAGTTCCCTCGGGTCAGGGTGCATGGCTCCGATATAACCGTGCGCTTCTAGCCCGTCTCTCTCGGCAGCGCGGAGTTTGACATGAAGTATATGGGTAGGGGGTTCGCGGTCTGCTGCTTTAGGGAGATTGTCGGTGTCAAAGTGGGAATGCTTGCCCCGCCGTTTTCTGATTGGGGGATTGGTTAAGCCGATTCGACGGCAACTGCCTTGGCTGATTTACCCGTCGCACCCTCCCGTTCCCGCTCACGAGAGATATCCAGATTCAACTGTCTGGAAATTCGTGCCCTTCCTTTTGGAAGTCGCTCGCGCAATAGTTGGCGTCACTGCCGAGCAAAACGTGGTGCGGGCGGAGGGACTTGAACCCTCATGGGCCGTTTAAGCCCTGCGGATTTTCATACCGTCTACGGCTTTCGCCGCCCGGACGTGCCGCTTTTGAGGGCTCACGCCAGGTTTGCGGTCTGGACTATCCCTTCACCCTCCCCCGGAAAGTCCGGAGCTTAGGTGCTGCCCGTCTAGTCTCTACACCTTCCCGGCTGGTGTCTCTCCGGGCTTGGCTC